>Ga0190363_1000297_pt1 | contig 28943 bp, 22 predicted proteins | sample 48721867_MG_FD_161272 | JGI IMG/M metagenome (GOLD analysis project Ga0190363, IMG submission 161272) | Hydrothermal vent microbial mat bacterial communities from Southern Trench, Guaymas Basin, Mexico - 4872-18-6-7_MG | ecosystem: Environmental > Aquatic > Marine > Hydrothermal vents >... | reverse complement strand
TAAGGCTACCTGACAAAAGGGATAGGGGCGATGTCCTCTATATACTGGGTTTGATTGGCACCCCAGAGATTATCCCCATATTAAAGGATATAGCAAGTAAAGAGACAGAAGAATTGGAAGAGATTGCGTTAGAGGCCATTGAAAATATCAAGAAACGCCATATTTTGCATTAGATATGCAAATTGTGCTGGCTACAAGAAATAGGGGAAAGATCCGAGAGATCAAATATATCTTGAGTGATCTTCCCATTGAGATAAAGTCCCTTTTAGACTTCCCCAATATCCCAGAGATTGAAGAGACAGGAAATACATTTGAGGAAAATGCCTTAATAAAGGCAAAAATAGTGGCCAAATTAACAGGTCTACCAGCACTTGCAGATGATTCTGGGCTGGCAGTAGACTGCCTCAACGGGGCACCAGGGGTATATTCTGCCAGGTATGCAGGGGAGGGGGCAGACGATAAAAAAAATAATGAAAAACTGCTTCGTGAGCTAGAGGGTATCCCCCTGGAGAGGAGGGGGGCGGCCTTTGTGTGTGTGATTGCATTGTGCATACCTAAAGGAAACTGTTATATTGAGGAGGGAAAATGCAAGGGAGTTATCTCACTCTCCCCTCGAGGTAGTTATGGTTTTGGCTATGACCCTATCTTTTTTCTGCCAGATTATGGAAAGACAATGGCAGAACTCCCCTTAGAGGTAAAAAACCAAATTAGCCATCGCTATAAGGCACTAAAAAAGATAAAATCCTTGATTAGGAAGTTATTTATTGATGCTGGCAAAGGTGTTTAGTAGTGCTATCTCAGGTATTGATGCCTACCTAGTTGAGGTAGAGGTAGATATACAGGAAGGGCTGCCTGCCTTTACCACTGTGGGGCTACCAGATGCCGTAGTAAAGGAGAGCAAAGAGCGTGTTAAGGCGGCTATAAGAAACTGCCACTATCAGTTTCCATCAAATCGTATTACCGTAAACCTTGCACCTGCCTCCCGTAGAAAAGAGGGGGCAATCTTTGATTTGCCTGTTGCTATAAGCATATTGGCAGCCAGTGGGCAGATAAAGTCAAAAATGCTCAATGATTATATGATCTTGGGGGAACTCTCCTTAGATGGGACTATCAGGCCTATCAGAGGGACACTGCCTGTGGCATTTTTGGCAAAGGAAAAAGGGCTTTCTGGCATAATCATCCCAAGGGAAAACTTGGCCGAGGCCGCTATTGTTAAAGGCATAAAGGCGATTCCTGTAAGTTCACTCCCTCAGGTGGTAAATTTCTTAAACGGCCTAGAGGAGATCCCACCAGTAGAAATAGACCCAAATGAGGCATTTTCCTCCTTACCCCCTTATGAGCTTGATTTTCAAGATGTGAAGGGGCAGCTTCATGCAAAACGTGCCCTAGAGATTGCCGCTGGGGGCGGACACAACGTAATAATGATTGGACCACCTGGTGCAGGAAAGACAATGCTGGCAAACAGGCTCCCCACGATATTGCCCTCCCTAAGCCTTGAAGAGGCACTAGAGACTACCCGCATCTATAGTGTAGCTGGGCTAATGCCGCCAGGGATAGCCTTAATCAATAAGAGGCCATTTCGTGCACCCCACCACACCATCTCTGATGCAGGGCTTATTGGTGGAGGCCAGGTGCCAAGGCCAGGGGAGATCTCCCTGGCACAGATCGGAGTAACTATTATTATACCAGGTTGAGGGATTCTCAGGCCAACAATAAAAGCTTGGACCTTCGTTGAAATTTTATATCACATTAACTTTGAAGACAAGAGGTAGGATACAATAAAGAGGGACATAATTAATCCTTTTAATTATTTAATATTTTTATAAATTTCTTTAATTTCTTCTATGTTTTTTGCAGATCTGATCGCCTCGCTGACGGCCTCTAATACATCCACATCATCTATTTCTTCTATTTCAGGATAAATTTTTAAACCTTCAGTCCCAAATTTTAACTCTAGACCTAATTTTACACCTTTTAGAAGCCCTTCTTTTATCCCCTGCTTTATCCCTTTTTCTATACCAATCCTTTCTGCAGTAGTAATATACGGCATCTTTCTTTCCTCCTCATATTTTATAATTTCTTCATGAAACCTTCTCCCCAAATCCTCTGGCAAGGCCACTAGCCAATCTATAAATTTATATAACAATAAAATATCCTTTTTGCCATATCCTTTTTTATAAAGACTTTTTACTAAGCTGATTTTCCAAAATAAACGCTGGTTAATATCTTGTTTTGTTTCCATTTCCTTTAGATGAGCCATAACAATAATGGCAAAGGGATTATCGCTTTTCTCTAATTCTGCCCACTTTTCTTTGTAATCAAGGATTTTAACAATAGGAAATTCGAATTTATGTTTAAATCCCCAGTAACTTACCTCATATTTGTCTGGTCTGAAATAAGGTAATGGATCTGCCAAAATGGCAAGACTTACCTGATTATTTAAAATCTATGTGAAATGATGGCTGTCAAGCAAAAAGATGAAGAGTAGCCTATGGAGTTAACGGTGATGCAGCGGAGTGTACCCAATCTTAGGGCTATGCTTCTAAGGACACGTAGAATTAAAGAGGAGGAGGAAAAGGGCAGGCGTGAATTGTATTAAACTCATTTTCCATTAATTCTTTCTTCTTTATAAATTCTCCAATATCCCAAGGGCAATTTTCTTAACCAAAGGTGCCCTAATACCCTAACATAGGCACTTTCCCGCCCTTCACCTCTCCTGGCCTCTCGCTAAACTTATCTCACAAACCCTTACGGAAACAGGTATGCAGAGGGCAATTATTCTAATATCACTTATGGCCTTCCTTATCACCACCATACCTCTGCCCTCCCTGGCCCTGCTTAGGCCAGGGTGTCCCGCAAGTCCTGAGACAATGCTCAGGGTGCTCACAAACTCTATCGCCACCCTTTATAACATCCTCCCCATAAAGATTGGGGCGGTTCCCCTCTTTCCATTTCCAGGTGCATACGATACCAAGGCCAGCTGGCCATTTCCCATATGTTTTTGTCTTAGGCCACCTCTATTTATCCCGCTTCCTGGCCTTGCCATAGGACACTGGGAGCCCATTGAGGCATATGAAGTGGTGAAGGTACCATTCTGTTTCCCTTCACTGGGATTTGATATCCCTACCCCCGCTCCCATAAAGGGCCTGCTCGCAGGGAAGGAGGCTGACAGGATGTCCAATGGAGAACACCAGGCACCCTTTGCCCAGGTCCACCAGCTTACTTACGAGGTCTGGCGGATTATCAGATTGTTCATGGACTTTATCTGCCTTACCCCTATGGGAGAGATAGACGTTAGCTATATTACTGAGGTAGACCCTTTCTGGCAAAACGACCTCTTAAACGCCATATTTAATGACCCAGCCACTGTTCTCTTTGCCAACCCCGTGGCCCAGCTTGCATGTATGGTGGATGCAGCGAAATCAGCACTGCCCAAGGTTGGCAGGCCCATTGACGTTCTTTTCTGGTGCATGGGTACCTGGGGAAGCATCTATCCAACCACAGGTCATACCATGGATGAAGCAGGCTATACCAATGGAAATCTGGACCTGGCAAATAAACAGCTTTACCGTTCACTTACCGGCAGGATTATCACCACCGGCCGGCCCACGGTAACAGGTATGTGTCAGCCCTATATAAGGCCTTTCTGGAAAAAGTCCCAGTACTCCTGGCTTATGCTGTTTCCTGTTTGCATGGGAAAGAGGATGCCCATCGGGCGTCCATCAATAACCTGGAGTCAAGGAAAAAATCCACCAGTTCCGGGCCGTTGTGACCACTTTGTCTGGATGCTCTACAGAAAGAGAGAGTGCTGCGCATTCTAGGAGGGAGTGTGAAAAACAAAACCTTAATATTCCTACTCATACTGGCAGTGTTCCTTTTAAGCGGTGTAGGTGGTTTTTGCGATGATGTTGAGGAATCTAGAAGGCTAGGGGAGGACCTTGCCAATACAGCAAGGCAGACCCTTGGCACCACAGAAGGGATGAATGAGAGGATAATCAAGCCACTGATTTCTGGTGAAACACGGATGAAAACCATACAGACATCCTATGAATGCCAGACAAATCATCGCCTCTATCCGTCCATAATGGAGTGCCAGGAAAAATGCCCCGGCAGTTGCAAGGAGTATCAGGGATTTAATGCTCAGCTTCAATGTCCCTCTGCTGTGGAATTCCTTAAGATTACGATCATACCCTCAGGTACAAATGATTTCAGGCTGGTAATCAATCAAGATACAGACTATGACGGCATTCCTGACCATACATACTCACCAACCTTTGAGGACTTTGCAGGAAGTGAGACCAGTTATGCCAGCGGTGTATGCACCCATGGAGTAGTGGTATGCAGTCCAGGCACATGGGACAGGTGCGCCTATTATGTCTGGGCAGTAGATGAAAATGGCCACATTATCCTTTCCCCTGTCCCTGATATGTCAGGGGCAGGCCAGTGCTACTGTGTGAACAGCTCCTGTGGCGGTGTGCTAACCGCTATGCTTGCTGATGTCCTTCAGGACCTTGGGGCAGGGGCCTCAACCACCCTTGCCCAGGCAAGGGATATTGCTGTTACAAAGGCAGAACTGGCACTGGATGAATTATCCATAAGATTCTATGGACAGTCATCCTCTGAATGCACCCACGTGGCAGATCCCACCTATGAACAGGGAAGCTCTGCCTCAAGGACCAGTCCACAGGCCCTAAAGGAGGGATACCAGACAGGGGCCTTACCCGTAGATGAGGAGGTAGCAGCCCAGGCCTCAGACCCCAACAGCTATTACAGCCAGCTTGCAGGCTCCATTGCGATAAATGAGGGACACAGTGGTTACTTCTGCACCATTACACATGATTTTACAACAAAGGAGGTAATCAACGACCCAATTACGGGGACCATCGGTACACCTATACCACCGGCACACAATAACTACTGGGGCAAAGGTCTCCATGTCATCACAGGGCAAGTAGATCTGGGGGATAAACGGGTAATAAGTGCCCGTCTTCCCCTGATTGCATATGATGATGAGGTAAGGGTCTATGTAAACGAACATCTGGTCTATGAGGACTGGCCTTTGCCCCCACTGACCGACCGTCACGGCGGTATCCGGTGGTACGGCTATGATGTGGCCATTCCCCCACAGTACCTGCATTCAGGCATAAATGAATTCAGGGCAACGGTATCAACTGGCTCTGATGGGGGAGAGGGATGGTTTACCTATGAGATTATTACCGCTGAGCAGCAGCAGGTGGTTACCTCAAGTGGGGAGTGCAGCTGCCCGCAAAACTGTGACTGCTCCCATCCTCAGGATGTTCAGGTGTGCGATTATGCAGGAAACTGTATTTATACCTTTAGGGGAGGTGAGTCTACGGGTGAGACCCCAATTCCCTCCTGCAAGGCCTACCAGGATCCAAACAGTGGCCACCGCTACCGCATATGTGTTGATGGCAGACAGATGACATCAACTGACCTTGACACTGGGCAGACCACAGTGCTTGCCTCAGGTCCTGACATGTGGTGGATGGTAAAAAAGAGATATGACTGCCAGGAGAGTTATACCTATCAGGCAGATACAAGCCGTGCAAAGACGGCCATGGACACAGCCAACCCGGAGACAGGTGAGTATGAGGACCCCCTGATAGGTACAGGCACCATCCCACTTAATCAATTTCCCACAACTTATGAAGAATGTGAAATGGTCTGTGTGGTAACCAGGACAAGAACAGATACAACTGCCTATCCCCAGCCTGACCCTATGGATGAAAACAAGGCCACGGCTACAACCAGCCCAACTACCAGGGAGTACATCATAAAACAGTGCAGTCAGGATGCACAGGGAAACTGGCACTGCCCCCTTGAGCCAGGAGAAACCCATTACAAACCTCTGGATGCCGAATGCGGCTGTATAGACATGTTCCCTGAGGCAGCATCAGCCATGCAGGCAGTATACGAGGCATCCAGGGATATGATTTGTTCAGAGGAGGAGCCCTAGCATGAAAAATCTAAGGATTTTGCTGAGCCTGTTACTAACCCTGTTTTTTTCAACTGCTGGCCTTACTGAAAACCCCATTCAGCCAGCCACTGAGACTGCCTGGATTACAGTGGGCCAGGTTTATAGAAGTGAGATTACGGCCGATAGCCCATCGCCATGGTTTAGATTCAGGGTATCCCAAAACAGAAGGTATTATATCATGGTCTTTCCTGACTTTGAAAATGGCAGCAATCCCACCGGTATTGGAGATACAAAAATCTCCATTACCTCTAACCCTGATTCCCCCTCTGCCTTCAGGCTAGAAAATAACGATGCACCCGACTGGACGCAGATGGGATTTGGCTCATTTCTGATGGTAGAGGTAATGCCCCATGAAGCGGTATGCAGCTATGAAGGACAGAGATGCGGGCTTAAAAATCAGTTCAGAACCTCAACTGAGCAGGCTCAACTTTACCTCAATGTACAGTGGGGAGAGGAGGCCTACCCCGCTACAGGAAGCTTCACCATTGAGGTGCTCTCTGATGACATACCAACCATGGAGGTAGAAGGGGATGATAACGAAACAGAGACTGTATACAAGTATGGCGCTGGCAGGGAGAGCTGGCTGATAAATGGCCCTGTGAGCAGGCCTGAGCAGACCCCAATTTCGATAATCACACCCGGCACCTTTGCCATAACCATGTCTGTAAATAACCAGGGGCCTCAATACCCAATCTATATCGAGGCTGATGATACACAGACGCTCATTGTAAGGGTAAAGGCAAAGAGGACAGGTGACCTGAAGCTAGAACAGTTTTTAGTAGTGTGTGAGAACATAGATAATAAATGCTACTACCTTGAGGATGGAAGATGGAAGGTCTTTAACGAAATCACTGAAATAAGACCCTTCACCGTAGGTCCACTTCCTAAAGAGCCCGAAACCATAGCGGCATTTCCCGCCCTGATGCTCCTTCCTGCAGAGGTTACATTCTTTTACGGCTATGACCCTGTGGCAGACGGTATGCCAGATATGGATATCGCCACCTACACGTGGGCATCCATTGTCAAAAAATAGGAGGTAGCCATGAGATGGGTATTACCAGTCATAGTGATAATCTTTATGTGTGCTTATAGCCATGGAAGTATCTTTGTGCCTTACCCGGTCCCAGAGGATGTACCTGAAATAACCCCCAATATGGCCCTAGAGGGAAAAATAACAGGTGGGGAATTAAAATATTATAAGTTTAATATTGAGCAGAATAAACGCTATTTTATACTTGTCTTCCCTGAAACCATAGGAAGCGTACGAGCATTAATCCTTAATTCCCACGGATATACCATTGCTCAAAATGCTAGCCCACCTGCCTGGACGAAGATGGAAAATGGATCGTTTATGGCCCTTGAGGTACTGCCTCCTGATGTACCCTGTGGAGACGCACCTATCACACAAATTCATGCCAAAGGGCCACTATTTATACTGGTTAGATGGGGAGGATATCTACCAGATAATGGTAGTTTTATCATTGAGCTGATTGAGGATGAGGTACCCTGCAAGGACGGGGACTATCAGTATGGAGGTGGAAGGGAAACCTGGCCTTTTTCAGGGGGTATTACAAAACCGCATCCCATACCTCAAGGTACAATTGAGATTACCCCTGGCACAGCCCTGCGGGGAGAAATAACACAGGAGGTAAGACAAAAATATTATCAATTTAGCATTGAGGAGAACAAACGCTACTTTATCCTTACCTTTACTGAAACAATAGGTGATGTAGAAACATACCTCCTTACCCCTGGTGGCCTTACAATCACACATAATGATAATGCACCTGCCTGGACACAGATAGGATATGGCTCATTCATAGCCATAGAGGTACTTCCCAAAGATGTCCCCCTTAGCCCTGACTCTTGCATAACGCGGGTACATGCGGATGGGAATTCTCTGTTTTTTATGGTTAAGTGTGGAAATCACCCACCTGATACGGGAACATTCATTGTACAGGTAATAGAAAGCCCGGTATATACCTGGCCCTTCTCAGGCATAATACTTCCTCCAGCCTACGTCTTCAACGAAGGGGAGGAGGGAGAGGTAAATTCAGAGATAACCATAAACGGAGAAAAATATTACTACATAAACCCATCAACCGATGAGAGCCTTCCAAATATAGAGATAGTCCTTAAAGGCTGCGCCGGGGCACCAGCAGAGTGGTACCTTGCCATAAGAACCCTGCGTAAGGGAAGGTTTATCCAGTATTACATGGATAAAAACTGGAAATGGGTAAAATTTGAAAGTATTGATGATGTAAAACCTCCTTCAACCAGCTTTGTAAAACTGACCTGCAATGTAAAATTTGAAAGTATTGATGATGTAAAACCCTTTCTTACCGCTGTTAAGGAACTACAGCCCATCATAGTGAGTATGCCATCTGTGCTGCTCTATCCCGGAGAGTATGAGCTGTATTTTGCGGCAGATACCTGCCTGAACCGTCTCCCTGACAGGATAGTTACACTTTCTACCGCAGAACTCCTAAAGGAGGAATAGACTTGGGAAGAAGGGTTTTCCTAACCCTGGTTTTTCTTTTGGCCATCATAAAGGCAGGATATGGTGATGAACGTGTCATGAATCTTGTTGAGATAAAAACAGATGATGCCATGATCACCTATGCCCTGACAGTGCAGGAATACAGTCATGATGAATTCATTGATGAATTCTCAGCACCCACTTATCAGTATCACCCGGCATCTACCGAGGATGCAGAGGTAATTACACAAAATTATAGCAGTTACCAATATCTCTGGGTTGAAGAGGGGCTTTTAATCGTGACCACCGGTGAACTGTGCACCAGGGAGGAAAACTCATATCTGTGTGCAGGAATACATGTCCCTCTAAACAGCCGTTTTAGAGGGGTGGTAAAGTACATAGAACCAAAGGATACCCCTCCCCCGGCCGAGGAGCTATGTAACAGTATCTGCTATGATCCATCAACAGACACCAGAAATACTCCCTTTAACTCAAACTCCTCAGTCTCAGTGGACTTTCAGCTTTCAAGGGGCATGGCGGCCGTGCTCTGGGGTTATTTTACACATGAGGGATGTGTCATAAAGGGCACTGATGATAACAACCAGGAGGTAATGAGTCTCTGTTACAGTGGTGGGAGCTGGACCTTCACGTTCAAACACCCTGATGGAAACATCTACAGCGTTTCAGCCCCTGCCCCGCTTAAAAAATTTCAGCATGTGGCATTCTCCGTAAACACAAACTTTATTGGGATAGTGACCAAGGTCTGGGGGGAGGCAAAGACACACACTCAAAGGCTTGATTTCCCTTACAATCCCCTCAATATGGGGGTGCCAGGAAGGCTCTACACGATTCATGCCTATACGGCCAAGGCCATACCAGACAGGGCTATTGGGGCCTATGAGGGATACTTTTTGCCTTCAACCAAGTTTGAACCCTTCTGCAGTGATGCCATTGCTGAGTGCCCATATAATCTGACCGTAAGCTGGGCAAGCCCTTACCAAAATGACCCAAACAGGATGAACTTTGGCATATTTGTCCAGACCAGCGCGGGACCGGATACGGTAAGGGGTATGTGCACATATACAGAATTTTCTAATCCAGCCCAGTATACCTGCAACAATAATAGGGGAGATTTGTTTACAAACTCAAGTGACAGGATTGAAGACGGCTCCATAGGGGTGTGGTTTACCCAGAGTTACCTTGAGGGGTTTGATCCCTATATATGTGATATGACAGGGCAGCAGTATGCCAATCTGCTTACCTGCGAGAATAACTGTTATAAGCCAGGTACGTGCTCCATTGATCCAGAACATGCCACCTGTCCCTTTGGCTCACAATATCCATGTAACCAGGATGGCCAGTGTGAAAAAAGCGGCTACTGCCAGGAAACAACAAAGACAGAGCTTAAATATGTATGCCCAGCATATAAACAGCCTGAAAACTATGATGACAAGGAGGAATGCGACGATAACTGTTTTATCGAGACAGAGTGCCAGGAGCAGACTAAGTATCAATGCCCGCTTGACCCAACTCTACCTTGTGATGAGGAAACACACATATGTACGAAAACCGGGACATGCAGCTATACAAATCATCCCACTTATACCTATTACTGTCCAATAAACGACCAGGAATACGACAACCAGCAGGCCTGTAACGATGCGTGTATCGAGCAGGGAGAGTGCCAGGACAGCGGATATTATACCTGCCCTTTTGGAGACCACTACCCATGTAATGACCTGCACCAGTGCACAAAGACAGGAAGCTGCTCTGAGATAGAGGAGGAGTATGATGTATGGGTATGCTCACTTGATGACAGTGAATATGAGACTCAATCGGCCTGTGTGAGCGGATGTGTTCAAAGTGGCACCTGCGCTCCACAAACAGAAACTCAGTGTAATAGCTGGTGGTGCGAGGACTGTCCTAATTCGTGTCCAGTCATCGGGAGTCTGGGCGGGCATACCTTTTTCATACACGTATATAGCTCTTCTCATGTGTGTATTGGCTATCTAGGTAATCCCGCTTGCGGCGATGGCTGCTGTGGGTACTGTATATATTATAACCATGACCCAGAGTACATCTGGTATTGGCACCTTGGATATAAATATCTTGCCTGGGCAACCTGTAACGCAGATAAAACCCACTGTACGGTTTATGTAAAGTATACACCCAACGGAGGCATTGTCTCCAGGGCATTTGCCCCCTGTGTAGATATCACGAGATATAGATGTTCACTAAACAACCAGCTTTATAATACGCAGGCCCAGTGCCAGGATGCCTGCCAGACAACAGGCTCATGTACTGAGGAAACCAGAACCCGTACCCGTTATGAGTGTTCTTTGAATGGGCTAAAATACGATACCCTGTCAGCCTGTGAGAGTGCCTGCCAGCAGAGTGCCCAGTGCACCTATCATGCCCGGTGGACATGCTCCCTGAATGGCCAGAACTATACAGATATCACCACCTGTAATCAGCAATGCAAGCAGGGAGAGAAGTGTGAAATACACCAGCATGATCATTACAGCTGGGACTGTTCACTTAATGGCCAGGGTTATAATACTAAGGCAGAGTGTGAGAAAAACTGCGTGCAGGAGGCAGACTGTAATTCATATCTTGAATATTTCTGCCCTATTAATGAGCAGAGCTATCCTGATAGTGAATCATGTGAAAACGCATGTAAGGAGCCACAGGAGTGCATAGCAGTAAACGTCCCTGTAACAGGGTTTGTCTGCAGCCTTGATGGAAAATTCTATTACACTGAAGGGGAGTGTTCACAGGGCTGTAAGGCCACTGCCAGCTGCGAGGGGGCATACAGGTGTGACATAAACAATGGGATCTTTTTTGATGAGAATGAGTGTAAGGAGAATTGCCGTATAAATGGAAACTGTCTGCTGCAGGATGAGCATATAAGAGGAGGGGTAATCCAGAACCACTCTGAGGGAGGCTACAGCGAAGACTATGCCATGGAGCTTGATGCCAAACCCCTTAAAATGACATTTAACAAAATTGGATTTTTTAGGGACATTCATTTCAAACTCGGCTATGAGAGCCACAGGCACCCTGATTGGCTTGAGGGAAATTATAACTGTATTTGGAGGGATACAGGCATTGCCCCCAACTTGTGCACCGAAGGGCAGGTTGAGACAGATGATGGCTGTTTCAGGCAGATTGCCCACCTCTGCCCCGACGATCATTTTGAGATCCCTGATGCGACCATTCAGGGTACACCTAACGACAAGCAGTGGTGGTGCTACCGGTTTGTAGAGGATGCCTCATGCTGGGAGAATGATGAGACCCAGTTTGGAGAGGGCTGCTATATCCTTGCAAATCCTGCACACCCAAGCGTATGTCCCTCGGGTTCTACCCTTGTGCCATGGCCAGAACAAAATTATATGTGCCTTTTTCAGCAAAACCCCTTTACAGACCCATACTGTCCTCCAGGTCAGCAGGCCTATGAAGGAAACTGTTACTATACAGCCACCCCTACCTGTCCCTCAGGCTGGACAAGGGATGGAGGAATCTGTGAAAAAACAGAAGATGCCTGTCCACAGGGCTATAACTATATTTTGTTTAATGTAATATGTCGGTCTGGAAATACCTTTGCTGACTCATCTGATGGCACCTGTAACGGTTGTCCTGATGGGTATAGCTGCCTCACAAATTATGAGGTCTGTTACCAGCAGACTGCCTCATCACCCCCATGTCCCTCTGGACAATATGAATATTACGACCTTTGCTTTTATACATCAGGCCCCTCCTGTAGCTCTGGCTGTACCAGAGATGGAGGTACCTGTAACTGCACCCAAAGTGCATGCCCTGCTGGTTATGGCTACTTTGCAGATATGGATATCTGTTATCAGTGGACACAGGTTGCCTGTCTTCCGGGTTATACCTGGAATGGTTCAACTGGATACTGCGAAAGATATGAAGAGGCACAGTGTGAAACAGGTGAGAGATTCGATGATCCAAAAACAGGTGAGGCAGGCTGTTATCTTTTCAAAAGGCATATCTACTGCCGTGACCAGAATCCCTCTGACCCCTGCACCTATGGAAATTTGGTGTTCTACCAGGATGATTGTTACTGCAAATCAGAGCCAAATTGTGACAACCTGGATGAAGATGTCATCATAGGCACCACCCATAGGTATCCTGATACCTGTTGGGTACTGGACCATAAGGTATGCCCGGCGGATAACCAGTATAGAGACAGGGGTGAACTAAAGGCTGAAGATAGATGCCTTGAGAAAATCCTCTGTCCTGAAGAAGTCAAAAAACCTGCCTCGGCAGGGGATACCACCTGGACACTGGCAAGGGTGGCTGCCTACCAGAACTTTGGCAGCACTGAGTCCATTGGTCTGAGAGGAGAATATACAGATACTGAAACTGGCATTACCTACGGGATATCTCTACCCACAGGACAGACTGTAGGGGAATCAGGATTTGCCTCATGTCCCCTTGGAAATGGCAGTAAGTGCCAGGAGATTATCCCCTTCTACTGGGCCTGTGGCTCAGAACACCAGTGTGATGCCTGTTTTGCCCCACCCCTTAATCCATATTATTCCATTACCAGGGTAAAGGCCATTAATCCAACACAAGGACCATATTATGGAATTACACTGGATACATACACCTACAATCAGGCCCAGACCCTTGCCTCAGAGTACAACGGCTCCCTTCCCAAAGATGCTGACAGTACAGATATAGCCTCATTATTTGGTGGAATCTCCTACTGGGAGGATGGCCATCCCTCAGATGATGAGAGGGAGGAGCGGCCAGTAATCATAAAGTGGTCCTCCCTTGGTTCAGTGGGATTTTATGCCCGCTGTGTATATGACGACAATAAGGATCCCATCTGTCCTGCATTTCTGGTTGAATGCCAAAATGGGATATGCCCGTTTACTGATGAGGAGGGTCAGCCGCTTCCCTGCCAGCCTTATGAGGGGAGACAGTATTGCAGCCCATTTAGGTGCAGCAGCCTGGTTGACCCTGCCAACAGACCCCAGCCTGATGAGGGGGAAAATAACGATAAAAGGGATGATGGCACCATTGACCAGTACGGAAACTGCCTTGGTACCATCTATATATTCAACGGACAGACCATATTCTGCCGTGATAACGGAATTGAGACACTCGGTGTGGACTGCTGCGCTGACCCCGGCGGTAATTTCCTCTTCTTTAAGATGAAGTGTAATGAGCAGGAGGTGCAGTTGGTTGAGGCCAGAAGACATGGGATGGCCCATAAGGTAGGAGAGTTCTGTGCACTTAAGATCTTTGGGATCTGCTTTCAGCCGAAACAGTCCTGGTGTGTATTTAAATCTATGCTTGGAAGGATCATTGCAGAGCAGGGAAGGCCCCAGATAGGTGATGCCTTTGGTCTATCATGCAGTCCCTCCAATCCGGATGAGTGCTGGGGGAGCCCAAAATCACCAAATTGCAGGGGGTTTACCCCTGAGGAATTTCAGAGGCTTGATTTCTCAAAGATAGACCTGAGCGAGTTTTATGAGCAGATAAAAACCAGGGCTACCTCTGACATCCAGGAAAAAACAATGGAAAGGGCTATAGAGCAACTGCAGCATTATTAAAGGAGGATTTTCATGAAAACACTAACAGCTACCCTCTACATCATTTTTCTTGCAACAGGTGGGTTTGCAGCCAGTGTTACATGGGACTATAGCGGCTACCGCCCGGACTGGACACCACACAGAATAATCAGGATGCCTGAGTGGGTAATAAAGGAAGAGGTAAACCTATCAGTGCTTAAGGAGACAAGCAAACTACATGAGAGGGCTTCAGAGATTGCTATAGATGAACGTGGCAGTCGGGTTAATGTCCACCTTAAACCACCTAAGTTTAAACGCCATTTTTTAAGGAGAAAAAGTGAAACAGAAAAATAAATCCTCAGTGCTAAAAACTATAGCTATTCTGATATTAACCATTCTTATCTGTGCAATACTCTATATAACTATTCCTTTCCTGGTCTATGGAGGGGATAACACAATAGAGGCCATAAAAAAGGCACAGAAACAGGCAGAAACACTCAGAGGAAGGCTTACCATAAGTCCAGAGATAAACCGTTACTATGAGCAGGCAAGAAAACAGGCACTAGAACAGATAAGAGAATTTCGCAGGAGAAGGAAACAGGAAATAGAGGCCTATAACCAGATGTTGAAGAAACAATATGGTATAGACACAGGGCTATCATCTGGCATTTCGCCTGTCTCAACACAGATGAATCACTATCTTATGGCTGATGAGAGGATATACATATTTATGAGCAGCAGCGTCCCCATGGTTACATGGAATAACTATGCAGAGGATATTGATAAAATCAGGGACCCAAATATTGTCATGGTGCTAAGGGGCTGTATCGGTGGGTGTCAGCGCATAAGGCCAACACTTGAATTTATACAAAAGATTATAGTCCCAGGGGGATTTTCCTCTGTTGATACCTCCAGGGATGGGTGGGAAGAAGAGCTTAGGACCAGGGCCAGAAGGATCCAGATATGGATAGACCCCCTGCTATTTAGATACTACGGGGTTGAGGAGGTCCCGTGTATTGTCTATGCAAAGGACGTTCATCCTTTGGATGACTTAAGTGAGGGGCTTAAGGAAAACCTGGAAAACAAACCACAGTATTTTAAGGTGTGTGGTGACTGGAGGCTATCCTACATGCTCAAAAAGCTGTATGAGCAGAGTAATGCCGGAAACATAAAGAAAATCATTAAAGTACTTAACAAAAGCTGGTATTCGTCGCAGTAAAGGTTTTTTCATTCTTATTTTTCACTTAATTTGGCTTGTTTCAGCCTCTTGTGGTGGCAGAAAGGGTATTCTTTCTGGAGATATGGTGATTCGGATTTATCTTGAATCTAGCATTTCATGTTAAAGACCCGTCTCAATTCCCTCCTTATCGGGTCAACTTTTCTAACCCTAGAGAAAAAAGTAGGGAAGCAAGGAGTTAAAAAAGTCTCAATTCCCTCCTTATCGGGTCAACTTTTCTAATTTGGCATAACTACTCCAACACGTGAAGAGACATATTGTCTCAATCCCCTCCTTATCGGGTCAACTTTTCTAACGGGAAAATTGGAAAATTGAACGTGCTATCTCAAAAATTATGTCTCAATCCCCTCCTTATCGGGTCAACTTTTCTAACTTGGAATTGACCCAGACTCCCTACCTATCCCCACCACAGGGGTCTCAATCCCCTCCTTATCGGGTCAACTTTTCTAACGGCTGCCGAAAATTTTGCTGAAGTACCGGGAAAATAGGAGGGCCTTTTCGGGAACCTCCTTCTTTCTTTTCTCCTTTAGGGCTTTCTACAATAAACAATTTGCGTAAGTGCCCTGAAAATCAGGCATATTTCTTTTCGGGAACCAATCCAAAAATTGGGCACTTTCAAGGACAATTGAGGTTCCCGCATATTCTAAGTCAACCATATTCAATTTTCAAAGAGCCTATTCATCAATAGCATAATTAAACATTTTTTGCAACTACTAATGCTCAAGTTAAAAAACTCCCCAAAAAGCCATATAAGCGTCCTTTACATAAATTATCATAAAAACTTGTTCTCTCTTTATTTAACCTTGGCAGTTTTAAGTGAGAAATCAGTGCCATAGCAGGTGCAATACCGCACTGCCGTATCCATGCTGGTTCATAAAAAAGTGTTACTAAACAATAGAGATGTAGAGATAGGGAAAACAGGGTTATGCAAAGAGTAAAAATCAGACTTACCGGCCTGCACCTGGCTTACATTGTTTTATTTATACCCTTAATTGCCCAAATTGCCTTTGGTATTCTGCGGGGTGTGGAAACAGTGATTGTTGCGCTTGGTGCTATGTTTATAGCCTTTGACACGCTTATTTTACAGCGATGGACCTCTCCTCAAAATGCACAGATTGTTAGCGTGGGTGAATGATTACTAAGAAATGATATTGACTTAATTGTCAATTAGGTGATCATTATAACTTAATATAAGAACTGTAATCATCTTACTTTGACAACTCATCAAGAAAACCCATAAAACCACCAATTCCAATTGGCGGACTGCCACGGGGGTATTTCTTTAGCCAAATCTTTTTAAAATTTTTTCGTAAATCGTGATTATTTTTATTACGCAACTGTTCTATATACATCTTAAAATGACTTTCTACTTCGTCTAGAAACTTTTCTGCGTTTATGATTATCGCTTTAATATCTCCATTCAAGTCAATTTTACCATTGACCCTTGGTAAATTAAGGTTTATAGCCTCGGGTACATCATTTGCAAAAAAGATCCTAGACCTGATCATGTTGTCGTGGAAAAATCCACATCTTGCATCTTCATAAAGAACATCAGCAATTCGTAACAAAACGTGTTCTGGATTTCCTGGTGATGAAAAAACTGTTTTGAAACCTTCTTTGAAAAATTGTTTAGATTTTCCATGACTATCTTGGCCTTTCATGTACATGGCTATAGCCTCAAAATATGGCAAAAGTAGTTGCACAATTGCGTACTCACTGTGTGGCGACTCAAGAAGGAAGCGGGCTTGCCTAAATATCCAATTAGTTATTCTGTCTTCAAAAATGTCTATCCAGTCTTCAATTTTACCTCTGTCCAGTTTTTCCCCAGAAAAATTTGGACTGATGAAGCTTTTCATTATTCTCATCGTTATCCTCAACAAAAGCTAACTTTTATAGGTGTTAGACAATTGTTTTTTTTATTTCGGCCATGCTTAAATATCACTGACCGCTTCACCTATTTTTTTATAATTAACACAATCCTTAAAAAATTTCCAGTTATTGTTATGTTAAGTAATTTCGTTAAGGGTGGTGGGAAATGTTTCTATATTCTGCTGAACGTACCGCTTGGTCTGATACCTGTCTAACCACTCCATTATCAATTTAATTCAGATTTGACATGAACAGGTCGTTTGAATAGTAGATCCCATCATGCTGAAAATTGCCCCACATCATGGATTTTTTTCGCTTACCTGTAAGTTTCTCTAACCAGCCGTTCGACTTCCTCGGGAATCTCTACTCCTTCTTCCGCATATTTTTCAACAGCAGCAAAAGGTTTACCGAGTCTCTCAGCCTTGGTTTTTGAGATGCCGATCAGGTTTTCAAATTCTCCTGGTATTTGTTTTATTATGCCTATGGCAGGATTAAGGGTGCTTTTTATTTTGTGGTTTTCTTCAAAGACTTTTTGAGCATGCCTCAACTTATCAGGGTCATGGTGGGAACCACCAGGCTGAATTTCAGGGTCTATTGGATCCTCGTCGTGAATAACGAGATATGGGATATTAAAAGCGTTTAAGACATCCATGTATAAAGTTAGATTGAATTTACTCCCGCAGTCAATAATGCTGACTTTGTGATCAAAACACTCAATGCGTCTTCCAAGAAGTGGTAAAACCGCTTTCTCTGTTGGTCCCTCTACCAGAACAACCTTTCTGGCGAAAAAGAGTTCATTTCTATCGGGATTAAAAAATCGTAACATATTAAAGTGTTTTTTTCTTTCTCCCTTAAAAAGTTCTTTTTGTACACGTATCACCTGAGTGCCTTTTTCGAGGCTAGGTTTTTTAACAATGGCAATATGACGGTAATCCTCCATGTCAATAAAATGAGGTGAATGAGTGGAGATAAATACTTGGTCCGTGCTTGAAATCTGTTTTAGGGATTCATAGGTGGCCCTGCACATTTGAGGATGAAGGTAAAGCTCAGGTTCTTCAAATGCAAAAATATGGGACCGCTCACGGATTTCCCTGGCCTCTTTGGCTTCTGCCTGCGTGGCCTCAGCAGCCCAAACACGCATTAGTGCAAAAATTAAAGACCGTTGCAGTCCATGTCCTTTTTCATCCACGCGTGTCTCAATTCCGTCATCTAGCTTTATGTTTGTTCCTAATTGAAATATTCTATCAATATCAGGTGCATCAACACCTATAGATAGTTCAATGTTCCATGGAGTTAATTCTTGCTTCAACCTCTCTTCCAGCTCTCTAATCTCAGCGAGCTTTTCCTCAGGGTTTTTACCCTCTATCATGGTTTTGATATCCCGAGCAGCTTCTTGTAAACGTTGAAATGCCGGGTTTTGTCTAGCAATACGCTTTATGATAACATCGAGAAGTCTTGAAAGAAGGGTTGGACCAGTCGGTTTGGTTTCCTCTGTGACATCACGGACAGCCGGCACAAGATGAAATTCTGGCAAATACCCATCCAGGACTTGCTTATAGCCCGCTGGGTTCTCACGCCTTTCTTCTATCCATTCAATTTCGTCGGGGTAGGCTTTGATATAGTTTTCAATTGCTTGCCTATAGGCTTGCCTAGTTATGCGACCACTTTTGGGCAAAAATTCTGTAATAGGCAGCTTCGAAATGACTTCTCTATTGTTATAGTGGTCAAAATCTTCTCTGAGCCACTCCTCTTTGGGAATCTTCATGAGAGCCTCGTACAAAACTTGAGGCTTGTCGCCGTCAATCCGGTATTTTTTTGAAACGGTAAGAACTCCATTAACAGTCCATGGATGCAGTTTTTCCATTTCCGGCTCTGATAACTCCTCAAATCTGGCTTCAATAATTATTTCCTTTGTTACTTCTGTAGGGCTGCGAAAGAAGATATCAGGAGTGATTCCCCGTGTTCCTGAGGAAAAGAAGAGGGCAAGCGCTTGAAAAATGTTTGACTTACCATGGTTATTCTGGCCTACTAAGCACAAAAAGTCATCCACTTGAAGCCGAATGTCCCTGATTGACCTAAAACCTTGGATGTGTAGCCAGCGCAACTTCATGTTTCATCCCCTCACTGCTTTGGATTGGCCGTCTTTGTCTTTTACCCTCGTTGAGAGTGTCTTGATTAGCGGCTTTTTGACCCACCTGCATATCTCGGCATGGTCACAATTTTTGCAAAACTGCCCTACGTTTGGTGCAAACCTGCCTGCACGGATGCCTTCAATACATTTTTCCGCAGTTTTTCTCGCAGCCTCCACCTCGCTTTCTTCAACACTTACTGGCTGAACTCGGGCATCCTCCAGGTATGCCAGAGATGACTTGGTAACATGGATCCCGGTCTTTCTTAGCCCGAGTGTATAAAGCCTGACCTGCAGAGCTGATTGTTGTGGGGTTGTTACCTCATCTGAAGTTTTGTAGTCTCTCACCTCTATATCATTCTTGTCCCTGAGAATAACATCAACCTTGCCTGTGATTGTTGCTTTTTGAACAGGGAACTCCAGCCTTGCCTCAACTTCCTTTATCTTGGTCATATCTTCCTTGTGTTTTTTTACAAACTTCTTCAGAGTACTCGCTGCCTTTTTCTGCATTGTTTTTTTCACCTCCCCGCCGGCATAAGGAAGATGGAATTTTTCTCTTACAGCCTTTTCAATGCTTTTCTCGGGATCGGTTCCCTGTTTTATCATGTCTGAGGCACACCTAAGGCAGTAGTGGAGACTTTTGCCGTAACCCAGGGGGGTGACAAGGCCTGGCTTATAGTGCCAGACTTCCCTTAGCCGGTAAAAATAGGGACATTTGAGGTATGTTATGATTTCTCCTGCCGAGAAGGTCTGAATTTCATCTTCATTTTCATCCGTGCTGAGCTCCAGCATAAGAAGATTGTCGCTTGGATCCAACCCTGTAAGGAGACCGTCCAGAGGCTCAATAAACTGGCTCCTTGAACAATAATTGTTTATTCGCCTAAAGTAGCTTAGGCACAGCACATCTTTTGCTCTTGTGATAGCAACATAAAAAAGTCTTCTCTCATCCTCTATCTCGCCTTCATATCTCTCAACTTCAAACATGTCTCTTGGCACAAACCAATCCTGTCTATATCCTGTTTTGCTTGAGGGAAATCTGCGCGAAACAAGAGAAGGAATGAACACTACTGGCCACTCGAGGCCCTTTGCCTGGTGCACGGTCATAATCTGCACTGCATCAATACCTCTAATGTCCTCGCTTGGTTGCTCTTCATAGGCTCCTGAGGCGTAGCTGTTCATATACCAGCACAGGCCCCGAACCGCTGAAGGCCAGTCAGGTTTTGAACCACCGAACCTCATGGATGACTCGTAATCAGCAAGCAGAGTACTAAATCTCCCAAGATTTGCCATAATAGCAGCATGAACTTTATTGTCAGGGTTAAGCTCCAGATAACCCAGAAGAATCAAGAGAGCATGGTAAATTTGGGTAAAGTTGCTGAACTTCCCGCTCAAAACCTTTTGCTTCCACTCTAATAACTTTTTCCTCATTTGGCGGTCTATGGATATACCGGTAGCGGCATTCCAGCTTTCACGTCCTGTCTCAAGAAGGCAGTCTCCCGTGGTCCTATTCCTCCAGCTCCAAGGGTCTTCCACCCAGAATCCATCATCCCACAACCATGAGAAAAGCCTTCCCATTGCCTGGGCCTCATCCCTTCTGAACAGCCCTACCTTTCCACCAACAAGATACGGGATATTCCTTTCCTTCATAATGTCTATAAAAGGAGCTCCAGAAGTAGTCACGCTTCGTAGAAGTATCGCGATATCTCCGTACCTGCACTGATTAGTACCTACGTACCTCTCTATCTGGGAAACAATCCATTCTGCCTCTTCCTTGGGTGTTCCATGCTCAATTTTTATACACAATCCATGATTTTCCCTCACCGGGTTGATATGTTTGTAACGGGATCTCTCAAAGGTATCTGAAAATGCGTTGGCAACACTTACTATACGCCTGCCACTTCTTCTATTTTGCCTAAGCATTATGGTTTCGCATCCCGGAAATCTATCAGCAAACTTTTCAAAACAGCTCTCATCTGAGCCCCTCCACTGGTATATGCTCTGTCTCGGGTCTCCAACCACAAACACGCTGGCGTACTTCCCTATGGTTGTTATGAGCCGCTCTTGAGCCCTGTTGATATCTTGGTACTCATCCACTATAAGGTGTCTGATCTGCTTAACTGGGTCAGGATTTGATTCAATCCTTTCAACCGCTAAAGCAACCATCTGGCCAAATGTCAAGAGCTTGTGCCTGTGAAGTATCTCCTCATATCTTTCCAGATGTCTGTAGAAATCTGGTTCTTTTCTCTTCAATCTCTTCCGGTCAAGGAGTTCATCATACACAACGTTTACAGATTTTATAAAATTCCTGCAACTGTCAGCATATCTTCTTCTGTTGCTTAGCCCAAGCTTCCATCCCTCTCTGAGGACAAACGCTACCTCTTGATTTTCATCCAAAACGTCATGGTTCCCATATCCATAATGGTCTTCAAGTATTCGCATGCAAAAGCCGTGTATAGTACCTATATACATTTCTCCGAGCCTGGCACAGGCATCTTCACCCTTCAGTTGCCTAACTCTTTCGTATATCCTGCTTTTCATACTTTGGGCTGCCTTCTCTGTGAAAGTAAAAGCAACGATAAAGCGCGGGGCGACTTCCTCGTATAAAAGGAGATAGGCAATTCGCCGTGTCAGTGTTTCAGTTTTTCCAGTACCAGCACCTGCGATTATCCTCACATTCCTTTTTTGAGAGAGGACTGCTTTCTTCTGTTCGTCTGACAGCGGCTTGGGATTTTGCACTATCATCTCCAAAATTTTTTTCTTATTCATTTCCGCCCTGCTTCAAATTTTTGTTTTGGTAAATTACTTTACGGTAATTAAATTTTTATATTTTTAAATCTCACTATGAAAAATAAATACAGGATGATAGAAATCTATCACTTTAGCTCCCATTAGCTTGAGATTTATTTGTGTTCCTTCCGCAATTTTCATGCCAAAGTTTTTACATAATATAACCATGCATTTTTAAGGAGTCAACATGTCTGTCTGCAGGTTTTTATCGGGCATCCACATCTTCGACCTCGCAAATAGCTCATTTTATTGATTTTGGACTAATTTTTCTGCCCCGTCCATACAAGCCCTGCACTTTTTCTTCCTCAATCTTTTGGGACTTAATGTTTTGGAAGATAAAGAAACATATATTGACAACTGTAATTGTTTTGTCATTAATCATGCTTGGAAGAGCAGAACTCGGGATTTAATCTTTAACCTCTAGTATTTATAAAGAGAAAGAATGCCCTATTACTTTGCCTACGGCTCAAACATGGACAGGGAAGACCTGGACAGATGGTTCAAACCCATGGATATCCAAGGGTCAAATTTCTGAGCGTATCACCGGCAAAGCAGAAAACAAAACCCTTTTTCGATAATATGGTGCTTACTCACTCTCTCAAACCCTAAATATAATGTCAAGCCATTTTCTTGAATGGGTATCCCTTGCCCTTCTTTAACCATTCCTTCGTTTCTTCATCTTTTATTTTTTTATTAATTACCTCACACCTTTTCAAAGAATTTATTTGGTTCCGCCTCCAAATCTTGTAATACACTTTCCATCCTAAAACATAAATCACTGAATCTCTGTTCCCTTTGGCAGGTTCGGCCATCTGTAAAGTAACTCTTTAGGTGTTTTTAACAAAAATACATGATTTTCAATGATGACAAAGGAAAAACTGTAAGCTACTTTGGACTGCAAGGGTTATGTATCAATTGTAGGCTTAAATATCCAGCTAATCACGGATTAGCCATAATATGTAGGAGTACAGAATTTATAAGAATCATGCTAGAGACCCAAGCTAAAGATGCGCTTTTAAGATACATCGGTTAGACCTTATGAGCATACCGATAAAAGGAAAGACTGCAGGAATAGCGGTCTAACAAGACTATCTTGACCCATTTGGGCTCATTGAAGACGTAAAATATTCCAGGGCAAAAAATAAAGCACATAACGACTACAAATATCATAAGCATGGTTTTAAAGAGACGAAGGTAAGAGTAAAGGTAATGGAGGCATTTCCTGCCGAGGAATCATGCATTAGAATACTAGTTGGTCTGCTTAGAGTACAAAAGAAATTTGGAAGAGCAAACTCATTGGTAATTTTTATCTCTCTTTGTATCGCCTGTACCAGGACAATAGACCGGGGATAATACATGCACCAAAACCTATAATCACCAAGTAGTAGCAAGAAACAATTGAAGGGAAGAGTGATACATAAACCAGGAGTACTGGAAGAAAACTCCTCCAACTACAATCGGTAAACCTATCTGTATTTCTGCAAGCAACTCAATTTGAATCTCTAACGGCTCCCTGACCTTCAAATCCCGGAAGGTGGCCCTTTGAAGTACATATACCCCAACTCGTTTTCGCCATTGTTGCTTTTTTTGATACTAAAGGTGAGATATTTTTATCAATAAGAAACTTCATTCTATTTGCTTAGACCTCTAGTGCATAAAATTCTTCTTGCGCTAATTGAGCTGCGTGTTCCAAACAAGCAGCGATGTCCTTTTTCGTTAAGTCTGGATATTCCCTAATAATTTCCTCCTCTTTCATACCCCCAGCAAGCAGACTAAGAACAACATATACTGGGATTCTTGTGTCCTTGATAACTGGTTTGCCATGCATGATTTTAGGGTCTATGGCAATTTTATCATGGACATTCATCGTTAGCATAAATTCTATTACCCTTTTTGGAAATGATAATCAATTAGAGCTTTTTTGCCACTCCTGTATATTTTAAAAACGAGAACGGCCATGCGGATATCTTTGTGTATTCATTTATAAATACGTTGGTATCTTTCCCAACATCTTTTTCACTTAAAGCAAAATATATCCTATAGAGCTCTATCTTTATAAGGAGTAAGGGGCCACTCACTCCTTAGCCATTTTGCCTTAGATTAAAAGTCTTGGGAAAATGCGTAGAGATGCCTAAGGTACACATTTCTACAACTATTTGGCTATTTTAGCTTAAAGGTCTTAAACCACTCAATTACTTGGTTTCTTAAGTGTCAAGGGCCAGGGTTATTACCCACTTTGGAGATATGTGAAGGACTTTGTTATATCCATGCCAAGGACTTATAATAAGCCAGCAAACAATGAATCAAATGCTTAAAGAGATAGTTGACCTTTACATGCAAAAGGTCCCAGAGGTTAGAGGTTACTGCAAGCGCTGCCTAGAAGCAAAAAGATGGGGTGGTAGTGTTGTTTTAATGGTTCTGGATGCTGCCTTTACCTCTGTTGGCCTGAATTATTTTCAGATTGTTGTGCCAAGGGTAGAGAGATTTAGGCAAGAATTTGTGAGAACAGGAGAAATTGATAATTTGGAAGGTCTAATGAGCATTGATCCAAATGATAAGAAAGTTGAAGAGATTTGGAAAAATAAAAGGTCTTGGAATATTGCCAAATCCATTGCCTCATATCTGGTAAAGATTAAACACAAGAATAACTTTGATGATAGGCAGGCCTTTGCCCATTGGGCAAGGCAGACCAGGCTCGATACCTGGCAGGATGACCCAATAGGAGGGATAAATGGAGTGGGCATAAATACATTTCAATACCTGAGGATGATGGCAGGGATAGATACCCTTATGCCCGATAAGATAGTAAAAAAGGTAATAGGGGAGATTTTGGGGAAGGCAGGGATGGAAATGCCCTCTAATGATGTTGATTTTGTTAAATTGGTTGAGAAAATTGCAAGGGAAACCGGTTATAAAGCAATTGAGCTCTGCTGGATGACCTGGCTTATACAATCAGAGGCAGGGGTAACAAGGATTAAGAAGTATTCGAGGGTGCTGGAAAGAATTTAAAGTATATTTACGGATTTGGGGGAGGATATCCACACAGAAGGGTATTTAACAAATATTGGATTAACCGAGAGACAGATAAAGGCTGTGTTTTATGTCAGGGATAAGGGAAAGATACATTTGTCGAGTAAAGAAGAGGCAGGCAACGGATGGTTTACCAGGGTTTGAAGAAAGGGGTATCTTTGATCGTGTGGGTGTTACGGGAAAAAGGTACTTATCATGTGTTAGAGGAGCACCAAAGGGGTGCAAAAGGGGCAAAAAGCACCAGAAAAAAAAGCGACACTGTCAGAGGCCAAAAGGGTTGACATGCTGTTGTAAAAATATAACATACCCATCCAGCAGGGCCAACCAAACCTGGCCTCAATCCTTGTTGGCGACTCCGCTTCCCCCTCAAAAAATCTTTGTGTAAAACCATTTCTTGAGCGAAAAGTTGACCTTGTAAAGATTTTGGAGGACATACAATAGAATGTATCTATCTATGGGAGATTACAAAAGAATGGGGTACTTATATTAAAACAGCGACAGTTACATTCATACTTTTTACGCAGGATTTATGCCTGATTTTTACAAGCTTATCTGTTTTTTTCTAGGGCAGATGTGAAAATTTTATCTATATCTTTAATTTTAGTATTATCTGCCCTTTCAAGCCTTTGAATAAATTCTAACAATTTAGATTTGTTGTAAAATTTTTTCTCCCAAAGGGTTCTCAAAACAGTATGAACATTGATAGGTAGCACTTTCTCTTTTAGCGCTACATTGAATGCCTTTAAATCATTAGTGGCAAAAAAACAATTTCTCATCTTAGCAATGCTTATTGCTTCTAATTCACCTTTGCCAAGAAATGGGTATAATGCTAGAAGCTTTTCATACGCTAAATATTCCTCCTTAGTTGGGACAATTACTTCAAACTTTTTAAATATTGCTTCAGGAAATGAATATCCATATTGAAGAGGAATAGAGAGTTCTTCCTTTATTTTGGGAGTAATGCAAAGTTTGAATCTAGATAAGGCTTCAACTATAATATCAAGCACATTCGCTTTAGCAAACATGCTTAAGATATCCGTGTCAAAAATAATCATTGTTATTTATTCAGGAGCGCCTTAACACCTTTCTCAAATGTCTCTTTATCAGGGATAGGTATTTCTATTTTAATCCCTCTTCTAGCCAATTCTTTTTTAAAAGATTCTATATCGAGCTCTGCTATCTCAGAGGCTTTTGCCAAAGAAACTTCTTTTGAGACATAAAGCTCTACTGCTGCTTCAATAAGAAGTTCTGGTCTATACCTAAAAAATAACCGCAAAGCATCAGCATAAATTTTCTCTTTATTTTTATAAATTCCCTTTCTAATAAGGGCATTTATTTCTTTTTCCAGAATCATCTTTGACTTCCTCCATTCTTTTCCATAAACACTTATACAATTTCCTATACCCCTTTGCAAGTTCTGGAAACTTATTGAATATTTTCACGCCTGCCTTCTTAATTTTAGGGCAAAGTGAGTGGCTACTTATATTTGCAAAGCAAAAATATCGGTAAGTGCATAAGGCACAGACCTTCAATGCAGTAAAACTGGGACAGCCGGCCACTTGTTTTGTGCCACAAAACTGTCTGCAAGTCCCGTTTCACTATGTGACATTTTTTCCTCCATATTAAACAAACATACTATGTTATGAGGAGAGACCATGGAACAAACAGCCACTCAGGGGATAAACCATTTGTTGTTTATGTGTGCGGTGGGATTTCTGAGCGTCGTTGCCCTTCAATCCCTGTGGAAGTGGTGGAGGGAACAGGTAAACATCCGTAATGCCATTTCTGACTTCCACAAGGCCATAGACCAGGCCAGGCAATACCTTATATCTACCGGAAGACCCACGGATGCCTTTGATGAGGCGGTGAAAAAATTTGTAAGAAACAGCAGAGATCCCCTGGCCATCAGGGCAGCCAAGGATATTGTCTCAATACTTGCCATTGGCCATGAGACAGCCATAAACAAGCCACACTACACAGAAAAAGAGGAGCTAGACCATGCCAAAGAGTACATACAGTAGGCTTCTATACCTGGTACTGTCTATCTTGCTCTGTACATTAGATATAACAATCTGTTTCTCCCTGCCCATTATTGATAAAGATAGGACACAGCCACATCTAGAGGAGAAAAAACCATCTATTGAGCCAGATGATATAATCACCTTGGATACTAAAAAATGGCTTGTGGTTAAGAAGGATAAGGAAAGGGTTTTTATCTGCCCATATCATGGAGATGAGGATTTTTATGCAGGCTCAGACTGGGGATGGTTTTATCGTGAGAAGTGCAGGTGGATGGATGAGAAGATCCTTATCTTACAGCAGGCCAAAAAACAAAAGGAGCTTGAGGTCCCCTGGGATAAGGTCATAAAAGATAAGTATCTCTCAACCCTGGATGCCTCTCAATTCAGGGACCTCTACACAAAGGTAAGGGAGCTGGCCATCATGGAACCCACAGAGGAGCACATCCATGGTTACATGCACATGACTGATTTTATGCGCAGAAAGGCACTTCTCTTTGCACATGCCACACAGGACTTTGTCCTCTCCCATCCAATCTATGACATACAGAAGGATACAGGTACTACCAGCTGGTCATATCCCCTGGTAAACGAGATAAGGAGAAGGGAAAGGGATGCCCTGTTTAAAAGGGTAAGTAACAGGGCAGGTCTCTATTTCTTTGTCTCGGGCAGCTGTCCCTATTGTGAGGAGGAGGCAAAGATTGTTCAATGGTTCAGCGCTGACTATGGCTGGAATGTAGTAAGTGTAGCCAGGGACTTCTGTACCCCTAAGTACCCAAACTGCATGGTAAACCCTGAGCTGTTTACCATATTCAGGGCAACGTATACCCCATCCCTCTTCCTTATTTACAGGCGAAATGATAACAGACCAGCCATCTTCCCAGTGGGAAATGGCCTTGTTGATTATGAGACCCTAAAGAGCCGCATCTTCTATTACCTCAAGCAGATGGAGAAAAACACCCAGATGCTAAGGACAGATTTTAACCCAGAAAAATTTTAGAGGCCTGGTATTACTTATATGGCAATACGATTAAGGAGGAGAGTATGTCAAAGAGAGTATGTTCCATACTGGTAATACTTTCCATCATTATCGCTATCACTCCCACTGGTTATGGTGATGAGATGAGCAACTATATGATCGATACCCTTGATCAGCTCTCCAACCTTACCCCCCATGCCTATGAGGGGCAGCAGAGGGGGTACTTCATCGGCGGTTCACTGTCAACCCGTATCCCCAATGATGTCATCCAGCCCTTTAGCTACACCCCGCCCCAGTTCCATGTGGGATGTAATGGAATAGACATTGTCATGGGTGGTTTTAGCTACCTTAACTTTGATTATATTATAAGAAAACTCCAGAATATTCTACAGGCTGCACCATTTCTTGCCTTTGATATAGCCATTCAGACGTTGTGTGAGCAGTGCAGGAGTGCCATGAATGCGGCTGAACACTTCTCACAACTGGTCAATAAACTAAACTTTAGCAGCTGTAAATCAGCAGAGGCACTGGTTGCAGCGCTCACCCCTGAAAAAATAAGAAGAAAAATAATTGCCAAGGTATCTGCCCAGAAGCAAAAGGAGGGACAGGAAGATGGATTCTTTAGTGCACTTAATAAGGCAATTGAGGATGCCAATAGCAGCATAGATTACTATGTGCAGCAATACCAGGCCATGGTTAATGGTGTGGATCTCAATGCCCTTCAGCCCTATAACCCAAGCCTGCTTCAGAATGCGGCCAGTGCCACAGGGCTTGGGACAGTGGGAATATATCTTGACTTTATGAGGGCAGTGATAGGTGATGTGGTGGCCGGAGAGCCAATAGGTGGGACAGGTAATACCCTGTTTGAACCAATTGAT
>Ga0190363_1000296_pt1:25000-28971 | contig 28971 bp, 26 predicted proteins | sample 48721867_MG_FD_161272 | JGI IMG/M metagenome (GOLD analysis project Ga0190363, IMG submission 161272) | Hydrothermal vent microbial mat bacterial communities from Southern Trench, Guaymas Basin, Mexico - 4872-18-6-7_MG | ecosystem: Environmental > Aquatic > Marine > Hydrothermal... | reverse complement strand
GCCTTCTCGCTGAAGAGTAAATAGCAACTTCCATCCCCTTTGTCAAGGGTAGGCAAAGCAGGTATAATCCCCGGGATGTCCTTGCAGAGGGTAAGGGTGGTGCTGGTGAACCCTCAGGGGCCGCTGAATGTGGGGGCAGTGGCCCGGGCGATGAAGAACATGGGCGCGGAGGAGCTGGTCCTGGTAAACCCCCTCTATCCTCCCACCCACCCCCATGCGGTGGCCATGGCCTCAGGGGCAAGGGATCTACTCGAGCGGGCAGAGGTGGTCCCCTCTCTGGAAGAGGCATTAAGGCCCTGCTCCCTCACCGTGGGCACGACCCGGCGCAAGGGGAAGAGGCGCCAAAGGGCCCTTACCCCTAAGGAGATCGCCCCGGAGGTCCTACGGGTGGCCCGGGACTACCGGGTGGCCCTCATCTTCGGCCCCGAAGACCGGGGACTGAGCAACGAGGAACTGGACCTCTGCCAGGAGATCGTCACCATTCCGGCCCACCCTCAATACGGGTCCCTCAACCTGGCCCAGGCGGTGATGATTTTGCTCTACGAGCTCTTCCTCGCCGCCCATCCCACCCATCGAGAGTCGAGGAAGCTCGCCACCTCTGAGGAGCTCGAGGGGATGTACCGGCACATGGAGGAGGTCCTCCTCAGGATAGGGTTTCTCGATCCCAACAATCCAAAGAGGATGATGACGGCCCTGAGGCGACTTTTCGGCAGGGCGAGGCTTGACTCCAGGGAAGTGAGGATCATCCGGGGGATAATGCGCCAGGTAAACTGGGTGGCAGAACAGATGGGGAAAAAGAAGGAGGTGGAAGGATGGAAGGACTCTCCCAAAGGGTAAGGCAGGTGAAACCTTCGCCCACTTTGGCCATCACGGCCAAGGCGAAGGCGATGAAGGCCCAGGGGATAGACGTGATAAGCTTCGGTGCGGGGGAACCCGACTTCGACACTCCCCCCCACATCAAGGAGGCCGCGGTGAAGGCCCTCGGGGAGGGGTTCACCAAGTACACCCCCTCCACCGGGATAGAGGAGCTGAAGGAGGCGATCTGCGAGAAGTTCTTGAGGGAAAACGATCTGCGCTACTCCCCCGAGGAGGTGATCGTTACCTGTGGTGGGAAGGGGGCCCTGTACAATCTGGCTCAGGCCCTCTTCGAGGAGGGGGACGAGGTCCTGATCCCCGCCCCTTACTGGGTCTCCTATCCGGCCATCGTCCTTCTGGCCGGGGCAAAGCCCGTGGTGATCCAGACCGAAGAGGAGGAAGGGTTTAAGCTCCGACCCGAGGCCTTGAAGGAGGCGATAACCCCCAGGAGCAAGGCCCTGATCCTCAACTCCCCCTCTAACCCCACAGGAAGTGCGTACAGCAAGGAGGAGCTTGAGGCCCTGGCTCAGGTGGCCCTGGAGGCAGGTCTCTACATCATCTCCGATGAGATATACGAGCACATCGTGTATGATGGTTTCCGCCATACCTCTATCGCCTCCCTCGGCGAGGAGGTGAAGGGAAGGACGGTAGTGGTCAACGGCTTCTCCAAGACCTACTCCATGACCGGGTGGCGCCTCGGCTACGCCGCGGGCCCGAAGGAGATAATCGCCGCCATGGGAAGGGTCCAGAGCCAGAGCGTCTCCAACCCCACCTCCTTCGCCCAGAAGGGAGGGGTAGCGGCGCTGCGGGGACCCCAGGACGAGGTCAGGAAGATGACCGAGGAGTATCAGCGGAGGAGGGACCTGATATGGGGGCTCGTGACCTCCATAGAAGGGGTGAGCTGCTTCAAGCCCCAGGGGGCCTTTTACGTCTTCCCTAACTTCAGGACATATCTGGGGATGAGCTGGAAGGGGAGGAGGTTGGAGAGCTCCTCTGACCTTACGGCCTTCCTCCTGGAGGAGGCCCGGGTAGCCGTGGTACCTGGAGGCGAGTTCGGGAAGGAAGGGTACCTGAGGCTCTCCTACCCCATAGCCCCGGCCTCCATCGAGGAGGGGATAAGGAGGATAAAGGAGGCCCTCAGGGAGCTGGAGTAGGCCTCTTCCCCGTCCTCTTCCAGAGGAAGTAGTCCCTGAGGATCCGTTCGTGGTCGAAGGCGAGGGGAAGGGGGAGGTTCTCCTCGGTGAATACCCCCACGGAGGAGGCATCATCATGGGCCTTGAGCCTCCCCCCCTTCGGCCGGGCCACATAGACGGTGGTGATGTTGTGCTGCCGGGGGTCCCTCTGGGGATCGGAATAGGTGTAAAACTGCTCCTTGAGCTCCACCTCCAGGCCCGTCTCCTCCCGGGCCTCCCTCCTTGCCGCCTCCTCGAGGCTCTCGCCGTACTCGCAGAACCCCCCGGGGAGGGCCCAGAGCCTGGGCTCGTTCCTCCGCTTTATCAGGACGATCCCCCCTTCGAGCTCTATGATCACATCTACGGTGGGGAAGGGATTCCTGTATCTCTTTGGCATCTTTTGAAAATAAAAAAACCGCCTCTTGGCGGCCCTTTCTGGAGGCGGCGACCGGATTCGAACCGGTGAATAACGGTTTTGCAGACCGTCGCCTTACCCCTTGGCTACGCCGCCTCATGGAGCGGGAAACGGGATTTGAACCCGCGACCCCCACCTTGGCAAGGTGATGCTCTACCCCTGAGCTATTCCCGCTCCCATATAAAGATGTCCCCGGCAACGTCCTACTCTCCCACCCCTACGGGGGGGCAGTACCATCGGCGCTGGAGGGCTTAACTTCCGTATTCGGAATGGGAACGGGTGTTTCCCCTCCGCCATGGTCACCGGAGACATCTTCCTTCCTTTTTATGAAGCCTTCCAAATCACATAAGGGGCAGGGACCCTCCTCTCCTTCGGTCAGGCTATTTTCAGTGGTTAAGCCGCTCGGCCGATTAGTACCGGTTAGCTCCACCCATTGCTGGGCTTCCACACCCGGCCTATCAACCAGGTAGTCTCCCTGGGGCCTTACCCCTGATGTCGCCATCAGGGAGGGAGATCTTATCTTGGGGGGGGCTTCCCGCTTAGATGCCTTCAGCGGTTATCCCTTCCGAACGTGGCTACCCAGCTGTGCCCCTGGCGGGACAACTGGTTCACCAGAGGTTCGTCCACCCCGGTCCTCTCGTACTAGGGGCAGCTCCCCTCAAATCTCCTGCGCCCGCGGCAGATAGGGACCGAACTGTCTCACGACGTTCTAAACCCAGCTCACGTACCCCTTTAACGGGCGAACAGCCCGACCCTTGGGACCTTCTCCAGCCCCAGGATGGGATGAGCCGACATCGAGGTGCCAAACCTCCCCGTCGATGTGAACTCTTGGGGGAGATCAGCCTGTTATCCCCGGCGTACCTTTTATCCGATGAGCGACGGCCCTTCCATGCGGAACCGCCGGATCACTAAGGCCCGCTTTCGCGCCTGCTCGACCCGTCGGTCTCGCAGTCAGGCCCCCTTATGCCTTTGCACTCCACGGCGGGTTTCCAATCCGCCTGAGGGGACCTTTGCGCGCCTCCGTTACCCTTTAGGAGGCGACCGCCCCAGTCAAACTACCCACCAGGCACTGTCCCCGCGGAGGATAACTCCGCCGGGTTAGAACCCCAAGATAACCAGGGTGGTATTTCAAGGGTGGCTCCACGGGAACTGGCGTCCCCGCTTCCCAGCCTCCCACCTATCCTACACAGGCTACCCCAGAATTCAATGCCAAGCTGTAGTAAAGGTGCACGGGGTCTTTCCGTCTTGCCGCGGGTAAACGGTATCTTCACCGCTACTCCAATTTCGCTGAGTCCCCGGTCGAGACAGCGCCCCAGTCGTTACGCCATTCATGCAGGTCGGAACTTACCCGACAAGGAATTTCGCTACCTTAGGACCGTTATAGTTACGGCCGCCGTTTACCGGGGCTTCGGTTCAGGGCTACACCCCGAAGGGCTTCACCCCTCCCCTTAACCTTCCGGCACCGGGCAGGCGTCAGACCCTATACGTCCTCTTGCGAGTTCGCAGAGTCCTGTGTTTTTAGTAAACAG
>Ga0190363_1000296_pt1:0-20000 | contig 28971 bp, 26 predicted proteins | sample 48721867_MG_FD_161272 | JGI IMG/M metagenome (GOLD analysis project Ga0190363, IMG submission 161272) | Hydrothermal vent microbial mat bacterial communities from Southern Trench, Guaymas Basin, Mexico - 4872-18-6-7_MG | ecosystem: Environmental > Aquatic > Marine > Hydrothermal vents >... | reverse complement strand
AAAAATATGTACTTTGCCGCCGCCTCAAGCTCCAGCCCGGTTTGTCCCCGGCGAAGGGGTATGACGATATAGAGACTAAAAGAAGAAAGTTCGAGGGCTACATACACAGTGATCAGCTCCTGGGCGCTCACCAGGAGCATGAGGCCCAAGGCGCTCAGGGTGAGGAACATGGCGAACTCCGGGGCCCATCTCCCCTCGACCTCCTTCTCCCCTTCGCCCATCCAAAGGACCAAGAAGAGTCCCATGGCCACTAATGCCTTGAATATCTGGGAGAAGAGATCCACCCGATAGGCCCCACCGAAGAGCTCGCCCGAACTCCCCAGGGTGAGGAGGGCTATCGCTACCCCCACGAAGGAGAGGACCCGGGAAAGGGGGACGATCGTTCCCTTCCTTGAGGAGAGGGAAAGGATGAAGTAGATTAGGAAAGAGAGGAAGGTGAAGAGTTCAAGGAGACACGCCGACATCACATCCCCCTGCCCAGTTGCTGAAGGAGCCCCGCCAGGGTCCCCTCTATCACCCGGATGAAGTTGGCCGGAAAGAGTCCCATCCAGATGACGAAGAGGACGAGGGGCGCCAGATAGATGATCTCCCTGAGGTTCAGGTCCCTCATCGGAGAGCGCTCCTTCTCGGCCCAGGTGATCCTCTTAAGCAGTCTCAGCATGTAGGCGGCAGCAAGGATCGCCCCCACCACCGTAAAGAAGCCCGCCACCTTCTGGGCGCTGAATGCCCCGAGCAGGACGAACAGTTCGCCCACGAAGTTGTTCGTCCCGGGAAAGGCGAAGGAGGAGAACGAGAAGAGACCGAAGAACCCCACGTAAAGGGGCATGATCTTCCCCAGCCCTGAGTTGTCCTCTATCAGCCGGCTGTGGGTCCGTTCGTAGATGATCCCCACACAGAGGAAGAGGGCCCCGGTCGTTATGCCGTGATTGAGCATCTGGAGCATCGCCCCTTTGAAGCCATTCAGCGTAAAGGTGAAGATCCCCAGGGTCACAAAGCCCATATGGGCCACACTCGAGAAGGCGATAAGCCTCTTCATATCCTCTTGCCCCAAGCAGACGAAGCCCCCGTAGATTATGGCGGCGACCGAAAGCACGATCATATAAGGGGCGAAGTAAAAGCTCGCCTTGGGCGTTATCGGCAGGCAGAACCTCAGGAAACCGTATGTCCCCATCTTCAGCAAGATGCTGGCGAGGAAGACGCTTCCCGCTGTAGGGGCCTCCACGTGGGCAGCGGGCAGCCACGTGTGGAAGGGGAACATGGGGACCTTTATGGCGAAGGCGATGGCAAAGGCCAGAAAGACCCAGTACTGGAACCTGAAGGAATATCCCCTGAACATCGCCTCGGGGATGCTGAAGGTACCGTTCTTCACGTAGAGGGCGATGATCGCCACAAGGAGGAAGACACTTCCCACCAGGGTGTATATGAAGAACTTTATGGAGGCATAGTCCTTTCTCGGCCCTCCCCATACGGCGATGAGCAGGTACATGGGAATGAGCATCGCCTCCCAGAAGATGTAAAAGAGGACGAAATCGAGGGAAGAGAAAACCCCGATCATCGCCGTTTCCATCAGCAGGATGCAGAACATGAACTCCTTTACCCTAACTTCTATCTGCCGCCACGAGCAGAGCACGCAAATGGGGGTCAGAAGGGCCGTAAGGAGGATGAGGAGCACCGAGATCCCATCCACCCCTAAGTGGTACTTTGCCCCAAGGAGCGGTATCCAGTCCTTTACCTCCACGAACTGAAAGCCCTTCTTCGTCGGGTCAAACTGGAAGTAGAGGGGGAGAGAGATGGCGAGGTTCATGAGGGAGACGATGAGGGCGATCACCTTCACCTTGAGCTCGTCCTCGAACAGCAGCAGAAGGAGCGCCCCTGCCAGGGGCAGGAAGATCACATAAGAGAGTATGGGATAACCCACCTCGCCCATCGCCTCAGGATCCCATGATCATGATTCCCAAGAGGACGAAGAGGAGGGCCACGGCAAGCCCTATGTAGAGCTGCACCCTCCCGGTCTGAAGTCCTCTCACCTTTCCTCCGATGCCCCTCACCCCATAAGCTATCCCGTCCACCGCCCCATCTATTCCCACCACGTCGAAGCGGGAGCAGGCCTCGGCCCCTCCGAAGAGCCCCCGAAGGCCCAGGATCCTGTAGAGCTCCCCCCAGATGGCATCAAGCACCCTTATCACCTTCTCGTCGAACCACATAAATCCCCCTGCTCCCTTCCGGTAGAAGAAGTCCATATCGAGATTGATCTTTTCCTCAGGCTCGAGCTTCTTGAGCAGCAGGAAGAAGACCACACCGGTGAAGGTGAGAAGCTGCATGGTCTCCGAGAGGTGGTGAAGGGAATAAGGATGGTAATGGACAGGATAGGGCAGAAGCACATAGAGCATCTTCGGATAGACCCCGATGGCAAAGCAGAGCAAGGAGTTGAGCCCCATGGCCCAAAGCATGTTGGCAGGGGGCTCCTTCGCCACCACCCCTGAGTCCTTGCCGAAGAAGGCAAAATAGGTGACCTTGAGTCCCACCGAGAGGAAGGTCCCTATAGCAGCAAGTTCCATGAGGAGCATCAGGATCCACCTGCCCGCCTCATGGGCCGAGGCGACGACCATCGACTTGCTGACAAATCCGCTGAAGAGGGGAAAGCCCGAGATGGATACCGCTCCCACCACGTAAAAGATCATCGTTAGGGGCATCCAGCGGTAAAGCCCTCCTAATTGGGTCAGACGCGAGCGTCCCGTCATATAGAGGACAGAGCCTGCCCCCATGAAGAGGAGCCCCTTGTAGAGGATGTGAGCGAAGGCGTGGGCGCAGGCCCCGTTCACCCCCATGGCGGTCCCTATCCCCACCCCGGCCACCATGTAGCCGACCTGGCTTATGATGTGATAGGCGAGCACCCGGCGCATATCGTTCTCGATCACCGCATAGCAAACTCCGTAGACCGTCATGGCCGTGCCCAGGATGGCCAGGACGTTGAAGCCGGGGAAGGCCCGGGCGAGGACGTAGACGGCCGTTTTGGTGGTGTAGGCGCAGAGAAAGACCGCTCCCTCGACCGTGGCCTCAGGATAGGCATCGGGAAGCCATGCATGAAGGGGCAGGACCGCCGCATTCAATCCGAACCCGGCCATGATCAGGTACTCGGCAAGCCCCGCCCCCTCCTGTGGGATGAGGCCAAAAGCCATGGAACCCGTGGCGTAGTAGCGGAGCATCATCCCCGTGAAGAGGCAGAGTCCACCGAAGACATGGACCATCAGGTAGCGGAACCCGGCCCTTATCGCCCGGGGCTCTCCCCTGTACCAGATCAGGAAGACCGAGCTCACCGCCATGATTTCCCAGAAGATAAAAAGGGAGAGGTAGTCCCCGGCAAAGATCGCCCCCAGCGAGCTCCCCACGTAGAAGTAGGCGGCCATGTGATGGCCGTCCTCCTTCCGGTGCAGGCCGTAAAGGACGCTGAGGAGGGCCATGATGGTGAAGACCCAGGCGAAACAGAGGCTGAGCTTGTCGACCCTCCCCAAGGTTATGGTGAATCCGAGATACTCCGTGCTCCAGTAAGTGCCGGGGCGCATAAAGGCGACGTCCACGATCGAGAGGATCGGGATGAGGAGCAGGTAGAGCTTCTTCCCCCTTCCCTGGATGAGAGGGATGAGCAGGGCGCCGAAGAGATAGAGGAACCCAGGGTGTATCCACTCAGTCATAGTAATCCTCCTTTTTCGAGAGGAGGAGATGAGCGAAGCCCTTGCTCACTTTGATCAGGGCGAAACATCCTACCATCCCGAAGGCCGCCCAGAAAAGATAGAGCCTGTCCGTGAGAAGGTGTCCATGGTGCCGCGGCAGAAGGACGTCAAAGACCAGCAGGACGACGAGATAGCCCGCCAGCACCTTCTTCAATCCTCCCAGATGGTCCCTCAGATACTGGATCCACCTGCCGACCTTCATGGCAGAATCCGCCCTATCAGCTCCACGAAGAAATCAGGCCAAATACCGACCAGAAAGGATATGATCGAAGCCAAAACCAGGGGCACCACCATCGTAGCCGGTGCCTCATGAAACCTCTCCCTAATCCTGCCCATACCTCCTCGGCCGGGGAAGAAGGCCCTTATGGTGATCGGGGCGAAGTAACCGGCGTTAAGAAGGGAGCTTACCATGAGGACGATCACAAGCCCCAGCTCCTTTATGTCCAGGCACCCCTGGACCAGGTACCACTTGGTGACGAACCCGGCCACAGGGGGGACCCCGATCATGCTCAGAGACGCCAAGGCGAAGGCACCCATGGTGAAGGGCATGCTGTAACCGATTCCATCCAGCTCGCTGATCAGCTTCTTGTGGGTGGCCACATAGATCGCCCCTGCACAGAAGAAGAGGGTGATCTTACTGAACCCGTGATTGATAATATGGATGATCCCCCCTACTATCCCCGTCGGCACGAGCAGGGCCACCCCGAGCACGATATAGGAGAGCTGACTCACCGTAGAGTAGGCGAGCCGGGCCTTGAGGTCATCCTGGGTCAGGGCAATGACCGAAGCCATGATGATGGTGAAGGAGGCAAAATAGGCCGTATAGATCCCGAGGTTGAGACTGCTCAGGAGCTCAGTGCCGAAGACCGAGAGCATCACCCGGCTTATGCAGAAGACCCCGGCCTTCACCACGGCCACGGCGTGAAGCAGTGCGCTTACCGGCGTCGGAGCGACCATGGCCGAAGGGAGCCAGTTGTGAAGCGGCATCATCGCCGACTTGGCAAATCCAAGGATGAACAGCCCGTAAACCGCAATTATCCACCCGTGGGCGACCTCTGGAGGGAAGATCCCCCTATGGATTCCCGAGGAGAACTCCATCGTCCCCGTAAAGACGTAGGTGAGCACCATGGCAGGGAGCAACAGCCCCTTCGATGTACCCATCAGATAGACCAGGTACTTCCTCCCCCCTTCGTAGGCCTCCTCATCCTGATGGTGGGCCACCAAGGGATAGGTGACGATGGTAATGATCTCGTAAAAGAGGTAGAGGGTGAAGAGGCTCCCCGAATAGGAGACCCCCTGGGCTCCAAGGATAGCCGCCGTGAAACAGGCGTAATACCTGGTCTGGGCGTGCTCCTCGAGCGAACGCATATAGCCGATGTTGTAGAAGGAGGCGAAGATCCAGAGAAAGGAGGATGCGATCCCGAAAATAAGGCTCAGCCCATCGACCCGGAAGCTGATGCTGATCCCCGGGGCGATGACCGAAAGGGTGTAATGGATCGTCTTCCCCTGCCAGATCTCAGAGACCATGGGCAGCACGGAGAGGAAGGTGAGGGTAGAGCCCGCTATGGACCAGAACTCCCTCAGGTTGGGCCTCCTGCGGGAGAAGATGATGAGGAAGATGGTCACCAAGGTGATCAGAATGGGGACCAGAGGTTTTGCGCTTACCACTTCCATTCCTTATCCCCGAAGCTCCCTCAATGTGTCGCCTTCTATCCTCCTAAGCCTCCTGAAAAGCAGGATGATGATCCCCAGGGCCACCGCCGTCTCACTGGCTGCAACCCCCATCACGAAGAGGGTGAACACCTGACCACTTACACCTTCAGGGGAGACAAAGCGATTCAAGGTCATCAAGTTGAGGCCCGCCCCATTCAGGATCAGCTCCACCGAGATCAACATCCCTATCAGGGTCCTCCGGAAGACCAGCCCCGCCACCCCACAGGCAAGAAGCAGGACCGAAAGGAAGAGGTATACCCCTATGTTCTGGTAAAGGGCCATCCTACTCCTCCTTGGGGGGCTGTTGCCGAGAAAGCAGGGCCAGGAGGATCGCACCGATGATGCTCGAGACGATCAGCAGCGAGATCAACTCGAAGGGGAGGGGGAAGCGATCCATAATCGCCCTGCCCAAAAGCCTCGTCCTCCCGTAAAGCTCCGGGGCCTCTTCCCCACCCCCAAAGGCCCCCTTAAGGACCTTGAAGGTAATGATGAGGGCAAGGGCAGAGACCCCCACCCCTGTGGCCCCCCTGAAGAAAGGCCCCCTCTCGGTCGGCCTCTTATAGAAGGGGCCAGCGAGCATGATGGCAAAGGCCACCAGAACCGCTACCGCCCCTATGTAGATGAGGATCTGCATCATGGCCACGAAGGGAGAGCCGAGGTAGATGTAGAGGCCGCTTATCCCGAACATAACCAGGACCAGAAAAAGCAACGCATAGATCAGGGAGTTGGCAAATATCGTCCCCAACGCCCCCACGACCACGACCGCACAGACCACCAGAAATATCAGCTCACCGAGACTCAACTCCCCTCTCCTTCCGCCGATAGAATTCCTCCACCAGATCGAAGTAAAAGTCCTCCCTGGAGAAGCCGGCGAGGTTGTAATCGGCCGAAAAGGTGATCGCCCCTTGGGGACATGTCTCCACGCATATACCGCACTGGCTGCAGGTGGTGAAATCGAGGATAAATTTGGTGACTGTCTTTCTTTTCTCCCCCTCCCGTTTTTCCCCCTCCACCTCCTTTATCGACTCAGAGGGACAACTCCTGGCGCAGACCCCACAGGCGATGCACTTGGGCCTCCCCGTCTCCTCGTCCTCCACCAGCTTTATGTGTCCCCGGAACCGGGGGGATATCCTCAGGGTCTCCCTCGGGTATTGACAGGTCACCACTGGCGAGAAGAAGGCCTTTATCGTTACGGCCATACCCAGGATCAGGGACCAAGCCCCCTTTATCACCTCTTTAGGCTTCTCTATCATAGCTTCAGGCACCACCCCGTGACGATCAGATTGGCCAGGGCGAGGGGGATCAGGAACTTCCAGGAAAAATTGAGCAGCTGATCGAACCTCACCCTGGGGAAGGTCCACCGGAACCACATGATGATGAAGACCAGTAAATAGGCCTTGAGGAAGAACCAGATGATCCCCGGAAGCACCGGTCCCTTATAGCCACCGAGGAAAAAAGTGGTGGCTATGGCGCTCACGATGAAGACGTTGGTGAACTCCGCCAGGAAGAACATGGCAAAGCGCATCCCGCTATATTCGGTGTGAAACCCGGCCACAAGCTCGCTCTCCGCCTCTGGGAGGTCGAAGGGGGTTCGGTTGGTCTCAGCCACCGCGCAAATGAAGTAGATGATGAAGGCTATGGGCTGGTAGAAGACGAACCACACCTTGCTCTGGGCCTCGACGATCTCCTTCAGGGAGAGGGAACCGGCCAGAAGTATCACCGGGAGGAGGGACAGCAGCAGGGGTATCTCATAAGCGATGTTCTGGGAGACGCTCCTTATTCCCCCTATAAGGGAGTACTTGTTCATAGAACTCCATCCCGCAAGCAGGATGGCTATCACGTTCAGCGAGGAGAAGGCGAGGATCAGCACGATCCCCACGTTTATGTCCCGGACCTGAAGGCGGGCATCGAAAGGGATCACCACAAAGGCCACCAGGACGGGGATGAAGACTATGATCGGGGCGAGGTAATAAAGGGGACGGTCCACGAAACGGGGGGTGAGGATCTCCTTGCCCAGCAGCTTGAGGCTATCGGCGATGCTCTGCAGCAGCCCGTAAGGTCCCACCTCCTTGGGGCCGAGCCTCCTCTGCATGTGGCCCGCCACCTTCCTTTCCGCCCACACCAGGAGCAGGGCGTTAAAGAGCACGAATCCTAGGACGCCCACAAGGCCTACAATGGCCCTGATGGCCTCCCTACCGTAGGGGGCGAAGAGTTTCCACACCTTCATTCCCAAAAGGCCCAGCAGCAGGAGCACGAGCAGGGCCACAAAACCTGTCCCCACGAGGCCAAAGCCGATCCTCACCAGGTCGTCCCCGAACGCCTTCCTCAGGACCCTCATCGGTCCATCTCCGGTATAACCAGGTCGAGGCTTCCCAAGATGGAGACCGCATCGGCTATGAGCACCCCCCTGCTTATCTCGGGGAAGCAGGTCAGGTTGGAGAAGGAGGGGCTTCGCCACTTGAGCCTGTAAGGGGTGGTGGAACCATCGCTTACGATGTAAACCCCCACCTCCCCCCTGGGTCCCTCCACTGCAAAGTAAACGTCCCCTTCGGGGGGCTTGAGCTTCCTGACCTCGACCCTGTAGGATCCGTTGGGAAGCTCCTTTATCGCCCGCTCTATCACCCTGAGGCTGTTTTCCATCTCCTGGAGCCGAACCAGGTACCGATCAAGGGCATCCCCCTTCTCTCCTGTGGCCACCTCCACCCCAAGCTCCCTATACGCCCCATAGGGTTCGGCCTTTCTGAGGTCGTACCCCACCCCTGAGGCCCTCAGGTTGGGGCCCGTAACCCCATAGCGCCTCGCTATCTCTTTCGGAATGACCCCTATGTCCTTGGTCCGATGGATGAAGATCACGTTGCCCGTTACCAGATCGTTGTAGATCTTGAACCTCTTCCACATCCTCTTCAGGAAGGCCTTTACCCCCTCGATGAAGTCCTCGTCTACGTCGTTGTAGAGCCCCCCAAAACGGCAATAGCAGTAGGTGAGCCTCGAGCCGGTAATCCCCTCCAAGAGGTCGAGGATCTGTTCCCTATCGTCAAAGGCATAAAGGAAGGGGGTGAAGGCCCCGAGGTCGAGCAGATAGGTCCCGAGCCAGAGCAGGTGGCTCGCTATCCGGTTCAGCTCCACCGCTATCACCCTTACGTACTCGGCCCTGGGAGGGGCCTCTATTCCACAGAGTCTCTCCACCGCACGCACATAGCAGAGGTTGTAAGACATGGCCCCCACATAGTCGAGCCGGGAGGCGTTGGGGAGGTACTTGAGGTAGGTCCTGTTCTCGGCCATCTTCTCCTGCATCCGGTGCAGGTACCCGAGCACAGGCTCCGCTCTCTCGATATACTCCCCGTCCATCTTCAGGATCAGCCGCAGGACCCCATGGGTGCTGGGGTGTTGAGGGCCCATGTTGACGAAAAAGACGTCATCGGATTCGCTCACGGGCAAAGAAGAAAGGAGCCTTTTTCTCTCCTCCGGGACAGGGACCTTCTCCTTGCGGAGGGGGTAGAAGTCTATCCCCTCGTGGAGAAAGAGATAAGAGAGGTTGGGGTGATTCTCGAAATGCACCCCGAAGAACTCGTGGATCTCCCTCTCATGCCACCCGGCCCCTTCGTAGACGCCGGATATGGAGGGGACCACGGGCTCCTCTGCCGGCAGATTCACCCTGACAGAGACCCTCCGGGGGTCATCCCAATGGTTGAAGTGATAGACGAGCTGCAGGTACTCCTTAAAATCGACACAACATACATCCTCGATGTAGTAACCGTGCCTGTCGAAGAGTCTTGCCACCTCCTCAATGTCCTCAGGCCCCGCGCTCAAGTCGAACCAGTATCCCCTCTGCTGGTAAGGGACCTCCTTTACCTCGACTCCGGGCCTGGAGGTCCGAATATCCTCGATCAGCTGCTCCGCTACCATCTCCTCTCCGCCACGGGGAATCTACGCCAACCCGTGATCTTCTCCTCCAATTTGATGATCCCCTCAATGAGGGCTTCAGGCCTGGGGGGGCATCCAGGCACGTACACGTCCACCGGAATCAGCTTATCTATCCCCTCGATGATGTTGTACTGCCCCTCAAAGGCAAAGGGTCCCCCGGAGATGGCACAGTTTCCGTAAGCGATCACCCACTTGGGGGAGGGCATCTGCTCGTAGAGGGTGACGATGGCCGGGGCCATCTTCTTGGTGATGGTCCCAGTGACGATCATCAGGTCGGCCTGACGGGGAGAGGGGCGAAAGACGTTGGCCCCGAAACGGTCCAGGTCAAACCGGGAGGCCGCAGCACACATCATCTCTATGGCACAACAGGCAAGTCCGAAGGTCATCGGCCAGAGGGAGTTGGCCCGCGCGAGATTCAGGATCTTCTCCAAGGCCCCAAACCGGATTATCGGTCCTCTCGTCTCCACTCAAAGACCCCCTTTCCCCATGCATAAGCGATGGCGAGGACAAGGAGAAGGAGAAAGACCAGAAGGGAGAGGAACTCGTCCGTCCTCCCCCCTTTCACATAGCTTGTCGCCACGGGGAAGAGATAAAGCACATCCACATCGAAGGCGATGAATATCAGGGCATAGAGGTAAAAGAGCACGCTGTAACGTATCCAGGCGCTCCCGAAGGGCTCCATCCCGCACTCATAAATATCGGTCGTCTTGAGCCCCCTCGATCGGGGGGCGATGAGGAGGGAAATCACCACCGGGACGATGGTAAAGAGGACGGCTACGACGAAAAAAAGAAGTACATAAAAGAAATCCCCTAACGTTTCTCCCATCGCTTCCCCCGCGCTCACTTATAGCAAAAGGGTCGTCCTTTGTCAATGAAACATTTCACAAAATCGGCAGATTGAACAAGAAAAGCATAAATAATGAGGTTAACAAGTTAAAAATTTCGCAAGACAGAGGCCTCTGATGACTCCCTGGCTGAAGAGTCCGGCGATCAGGTCATCGAGGACGACCCCCAAACCCCCTGAGACCTTCCCTTCTATCCACCTGATGGGAAAGGGCTTAAGGATGTCGAAAAGCCGAAAGAGGAGGAAGGAGAGGATCAGGATGGGGAGGCGAGGGGGCAGCAGGGCTGTGGCGAGGAGGAATCCGATGACCTCGTCTATGACGATGGCAGGATGGTCCTCTGCCCCGAGCTTCCCTTCGGCCACCCCTGCTGACCAGACCGAAAGGAAGAAAAAGGGGGGGAGGAAGAGGAAAGTGAAGGTCTTTCCCTGATAGCCGAGTAGCAGTGCCAAGGGAACCGCCCCCAGGGTCCCCCAGGTCCCCGGAGCGAGGGGGAGGTATCCCATTCCTCCCCAGGTGGCCAGGAGAAGGGCTCCCTTCTTCATACCTGGGCCACCCGGATCGCCTCCTTCAGGTCGAGGAGCCCTTCATAGAGGGCCCTTCCCACTATCACCCCCTTCACTCCGAGAGGGGAGAGTTCCCTGGCCCTTCTGATCTCCTCGAGGCTTGAGGCCCCACCGGAAAGGATGAGGGGGATGCTGAGCTCCCGGGCCATCCTCTCGGCTTCCTTCAGGTTCAACCCCGTTCCCATTCCGTCCCGCTTCACGTCGGTGTATATGATCAGCGATACCCCGTACCCCTCCATCTCCTTGGCGAGATCCAGGGCACTCCTTCCCGCCCCCTTCGTCCCCCCCCTCACCATCACCTCTCCTTCCTTTGCGTCTATCCCCACGGCGATCCTCTCCCCGAACTCGAGCACCGCCTCCCTCACCACCTCGGGCCTCTCGCAGGCCACCGTCCCCAGGACCACCCTCTTGACCCCTACCGAGAGCCACCTCTCTATCGCCTCCAGGTCCCTTATTCCGCCGCCGAGCTGCACCTTACAACCCACCCCCTTCAGTATCTCCCTTACCGCCTCCTCATTCACCGACCTCCCCTCCAGGGCCCCGTCCAGGTCTACTGCGTGAATCCAGGAAGCCCCGGCCTCCTCCCATCGCTTAGCCACCGCAACGGGATCGGAGGAGTAGACCGTCTCTTCCTCCATCCGCCCCTGTCGGAGGCGGACGCACCTCCCTCCCTTCAGGTCTATGGCCGGGATGACCAGGAAGGTCATCTCAAAGGAAAGGCCTCCATCTCTTTCTCTATGAGGAGGGATGCCAGTTCCTCGGCCTTGAGCCACCTTATCCCCTTCCTGAAAAAGGTCCCTGCTTGAAGGAGGTTCTCGCTGAGGGAGCGCTGGGTCTCATCGGCCCGCACCCTCCAGATCACCCTTCCATCGGCGATCCGGATGAGGAGGGCCTCAAAGGCGACCGAAGCGGGTTTGATCACCCCCACCGAGCTGCCCTCCCGCTCCTGGAAGCGGTAGACCGCACCGACCACCACTCCCCAGGCTCCCATCTTCCTCCCCATGGCCAGGGCCGCACCCAGGGGATCTTTGCGGAGGGCTCCTCCTCTTACGACCTCCTCAGAAGCGCTGAGGGGAAGGAGATCAACGTCCGCCTCCCTCAACTTTCTCCAGAGGAGCCGGGTGAGGAGGGAAGGGGCGTAAGGGGGCAGTTCTCCCGAGCGGAAAAAGGACCTCCCTTCAAGGGAGGGGACAAGCCTCTCTCCCCCTTCAGAACCCCTGGAGAGGAAAGGAAGTACTGCCACCTTTCCAGCGGCATTCCCCAGGGAGGGAAGAAGGAGTAGGGTCAGGCAAAGGGCTCCTGCAGGCAGGATCTTCTTAAGTGTCATGATCCCTCCTCATATCACCCCTTTCGTGGAGGGGGCAATGTCCCGGCGCGGGTCCCTCTGGGTCGCCTCGTCGAGGGCCCGGGCCACAGCCTTGAATATCGCCTCGCATATGTGATGGAGATTCCTCCCCTGAAGGAGAGAGATGTGAAGGGTGAGGCCGGCATGGTCACATAGGGCCTTGAAGAACCCCTCCACTACCTCCAGGTCGAACTCCCGTATTTTCCCCTTAGCCTTCACCCGATAGCTGAGGAAAGGCCGCCCGGATATATCGAGGGCCACCTGGGCCAGGGCCTCATCCATCGGGACGAGGGCATTCCCGAACCTCCTTATCCCCCTTGCTTCTCCGATGGCCTTCCTCACTGCCTCCCCTAAGCAGATGCCTACGTCCTCCACGGTATGATGGAAATCCACTTCCAGGTCCCCTTTTGCTTTCAGTTCCAGGTCAAAGAGGCCGTGCATGGCGAAAAGCTCCAGCATATGGTCGAAGAAGGGGATCCCCGTGGAGATCTCCGATCTCCCCTTCCCGTCAAGCCCTATCCGGACCTCCACCTCCGTTTCCTCAGTCTTTCTCTTTACCCTCGCCTCCCTCATCCTCGCCTCCTTCCAGGCGTACCCTTACCGCCTCCGCATGGGCGAATAGCCCCTCTGCCTCAGCGATCCTTATCACCTGTGGGGCCACCTCCCGGAGGGCAGAGGCGGTGTAGGCGATGAAACTCGTCCTCTTGCAGAAGACCTCTACCCCCAAGGGGGAGAAGGAGCGGGCCGCCCCCCCTGTGGGGAGGATGTGGTTGGGTCCTGCGATATAGTCTCCCAGGGCCTCAGGGGAGTTCCCTCCGAGGAAGACGGCCCCTGCAGCCCTCACCTCTGCGAGCAGGGCGAAAGGGTCCTCGACCGCCAGCTCGAGGTGCTCGGGGGCGAAGCGGTTTGCCACTTCCATCCCCTCCCCGATGTCCCTCACCAGGATGATGAGGCCGTGCTGTTCGAGGGAGCGCTCGATGATCCCCTTCCGGGGTGAAGAGGTGAGGAGTTTGGCCATCTCCTCCTCTACCTCGTGGGCGAACTCCTCATCGGTGCTTACCAGCACCGCCCAGGCTTCCTCGTCGTGCTCGGCCTGACTCAACAGGTCCGCCGCCACGTGGCGAGGGGAAGTGCTCCCATCGCTGAGGATCATGATCTCGCTGGGACCGGCGATCCCCTCCACTCTCACCTCACCGAAAAGGAGCCTCTTCGCCGCCGCCACGTAAATGTTCCCCGGCCCCACGATCACCTCCACCTTGGGGATCGTATCCGTCCCGTAAGCTAAGGCAGCAATCCCCTGGGCTCCTCCTATCTGAAAGAGCCTGTCGGCGCCGCTGACCTTCGCCGCCGCGAGGACAAGGGGGTTTACCCCCTCGGGGGACGGAGGGGTCACCACCACTACCTCTTTCACCCCGGCCACCCGGGCGGGGATCACCCCCATGAGGAGGGAGGAGGGATAGGCGGCCTTTCCCCCGGGCACGTAAACCCCGGCCCTTTCGGCCGGCCTTATCAACTGACCCCTGATCCTTCCCCGGGAGGGGTCCACCCAGGAACGCTCCATCTCCCTCTGGTGGAAGGAAGAGATGTTGGATGCAGCGATCTCCAAGGCCTCCCTTATCCCCTCGTCCAAGGATTCCCAGGCCTCCTCCCAGAGATCCCTCCTTATTTCGAGTTCTGAGGGCTCAAGCCTTACCCCGTCCAGCTCCTCGCCGAGGCGGCAGAGGGCCCGATCCCCTTCCTCCCTCACTGCCTGAAGGATGGGCCTCACCACCTCCTCGGCGGCCTCGAGGGCCTGACGGCGCCGCTCCAGAATCTCCTGGAACCTCTGGGAGAAGTCCTCCTCCCTGCTATTAAGCACCTTCATCGATCTCCACCCTCTGCACCTTGGCCCCTACCGAGGCGAGCTTCTCCGCCAAGGCCTCGTAGCCCCTTTCCAAGTGGTATATGCGGGAGATGGTCGTCCTGCCCTCGGCGGCAAGCCCTGCCAGGACCAGGGAGGCGCTTGCACGGAGGTCCGTGGCCATCACCGGGGCACCGCTCAGGGAGGGGACCCCGGTGACGATGGCGCTGGAGCCCTCGATCCGGATATCGGCCCCCATGCGACGGAGCTCGCTCACGTGCATGAAGCGGTTCTCGAAGATCGTTTCCGTTATCACGCTCAGCCCATTAGCCAGGGTCATCAGGGCCATGAACTGGGCCTGCATGTCGGTGGGAAAGCCAGGGTAGGGAAGGGTCCTCACGTCCGCGCTCCTTATCTTCGTGGGACCCACCACCCGGATGCCGCTGTCCTGGGGGATGATCTCTATCCCCGACTGGCGCAGCTTCTCGACGACCGCCTCCATCTGATCGAGGCGACATCCCCGCAGGAGGAGGTTTCCCCGGGTTATCCCTGCCGCCACCATAAAGGTCCCTGCCTCTATCCGATCGGGGATGATCCGATGGGCTGCCGGGCGGAGCTGGGAGACCCCTTCTATCTTCAGGACACTGGTTCCAGCCCCCTCCACCCTGACCCCCATCTTCCCCAGGAGTTCTGCCAGGTCCTCCACTTCCGGTTCCCGGGCGGCGTTCTCGATCACGGTGACCCCCTCAGCTCGCGAGGCGGCCATCATCAGGTTCTCGGTCCCGGTGACCGTAGGGAGGTCAAGGTAGATGCGGGTCCCTTTCAGTTTCCTCGCAGAAGCGTAAATGTAGCCGTGGCGAAGGGTGATGGAGGCCCCCATTTGCTCGAGCCCCCTGAGATGCAGGTCTATGGGTCTTGCCCCGATGGCACAGCCCCCGGGGAGGGAGACCCGGGCCCTTCCCGCGCGGGCCAAAAGGGGGCCCAGCACCAGGATGGACGCCCGCATGGCTTTGACCAGATCGTAGGGGGCGGTGATATCGGTGAGGGCGCTCGCGTCTATCTCCAGTACCCCCTTGGAGACCCACCTCACCTTCGCCCCCAGACACTCCAGCAGCGTCTTGAAGGTCTCAATGTCCCTCACCTGCGGGACGTTCTCCAGGACCGTCTTCCCCTCAAGGAGGAGGGAGGCGGCCATGGCGGGAAGGGCGGCGTTCTTCGCCCCGCTGATCGTCACCTCTCCTATCAGCCTCTCCCCTCCCTCGATGAGTAGTCCCCTCACCCTTGCCATCTCGCCTTCACCACCCGCTTTATCCCCTCCAAATCCGGCACCAGCTCCAAGGAAGAGAACCCCTCCCTCTTGAGGATATCCAGGACCTGCTCATGCTGGCCCTCCCCCATCTCCAGAATCAGCCACCCCCCTTCTGAAAGGTGCTCCGGAGCCTCCTTGGCGATGGCACGAAAGTACTTGAGGCCGTCCTCACCCCCGTCCAGGGCCTCAGGAGGCTCGTAGTCCCTCACCTCGGGCTCGAGCTCGAAGATCTTCTCCGTGGGCACATAGGGAGGGTTGGATACCACTAAGGAATAGACCTCCCCCTCCGGGAAGAGATCTGCCTGTAGGAAGATGACCTCGACCCCGTGTTCCTTAGCGTTCTCTGCCGCCACTTCCAGGGCGTAAGGGGAGATGTCCGTGGCCACCACCTGGGCTTCCTTCAATTCCTTCGCCAGGGCGATGGCCACTGCACCGCAGCCTGTCCCGATCTCCAGGATCTTGGGAGAAGGGATGGTGCGGGCGATCTTCAGGGCCTCCTCCACCAGGAGCTCCGTGGAGGGCCTGGGGACGAGGCAGGCAGGGGTGACCCGGAACCTTAACCCCCAGAACTCCTTGTACCCGGTGATGTAGGCGATGGGCTCACCGCCTGAGCGCCTCTGGATCATTTCCCTGAAGGCCTTGAGCTCCTCCTCCTTCAGCGGCTTATCGTAATTGAGGTAAAGCCCCACCCTGTCGGTCCCCAGCAGGTGGGCGAGGAGGACCTCGGCGTCAAGCCTCGGGGTGGCGATCCCCTTCTGCTGAAAATACTGGGTCGTCCAGTTGAGCACCTTCAACACCGTCCACTTTTCTTTGCGTGCAGAGGGCTGATCGCTCATGAGAGGGCCGCCCTCTTTAAAGCCTCTGCCTGGTGGTGGGCGACGAGGGCATCAATTATCTCGTCCAGGTCCCCTTCGAGCACCTCTTGGAGGCAGTAAAGGGTGAGCCCTATCCTGTGGTCCGTCACCCTGCTCTGGGGGAAGTTGTAAGTGCGGATCCGCTCGCTCCTGTCCCCTGTTCCCACCTGGCTCCTCCTCTGGGCGGCGATCCGCTCCTCCTGCTCCCTCCTCTTCAGCTCCATGAGCCGGGCGAGCAGTATCTTCATCGCCTTGGCCCGGTTCTTGTGCTGAGATCGCTCGTCCTGGCAGCTCACCACGATCCCGGTGGGGATGTGGGTGATGCGCACCGCCGAGTCGGTGGTGTTCACGTGCTGGCCTCCAGGCCCTGAGGCCCGAAAGACATCTATCCGCAAGTCCTTGGGGTCTATCTCCACCTCCACCTCCTCGGCCTCGGGCAGGACCGCCACCGTGACCGCCGAGGTGTGGATCCTCCCCTGGGATTCGGTGATGGGGACCCTCTGGACCCGGTGCACCCCGCTTTCGTACTTGAGCCGGCTGTAGGCCCCCCTGCCATTTATCAGGGCGATGATCTCCTTAAAACCCCCCACACCCGTAGGGTGCTGGCTCAGGATCTCCACCTTCCAGCCCTTCCTCTCCGCGTACTTGGCGTACATCCGGAAGAGGTCAGCAGCAAAGAGGGCCGCCTCCTCCCCCCCAGTCCCGGCCCTGATCTCCAGGATCACGTTCCGCTCGTCGTTGGGATCCCGGGGTAGAAGGGCTACCTTCAGCTCCCTCTCCACCTCATCCCGTTCCCTGCTCAGGCGGGCGATCTCCTCCTTCGCCATCCTCCTCACTTCCTCGTCCTCGTCCTCAAGGAGGGCCTTGTCCTCGGCCAGCTCCTGCTCGATCCTCCTTAGGCGGCGGAAGAGTTCCACCACCTCCCTGAGCTCCGCATGCTCCTTTGCGTACCTCTGATAGAGGGTGATGTCCTTGATCACGTCAGGGGAGGCGAGGAGTCGCTCCAGCTCCTCGTACCGACCCTCCACCTCCTCCAGTTTCCTGTAGACGCCCTCCTGCACTTCACCTTCCCTCAGGAGGTCTCACCACCCTCCTTCTCCTTCTGGGCCTCGAAGAACTTCCGGTACTTGCGGGAGAACTTCTCGATCTTTCCCGCCGTATCCACCAGCTTCTCCTTTCCGGTGAAGAAGGGATGACAGCGGGAGCAGATCTCCACCTTGTAGTCCTTTCGGGTCGATTTGGTTCTGAAGGTGGCTCCGCAGGCACAGGTTATGGTGATGTCATAAAGCTCTGGATGGATTCCCTTTTTCATTTCCACAGACCTCCTTTTCCTTTCTTCTGTTCAGAATTTTACCCTGAAAAGGGCGAAGCGTAAAGGGAAGGGATCACAGGGCTATGAGATCCCCTTCTCCCTCAGGAACTGAAGGCCTTCCACGATCTCCTCGCCCGTAGCCGGGGGATGGATCTCCATCACCTTGAGGACTCCCTCTCTGAGGAATTCCCCTACCATCTCGAAATCCACCCCACCCTTTCCCGGGGGCAGGTGGTCGTCCACTCCCTGGGCGTCGTGCAGATGGATCCCTATCATCCTCGCACCGTACCTCTCGAGGAGCTCCTTTTGACGTATGGCCCCCAGAGCCTCTGCCACCGCGGCATGGCCCGTGTCGTGCCAGTAACCTATGGGGCCTCCCGCGAACTCCTCGAGGACCATCCCTATCTCCTCCCCCAGGGGTATCTCCGAGAGGTGATAGCGGTTCTCCACCCCTACCTTCACCCCTAAGGTTTCGGCCCTCCTCAGCACCCTCTCCAGGCTGAAGAAGACGGCGTCAAGATGAGGCGGGGCCTTGAGGGATCGTTCCTTGAGGTACTCCTGGAGCTCTTCCTTTCCCCAGCGTCCCTCCCTGTAGGCCCTCTGGGGGGCGTCTTTCCGTTCCTCTCCTTCGATATATCCTAAGTGAAGGACCACCGCCCCGACCTCCAGCTCATGGGCCACCTCGAGGGTCCGGCAGGTGTAGCGGACGGCCCTTTCCCTCTCCTCCCTGTCAAGGGAGGCGATGTTGAAGGCGTCACCTCCTGCCTTCTGTGGGGGGAGGATATCGGGAACAGGGCAGAAGTTGTGTACACTTATCACCCGAGGCGCGCCCGCCTTCAGGCTCGGTGCCATCCCTTCGAGGAGCTTCCCCGTTATCCGGAACTCCAGCTCTATCGCCTCGAATCCCAGGTCCAGGATTGGATCGAGGACCTCCTGAGGGGTGCTTGCTCCCCTCTTCATCGTCCATACCGTGGAGAGTCCGATCATCCCTCAAGCTCCTCCTTCCATCGTTTCAGATCCCTTAAGGCCCGCTCCACAATAAGCGCCCTCCTCTGCCGCTTCCTCACCCTCTTCTCGAGAGGGGGGAAGAGCCCGAAGTTTATCCCCATCGGCTGAAACTGCGGGGAGAAGGTGTTGGTGATGTGGCCGATGAGGGCCCCGAGGGCGGTACTCCTGGGAGGGGGGATGAGGGGCTTCCCCTGGATGATCCTGGCGGCATTTATCCCTGCCAGGAGCCCCATCGCGGCTGATTCCACGTAGCCCTCGACCCCGGTGAGCTGCCCTGCGAAAAGCACCCTCGGCTCCTTTCTCAGTCGGAGGTGCTCATCGAGGAGCCTGGGGGAGTCGATGAAGGTGTTCCGGTGGAGGCTCCCGTAGCGGACGAATTCAGCCCGCTCAAGTCCGGGGATCATCCTAAAAACCCTTTCTTGCTCCTTGTACTTCAGCTTTGTCTGAAAACCCACCATATTGTAGAGGGTCCCTTCCCTGTCCTCGGGCCGAAGCTGCACCACCGCATAAGGCCTCTTGCCCGTGCGGGGGTCAATCAGGCCCACGGGCTTCATCGGCCCGAAGGCGAGGGTATCGGGGCCCCTCTCTGCCAGATCCTCTACCGGCATGCACCCTTCATAGGGCATCACCCTCTCGAAGTCCCTTAAGGGGACCTTTTCGGCCCGCAGCAGCTCCTCTACAAACCTATAGTACTCCTCTTTGGTGAAGGGACAGTTAACGTAATCGTCCCCTCCCTTTCCATATCGGGAGGCCCTGAAGGCCCTGGAGAAATCGATCGATTCAGCGGTGACGATGGGAGAGATGGCGTCATAGAAGTAGAGGTGTTCCCTTTCTGTGAGGCGGGCGATCGCCTCAGAGAGGGCCTCTGAGGTAAGGGGACCGGTGGCAATGATGACGAGGCCCTCCTGCGGGACCTCCCTCACCTCCTCCCTGATGATCTCCACCTCCTTAAGCCCCTCTATCGCCTCGGTGATCCTGCGGGCGAACTCCTCCCTGTCCACCGCCAGGGCCCCTCCGGCCGGGACCCGGCTCTTAGAGGCGGCCTCCATTATCAGGGAGCTCATCCGCCGCATCTCCTCCTTGAGGAGCCCGTGGGCAGTGTAGAGGTCCATCGCCTTCAGGGAGTTACTGCAGACGAGCTCCCCGAGGAGGGGCGAACGATGGGCCTCGGAGAACCTCTTCGGCTTCATCTCGTAGAGGTTGACTCCGACCCCCCTCCTGGCCAGTTGCCAGGCGGCTTCGCACCCGGCAAGCCCTCCTCCTATTACGATCACCTTCTCCATCCTGCCCCTTTAAGGGATCGAAGTATACCTTATCTCGACCCGTTATCCAACGACCTCCGTTGTGAAAAGTCTTCGCCCTTTTCCCCCTCCACTGTCCGTTGGCACTGTCAACCTGCCCTGTTGAAATTCCATTAAAGTTGATAGGGGGTATTCCTCCCGACCCTCATTTTCTCCCTCTGGCTCAGAAGATAGGTGGCAAAGGCGCATTCCAGATGCCCTTCGTCCTTAAATCCAGGAAAACTCCCCAACCAATTGCCATCGCCAATTTGACAT
>Ga0190363_1000295_pt1 | contig 28982 bp, 28 predicted proteins | sample 48721867_MG_FD_161272 | JGI IMG/M metagenome (GOLD analysis project Ga0190363, IMG submission 161272) | Hydrothermal vent microbial mat bacterial communities from Southern Trench, Guaymas Basin, Mexico - 4872-18-6-7_MG | ecosystem: Environmental > Aquatic > Marine > Hydrothermal vents >... | reverse complement strand
GCCTCGTTTATCTCCCTACCCCTCTCAGAGTTGGGCTCCACCATCTCCCTTATGTCCTTCCCGAAAAGCCACCCGTTCACGTTGTCCACGACGAACTCTATGACCCCTCCCTCCGGAGAGGCGAGCGTCGGTATCCCGTTTATCGCAGCCTTCATGTAGCTCGTCCCACACGCCTCCCACCCGGGGAAAGGTGTGAACAGCAGCAGGTCGACGGACTTGAGTATCACCTTAGCCTTCTGGACCGTGTAGTCCGGTATGTAGACCACGTTTTCCCTCTCCATGTGGAGCTTCCTGAAGATCTTCATGTACTCCAGCCCCGCCCCGTTGTACGGATGGGCCTTGCCGGCTATGACGAAGAACACGTCCTCGCTCGGGAGGTCGTTTACGGCCTTGACGACGAACTCGGGTCTCTTGTACGGAACGAGTCTCCTACACCAGGCGACTGTCAGGCGGTCCCCGATGTCCACGTCGTCTTTGTACATCCTCAGGAAGTCGGTGAACTCCTCCTTTATCTGCTCGCGTATCTTTATGAAGTTTTCCAGGTAAAGCCCTCCGCTCTCGTAGGTCTCCCTGAGCCTGTAGTCCATCCACCTCTCTATGTTCACACCGTTCGTCACGTACCTCAGCTTCTCCGTGAAGTGCGGTATTATCTCGCTCATCACGTCGAACTGCTTGGCGGAGACCGTGAACGCCTCAGCGGACATGGCCAGGCCAACCTCGGTCAGGCAGACCTGGGGGCTTATGAACCTGTAGTTGAACTCCCTCTCGAAGAACTCCCTCGGGAACGAAGGGTGACCCCACGGTCCAGGTGTGTGTATGACGAGCCTGTACCTGCCTGGAAGCCTGAGTATCAGCGGCAGTATGCCTGCGTACGCCTCCTGTAGGTCTATGTAGTTGATGTTCTCGACGCCGACGTACTGCTTTATGTACTCGGCTGAGGCCTTGGCCAGCAACGTGTACTTGTAGAACTTCTCCTCCTCATCCCGCTCTATGTATATCCTATCCGTCAAGTGGTAGGCCCACTCCGGCTCTACGGGGTTGAAAAACACTGCCTCCGCCGTCCCATGCGTGTACTTCAGAACCTCGACCTTAACCTCCTCCCCCTTCAGCCTGATCCTCAGGACTCCCTCGGATGTGAGGTTGTCCAGGAACTCCCTAGGCTGTTCCTGCGGCTTCGGTATGGGGTTTCCTTCCTCGTCGAACTCGTAGTCCACGTAGCCGTTCCTGTAGAAGAGGGTTAGAGCCTTGTACGGTAGGCCGAGCTTGGCCGCCCTGTAGAACTTGTCGCCCTCGAGGACTCCCATACCGCCTGCGTAGGTGTATCCTTCGTCGAGAGCCAGGTCTGGGGTGACGCTTATTATCATGTTTGACATGAAGTTTAGGTTGGTGCTGGCATATTTATGTTATAGTTGTTCGGAACGCTAAAACAACAGTGGTGTCGGTATGGTCGATAACGTAGTGTTGCTGTTCGTCGTCCACCAGCCTAACCGCATAACAGACCTGAGAAACGGTTTGATGCGGAACTATTTCAAGGAAAGTTCAAACCCGTTAGATGTCCTCGAATCCATGTACGACAGAGGTCTCGACAGGATGGTGTTCGAGAGAGTTTCCGAGCGGTGCTACGTCAAGACAACCCGCCTCCTGACGGAGCTCGTTGAGGAGCACCCCGAGTTTAAGCTCAACTTCAGCGTAAGCGGGACGTGGCTCGAACAGGCTGAGAGGTACGGACCTGAGGCTTTGGAGGAGTTCAGAAAGCTCGTCTCCACGGGAAACGTGGAGCTCCTCTGTCAGACGTACTACCACAGCATAGTGTCCCTAAGCCCCAACGGCCTCGACGAGCTCGGGGAGCAGGTGGAGCTCCACAGGAGGGTTTTGGAGGAGAAGTTCGGGTACAGGCCTAGGTCGGCGGAGAACACGGAGTTCATATACCACAACGAGGTGGGGAAGAAGCTGTGGAGGATGGGAATTGGATGCGCCGTCACCGAGGCCGTCGAGAGGATACTCGGCGGGAGGAAGCCCTACAGCGTCTACCGTGCGAAGGGCTGCGGGCTTAAGCTGTTGCTCAGGGACTACGTGATGAGCGACGACGTGGGGTTCAGGTTCTCCATGAAGAGCTGGGACCAGTACCCGCTTACGGCGGACAAGTACGCCTCCTGGGTAAAGGCCATACCCGGAGACCTGCTTTTCGTGGCCATGGACTACGAGACCTTCGGGGAGCACCACGACGAGTCCACAGGCATACTCGAATTCCTCGAATGGCTTCCTAAGGAGCTTGAGAAGAGGGGCGTCAGCTTCATGACCGTCTCGGAGGCCTGCGAGGAGTTCGAGGCCGAGGAGGTGTACGACGTCCCGAGGGAGGAGGTCGTCAGCTGGGCGGACGTCGAGAAGGACGCCTCAGCCTGGGTTGGGAACCCCCTCCAAGACACGGCCATGGAGCTCTACTTCTGGCTCGAACCCTACGCCAAGGCCGTGGGAGGCCCATACCTGGAGAACTGGAGGAGGCTCGGCGGAAGCGACTACTACCACTACATGTCGCTGAAGGGAGGCCCCTCCGGGGAGGTTCACACGTACTTCAGCCCGTTCGCAGACGCCTTCAAGGCCTTCTCGGCCTACATGGAGGCCCTGACAGTCCTCTCCTACGCCATCCTGAAGGAGTACTTGGGAGACGTGTCGAGGAACGCGTGGAGGCTGAGGCTTCCGAGGGCCATGTCCCTGAGACTTCGGAGGCCTGACGGGAGGGTCGCCGTGACCGTGAGGAGCCTCAGGGAGCTTCTCAGGGCTGTTGTGAAGATGCCTCCGAGAACCCTCGCCAGACACGTCAGGAACGGGGACATACAGAGGTGGATAAAAGCCAGGTTGCTGTGGCCCTCCCTGGCCGGCGAGGTCGAAAGGCTTAGAAGGTTGAAGGCTAAGAGGGTTGGAGAGGAGCTACTCAGCGTTCTGGAGAAGAGCCGCCATGGAGTGGAAGGTTGAGCCCCATGAAGATTCCGACTGGGGATACGCCAGGAACAGGCTTTTCATCCTGAAGACGCCGCTGGCCGAGTACTCCGCATCCGTGTACACAGCCCCGCTGGAAACGCCCTACGGAAGGTTCTACGGGCCGAACAGGGACTACTCGTGGCAGGGACTCCTCTTAGGACCCCACGGCGGACGGGTCTACAAGCTCCTGGACGCCGTCTACTTCCTCCCAGACCGTCGGGGGAAACTCGACGCAGTGGACGTGTCCATCAGCCCATCCAGGTGCGTGTACACCTACAGGCGGGAAGACGGCGGTGCAATCCGTCTTTCGTACACCCTCAGGCAGACGAGGCTCGGGGTGGACCTGAGGGTCGACGTGGGGGAGCCCTGCAAGTTCGCAGTCCTGCTGGACTGCAGGGACGCTGAGACGTGGAGCCGATCTGACTACGGGTTTAGAATCGAGGACGGTCGGGTTCACATCAGGCCTTCAGGGGCTCCGTTCAGCATGGTCGTACAAGGGTTCGACGGGGTTGAGTTCGTGGACTTGGAGGTCGAGTGGGTGTACAAGCTCGGAGACGGCTTCAGGAGGCTCGAAGACGGGGTTGTGAAGTTCGTCGAACACAGGAGGCTCGTCAGGGTGCCGGTGCTCCTGCACTCCGAGGGAGGCATCACCGTACACGTCCCCACGAGCCGGGGGCTTCCGGAGGCCACCGAAGCGAAGGTTTCGCTGCCCAGAGCCGGGTTGGTCGCGGATGCCCTGAGGCTGAGGGTGGAGAACCTGTCGAGGTTCTCCACGTTCATCGACGGTCTTTGGGTGCCTGAAGCCGGCTCCTGGTGGTTCAGGAGGCCCTGGACGAGGGACATCCTCGAGGGGTTGAGGTGGAACCTCAAGACGTACGTCGAGGTCCTCGGGTGGGGTTCGAGGGTTAGGAGGCTCCTGATCCACATGCTTGAGACGCTCAGCGAACTTGGAGGCCTCCCCATAATCCTCGGTTCCAGCTCCCCGTTCTCGAGCGACTCCCCACCCCAACTCATCTACGTTTCATCCACCTTTTCGGAGATGACCTCGGACAGGGAGCTTATGAGGGCCACCTGCTGCGTGGCTGAGCTCGTCTCCCGAAAGCTACTCAGAGGGATGGAGGTCTCGGGGACGAGGCTCGTGGACGGTGTGCTTTGTTGCCCGGCCAACTCGTCTTGGATAGACAGCGTTGCAGAGCTGTCTGGTGTCAAGTGGCCTCTTAGGCTTCCGGCTGAGTGGGTTGGACGCGTCGCGGAGCCGTTCGCCCCTTCCTTCGCCCTTGTGGAGGTGAACGCCATGTACATAGAGGCTCTCAGGAGGCTGTTGGTGTCGTCCGTAGGTCTCGGACTGAGCTGCGGAGACCATGCGATACAGCTGGCTGAGACGCTTGTGGATGGGTTCAAGAAGTGGTTCCTGAGGGACGGCCTCCCGCCTCTCACAGTCTCGCCGGAGCTCCGCCTCGTGGACAAAACGATCGGCTCCCCATCTGTTCAGGCCGTCTCCGCCCTCCTGGACACGGTGTACGACCTGGGCATGGTCAGGAGGTGTTGGAACACCCTGTCGAAGAGGCTCCTGGTGTACAGAAGGTTGGTGAGGCTTGGGGAGGGTCTGGAGCCGTTCGGGCTGCTCGTCAGAGACGTGGAGAGACGCCCTTATCTGGGTGACTTGGAGTACCATGGCCCAACCGTCTGGCCGAGGGACACGCCTTACCTGATAAGCTTGATGGAGCGCCTCGGAATGGACGTGGCGGGCGTACTCGTAAACAACCTGGACCACATGGTCTCCGAGGGAGCCGTCGGGTACTGCAGCGAGCTTTTCAGCCTACCGGTAGGCTCGAACCCGAGTCCGGGTCGGCACAGTCTGAACCCCATCCCGGTGAAGAACCCGGCTCAGTACTGGAGCCACTGGTGTGACCCCTACCTGAGGCACTTGGAGGAGGTTGTTCGTTTCGGTGTGCAGTAACGTTATAGACCTGAAAGCTCTTAATAACATGACGAACCTCTCTTCGGGAGACTTCAAGCCACGTGGGGTGCACGGGTTGAGGGTTCTCATCCTCACATGGGACTACGGGGAGACCCCGCTGGGGAGGAAAGCCTTAAGGGACGCTGAGAAACTCGTCGAGAGGGGCCACCTCGTGTGCATCGTCCACATGGCCATCCTGGATTACGAAAAGACCGACGGAAACCCCGTGGTCTACGGCGTCGCCCAGTCGGTTAAGGACCACGTCAACGAGATAACGTCCGCCGTATCCGCCCTCGGAGACTGGGCCAGGGGCGTATCCAGAGCCATGTACGAGTGGGGCGGGTTCGACGCCGTGCACGCCTACGGCTGGAGGGCGGGTCTCCCGGCTGTCATGGCTAAGATGGCTTTCGGTGGGACGGTCATGCTTACGCTGGACGAGGTGAGGAGTCTGGAGGACCCTGTGGGCGGCTTCGAGAGGTACGTGGTCAGGAACTCCGACGTCGTATTGGTGCCGAGCAGGGAGGTCAAGGAGGCGTTGGTGAAGGAGTACGGGGTGAACCGTAGGCGGGTGTGGGTCATGGGTGACGTCGTATGAGGGTTCTGATGCTCTCCTGGGAGTACCCACCGAGGATTGTTGGAGGCCTCTCGAGGCACGTGGACGGCCTTTCGAGGTCCCTGTCCTCGATGAGGGTGAATGTCACGGTCCTGACCGTGGAGCATCCCGAGGCTCCCAAGAGGGAAACGGTGAATGGGGTTAGGGTCGTCAGGTGTGACAGCTTCAGGTTCTTCTCACCAGACTTCATATCCTGGGTCCACCAGTTCAACGTCTGGATGCTGGAGGAGGCCCTGAAAATCGCTTCCAAGAGGCCTCCGGACATAATACACGCCCACGACTGGCTCGTCACTCCAACGGCCGTTGCGCTCAAACACCTCTTCAGGAGGCCCCTGATAGCCACGATACACTCCACGGAGATGGGCAGGCGGGGTGGGATACACTCGGAGCTCCAGAGACACATACACATGATGGAGTGGTGGCTCACCTTCGAGGCTTGGAGGGTCATCGTCTGCAGCTCGTTCATGAAGAGGGAGGTTATCCAAGCATTCGGCCTGCCCGAAGACAAGGTGGACATCCTGCCGAACGCCGTGACGCCCTTCGAGGGTGGGCTGAGGGACGTCAGGGACAAGTACGCAAGCGGGGATGAACACCTCATCCTGTTCGTGGGCAGGATGGTGCCCGAGAAGGGCCCCCACATCCTGTTCGAGGCGGCCAAGAGGGTTCTGACGAGGCGTTGGGACGTCAAGTTCATGTTCGTCGGCGAAGGCCCCCTACGGGAGAAGCTGATGAAGGAGGCGGAGGCCACGCCTTTCTCTGAGAAGTTCTACTTCACAGGTTTCCTACCCGACGACGAGCTAAAGTCGCTCTACGCTGCATGCGACTTGGCGGTGTTCCCGAGCCTGTACGAACCTTTCGGAATAGTCGCCCTGGAAGCCATGTCCGTGGGCAAGCCCGTGGTCGCCTCGGACGTGGGCGGCTTCTCCGAGATTATCGAAGACGGGGTCACCGGGGTTAAGGTTAGGCCCGGGGACGCCGAGGGGCTGGCCTCAGCCATAGAGAGGCTCGTCCAGAATGCTGAGCTGAGGAGGGCTTTGGGGGAAGCTGGGATGAGGGTGGTCAGGGAGCGTTTCTCGTGGAAGGTTGTGGCCGAGAAGGTTCTCAGAATCTACCGGAGGGTTCTCTCGGAGTACAGGCGTGGAACCTGGAAGCCCGTCATGCCCGGAGGAGTTCCGAGTAAACCTCAACCGTCCTCTCGACGCACCGGTTCCAGGTGAACCTCTCCAGAACCCTCTTCCTCCCGTTCACCCCCATCGCACGAGCCCTCTCCGGGTCCTCCAACACGGCCTTGATCCCCCAGGCGATGTCCGCAGGGTCGTACCCGTTCACGTGGACTCCACACTGACCCGGCCCTGAGGGGACGACTGTGTCCCTGAAGCCGCTCACGCCTCTGGCTCCGACGACGACGGGCTTCTGCATCGCCATCGCCTCGAGCGCCACTATTCCGAAAGGTTCGTACAGGCTCGGGAACACCGCCAAGTCGCACGCGGCGTAGTACCTCACCTTCTCCTCCACTGGCAGGAACTCGAACCTGTAGGAGAGCTTCCCCTCCATGTCCGGCTGCATCGCGGCCTCCCTGACGCGTCCCTCGAGTTCTCCCAGGCCCACTACGACGAGCTTCGTGTTCGGGATTTCGCGTGAGACGATCCTGAAGGCCTGTATGAGGTTCTCGACGCCCTTAACCCAGACGAGCCTCCCGAGGTAGAGTATCATCCAGTCGTCCTCGCCGACGCCGTGTCGCTCCCTGACCTCCATCCTCTCCGACTCGGAGACCCTCGAAGGGTCGAACACCTCGGGGTCGACTCCGTTGTGTACGACGTGTATCTTCTCAGGCTGGAACCCCTCTGAGGCGAGGTGCTCCCGCATGGCTGTGGACACCGTGATCACGGCGGAGGCGTTTCGCCCCATCTCCAGTTCAAGAGACGATATGAGGCTCGACCCGTCTCCGAGCGTCCTCCCCCTCTCGGTCGAGTGTACGTGGAAGACGACGGGCTCCCTCCTCAGCCTGGAGAGGGTCACCCCGGCGAACGATGAGAGCCAGTCGTGTACCGAGTAGACGTCTGCGCACCCTCTGTACAGGATCTCTTTGACCGCAAACATGTTGTACGTCAGGACGTCGGAGAAGTACCTAAGGCCTGGACCCCAACCCCGGAGCTCTTGGCAGACTATCGGCTTCAGGGCGGGCGTGAAGTCGAACACCCTCGGCCTGTACACTCGGACGCCTCTCCAGTACCCCCTCTCCTCCAGGTCGCCCGGGTTGAACGTGTACACGCTCACCCCGTGGCCGAGCTTCACAGCCCTCCACGAGAACTCGGTGCTGTACGTTCCGAGTCCCCCGACTATCCAGGGGTGGAACTCGAGGGATAGGAGGGCTATCTCCAACCCAGGTCCTCCTCTAACGCCTTCCGGAGATCCAGTTTATGTCGGGGTCGTTCTTGATCGCCGGGTGGTGGGGGTCCACCATGATGACCTCATACCACTTGTACCTACCGTCCTCCCAAACCCAGTAGGAGTTGAGCACCTCCAGGTTCGGGAACTTCCTGGCAGCCCTCTCCTCGGCTATCAGCCTTATGCTCTTCACGGGTGTGAGCTTCTTGACACCCATGGCCTTAGGCCTCCTCCCAGACCTGGGCCTCGGCCTCCTGCGACCACCCTTCCTGACCCTCACCCTGACGACGACGAAACCCTGCTTCGCCTTGTAGCCGAGCCTGCGGGCCTTGTCTAACCTCGTCGGCCTCGGTACCCTGACCACCGCAGGCTGCCTACGCCACCTTATCGCCCTCTCCCTCATCAACTCGTACACGTAGCTCTCACTGAGCTTCCTCCACGCCTGGGCCATGTACCTGTACAAACCGTCCTCCCCTCCAAGACACGCTGATCAGGTAACTGATAAGTTTGGCGTCGTTCACGACCCACCACACGTTAGATCAGGAGAGAATACATCACGATCACTGGGGCGAACAGCAGGGCAGTCATGTTTATCAGTTTGGTGAATATGTGGAGGGAGGGTCCGGCGACGTCCTTCAGCGGATCGCCGACTGTGTCGCCCACGACTGCCGCTGCGTGGGTTTCCGTTCCCTTTCCTCCGAAGTGGCCTGTCTCGATGAATTTTTTGGCGTTGTCCCAGGCCCCTCCAACGTTGATGAAGAACGGTGCAAGCGCGATGGCGGAGAGGGTCTGTCCTAACAGTAGAGCGCCGAGGGACTCTCTTCCGAAGAGTAGCCCTATCACTACAGGAGACAGTATGGCCAGCAGAGTTGGGAAGAACATCTCTTTCAACGCGTTTTTGGTGCTTATGTCGACGCACCTCGCGTAGTCGGGCTTGGCCTTACCTTCGAGAAGCCCCTCTATCTCCCTGAACTGTCTCCGAACTTCGTCGACCATCAAGAAGGCTGTTTTCCCCGTGGCTCCTATCGCAAGAGCCGAGAACAAGAAGGGTAGTACTCCGCCGATGAACAGGTTGATGAGGATTCTTGGATCCACCACGTTAATCGTTGGAAGCGTGTCTGAGCCGATGTTCAGTAGTCCAGATATTTTTAGGTAGGTTATGAAGATCACGACTGCGGAGAGTCCGGCGCAAGCCATCGCGTAGGCTTTCGTCAAAGCTTTTGTCGTGTTCCCCACGGCGTCCAAAGCCTCAAGCGATTCGCCGACCTCATCCTTTATCCCAGACATCTCGGCTATGCCGTCCGCGTTGTCGACGATCGGGCCGAACGTGTCGGAAGACATTATGATGCCCGTTGTTGAAAGTATGCCCAGGGTTGCGGCTACGACTCCGTAGAAGCCTTGGACTCCCCCTCCGGCTATGAAGTATGAGAACAGTATCACTGCAGCGATTATTACGACTGGGAAGAAGGTGCTTTGAAGACCGTAGGCCAGGCCCATGATTATGTTTATCGCGGCCCCCCTCCGCGAAGATTCAGCTATCTTCCTCACAGGCCTCCACCCCACTCCAGTGTAGTACTGGGCGACCAAACCCACCGCTAGGCTCGCGACGAGTCCTGACAGTGCCGAGTAGAATATTTTGAGGTTGTGGAGAAGTTGGGTCGACGCTACGTAGAAGCCTACGGCGCAGATTATCCCTGTTGTGAAGTATCCCAGGTTTAAAGAAGCTAGGGGGGACAGCCTTCTCCAGCCCCTAACGAGGAAAACGCCGATTATCGTGGCTATCACCCCTACCGCCTGGGTTAAGAGCGGGAACAGAACGGCGTGTTTCCCCAATCCCACGAAGAGCGTGCTCAGCACCATCGCGCATATTATGTTGTCGCTGAAGGACTCAAACAGGTCGGCCCCCCTCCCAGCGCAGTCGCCCACGTTGTCCCCTACCTGGTCGGCGATTACCGCAGGGTTTCTCGGGTCGTCCTCGGGTATGCCTGCCTCTATCTTGCCGACGAGGTCTGCGCCTATGTCGGCTGCCTTAGTGTAGATTCCCCCACCCAGCTGAGCGAAGAGGGCTGCTAGGCTTGCTCCGAAGCCGAAGCCAACTATCAGCTCCGGGTCTCCGTAAGCGTAGTACAGGGTGCTTATGCCCAACAGGCTCAGGCTCACAACCGAAAGGCCCATGACCGCCCCACCTCTGAAGGCTATGCTCAACGCCTCGGCGGGCGATTTTCTCGCGGCGTTTGCCGTCCTGACGTTCGCCGAGACTGCCACGTTCATCCCTATGTAGGCTGCTATGAGGGACATGGCCGCTCCGTAGATGAATGCCAGAGTCGTCTGCCACCCCAAGAAGTAGTAGATCGGAGCCGATAAGGCTAGGATGAAACAGATTATTGTCTTATACAGTCTTTTAATGAAGGCTTTTGCCCCTTCCCGAATGTACTCTGCGATTTCTTGCATTTTTGGTGTTCCGGCCTCCTTCCTTCGGATCGACCAGGCGAGGTAGGCAACTACGAGCATCCCCGCAACTCCTGTTATGGGGGCTATGAGTGAGATGTAGAGTGCTTCGTCCATCATTGTTTTTCACTCCCATTTCTCATCACCGAACTTATTAAAAAGTTGCGTTAAGAACCGACGAGGTCTCACGTGAATCTGTGGTGGAGTGTTTCTCCAGAGAGCCGAAATTTTTGGAGAAGCTTTTAGGATACTGCAGGGTTGGCGATAAGCCGACTGAGGTCAGCGTACGCCTTTTTAGGTCGTAAACGGGTTGTTCAGACATTCACGCCTAAACGTTGCTTCCTCAGAGTTCGGGTTCCACCTCGAGGTGGGACAGCTCTCTCAGATACACGACGGGTACGCCCAGCCTGTTGAGCTTCTTTCGAAGCTCTCTGTCCACAGTGCAGACTATGGCCCCTTCCTCCAGGGCGTACCTGGTTATGGCCTCATCCACGTCCATCCCCTCGCCGTAGTCGAGAACCTCGACCCTTTCGAGGAGTTTGAGGGCTATCCTGGCTGCGACCCTGTCTCTCCACCCAGTCTCCTTGGATTCGGCTATCCGCTTCAGCTCCTCCACGACCCCCGTCAGGGTCACGAGCCTGTAGTTTACCTCCAGGACCCTGTCGAGCTCGGAGAATATGTCGACGCCGTGTTGGCCTGGGATTAGGAGGAAGTTGGTGTCGAGGACGACGGGAACCCTCCTACGTGAGGATTCCATAGCCTATGAGCCTCCACCTCCCCCCGATTCTCCTGCTTATGGCAACCCTGTTCCCAGCCTCGGCGCAGACGGGTATCGTCAGCTTCGCCTCCACGACATCCTTTGAGACGCCTGTCACGACCCCCATAGTCCTGGCCGTCCCCACGTTCAGGAGGAGCTTCTCACCCCTCGCTACGTTCTCCACCTTCACCAGGTCCTTGGTCCCTATGGCCCTCTCGAAGAGGGTGACCTCCATCGAAACCTCATCCAACACAGGCGGCAGGGTTCCAGGCTTCCCCACGACGTTCCCCACAAGCCCGTCCGACTTGGTAAGAGACGGGTCCAACTCCGTGCCGACGCCCACGAGACCTCCGCAGACCGCCTCCTCGACGCCCCTTCCGCCGACGTGGAGGCTCGTTATCACGGTGAACAGGGGTTCGGAGACCATGCGTCCTCCCTTACGGGTGGTTATGCCTGGTCGGAGCTCTATCTCGTCTCCGACCCTGAACTTGCCCTGGAGTATCGAGCCTCCTATCACTCCCCCGACGAGCTCCTCCGCTGGTGTTCCAGGCTTGTTCACGTCGAAAGACCTGACGACGTACATCCTCGGTGGCTTAGACAGGTCCCTCTCAGGGGTCGGTATGCACTCCTCTATGGCCTCTATCAAGGCGTCTATGTTCACGCCATGTTGGGCGGAGACGGGGATTATCGGAGCCCCCTCGGCCACGGTTCCCTTGAGGAACTCCTCAATCTGCCTGTAGTTCTCAACCGCCTCCTCCTCGGACACGATGTCTATCTTGTTCTGGACGACGACAATGTTCTTTATCCCGACTATCTCAGCAGCCGCCAAGTGCTCCCGGGTCTGGGGCTGTGGGCAGGGCTCGTCGGCGGCTATCACAAGCAACGCTCCGTCCATGACGTTCGCCCCAGAGAGCGTCGTGGTCATCAGTATCTCGTGTCCAGGCGCATCCACGAAGCTGACGGACCTGAGGAACTCCGTCTCGGAGCCGCAGTTCGGACAAACGGGCTGGGTTGAGTAGCACTCCGGGGGAGGGCATTTGGGACACTTGTAGAAGGCCGCGTCCGCGTACCCGAGCTTTATGGTTATGCCCCTCTTAAGCTCCTCGCTGTGCCTCGCAGCCCACACGCCTGTTATGGCCTGGAGAAGCGTCGTCTTTCCGTGGTCCACGTGTCCAAGAGTCCCTATGTTCAGCTCAGGCTGCCTCGGAAGCCTAGTCATCCCCAAACAATTCTCAGCAGTCCGTTAAAACCCTTTGTAAACCCCCCACCCCTCAATCTCCGGTCTCGACGTATGTGGGCCATATGTATACCGTGAAGCTTATGGTGCCACTCCCGTACTGCGGAGCGTGAAACATTCTCTGAACTTTGCTTTTAGCCCAGTGGTGCTGGACGACCGGGAACCCGCCAACGTATACGTCCTCGAGGAAAGTGTTCGTGGGCTCCACGGTAGCCGTGACACCGAACGGTGCGTGGCCATGCTCTCTGAACTTGTGCAGGACGTAGTGGAGTCCGTCAGCTGGACTACTTTTGTCCCTCCAGTGTATTCCTCCTTCTGAGATGCTGTACTCTACTGTGGCATAAACTCCCGGAGGGCCTACACTCACGCCGAAGGTAATCGTCTCTTTTGGTCCACCCCAGTTTTTCGGGCCCCAATCGAAAATCTCTTGGTCTGGGTGGTTGTCTGTGTCCAAGTCGACTTTGGTCCAGCTGTTGTACGGACCTACATTGGCGTATTTGGGCTCTGTCGCATGTTCGACGTGGGTGAGGAACCAGTGGTAGTTTGGGTGGTCTGGGTCGGCTTTGTACCAGTAATCGACATGGTACTGTAGGGTTGCCACGACCGTGCCCCATATCTTTATGTCTACCTTAAACCACCCCACATCGCCGACGTAGTGGTCCCACCCTTCCGGAAACACCTCTCCAACGACACTCGGCATAGCTGGGTTTAACGACGTGCCGTGTTGGGCTGAGTCCTCTGCGGACCTTATCATCGCCAGAGTCTCCTCCACCTCGTTCCACCATACGAGCATGTACTCCGCCACCACGACCGGGTCGAAGAAGTCTGACTCAAGTACATAGTGGCCGCACGGTGCCCTCCCCGAGTCCCTAATGACGTACGCTATTATTCCATAGGCTATCACATCATCTGGCAGACTTAGGGTGGGCTCCGTCTGATTAAGATGCGATACGAGTATGGCCAGCCTACTTTTGAGGAGTTCCGTGTCTATGACATCAAAAATTCTGTTTACTCGTGGGCCGTAGAAAACGACTAGCCTACCACTGAATATCAGCTCCTCGACGAGGGTGCTGTAATGGGTGCAGAGCCAGTCAACCTCTATTGCGGTAATGTCGTACCTTAAAGCTTCATCCAAATCCAACTCGTCACTCCACACGGCGCTCACCCCCATCTCAGTGAACTTTTCGACGAGTTGGGGCTGGGAGCCGACCTCGTAGACCGTGGGGTAGACGCCAACCGAGCTCCTCGTGTAGTGCGGCAAGTCTCCCGTATAACCCGGCTGGACACGTATGTACAGAAACGCCAGTGATGTTAGGACGATTATCAACGTGATTAGGCTAAAGAATTTAACCGTAAAGTCCGGCTTCATCCCAGCCTTAATGTCGGAGAGCTTCCTTAATTTTTTTCGGTTAGCCGTCGCCGTCCGCAGGCCTTTTAACCCGATAGTCTGTACAATCTACCTGATGGAGTTGACGGGGTGAGATGCCACGTCGGTGAGAAGCCTCCAAAGACGATACTCGGCTCTTACCTCGGCAAGCTCGTACTCACGGAGCACGAACTCCTGTTCTACTCAACAGGAAAGTCAGGATGGAAACAAGCATTGCTCGGGGCCCTGACGCGGCCAAGATTCACGTACTCACCTCTCCAGCTGAGGCTGGAAGAGGAGGCCACGAGGAACCTGGACTCCACGGCCCTGGGCAACAGGGGCTCTATGCGGGTAAGGCTCGGTGACGTCGTGGAGGCGAAGACTGTCGAGAAGTTGGGTACGAAGTACCTGCTCGTCAAGCTGAGGGATGGGAGGTCCGTGTGGTTCTGGAAGTACTTTAACGTCAACTTCCCCGCTGAGAAGCTCTTGGAACAGATTCTATCCAGGGCATCTCAGGTTTAAGCTTCACGGATCCTTCGAGGAAGTTACCGTTAAATCACCCCGGCCACAAACCCATACCCGATGTCAGGCGAGGATAGGGTTCCCGTCTACATACCGAAGAGACTCTACGAGAGGATCTCCGAGTTCATCGAGGGTACGAGCTTCTCATCCGTGTCGGACTACGTCGTCGCCCTGCTCGAGAGGGAGCATCCGGAGGAGGGGGAGGAGCCGCCGAGGGAGGTTGTTGAAAGGCTCAGGCGTCTCGGGTACCTGTGAGGTGGGTCGGCGTTGCTGAGGCCACACGGGGGCAGGCTGGTGGACAGGGTTGTGTCGGAGGCCCGTAGGGAGAGGCTCGTGGAGGAGTGTGGGGAGCTTCCGAGGATACGCTTGAGGGAGACGCTGGTTAAGGATGTCGAGAACATAGCCCACGGGGTCTACAGCCCGTTGGAGGGGCCGATGGTCGAGGATGACTACCTGAGCGTCCTGGAGAGGGGTAGGTTGGCGAACGACCTTCCCTGGACGATACCGATAACCATAGACCTCCCAGACGGCTTCGAAGCCTCACCCGGGGATGACGTAGCCTTCGTGGGTAGGGAGGGAGACCCTTTCCTGGCGGTCCTACACGTCGAGGACGTCTACAAGCTGGACAGGGAGAAACACGCCCTGAGCGTGTACGGGACGCTGGACCCTAAGCATCCTGGAGTCGTGAAGACGGCTCGGATGTCGGACAGGCTCGTGGGTGGCAAGGTGGACCTCGTCAGGGGCTCCAAGGCCAGGTTTCCGAGGTACAGGCTCTGGCCCCTGGAGACGAGAGTCCTGTTCAGGCAGCGTGGGTGGAGGAGGGTGGTGGGCTTCCAGACGAGGAACGTACCTCACAGGGGACACGAGTTCCTCCAGAAGGCGGCCCTGACGTTCGCAGACGGTGTCTTCATAAACCCACTGGTTGGGTGGAAGAAGCCCGGAGACTACAGGGACGAGGTCATAGTCGCCGCCTACGAGACCCTCATAAGCCACTACTACCCGAGGAACTCAGCCGTGTTCGTCACGTTGGAGATGGAGATGAGGTACGCGGGGCCGAGGGAGGCCATATTCCACGCCATAGTCAGGAAGAACTTCGGGTGCACACACTTCATAGTAGGCCGAGACCACGCTGGGGTTGGGAACTACTACGACCCCTACGAGGCTCAGAGGATATTCGACGACTACCCGGACCTGGGCATAACGCCGATGTTCTTCACCGAGGTGTTCTACTGCCGCAAATGCGGTGGGATGGCCATGGAGAAGACGTGCCCCCACGACGAGTCGGACAGGATAAGGTTCAGCGGGACCATGATAAGGAAGATGCTCAAGCAGGGCCTGAAGCCGCCGAAGGAGATCATGAGACCAGAGGTGGTGGACGTGATCCTTAAGTGGAACGACCCGTTTGTAAGGTGAAGCGCGTTGAGGCGTGTCTTGGTAGCCGGACTGGACTGCGCCGCCCCCTCCCTGATGTTCGGCAGGTTCCTGGAAGACCTTCCCAACGTGAAGTCGCTCATCAAGTCCGGGGTCTACGGCAGACTTAGGAGCTGCGACCCCCCTATAACCGTCCCGGCATGGATGGTGATGGCCACCGGGAGGAGCCCGGGCTCCCTCGGACTGTACGGGTTCAGGTACAGGAGGTACGGCGAGTACAGGAAGTTCTCCATAGCCTCCTCCAAGTCCATACTCGCCCCGAAGGTGTGGGACGTGGTTGCCAGACACGGGGGGAAGAGCTGCGTCTTCGCCGTTCCACCTTCCTACCCGCCGACGAGGGTCGAGGGCTGCCTCGTGTCCTGCTTCCTGACCCCAAGCAGTAAGGTGGACTACACCTACCCGAGGGACCTTAAGCCCGAGCTTGAGGAGGCTGCCGGCGAGTACGTTCCGGACGTGTTGTTCAGGACTGAGGAGAAGGAAAGGCTGCTCGGAGAGTTGTGGGACATGACCGAGCAGCACATGAAGGCTATAATGTACCTTCTGGGGAACAAGCAGTGGGACTTCTTCATGTTCGTCGAGATAGGCTTGGACAGGGTTCAACACGCCTTCTGGAAGTACTTCGACGAGACGCACCACCTACACGTCCCAGACAGCAAGTTCAAGACGGTCGTCAGGGACTACTACGCCATGCTCGACAGGTTCCTCGGGGAGATACTCGACGCCCTGGACAGGGACACCGTCCTGCTGGTCGTGTCAGACCACGGAGCAAAGGCGATGAAGGGGGCTTTCAGCGTGAACGACTGGCTGATGAGGATGGGCTACCTGAAGGTCAAGGGCAGGCCGGAGCCGGGTGTGAGGATAGGCGAGGCCGAAGTGGACTGGAAGAAGACGGTGGCTTGGGGTTGGGGTGGATACTACGCCAGGATATTCCTGAACGTAGAGGGACGCGAGCCGGAGGGCACCGTCAAGCCGGACGAGTACGAGAAGGTCAGGGACAAACTGGCCCACGACCTGAAGCAGATATGCGGACCGAACGGGGAGCCTTGGAGGACCAGGGTCCTAAAGCCCGACAGGGTATTCAAGGTGTGCAGAGGGTACCCGCCAGACCTTATGGTGTACTTCGACGACCTCTCCTGGAGGTCCGCCGGGACTTTCGGGTACGAGAACCCCTACCTGCCGGAGAACGACACGGGTCCAGACGACGCCGTCCACGACTACCACGGTGTGTTCATCCTGTACGACCCGAAGGGACGTAGGCGCGGCGTGAGGGCTGAGATGAACATAATGGACGTGGCCCCCACCGTGCTGAGGATTATGGGTCTACCCGTGCCCGAGGGTGTCGAGGGACGCGTCGCGGAGGAGGTGTTGTAGCGTGGACGGCTTCGTCGTCTGGCTTACGGGCCTACCCTCATCGGGGAAGACGACTATAGCCCGGGTCCTCGAGAGGGAGCTGAGGGGCCGTGGGCTCAGGGTGGAGCTCCTGGACGGCGACGAGGTCAGGAGGTGGCTCAGCCCGGAGGCGGGTTTCAGCAGGGAGGACAGGGAGCGTCATCTGAGGAGGGTCGCCTACGTCTCGAAGCTCCTCGCCAGGAACGGGGTGGCGGTCATAGCCTCGTTCGTCTCACCATACAGGTCCGTCAGGGACGAAGCCAGGAGGATCGTCGAGGATGAGGGTCTGAAGTTCGTCGAGGTGTACGTCAAGTGCCCGCTGGAGGTCTGCATGGAGAGGGATGTCAAAGGTCTCTACAGGAGGGCCCTCAGGGGCGAGATAAGCGACATGACGGGTGTCCAGGACCCGTACGAGGAGCCCCTGAACCCCGAGGTGGTAGTGGAGACGAATAAAGAACTTCCCGAAAAATGTGTCGAAAAAATAATCGAAAAGCTTTTTCAGCTTAAATGTCTTAAAACTTGAAAATAACTAATTTGCAGAAAAAGATATGGAATAAAATGGCAATTACACTTCTATCTCTAAGTATTTTCGTATTTCCTTCTCACTCCCATGAACCTTGTAATCTTTAGGCGATATCGTTATGATTGTGAACGTTTGGCTTATCGTCGTAATAGCCTTATAAACGTCTTCCGGCAAACCTATTAATCGTATTTTCACTCTGCCCATGACTTTTCCCAAAAATAATGCTACAAACTAAGTATATTATTAAAGCATGATTTCAGCACCTAAGAATCTCCAAGAGTTCATCCCTGTGCCTTCTGACAAATTCAATTAGGCAACTACGTAAACTTTTTCTGTCGAACTTCCTGAGGCCCAGCTCCCTGGCCACCGCGGTGAGCGTGTCCAACCCCCTCCAGACGCGTGTTTCTCAACCTGCTCGGCAACCTCTTTGAGGGCGTCCACGTCGAAGCCGACTCCGTCGTAGACTCGGCAGAAGTCCTCAAGCTCTGACCTGACTTCCTGCGGGACTTTGGCCCTGGAGATCAGGACCATCTCGTCCGGCTGGTATATCGACCAGTAGATCCTCAAGAGTTCGGGCTCCCCAACCCTCATCGAGTAGGTCTTCCTCCCAACCCTGACCCTCACACCCTCAGCCCCTATCGTCCTCCCAAGCCCCTCGACGAGTCCCTTGATCCACAGGAACCTCCAGTCCTCCGCCGATATGGGCTCAGAGAGGCGCCCCCTGAGCTCCCTGACCCTCTTGGACCAGTCCTCCAGCTCCTTGACGTCGATCACGACGTTCGGCCTCTTTATGGGCGGGTTCCTCTCCAAGTCCACGATGTCCATGACCGGGCCGCCGTAGGCCATGAAGTCGGGCCTGAGGGCCGTGTACAGGTTCCAAACCCTGCTTAGGTCTCCGCCGTCCTCCCAGCATATCGGCCGGGGGACCTCCACGAACAGGCTTACGAACCCCTCAAGGGTCTCAACGATGCAGTTTGGCGGTATCATCCCGAGCCTCTGCATCCCGCTCCTTTCCACGCTCAGGAAGCCGTGCTGAGGGTACACCATCCTGCCTCCCCCAGACGTCAGGTGTTTGAGGAGAGTGAGGAAGACCCAAGTCTGGTAGAGCGTCCTCATGTTCGTCCTCAGTGAGGTCGTCAGAGCCGCCTCGCACGTCCTCTCGTAGGACATGGGTCCTCTCACACCCGTCAGGAGCTCGAACGTGTAGTTGAACAGCTTCTTCCTCAGGTGCGTCCTCGGGTCCTCGACGAAGCTCCTGAGCTCCCTCGTTAGGATTACGTCCCTCAAGACGCCCCCCTCCTTCAGGGATGAGACGAGCCTGTTGAACTCCCCTATCCACTCCTCGGCCTCCTGCAGCTCCTGTTCCGGGACCTTCTCGCTTATGAAGGCTTCCCTAAGCTCCTCCGTGGCGTTTATGAAGAACTCCCTCTGCCTGGCTGTCAGGTCGAGAACGTTCCTGCCTCTGACCCTGAGCTTACGCTTTAGGGACCTGTAGAACTCCTGCCAGCTCAACCATGCTTCTATTCGTCTCTAGACGCTATTTATCCTCCCTTCTTCTTCGGCTTAGAGACTATCTTCATGTTTATCAGCACGATGTCAGGCGTTATTATGTTCCCCCTGACAGTCTTCCTACGTCTCTCCCCTTTCTCCTTTGGCCTAAAACCAGGCCCACCGCTCAGGAGGATCCTGTACTTCCCCCCGCCGTGTACGTCCGGCCTCATCGGGAAGCCGTCCTTGTCGCATCCGCCGGTTATCATAAGCTTGTACCCGGGCATGCCTGCTATGGTTCCGTCCACGACCTCGCCTATCCGTCTTCCGATTAGGGGCTTCATCCTGGCGTCGTCTATCTCCACCTTCTTCGTCTTCCCGGTTTCGGGGTCGGATATGTTTAGGAAGGGCATGTCTACATCCCTAACCTTTCCAGCTTCTCCTCTTTAAGCATTCTGAGGTACTCCTTAAGCGTTTCTAACTCGTCCTCGGAGAGCATGTGGCTGAACTTCTCCAGAAGCCTCCTCGCATGGGCCTCGGGAACCCTGACGTACAGGATGTCTCCCTCCCTCACGTGTCTGCCCACCACGGGCTTGGGCATCGATATGGCCACCTGCATCCCAGCCGTGGCTTCGGATATCGGCTTACCCATCTCCTGTATCTGGCTTATCCTCCCCAGATTCTTACCGTCCTTTCTGACGAGCTCGTACCTGGGCTTTATGCGTCCGGACAGCACCTCGACGCCGAATATGGCTGGCTTGGCCCTCCTGAACACGTATCCGGAGAGGACCCTGATCTTACCGGGCTTGACGAGGCTCTCGAACTCCCTGCGCTCCCTTTCGGTACGTTTGGACTCGAGCCACTTCACGTAGCCGTCCATCAGGTTGTAGATTATCCTGTCCGAGAATATCCTGACACCCCTCTCGTACGCCTCCTCCTCGGCGTCCGGCAGGACCTTCACGTTGAAGGCAAGTATCACGCCGTACAGGGGCTCCTTCAACCCGACGGTGGCGGCCTCTACCACGTCACGCTTAGACACGTCCCCTATGTCACCCATCCTGACGGGGATTCCCCTCCTCCTGAGGCCTGCCACGATGGCCTCCAGAGACCCGAGCGTGTCGGCCTTCACGATGACGCCCACCTTGTCCGTGGAGACCTTGACGCTCTCGACTTCCTCGACGACGTTCCTGACAACCTCGTCCACGTCTCCCCCCTCAGGGACGACCACTACCGGGGAGCCGGCCAAGGCGTCCTCCAGTCCAGGGGCAACGATTTTAACTCCCGCAGCGGCGGTGACTTCTTCGACTTGGATGAACCGTTTCCTCGGGTCCCTCATCTCGTCGAGTGGTTGTGGAAGCAGCAGCGCCTTGACCTTCGTGACGATGGGCTTCTCCTTCCCGCCTACGACTATGGTGTCCCCCTTCCTCAGGACGCCGTCGTATATTATGGCGTTCAGAGTCGTCCCGAGGCCGACCTCCTCCTTCACCTCCAGGACCGTGCCCTTGGCCGGCCCCTCCGTCGTCCTCAGACGCTCGGTCAGGTACTGCTGGGTTAGGCCCACCAGGACTGCTATGAGGTCCGGGATGCCCTCCCCGGTCTTGGCGCTCACGGGGACTATGGCTACGGTTCTCATGAAGTCCCTGACCCTGTCGTACCTGTCGGCCCTGAAACCGAGCTGGGAGAGGGTTCCGATTATGTCGTACATCCTTGTGTCGAGCTCCCTCCTGGCGTCCTCGCTCTGCTCCCTGTAGGACTTGAAGAAAGGCTGGTCGGGGCGGCTCACCCAGCCTGGGACGAGGTCGAGCTTGTTCGCGGCCACGAGGAACGGTGTCCTACGCTCCTTCAGTATCTCTATGCACTCGTACGTCTGGTTTTCGAACCCTCTGTTCACGTCCACGACGAGTATGGCTATGTCCGCCGCGGAGCCCCCCCTACGCCTCAGGTTTGCGAACGCCTCGTGTCCAGGCGTGTCTATGACGAGGAGGCCTGGAATCTTGACCTCGGCCCTGTAGGCCTTGAATATCTCACGGCATATCTCGAGAAGCGTCTCGGCCGGGAAGAAGCTGGCCCCTATGTGCTGCGTCAACCCTCCGGCCTCACGCATCTGGACAGCCGTACCCCTAATCTTGTCCAGCAGGAGCGTCTTCCCCACGTCCACGTGTCCGAGCACGCAGACTATCGGCTGCCTTATCCTCGCCATACCTCGGTATAAACACCCTCAGAGCCTTAATATGTATGCCGTACAGCCCTATCCGGAGCCCGCCGTGGGGAGCTCCACCTCAGACCTGACGTCGGGCTTGAAAGGTACGTCCAGCACGAGCGAGAGCCTGTACCTACCCTCGGACATCCCCGAGACTGCAGGGCCCCTAAGACCGAGGCTTTTCGTAACGATGTGCGTGGGATTCACGTCCGTGGATGTGACGAGCAGTACAGCTTCCCCGGGTGGGAGCTCGTACCTGAAGTTCGTCCACTCGTCCACGGCCTTGACAAGCTCCACACACACCTCGGCCGCGGCCTCAAGCCCGCCTACGGAGGCCTCCAACTCGCCGATTAGCTCGAGCCTTGCGTGCCTCGTCCTCCCTCCAGTCCTCCTTATCGACCCCTCGATGGCTCCAGGCCTCAGCCTGACATCGGCTTCGGCTCTGTCTTCTTCGGAGTTCACGGACATTAAGAGCCCTTCCGAGCCGAATTCGGTCTGTGAGGGGTCTATCAAGGCCAGGATGATCGGGGTGCCCTCCACGTCCACCCTGAAGGCCGGGAGGCTCAGGTAGTCCATGGACCCGGGGGATGTGAAGAGCGTGTACCCGGCTTGGAGGTCGCCGAACCTTATGAACTCGGACTCTGTCCAGGGACCAAGCTCCTCGAACACGCCCTCGTGGACGTACCTCGCGCCTCGGCTGGTTCCACGGTAGTAGCTCGTCGTCGCTCCGAGCATCCTAACCCTGCCCTGCTGAACCCTCATGGTGTTTCCGAGCGACAGGCCGTCTGGTAGAACCCTAATCGCCTTGGTGAGCTTCTCGGCGGCTGAGTACTCCTCCCTTAGCTTCGCCCCCCTTCTGAGGCCGAACATCAGGATGCCCGTCCTCGGCTTCGGAACAGCCAAGGCGACCTTCATGCCGTCTGGGATAATCTTCCTCCACGTCGGCTTAAGGGTTATCAGACTCTGTTTAGACGGGCTCTGCGAGGATTATGTTGTGCTTGTTCCTTATCACACGAGCCCTGACCCTCGCCCCAACCTCGAACCTCCTCATGCCGACCAGGGTCACAGACCTCCCGCCGCACACGCCGAGGGCTTCACCCCTCCTCCAACCCGGAGCCACTATCCGGACGGTTATACGTTCTCCGACCCTGAACGGCACCGGAACCATAGGCCTCCTGTGCGTCCCGAAGTCCTCAGGCCTCAACACGAGCTTCACACCGTACCTCCTCTCGAGAGCCCTTAGCTCCCTGTAGAACCTGCCCCAGCCTATGGGTCTGACGCCCTTAGGCCTCCTCCCACGTTTGTGGGCTTCGTACTTCTGTATGCCGAGCGGAGGCCACCTCCCACCGGCTCCGACCCGCAGGGCGTACTCGATTATCCTCGGAATCTCCCCATCGTTTACACCCGGAAGCCATACAGGGGCTATCAGCAGCTCCGTCTCCAGAGAGGCGAGTGCCTCACACAGCCTCAGAACCTTCTCCAGAGGGTACGTCGGTGTACCCGCCATCCGAGACGCCAGGTCTGGGTCCAGGGCCTGGAGGGACACGTTCAGCCTGTCCAGACCAGCTTCGCAAAGCCTCTCCAACATCCTCTCCGTGAGGAGGACGGCGTTCGTCTGCATCGACACAACCTCGACACCCTCCACCTCGGAGAGGGCTTGGACGAGCTCCACGAGCTTTGGGTAGGTGGCCGGCTCACCGACTGTGTCTATGTGAGCCTCTATGCGTTTCGGACCCTTGTACTCGACCAAGGCCCTGAAAGCCTCGACCAGACAGTCCATCGACACGAGATACTCTGCGATTCTGGACCTGGACTTAGGCCCCGCATCCGTGGAGCAGAATATGCACGAAAGAGGGCACAGAGTCGTGGGTCTGACCTGTATCACGTTCGTCCCACGGTCTATCAACCCAAAGGCTATGCAACCTATCAGCGGTGCTTCAACCTCCTCGCATACCCTGACCAAGGCCGCTTGTCTGCCCATCCAGTCCTCGTTCACCGGTCTTCCCAGACGTTATACGCGTCTGCCTGGAATTGTTTTTAGCCCACCAGGTCGTCCGGAGTGAAGAATATCATCATCTCCCTGACGGCGTTCTCCAGACTGTCGGCAGCGTGTATCGAGTTCCTCGTCACGTCCAACCCGTACTCGGCCCTTATCGTCCCAGGCGCAGCTTCCCTCGGGTTCGTGGCACCTATAATCTCCCTAACCCTCTTCACGGCTCCCTCGCCTTCCAGAACCATCAGCACGACGGGTCCGGACGTGACGTAGTCCACGAGCTCCTGGTAGAACGGCTTCCCTACGTGCACGCTGTATAGCTTCTCAGCCTGGCTTCTCGTCATCCTGATCATCCTCAAAGCCACGACTTTCAGGCCCTCCTCCTCGAACCTGCCTATTATCTTCCCTATCAGGTTCCTCTCGACGGCGTCAGGCTTTATGAAAGCGAAAGTCCTCTGGACCACCATGGAGGCCACCACAATCCTAAGTTCGTCTTGGATTTAACGCTATCGCGTCTTCTCCCCAGCCCTGCGGGCCTTCTTGTAGGCTTCACACCACTTGAACTTCCTCGGATCTCGCTTCAGGACTATCATGCTCTTCCTACACTTGCTCGAACAGAACCTGTAGACCGTGCCGTCCCTCTTCACGTACACGATCCCCGTCCCAGGTGGAATCTCCCTCCCGCAGAAGGAGCACTTGTAGAACTTTGCCATGTCCGTCCACCGTGGGTCAGGTTATCTTCCTCGCCTCCCGCTCCGTCTCCCTCAGCATCAGTATGTCCCCGAGCCTCACGGGTCCCTTGACGTTCCTCGTTATTATCCGACCCTTGTCCCTACCGGCCAGGATACGGACCCTAACCTGGGTTATCTCACCCGTCAGACCGGTCCTGCCTATTATCTGGACGACCTCCGCAGGCGTCAGCGTCTCCTCGGAGCTCAAGCCTTAGCCAACTCCTTCACACGCTTTATGATCTCCTCCACGAGCTCCGAGGCCTCTCCAGGGTCTATTATGCACGCCGAAGCTGCTGAGACCTCTATCCCAGCCGCTTCTCCCAGTCTCTTCTGACTCGGGACGTAGACGTATGGGCACTTCCTCTCCTCGCACAACAGTGGTAGGTGTGCCACGACATCCGGTGGGTCCACGTCTTCTGCTATCAGGACGAGCTTTGCCAGACCTCTCTCGACGGCCTTCGTCGTCTCGTTCGTGCCCTTCTTTATCTTTCCGGTCTTCCTGGCTGTCGAGAGGGCTTCATAGGCCGCCTCGGCAACCTCGCTCGGGACTTCAAACTTCACGTAAAACGGTTTAGACATGGCCTCACCCTCACCTTGACAGATTTTCCTTAACCCGGCCATTAATAACGTTTTCGCGTCGGCTATCTAAGGGGCTTGGACACGTAGGGCCCGTCGTCCCTGTACCCGAGCCTCCTGTAGTACGGCTTCACACCCAACCCGCTCGTCACGAGTATCTTCCTCGCGTCGAACTCCTCAGCAGAGACCCTCTCGGCCTCCCTCAGGAGCTCCTCCCCAAACCTCCTGTGTTGCCAGCCCTCGCCACGCTCTCCCACGGGTATCATGGGGCCGTACACGTGTAGCTCCCTGACCAGCGTGGAGGGGCTCTCCCTAACCTCCGGCCTGTGAGCCTTCTCCGAGGGAACCCTGAGCCTGAGCAGGCCTATCAGGATGTCGTTCCGCGTGTCCTCGAAGGATAGGAAGACCTCCAGGCCCTCAGAGGCCTCGTACCGCCTCTCAACCAGCTCTATGTGGTCTGGGTCCGGCTCTACGCCGTCCTTCAGCATCCTGTGACCCACCTCACGACACCTGACGCACCGGCACCGTACGCCCTGTTCCTTCATCCTCTGCTCGACGAGGCTCCTGAGGTCGCTCCTCCTGACTCCGGCCACTATGAGGTAGGTGGGTATGTCACGTTGGACGCGCATTATCCTAACCCATAGCGGTATCTTCTTCTTCACCTCGACTATCAGCTCGGCGGCCTCCTCGGTCGTCATGGGCCTGTACTCGCCCCTAAGCCACCACTCGTAGACCTTCGTTCCCTTGAGGACGAGGCATGGGTATATCTTCAGCATGTCAGGCATGAACCTCTGGTCCCTGAAAAGCGTCCTGAAGGCCTCCAGGTCCCTCTCCCAATTGGATCCAGGGAGGCCGGGCATCATGTGGTAGCAGACCTTCAGCCCAGAGTCCTTCAACACCCTCGTGGCCTCGACCACGTCCTCGACCGTGTGGCCTCTCTCCACGAGCTCGTAGACATCGTCGTATATCGTCTGGACACCCAGCTCGACCCTTGTGACTCCGAGGCTCAGCATCTGGTCCACGTGGCGTTCCTTAGCCCAATCAGGCCTTGTTTCGACCGTTATGCCCACGTTCTTGACAGGGGCTTCTTCGACTTTTTTCTTCGCCTCCTCCAGAGACGGGACGGGGGAGCCTATCATGGCTTCGAGGCAGCCCTTAATGAACCACCTCTGGTACCACAGCGGCGTGGCTGGGAACGTTCCTCCCATGACTATGAGCTCCACCTTATCCACCTCATGCCCGATCGCCCTAAGCTGCTGTATCCTGGCTGAAACCTGCTCGTAGGGGTCGAACATGTGCTCCAACCCCCTCCTCGAAGCTGGCTCGTGTCCCGTGTAGCTCTGCGGAACCCCGTACGGAGGGCCTCCAGGACAGTATGCGCACCTCCCGTGGGGACAGGGCCAAGGCTTGGTCATGGCCGCTACGACGACCACGCCGCTTATTGTCCTGACGGGCTTCCTCTTCAGAACCCTGAGAAGCCTCTCCTCGCCCGGCCTGAGCGCTGATATGAGCTCCGAGTTGCTTGGAATCTTGAGGGCTCCGAGGCGTCTACAGACTTCGAGCTTGACCTTCTCTACGTCTCGCCTGGTGGGGTTTGGTATGCGGAGAAGCTCCTCTATGACGGCTCTACACACGTCTGTAACGTTCAACCCGCCAGGTTTAACGTGTGATGACTGGGACAAACTGGCCAGGCTTCCTCTCCAGGATGAACCTCTTCCTGTAGTCGTTCCTCTTCTTAACCCTCGGGACAGGGCTCCTCCTCGGCCTGGCGGGAAGCTTAGGAGTCTGCGACCTAACCTTACCGGCCTTCGTGAGGCTTCCGTGAGTCGGCATCTCCCATCAACCCCCCTAAAACAACTCCTCAGACGATTAATAAACGTTATTGAATCGAAACCGCTTTTGGAAAACATGGATGTGTCTTGGTCTACAGGCCTGCCGAGGACTCCTACCTGCTCAACGAGTACGTGGAGAGGCTGGCTGAAGGCCTGGTCCTCGACCTCGGAACCGGAACCGGAATCCAGGCCCTCACAGCCGCATCCAGGCCTGAGGTCTCCCGTGTCCTAGCGACTGACGTAAGCGTGGAGGCCGTCAGGGAGGCCAGGGAGAGGGCTGGGGCTGAGGGCCTCCTGGACAGAGTGGACTTCTTGGTGGGGGACCTTTTCGGCCCGGTCCGTGGGGGCGTGTTCGACGTTGTGGTCTTCAACCCCCCATACCTCCCATCTGAGGGTTGGGAGCTCCGGGATGAGGCTTCGAGGGCTTGGAGTGGAGGCCCCACCGGAGGTGAGGTTTTCAGGCGTTTCCTCCGCGAGGCCTGGAGGTACCTGAAGCCCGGTGGGTTCGTGCTCACGGTCGTGTCATCGCTTACGAGTGTCTCGCTGGAGGAGATGGGCGGCTACGGCTACCGAGTCGAGGTTTTGGGGAGGGTTAGGCTCTTCTTCGAGGAGCTCCTCTGCCTGAGGCTGACGCCTAGACGGGGCCGAAAAGCCTGTCCAGGAAGCCCCTGTTGACGTATTCGCCGACTATCTCTATGGGTTCCCCGCAGGATGGGCAACGCTTGTCCCTGCCGAGCCTGTACGAGGTGACTGAGAATACCCACCTCTTAATCAGGAGCTCCCCACAGTTTGGGCAGTAGGTGTTCTCACCCTCGTGTCCCGGAACGTTCCCTACGTACACGTACCTCAAGCCCTCCTCGAAACCTATCTCCCTAGCCCTCTCCAAAGTCTCCACCGGAGTGACCTTGTCGAGGCCGTACTCCCAAGCCCTGTATGCAGGGTAGTACCTCGTGTAGTGGAGCGGCGTATCCCTACCAAGCTCCCTCGTCCTCTGCGCTACCTCCCTGAGGCAGTCCTCGTCGTCGTTCGCGCCCGGGATGACGAGGTTGACTATTTCGACGTGTAGGCCCATGCGCTTCGCCTCCCGTGCGTTCCTCCACACCACCTCGACGTCGGCTCCGTTGCAGTACCTCCTGTAGAATTCCTCATCCCCCTTGGCGTCGACGCACATAGAGTCCATCCCAGCCTCGACGAGGAGCTTCAGGGCCTCGGTGGTCATGTAGGCGTTCGTGTTCAGGTTCCTGTACAGACCCTTCTCCCTCGCCAACCTGAAGCAGTCCACTGCGTACTCCAGGAGGGTGCTGGACGGCTCGTTGAAGGTGAATGATATCCCCTGACTTCTCCTGGAGGCCATGGACACGAACTTCTCAGGCGGCATGTAGTAAGCCCTCTTTGGGTCTGCTTCCTCCATGCTTATCTCGTAGTTCTGGCAGTAGACGCACTTGAGCGAGCAGCCCCAAGATCCGGCTGAGAGGGCCATGGAGCCTGGCCAGTAGTTGAACATCGGCTTCTTCTCGATCGGGTTGTTGCTTATGCTGCTTATGTCACCGTACGTCAGCGTGTAGAGGCGTCCACCCACGTTCATCCTGGAGCCGCAGAAGCCCCTGCCACCCTCAGGGATTAGGCACCTACGCTCACAGACCCCGCAGCGAACCCTGCCTCCACCAACGTCTTCGTAGAGCAGCGCCTCCCTCACGGTCCGGTACCTAAGCAGCTCCATGATGGTTCTCATGAACCCCGGTGAGCCGTATCCTATAAACGTGCCTGAACCCAAAATACCCTTTGATGCCGAGGAGGTTTCCCCGCGTCGCCGTGGATGTTGTCATAAGGTTTCCAGACGGAAGGTTCGTGCTCGTGAAGAGGCGGTACCCGCCGTTCAGGGGATGCTGGGCCATCCCAGGCGGGTTCGTGGAGTACGGCGAGACGGTTGAGGAGGCCGCCGTGAGGGAGGCTTGGGAGGAGACGGGGTTGAAGGTGAGGCTCCTGAGGCTCCTCGGCGTGTACTCCGACCCGAGGAGGGATCCAAGATTCCACTGCATATCCGTAGCCTTCCTGGCTGAACCCGTCGGCGGGGAGCTTCGGAGGGGTGACGAATGCCTCGGCGTGGAGCTGTTCAGGAGCATACCGAGGAGGGTTGCCTTCGACCACGAGAAGATACTTATGGACGCCGGGTTCTCCAGGGAGAGTGAGATAACCTATAAATTGTCTTTGACCCGAAGAATTGATGTGATGAGACCTTTCATAAGGCTGTTTGCGAGGGCTGCTGGAAAGGCCGTTGGGGAGGCCTCCGTTAAGGAGTACGGGTTGGAGAGGAACCTCGAAGGCCTCGTGGAGTGCTTGAAGAACCTCTACTCCTGGGAGGAGGGCTTCAGCGTGGAGCTCTCCGGAGGCGTCGTCAGGTCACGTGGAAGGTGTCCGATAAACAAGAGGCTGAGGGAGTGGTGCGAGGAGGGCTGCGGGAGGTTCGCCTCAGGGCTGGCTGAGGTCTTCGGCGCCAAGGCCAAGCGGGTCTCAGGGCCAGACGGGGTCTGCGAGTTCGTCTTCGAGAA
>Ga0190363_1000293_pt1 | contig 29050 bp, 28 predicted proteins | sample 48721867_MG_FD_161272 | JGI IMG/M metagenome (GOLD analysis project Ga0190363, IMG submission 161272) | Hydrothermal vent microbial mat bacterial communities from Southern Trench, Guaymas Basin, Mexico - 4872-18-6-7_MG | ecosystem: Environmental > Aquatic > Marine > Hydrothermal vents >... | reverse complement strand
ACTCAAAATCTGGATGTTTTTCCTTAGCCTCTCTGAAGCGCTTCTTAAGCCACTTAATAGCGCGATCCTTAGCCTTTATGGCGTAGCTTTCAATAGGAAATATTGAAATTTCATTGTTTTCGCGGAAAACTCTCGCATAAACCTGGCTGCCCCTAGACAAAAACTCAGCCCCTAGCGTTTCCAGAACTGGCTCAGGCGTAACCTCAAACGTCTCAAGAAAACTCTTTAACTCATTAACTTCCCTCACCCGAAACTCAATCAGCTTTTTGATTAAGGCTTTTACAGCCTCAGCCATCAATTTCAGCCTCTCTTCGCAGAAACCAGCCGCATCTGGGGCAAACTCTTCCGTTCAGCTTAGATCCACATCTTGGACAGTAAATCCACTCGCTAATCATTTTCTAAGACTCCGGAAAGCGAAAACGAGAGTCCCTTTTGAAGACCTTTACATACTCGAATTTTCTGACCGCCACGCAGGCTTTTATGCTATCAATAGTTTTTTGCACCTGATGGACGCTAAACTGACATTCACGGCTCCAGCCAGCATAATCCCCTAAGTCGACCCAGCATTCAACCAGATGCACCAACAAGCTCACCCATATCTATGTTAAAAGAAAAGTTTATGGATTTTCGGGTTCCGGAAATGCACACTGTGCATTAGAAGCCTCACTAGTGCACAGTGTCAAAAAACGGACATATCTTTCACTTTCACTAGTTCTGCGATGAGCGCCAGCGCTGTTTTTTCGTTAATTCTTTCTAGAAGTGTTTCAAAGTTTAGGTTTTTCAAAAGCAAAGCCAAGTATGCTTTGGCTGTAAGCTCATACAGGGATGCTTGAAATCCAGCCTTGGTTCTAGTTTCTCCAACTTTTTTCAAGTAGCCCTGCTCTCGAAGTTTCCTAATCCTTCTGTTAACTACGGAATAGTACTTTCCTTCAAATTCTCTCCTTTCCCTGATATGCTTGTATACTTGATAGGCTGTTAGAGGGCCCTCAATGGCGAGAATCTCAAAAATAGCCCGATTAAGCTTGGCTCCCCTATGCTTAAATGCTGAAAGCCTTAATCCCTCTTCATAGCCCACAGCTAAAACCAAAATTAACAGCGCAACCGAAATTCTTCACATTTTTAAACATAGAAATGTAACCTCTTGCACTATAGGAAAATTAGTTCTGCATGCAGAAACGCCCTATAGCGAAAACGTTTCTGCCAACAAACTTTTAAATCTAATTTAAACCGCCATGTAAAATCAAGCAACCAGACAGCATGGTTAGGCTTCATTTTAAGGGAGAAATTTCTGCTGACAGAAACAACTAAAAGGGCCACATATCCTCCTAACAAGCCACATTGGTAGATAAATGATCAACCTTAGCGGCTAGCTGTGAAGCTTTTCAGTTATCAGACTCAAACTCTTCGCATACTCAAGAAAGGCCACCCGCATCGTCTCACTCTCACTCATCCCAAGCTTCGTCGCAATTCTCTCAAGAATCTGCTTCTGCTGTCTACTCAGAACAACCTTAACTATGCACTTCTTAGCCAAACTGGACCCCTATTGGCCAAACTATTGTCCAACAGCCCTTAATTATTCACATTTCTCAATTTTTTAATGTTTTGCCAAGCCGTTCAAAGTGATTGGATTTGCAAAAGGCTAAGAAGTCCTTTGAAAAGCTTCGGCGCCTGTATAGGCTTAGATGGATTGAAGGAATAAAGGACGAACAAACTCTCGCTATGAGACTTGGAATTTCAATTAGCGAGTTGCGGGATTATTTGTTAAGTCTTAGGAAAATGCTTGAAGAAAGCTCGAAAGAGTCCAGTTATGGGCTCTGCCCGGAATGCCTAAGCGCCAAAATAGTTGAGGATCTGAAGACAGGCGAGGTAATCTGCAAGTCATGCGGCTATGTGATTGAAAAGCTGCCCAACTTAGATTTTAGGCTACCATTCGGAACAACCTACGCCTTAGAGTCTCCGCTTGCAGTAGGTAAAAGCCTAGGCGGAACAATAACACATCAAGGACTCTACAAAATCCTAGCCAAATCAGCAGCTGGCACAGAAGATTTAGGAATAAGAGCCAGACACATTCGAATAATTACTGAAACAAATGATCCGCCAAGATTAGCGAGCATTCTGAAGAAGGGAAGCAACCTCGTTAAAGAATATGGCTTAGAAAATGAGAAGTTGTTGGCGCATGAACTGGGCAGAAATATAAGAAGGGCATACTGGCTAACAACGCAACTGGCGATCAGAATCCCAGGAAAAGCGATAGCGGAAACAGCATTATACATCGCGATACAGAAACATAAGAAAAAAGCAATAAAATATCGGGAAATTCTGCAGAAAATCAAGCCGAACATTCAGCTTTATAACTTGATAATCAAAATTAACGAAATCATATGCCAATTAAAGAGCGATGCGAGGGACGGAAAAAGGTAGGGGCACGTTTCGTTTATGTACTTAACCCTTTAAAGTATGACTTTTTAAGTGAAAATCTTGATTTGTAATCCATAAGGGTTACATTGTTTGTTGAACTTTTATTTGAATTGATGATGGAATGCGTGATTGGGTAGCAATCATAGTAGGCATTTGTGTGTTCGTTTTGGGTATTTTAATTTATTTGGCTCCGGAGACTTTTAAGGTTTATATCGTGATTCTTCCAATGAGTTTGGTGAGCACCTTAGTTTTCGGTCTGGCATTACTATTAATAGTGGTTGGCGTAATCAGCTATATCTGCGATAAAGTTTCCAGGGGTTAGGTGATTTTCGCTGTTATCTCTTCTATTGCCTTGAACGTGAAAGTGGTGCAGTCTACTTTTCCTTTGGGGCTGAGAGGTCTTTTCTTCACGGCTTGGGGGTCATCATTTTTATTCGTGAGTCATAATAAATTTTATATGTCGTTTGGTTTTTGAAAGACATTAAATTATGAAGTAGCATTTGCAATTTTCGTGGTGGATGGTTTGGGGCTATCTTCCGAGGTTGAGGAGGCCGCAATCGGCCGTATTCCGGTTGTCTCTGCCAGCGGTCAGCCGCTTATGCCTTGCAAGTATTCTAAGGCTAAGAAGCTTTTGGCGGCTGGCAAGGCTATTATTTGCGAGAGCGAGGATGGAAGACTTTATTTGAGGTTGAAGTTTGATCCTAAATCGCCGATACGTAGCCCTCCCAAGAGCAGCAGTTATTACATTAAGTCTAAAGTAGACGAGAAAGTTGAGCTAAAGGAAAACGTGGATCGTAATGATGCGGCTGCGAGTGAAAGCGACGGCGAAGAGTCTGGAGAGAAGAGAGTTTGGAGCCTTGTTGAGCCTGATCGTGTCAGTTTAACCAGGCTTGTTAGGAGGGTTCTTAGCGATAGGCTCTGCCGAAAAATCGCTAACCTTACCTTTAATGAGAAAATGTATCTGAATGTGCTTTTTGGAGCGCAGTGGAATCGATTAAAGAGTCGCTTAGTGCTTAGGGTTTTGGCTCCGATAGTGGAGAAAATGCTTAGAGCCCTAGGCAGAAGGTTTGAGGGCTCCGTCCTCCATTATGAAGGTTCGTTCGATAAAGAGGTTGTTAAGGGAGCCATATCCATAATGTCTAAGTCAGCATTTAAATTAGTTAGGGGCGTGGCGGACAGAATATGCTGCATCGCCAAAAAATTGGGAAATAGACTTGCGGATAGCTGGCGTAAGGATCCAGCATTCATAAAGTACTTGATGGTTTTAGTTCTTCCGCAGAATAGGAATCCGCTTCCACCATTCAGCATAAGCCTATAAAATTATGAGAAAAGAGACGTGACCTCCCAAACTCATGCTTGGCATATAGAGTATACGAATCATCCGCCCCTAAAGAAGAAGCGTAAGAAAATATTAGAAAAGGCCGTAGCTGACTTCATCGACGAAATAGAACTTTTATTGAAGGTTAAGGCAGACGACGGCTTTATGCTTGGCGACACAGGCTTTTACGTGGAGTCTGCATGGCTTAGAGATTTGGAGAAGCATCATCTCGCCGTTCGCGACTTGAAAGGTGGCGACCGCTGGGTTGCCTCCATAATTTTTGAGGATTATCCAACGATGAATGTTGATGAAGTTAAGGAAACCCTTAGAAAACTTGGATTTAACGAGTATAGCCTTTACGCATTGGGAGTGACCAATGAGAAAACCGTTGACCAGTTGCTGGTTGAGCTCGAAGCAAATTTTAAGAGGGAGGATAGAAAGGAATGGCTCAAGGAAATAGACTTTATCAACCTAAAGTTTCTAAAAGAATTCTTGAAGCGGGGAATTATAAAGCCTACAGACGGCCTCCTCGACGCCTTCAGAAAAATTGACAAGTATATATAAAGCTTTTAAAAATGAATTTTGGCAGAGTGCTTGTTACTGGCGGCGCCGGCTTTATTGGAAGCCACCTAGTGACGCGATTGCTAAAAGAAGGATTTGGAGTAGTCGTGCTGGACAACCTTTCGACTGGCAGTCTTGAAAATTTGGAACTCTGCTTAGAGAATGAGAATTTTCGCTTTGTTAAAGGTAACATTATAGATAAGCAGGCGGTAAGAGAAGCGTTAAAGGACGTAGAGGCAGTTTTCCATTTAGCGGCAATAACCAGCGTGCCATACTCAGTTGAGTATCCGGACGTTACACGTGAAGTTAATGTTGATGGGACACAAAGACTTCTAGAGGAATGCCTGTCCACAGGTGTCGAAAGGTTCATTTATATCTCTTCATGTGCGGTTTACGGCGAACCTGAATATTTGCCGATTGACGAGAAGCATCCTGCAAGGCCAGTTTCGCCTTATGCTGAAAGCAAGCTTGAGGCTGAAAGGCTATGCAGAGAATTCCAGAAGGCCTATGGACTGAAAACAACAATTGTTAGGCCTTTCAATGTTTATGGGCCTAGAATGAAGGGAAGTCGATACGGCGGAGTTATAGCCCGCTTCATTGAAAGATTAAGATCAAATAAGCCTCCGATAATCTACGGAGACGGAACACAAACGAGAGACTTCGTTCACGTATGGGACATCATTAACGCGCTTATGCTTACTCTCAACAGCCAGAAAGCTATAGGGGAAATCTTTAATGTTGCCTCTGGAGTTGCAACTTCGATAGGTCAACTTGCCAAGCTGGTTATGGAGCTGTCAGGAGTCGACGGGCTTAAGCCTTTATATCGACCAGCTAGAAAGGGTGACATAAAACATAGCTATGCAGACATAAGTAAGGCTAAGGCTAAACTTGGGTATGAACCGAAAATTTCTTTGAAGGAAGGAATAGCAACTCTTTTCAGGCAGGCTGAAGCCTTCCAAGAGATAAATGTGGAGCCATGAGGAATTGGCTGAGCCTCTAATTCATTTCACCGTTCCATTTGCGTTTTTTACCGCTTTAGGAGTTAAGACTAAAAAGGCTTTATTGCTTTCTCTTTTGGCTCTTACTCCAGACCTAGATGTTCTCTTCCACATTCACAGGAGCGCTTCTCATTCATTGGTTATTTTGTCTGCGGTGTTTGCGCCATTGTTAGCCTTGACATGGAATAAAAAGCCTTACAGAGGAATGGTTCTGCTAGGGTTTGCAGCTGTAACCTCCCACCTTATACTGGATTTAGCTGGCTACACTCCGATACTTTATCCATTAATCTCAGATTCCTTTCGCGTCTCCTTTAACTGTAACGTTCATTACGGAAGCGTTCCGGCTTTAAGCTTTAACTTCATGGTGGAAAGTATACCGACAGCTTTCATTCCTTTCGACAGGCTGGATGCGCCGATGTTCACAACAGAAGGGGCCCTAATTTCGCTTGCACTTCTATTACCAACATTTATCGAGGCATTCAAACAGTTATGGAGGAGACGATCGGCTTGTTAGAGATAGAAGTAGTTGAGGTTAGGGGTAAATGTCCAGTTCATAAGGTAGGAGACAAAATAGTGATTGACGGCGCCAGCATTATTTTGGATAGAACAGATGCCCTGTGTATACATGCGCTTTCGGTTATTCTGCACTATGCAGTTGCGTTAGATGAGGGAGCGGATCCAGTTAAGCTTGGATTAACAAGGCCTGACGATAGGGAAAACGCTTACGTCCAGTGTGTTGATCCCTGGAAGCCCTACACTGAGGGCGGAACAGTCATTTTCAGGATCAAGAGGATTCCGAAGTGAAGGTAGCCGTAGTTTTGGGGACTAGGCCTGAAATTATAAAGTTGGCTCCTGTTGTGAGGGCTCTTGAACGTGAAGGTTTAGATTATTTTATTCTTCATACTGGTCAGCATTATTCTTATAATATGGATAGGGTTTTCTTTGAGCAGCTTGAGCTTCCGGAGGCCAAGTATAACCTTGATGTTGGATCTGGGTCGCATGCCGTGCAGACTGGAAAAATGCTTATTGGAATTGAATCGGTGCTTATGAAGGAGCGTCCAGACATTGTTCTGGTTCAAGGCGACACGAATACGACGCTTGCAGGCGCTTTAGCCGCCGTTAAGCTCGGAATCAAAGTTGGGCATGTTGAGGCTGGTCTCAGAAGCTATGATAGGGAGATGCCTGAGGAAATTAACAGAACCTTGACGGATCACTGCTCCGATCTACTATTTGCGCCGACTGAAAAGGCTAGGAAGACGTTGATTGGCGAGCGAATACCCAAAGAAAGAATTTTTGTGACCGGAAACACCGTTGTAGATGCGGTTATGCAAAATCTTGAATTGTCAAAGAGGAATGGGGATGTCATCAACAAGTTAGGAGTTGAGGAAGGCCGCTACTTTTTGGCTACGGCGCATAGGCAGGAGAATGTAGACAATAAGGAGAGATTCCACGGAATCATGAGAGGCTTAGAGCTTGCACAGGAAGAGCTTGGCTTTCCGGTAATTTATCCTATTCATCCGAGGGCGAAGAAGCGTATGGAAGCTTTTGGTATAGAAGTTAATGGCGTGAGGCTTGTGGAGCCCCTCGATTACTTGAGCTTTCTACAGCTTGAATCTAATGCTAGGCTTGTGTTTACCGATTCAGGTGGAGTTCAAGAGGAGACATGCATTTTGGGGGTTCCATGCGTCACGCTTAGGTATAATACTGAGCGGCCTGAAACTTTAGAGGTTGGATCAAACGTTTTGGCTGGAACTGATCCAACCGAAATTGTAAAAAAGGCAAGGTATATGTTAAATAAGCCTAATAATTGGCGTAATCCCTTCGGGGATGGAAGGGCAGCCGAAAGAATAGTCGACATCTTGGGGGATAAGTTTGGCTAAAGTATTGGTTACTGGCGGAAGAGGCTTCATAGGGTCAAATCTTGTTAAAGAGCTGAAAAGGCGCGGCCACGAGGTTTGGGTTTGCGATTTAATGCACTGCGAAATGGAGAACTACATTTCGCTGTGACGTTAGCAAGTTTAGGCAAGTTGAAAGGCTTTTCGAAGAGGTTAACGTTGACTATGTTTATCATGCAGCAGCAGAGTATGGCAGATGGAACGGCGAAGACTATTATGAAAATTTGTGGCTTACAAACGCCGTTGGAACCAAGAATATTTTGAAGATGCAGGAGAAGAAGCGTTTCAGAATGATATTTTTCGGAAACGCCGAAGTTTACGGGGATTATGACGGCGTAATGAGTGAGGATGTCGGTGTTGGCAGCATTCTGCTCTTGACTAGGTATGAACAGGGAACTTCCGCATGAAAACTAAAGAGTTTGTTTCGTTTCTTGGGCGTCTCTTTACAAAAGTCTTAAATCTGCATATGATAGATTTCTTTTACGTTTTGACCTTGATTGGTAAGTGTATCAGGTGGTTTGGCCGAATTGACTGAGACGGCTTTGGAGAGTAGGAGTTCGGTTGTTGTTGGTGAGAGACCCTTCATTGTTGTTGGTATTCCAGCCTTTAATGAGGAGAAGACTATTGCGAAGGTTGTTATTGGGGCCCAGAAGTATGCTGATGCAGTTGTGGTTTGTGATGATGGTTCTTCTGATTTGACGGGTGAGATTGCTGAGAGGCTCGGCGCCGAAGTTGTTAGGCATGAGAAGAATCTTGGTTATGGCGCTGCCATCCGCAGCCTATTCAGGCGTGCTAGAGAGTTAAATGCAGATGTTTTTGTAACTTTGGATGCAGATGGACAGCATGATCCAGCAGAGATTCCAATGGTTGTTGAGCCTGTCATTGACGGTGAGGCTGATGTGGTTATTGGCAGCAGGTTTGTCGATGAGAGTTCGGTACGTTCTATGCCATGGTATAGGCAGGTCGGCGTCAAGTTCATAACGAGGCTTGTGAACAATTCTTCGAAGTATGGCGTTAAAGATGCCCAAAGCGGATTTAGAGCCTATAGCCGTAAAGCCTTGGAAAGTTTGAGTTTGTTCGAGGATGGGATGGGTGTTAGTGTTGAGATTTTACTTAACGCCAAAAAGTGTGGTTTAAAAATTAAGGAAGTTTCAGCTTCATGCGCTTATAGTGGCCTTGAGAAGACATCTCATAAGAATCCGTTTAGACATGGCGCCGAAGTTGTAATGTCTATTGTTAAGTTTGTGGTTGAGGAGAAGCCGCTGCTTTGTTTAGGCTTGCCTGGAATAATTTTCCTTTTTGCCGGCGCCTTCTTCGGAGCTTGGATGCTTCAGATATACGCCGTGGAGCATAAAATAGTTACGAACATAGCCTTAGCAGCCATAGCCTTTATATTAGTCGGTCTGTTTGCTCTCTTTACTGCCATCACGTTGTATGCGATTTCTAGGTTAGCCAAGAAAGCGAATAGCTGGAAGTAAAGGGCTACTAACGTTATGACTAAAAATATCCTTTCAATTGATGTGGAAGAGATTTTTCACATTGAATACGCAAGAAACATTAAGCGGCAACACGTTGTCTACAGAACTCCTACAAATACACTGGGCGTACTTGAACTTCTCAAGAAGCATAATGTCACAGTGACGAAAGGTCTAATGTTTTGCGCGCAATTTTAAGGATAACGGAAAAATTAAAATATATAAGCAAGGTAATAATTAAAAACCGAAACCAAATTGCCTCATTCAAGTAAAAATGAGGACCCCCTTGTAAGCATCAATATAGTAAACTTTAATGGTCGAGATATGCTTCGCGAATGTTTGCAGTCAATTTTAAAGACGAAATATTCTAATTATGAGATTATCGTAGTCGATAATGGTTCTGCCGACGGAAGTTGCACTATGGTTAAAAGAGAGTTTCCACAGGTTCGGCTTATAAAAAATCAAGTAAACCTAGGGTACTCTAAAGGCAATAACATAGGAATTCGTCATTCTAATGGGGAATTTATAGTACTCTTGAATAACGATACAATTGTACATCCTGAATGGTTGTCTGAACTGATTCATGAGGCCAAGCAAAATTCCAAATGTTTTTATCAGCCTAAAATCCTTTTCGCGGGGACTAAAAGAATAAACTCAGCAGGCAATTTTATTAATTTGTTTGGCTTCGGTTTTCCTCGGGGTATTGGTGAGGCTGACCTTGGTCAATATGATAAAAAGTGTGAGATTAACTATGCAGCTGGGGCTTGTGTACTGGCATCTAAACGACTCGTTAAAATCGTAGGCTTGCTTGATGAAGAAGATTTCTTCACTTTTTACGAGGATGTTAATTGGGGGTGGAGAGCGTCTATGCTGGGGTATAAATCAATTTATGTTCCATCTGCGGTCATTTATCACAAATGGGGAGGTAGCTGGGGAGCTACAATGTCCTCTAAGAAATTTTTTCTCATTGAACGGAGTAGACTTGCTACTCTTTTCAGAAATTATTCTTCTCGTACACTTATTAGTATGCTTCCAGCATTTATTCTCGTAGAGTTGCTAGTTTTGTTATACAGTATTTTGAATGGTTTTGTATCAGAAAAAATAAGAGCGTACGCAGATTTCTTGAGATCTATGAATTTGTTAATTAAACAAAAAAGGGAGTTACAAAATAGAAGGAGGAAGTCAGATATTTTTATAGTGAAATCCTTTAGCGAGGGGTTTACGCATTTATATCTCGGCGTCTTCAACGTGCCAATAAACAAATTTTTAGCTTTTATTTCTAAGATCGTTAAACGACTTGTCAGATAGGTAGACTCAGTGTTTAAGCGTAATATCTTCAAAATAAAAAGTAGGACATTCTTTTGTTTCGACATGTTTGCTCTTTTATACTTATCATCCTCATCCCTGCTTTGTAATATGTTGAATTTAATAGATATTGCAAAACTTTTTCTTTCTTTACCAAGTTTTCTTTTAATTCCTTACCTACTTGGAAAAACTTTATTTAGAATTCTCAGTGCGCACTATCTATTAAGATCCCCTGATGAGGGAGGAAAGCAAGCCGGTTGAAAGCACAAAAATTATTGCGTATAAAGGCGAGAATATTGCAGGTGGTTCGTTATTATTTTTGGATTTTCGCTTGACTACTTTATATCAGAGGTGATTCTTCTTAATGGTAACAGCTAAAGTTTTCTGTGTTATTCCAAGAAATCTTAACTTTCCTCCAACAAGAGCTGATGGAGTAAGGGTATTTGAGCAATGTAGGAGTTTATCTAAAGCTGGATTTGAAGTACACCTTATATACTTTGGTTCAACAATGAATTCTTCCTTTACCGCGATCCCGCTAAATATTAGATTTTACCCTATTCAAGGTGAAGTGTCAGTATCATATTTGAACTTTTGGGGTATGCTCCGCCTTTTTCTTAACTATTGTGTTTTCTTGTTTCGGCTCATTGGCTACATCAAAACTCATCTTTCGACCATTAATAAAGCTGTCATCCACGCTCATACACCTGAGGGAGGTGTTATAGGTGCGATTCTTAAATTTTTGCTAAAGCTACCGTTAATTTACGATCCCCACGACTGGTATTACGAAGACTGGATTACAGAGTGGATAAGAATGCGCAAATTTATACAAGGCATTTTATGTCTCACTTACAGAACTCTCGCCGTACTCCTTCCAATAATCTCGGACGTAACATTAGTGCTGAATGATTTTATGCTCAAGAAGATGGGTCCAACGCGTAAAGTAATAGTGCCAAATTACTTTATGGAAGAAAATACTGTTGAAAGCAAAAAGAGCCTTAGCACCATACCGGGTTTGATAGTATTTGTTGGCTCTATAGTTCGATGGCAAGGCGTGGGCTTGCTGCTGAAGGCTTTTTCTTCTATACAGAAAGAGAAGGAAGATGTCTCACTATGGCTAGTAGGTGACGGAGAAGATATAGATCACTACAAACACCTATCGTCGATTCTCAAGTTGAGAAATGTAAAATTTTTAGGGAAAGTTTCAAGGAAAGAGGCATTAAAAATTATATCGCAAGCAGACGTTTGTGTAGTACCTTTCCTTCCTAAAAGGTTTTGTCTAACGGCATGTCCACTAAAAGTTTTGGAGTACATGAGTAGGCATAAAAAGATCGTAGCGGCAGATCTGCCAGGAATTAGAGAAATTTTGCACAATTATAATAAAGCATTCTTCTTTCAAGCGGGAAATGAAAAAGCTCTATCCCATGCTATACAAGATGCTTTAAGCACAAAAATCGATGAAGATAGCCCCTCTACAATAGAGAGGCTCCGTAATACTGCTATTCGAAATTTGCTGGCAACCTATCAATATATTCTTGGGGCATGATAAGCTATTAGGAGCATGTATGCTGTGTACGAACGTGCACAAATAACGAAACCTACACACATGCATGTTTCTCATAAGAAAGAAAGAGGGGGAACCATCTTAAGAAGTCATCATCCCCTCGTTTCAATTATCATCTTGAACTTTAATGGACGTAAGATATTACGTAAATGTCTTCTCAACCTTAATTCACTAAGTTATCCTAAATATGAGGTGATTGTGGTTGACAATGGGTCGTCTGATGGAAGTGTAGAGATGGTGAAAAATTTATTTCCTAATGTAAAGCTAATAGAAAATAAGGAGAATTTGGGTTTTGCTGAAGGGAATAATGTAGGAGCAAAAGTTGCAAGAGGAAAATACATAGCTTTTTTAAATAACGATGCTTTCCCTACTCCAGGCTGGCTACAAAAACTGGTTGGCACGGCTGAAAAAGATCCTAAAATAGCAATAGTTGGCTCCAAGATTTACAGGTATGGCTCTAAGAAGATTGAGTCTGCAGGTGCGATTATAACTTATCCGCTGGGGGTGGCGCCCGGTAGGGGGGCAGGAGAGCGTGATAAAGGAAAATATAGTGAAGTAGAGGAAGTTGCATATGTGGGGGGTGCCGCGTTGCTTATAAGAAAGGATGTATTCGAAAAACTTGGCGGGTTTGATTCGCTGTATTTCTGTTATCATGAAGAAACTGATTTGTGCTGGAGAGCACGTCTAGCTGGCTATAAAGTGATTTACGATCCGGACGCTATAGTTTATCACATTGGTTCTTATACGAGCAAGGAGAGTTATTTCAAAATTTATCATATCAACCGAAACCGTATAATTACCAACATCAAAAATTTAGGCACCAAGAACCTTTTCTACTGGGCGTTTTTTGAAGCAATTTACGCTTTTCTTTTGGTCTGCGGCGGGTTAATACTTAAACAGCTTCGCCTACATGCAAAAGCAGAAGTACAAGGGATTTGTTGGGTTTTATGCCACCTACCTATCATTATTGCTAGACGATATAAGATACAAAAAAAGCGCGTAGTTACCGATGAAGCTGTGCTTAAATTGCATCCCAAACTAAGCTTAAAACAACTTTTAAGAGAAGCGCTCAGAGACTTTATTTCGTAGGTGGTTTAATAAATGATCAAGAATGAAATCGGTTGCACAATAATTATGGCCTTAATTTGTCTAGGTATAATCGCATTTGTCTCATTCTTAATGGAAACTTCTCTAAAGGTTTACATGGGTTTAGCGATCCTCGGAATCATTTTTTCTCTATTTTTTTACCTGCTTAACCTCAAAATGTCAGTTCATATTGATTCATTGCAAGCTGTCTCAAAACTTTTTGCTTATAGTAGGCTTTTATTCACTTTAATTTATTTGTTTTCACTCATAATTTGTTTAGTCATTAATCCAACCAAGAGCCTTTTCCTTCCATGGAGCGAAATCCCCCCCTCGAATTATATTAGGATTATTGCTGCTTTGCTGCTTGCATATTTTCTTCCCGGTTATGCCATTTTAGATATGGTTGATTTCAACGGAGAAATTGTCACTCCGGTCAAAATTCTTCTATCATATGCACTAAGCATTTTCATAAACTCTTTCTTGACGTTTCTATATTTCCTATTAAAAATTGACTTATTCGATAGAGGCTTTATACTTTTGTTAGCGTCTGAAAGCGCTCTTTTAATTTTTTACACTTTATTTTCAATCGTTAACAGGAAGCTTCGACCTGAAAGTTATATTAGTTGTTCAACTAAAGAGAAGCGGTATGATGTACGCATACTTTTATTATTCCTTTGTTTAATGCTCTTCGCCTCCATAGCTTTCTGTTCTGTGTATTTCTCCGAGTTTTCTTCTTTGCGATGTGATATGTGGGGGCATTTTCAAAAGACTTTACGAGTCATCAAAGGTATGGCCCCCTACATGTCCACGCAAATAGCTTATCCTTTCTGGTTTCATTACCCTTTAGCATCCTTTTTCTTACTTTCAGGAGGTCTCTGGGTCAATTCATACATGGCTACGATATTCTTAAATATGTTTTCATTTGTTGGGTTCTATGTAATGGTTCGCTCCTTTTTTAAAAATGAGAAGGTTGCAGCGGTAGGTACTGTCATCTGGTCAACTTTTTCTGGTTTTGAGTGGATTTATGGTTTATATCTTAAAGTAACTACGGATTCCCCATGGTATAATACCTTATGGACAGTAGCCGATAAAACTATAAATGGTGGGATCTTCACCTATACAGGTTTTTGCATTTGGGGGTACCAGCCACATATATTATCCCTCACGTTGCTGTTGGCATTAATCTATGTGATCCGGGAAGAGAGACTTTCAAGCCATTTGCGGTATTTTATGATCACCTGTCTATTTTCATTAATTTACCTTCTTCACGTGGCTGAAGCCGTGTATATTTGTGCAGTCATCCTTCCTGCCTTCATACTTTTGTACGGTAAGGAGGATTTGAAAAGATCTGGAAGGACAATTATTTTCATAGTTCTAGGCATAATTTTAGTTTCAGCAGTTGATCTATGCTCACTGGGAAAATACTACTCAAGACAGGTGCCCATATTTTTGGCTACGATAGCATTTTCGTCGGTAATCTTTCTAATCCAGAATTTTTCGAAAAGAAACGTTTTCCTAGTTAATGGAAAGGCTTCAGCACTAAAAAGGGTTAAATGGATTTTTATAGGTCTCCTTTGGTACATCTGGTTCTTATCCTACATCATATGGGTTGATGTTTATCCTACATTCTCTAGAGCGTATGTACTGGATTCAGGCATTATTCCTTGGTATTTTTATCCTCTTAAACTTGGTGTTGTAGGCATCCTCTTAGTAATAGGAATCTCCTACATACTATGTTATGGGACTACCTCAAAAGACCTGAAATTTTTTGTTTTCATCCTTACCGCATCTTTCATATTCTTCAAAATGATTTCGTTCATAAATGTTAATTGGTTTCATACAGGATTTTGGGAACGCTACGGTCTTTATGTGCTCTTTATACCCGTTAGTGTACTTGCTGCGTATGGGTTGACAAAGATTTTAAGATGGATTAAACTCTCTCTCTCTAAACATCCGCACCTAAAACATGCTTTAGTTTTCAGTCTTTTAAGCATTCTAGTAACTAGCGGAGTTTCGTCAACTTTGCTTGCTGTCGATTATTGGACATTAGAGGGCGCAAATGAGAATCTGTCAAAAAACGAGGTGGAAGCCTTCAATTTCATAGTAGAGCGACAACCACAACCTACAGATAGGGTGGTAGCAGCAAGTTACTTTTCAAATTTAAAGTTAGCATTGACGGGTTTAAATACGGTAACTAAGCGGTGGATGATTTTTGAGCAAACACGGCCTGAAACAGTTTTTTCCATATTGAGCCTAGCAAATGTAAAGTATATTTATTTAACTCCTTATGACATCACATACGCCCAGGATAGCTTCATTGTTAAACATTTCATCAAATATCTACCAGTTTTATTTAACAACACGATTGTTACTATATATGAGGTTCCTAACCTAACACCGCCTGGAACATCCAACTTTTCTCTTATTATGCCTTCGGAGGCGTCAATAAACGATCTTGATTTTGAAGAGAGATACTTTTACCCGCTTTCCATGGTTGCGTTATCAGGGCTCCGGTATAGTATCAGCTTCAACAATGACCCTGAAAGATTTAACTACACAATTCTTCTGTTACCTTATGATCCTCCATACGTAATTGCAAGAAAATACCTTAATTGGGTTTCTCTTGGGGGAAAGTTAATAGTGTTAGACGGGCTTGGACCTGGAACCTTTGCAGAGATGCTTTTTTCATCTTCACAAAAAACTAATGTTGCTCAAACAATAATATTTGAGAACGGGGAGACCATTAACCTTCCAGTAAATATTAGGGTTCCTCAAGTTAATCTGCACGATTCCTCAATAAGTATTGACGCATATTATATATGTGATGAAAACCATAAGTCTCCGTTTTCTCTCACCAAGAAATATCATAATGGTGAAATTATGTATGTCAGAGTGCACCCCATATTTTCAGTGCTTAAGGAGAATATTCACTCGCGTCGGCTACTTTTTATAAAGCTAGGTGAAATATTTTCCGCCCTTAGGCTTCCTTTAGCCAAATATGTTGAGCCGCCAATAGGGCAAACAGAATCCGCATTGGGTGCTGTGGGTAGGAAGGGAGCAGAGTTCCGCGGTAAAGTAACGGTTTCTTCAAATTCCTTTGCATTTTCGGGAGCTACAATCCAAGCGAAACAACTTAGCATAATCTCAAACAGCATTTCAGTTAATAACTCTAGATACTTATCATCGGAGCTTCTTTTATCGAATGTCAGCACAATTTTTCTTGATATATATGGCAATAAGGCTGTCAAATTTGTTTTATCTACCATAAATGCTCGGGTCATGAAGGATGGGTTCGGACTATACTCATCAATTATGCCTGAAGAGAAATTCAATATAACTATAAACCTTCCTGTCAACTCGACTCTTGCGTTGGTGACTTTTAACGAAACAAATATCCTGGATTTAAAGGTGCAAGGGGGAACCGTTAATGCTATATCATGCGAATTAAATACATCTTTGCCCCTAAAGAATTCAGATATAGAAGAAGATTCTAATGGAGACGGCTTTCCAGATGGCTGGACAAGCACTTCAAAGGATTGCCTTTGGGTAAAGGATAACTCTTTCAGTGGTGAATACTCGTTGAAGATCTCTACAAACGACAATACGACTTCGCATCATTGGATATCCGACTTTGTGGAAATTCCGCTGGGGACTTTACAAGTTAAACTGTCGGCAGCTTTAAAAACAGAAAATGTAACGTCTGGAAAAGAATTGTGGCATAAAGCGTGTATTGGACTTTACTTTTATGACGCTAATAAAAAATACATATATCCTCACCGCACTTTCGTTCTAATAGATGGAACACACGATTGGAAAAAATATCAATCTACGTTTACTTTGCCTCCAAACACAAAATATGTAAGGGTTCAGCTTAGTTTGTTTTATTGCACGGGTACTGTGTGGTTTGACGACTTCAAACTTGAACGTAATCCTTTACTATTATTTAAGAATCCTAAGATTTCGGTTGATGATGGAGAGATCTTGTTTGAAGAGATGTATTTCGGTTTTCCTTACAATCAGCTTATTACTGTTTGGGGACGGCCCTTAATCCTGGATGGGTATATAACTACAGGAGTATCTCATCATGGTGATAATATGTTGATCCTATCATCCCTTAGCTATAATGGCACTGCAAAGGTATTTTATCCATATTATAGCGAATGGGGTATCAACTGGGTTAGTATCTTGACATCTAAACATGTTGTTTTCTTAACGGTATTGTTTTTTGCAATCTTGCTACTTTTTTGTAGGAAGCATAGAAAGATGGCGTGCAGGTATGGTTATGGTTGAAGTACGAATGCCACTTATCTCTATAGTAATTGTCAATTATAACGGGAAAAAATTCTTAAAGGATTGCCTAACTTCGGTGCTGAACACACGGTATCCTAATTTTGAAGTGATAATTGTGGATAATGGATCGAGAGATGGAAGCGTGGATTTTATTAAACGAGAGTTCGGCAGGAATAAAAGGCTTAAAATTATTCCCCTAGACAAAAACTATGGATTGACCTATGCGATTAACGTAGGCGTCAGTAAATCTAAGGGTGAATACATTGCGTGCTTGGATAATGACGTTAAGGTCACTCCTCGTTGGCTGAATGGACTTATATTTTTTATGTTTTCGAACCCAGATGTTGCGGTCGTTCAGCCCAAGCTCCTCTTCCTTAATAAGAGGAATATTATCGACGGAACTGGCGACTTTCCAACTATTTATGGTTTTCCATTGCGCCCTAGAGGTCAACTAGAACCAGACAAGGGTCAATATGATGAGAAACACGATATTTTTAGTGCTAGGGGAGCGGCTTTCCTGATTAGGAAAAAAGTATTCTATGAAGTAGGGGAAATGGATTCTGACTTCTTCTTTCACCTAAACGATATAGATTTGGGATGGCGTGTGCGCCTTAGAGGCTATCGCATAGCTTATGTGCCTACTTCTATAGTATATCACAATGTTCACGGAACCCTTAAAGATATTGATCCCTACGATAGTACATTTCATCACTATAAAAACGTTATCGTTATGCTTATTAAAAATTATGAAACAAAAAACTTGTTGAAATATGTGGGGGTACCCCTTATTATCTTGACAGGCGGTCTGATTAAAGATGTTTTAACCAAAAAACGACGGATCCCTATTGCGAGATGTAAGGCAATAATGTGGATTATCAAGAACTTTAGAAAAATATGGTTGAAACGTCTAAATGTTCAATTAAACGTTCGTAGGATTTGCGACGATCAGATTAAGAAACACATGATTAAGAAAATGCGGTTTTCTTTTTTCAATTCCGGTAAGGGAAGGAAATGAGAATCGTGTATTTAGAAGCATATCTGTTACGTGTACCAGTATATTTTAAATTGGCATGGGCGTGGGCGCCCATTACCGCAAGGGATTATGTCATCGTAAAGGCGGTTACCGACTGTGGTGTAAGTGGAGTTGGCGAGGGCTGCTTATACCTCGACAGGTTTTTAGAGGTTATGAGACTTTCCCCTTCTATCTTCAGAGAAATTAAGCGACGTGAGTTTGCAGATATTAATGATGCAACTTCATTTGTTGAACGGGTTTCCTTGGGCATTCGAGGCGTAAACTCAGCACTTGATACGTTAATGTACGATATCTTTTCAAAGGTTGAAGGGAAACCGGTTTATGATATGCTTGGTGGTAAAAAAAGGGATAGAGTGAAATTTGCCGAACAAGTTTTTGTTGACGATCCAGAAAAAATGGTTAAGGAGGCACATAAGATTATCCAAGATGGAACTCAACATTTAAAGATTAAAATCGGTACAACCCCCGAGCAGGATTTGAAGCTAATTAGAGATATTCGATTTCTTGTAGGCGATGACGTAACCATAAGGGTCGATGCAAATCAATACTACCCAACTCACGTTGCAAAAAAGCTTTTTAAAGAAATGGCTAGATATGACTTGGAGCTAATTGAAGAGCCATGTCGTTTTAAGAATTTTAACGAACTTCGAGCTTTGAAAAAAGAGGTTGAAGTACCTATAATGCTCGATGAAAGCATACTAACTATTAATGATTTAAAGAGGGCTATCAGCAATGATGCACTAGACGCCTTAAACATAAAAGTAACAAGCAAGTATGGTGGGTTATCGGGGTCAAAAAAGATTTCCCAGTTTGCAGAAAGGAATGGTGTGACTTGCGTAGTGGGATGTAATGAGGAGTTAGAAATTGGCACTTTTGTGGATGTACATTTTGCAGCTTCATTGAACAATCTGCCGTATCCATGTGAGGGTATAGGGCCAAAGCGTTTGAAGTTATACTTTGCTGACAAAAAAGTCGATATCGAAGACTCTGCTTTCTTGGTTCCAAAGTCCAAGGGACTGGGCATCTCCTTTTCCTCTGAGCAACTAGTTAACATAGCTACGAAGGGTAACTGTTTAATTATCCCATTAACTGGCGAAGCCGGAAAAATGGTAGCCGATCGTGAGCTCAAATCAACCTTACTCTCCTCGATTGCTAGCTTCCCGCTTTTGAAATATAAGAAGGTCGCGCGATTGGCAAATTTTTCTCTTCAACAATCATGGCACTTTTATGTGTTGTGGATTAAGCGTTTACGTGCACTACTAATTCAAAACATAAATTGTCCCTCCAACAGTAAATATTATTCTGGTGGCATGAATGGTAAAGGAACGCATAGACCCGTATCGCGAGACGAATTTTCTTGTTAAAAGTTATGGTATTCGTAGGTATCGGTTAGCCAAGGGTTTCATCTCTAAGAACAAGCGGCGTTTGATACTGGATGTAGGCTGTGGCACGGGCTTTGGAATGGTCATTTTGAAAAATAGCTCAGAAATAATTGGAATAGACTGTAGCGTTGACGCTGTTCAATACGGAAGGGAAAATTATGGACATGAAAAGGCGAATTTCTTAGTTGCAGACGCTCATCATCTTCCATTCAGAGATTCCTTGTTCGATTGCGTTCTTTGCTTAGAGGTGATAGAGCACGTCAAGAGTCCGGATATTGTTATATCGGAAGTGCGACGCGTTTTAAGACCTAAAGGCAGTCTTGTTTTAAGCACTCCAAATGCAAAAACTCCTACTGGAAACCCTTTTCACCTTAAGGAATTTTCTTATCAAGAATTATTAGATTTTATAGAGCAATTCGGTTTTGAAATAAGTTTTTCTAGGGGGATTTTGGTGAGATATGGCTGGATGGTTTATGCGATTTTCGACAAACTTCTCCATAGCTTTTGTTCTCGGTTATGCCAAAAAAGTGCCAGAATATTATTAGGTTGGTTATCTGAGTTTTTAGTAAGAATTTCGTTCTTTTCTCCAGCTCGTTCTTTTTTATATTTTTGGTGGCGCATAAAATAGATTAATTTTGATCCTTAAGTGTGCCATTAATGCGTCAAATTTACATTGGCTCACAACTAAGGCGAATAGATAAAGATAACATATATAGCTCATGTGTTTTTAGGAGAACGTAACAGTGGGGATTAGAGGTGTTGACTGGCTTGAAAATTATGGTAACAGGCGGCGCCGGCTTCATAGGTTCTCATTTAGTGGAGAAGCTCGTAGGGATGAGAAACACCGTTATAGTCTACGATAACTTTGACAGATATTATCTTGGCAAAGAAAAAAACATACAGTATTTGATTGATAACGACTTTTTTAGGTTGATTAAGGCAGATATCTTAAATTATGAAATATTGTTGAAATCTATGAAGGGTGTTGATGTAGTTTTCCATTTAGCTGCTCAACCAGGAGTAAGATTCTCAATGGTGAACCCCATCAGAACAAGTCAGGTAAACATAATCGGCACGCTTAACGTGCTTAAAGCAGCGAGAAAAATGGGCGTTAAGAGAGTGATTTTTGCATCTTCATCTTCAGTTTACGGTCAGCCAAAATATCTTCCAATTAATGAAGGGCATCCGACTGAGCCGATTTCAATTTATGGAGCAAGCAAGCTGGCGGCAGAGAAATATTGTCAAATATTTAATGATCAGCTTAACCTGCCAGTCGTAATTTTAAGGTATCATACTGTTTACGGTCCAAGACAGAGACCTGACATGGCGATCTATAAGTGGACCCAAGCCATATTTGAAGGTAAACCCGTAACGATCTATGGAGATGGTACTCAAACTAGAGATTTCACATTCATAACCGATATTATCAGCGGCACTATAAAGGCAGCTGAAGTTGAAGGTATTGACGGTGAAACATTCAATCTTGGCGGAGGCTCAAGAGTCAGCGTTAACAACGTCGTTAAATTACTCATTCAAATCTCAGGTGTTGAGGATGTTCAAGTCAATTATGAGCCCCCAAAGTTGGGGGATGTATCCGATACTCATGCTGACATAAACAAGGCAAGAAAGATTCTGGGCTTCAATCCGAGAGTGCCGCTAAAAGAGGGGTTAAAGTGCTTTATTGAATGGTATAAAAAGTATAAGTTGATTAAGTAAAAATTAAAGGCCTTGACCTAGCTTTGCTTTCTAATAAATTTCTCGTTATAAAATGCAAATAAAGTAAAGACTGATCATTTTCCCATCTGTTCCAACCTATCTGCTTCCATCAGTGAATCAAAAGTACCGATATCATATCTTTTCCCCTTAAATATAAAGCCAAAGACTCTATGTCCATCCCTTCTCATCATCTCAACTGAATCGGTAAGCCAAATCTCACCATTTTTCCCGGGCTTTGTCCTCTCTATATACCTGAAAATTGCACCGTTTAAAATAAGAACCCCAGCAATGTTCAAATAAGTGTCATCTACTCTGTACGATCTCGCCTCCTCAATGCTTGGTTTCTCTATAATGCCGAGAACCCTCCCTTTTTTGTTGATTTTTACTATTCCGAATCTTCTCGGATCCTTGACCGGATGCAAAACAAGGGTGGCATCAGCTCCCTTATCCTTATGAAAATTAACGATGTCCTTCATGACTTGATAGGGTTTAAGATAATTGTCTCCATACATAACTACAAAATCCTCCGAGCCAACGAAATCTCTACCGTAATAAACAGCATGAGCGGTTCCCTTCGGTTCCTCTTGAACCCTATAATATATGTTTACTCCAAATCTTTCACCCGAGCCCAGGTAATCCATAATCGCCTCCTTCTTCCTCCCCACTATAATCAAAATATCCCTTATGCCGCCAGCCTTCAAAACATTAATCACATGCTCAATTACAGGTTTGACTCCTACCCTAATCATTTCCTTTGGCATAGCCAATGTCAAAGGCATTAATCGAGTCCCCTTCCCTGCAGCCAAAACAATAGCTTTCCTTATCAACCCATCGGCTCCTCGCAAACTATAGCTGTCTGTGTATTGAAAATAAATTAAATTATAAATATAAGATTTTAATTAGTAGATTTTAATTAGTGTGAATCAAAAACAAAAAAAACACAAATAATAATTGGTTATTGAAGAAAAAAGTGAAGATCATGACCAAATATCACATATCGATTGTAGGAACGGGTTATGTGGGCTTATCCGCCGCAATTGCATTCGCAAAGAAAGGCTACCATGTGATTACGTCAACTCATGACTCGAAAAAAGTAGCGATGATAAATGAGGGAGTCGTACCTTTCTACGAGCCTGAACTACAGGAAGCCCTTAAAGAAGTGGTGGAGAGGAAGGCGTTGAAATGCACGCTAAGTACCGAGGAAGCCGTTCTAAATTCGGATATAAGCTTCATCACGGTCGGGACTCCAAGTCGCCCCGACGGAAGCGCAGACCTACAATACATCAAAAATTCAGCATACGAAATTGGAGAGGCATTAAGGAAAAAGGAAACTTATCATCTGATCATTGTTAAAAGTACGGTTTTACCGGGCACAACCGAAAAGATTGTTAAGCCAATTATAGAGTCCCGTTCAGGAAAAAGCTGCGGCGTAGAATTCGGCCTTTGCATGAACCCGGAATTCCTACGCGAAGGCTCCGTACTCTACGACACCCTACATCCAGACCGAATAATAATAGGCGAATACGACAAAAAAGCCGGCAACATTCTAGAAAATCTATATCGAGACTTTTATGGAGAAAAGATCCCGCCAACTATAAGGACAAACCTCGCGACAGCAGAACTCATCAAGTACGCCAGCAACGCCTTCCTAGCCACAAAAATAAGCTTCATAAACTTCATCGCTAACCTCTGCCAAAAAATCCCAGGCGCAGACGTCAAAACCGTAGCGGAAGGCATGGGACTAGACAAAAGAATAGGCCCACTATTCCTCAATGCAGGGCTCGGATATGGAGGATCATGCCTCCCAAAAGACGTTAAAGCCCTAATCCATTACTCAAAAAGCTTAGGCTGCGACCCCTCACTCCTAGAAGCCGTAGAAAAAATAAACGAGTCACAACCATACAAGGCAGTAGAATTATGCAAAAAATTCTTAGGCAACCTAAAAGGCAAAAAAATAGCCATTCTAGGCCTAGCCTTCAAGCCAAACACAGATGACATGAGGGAAGCCCGCTCAATACCAATAATAAACCAGCTCCTAAAAGAAGGAGCCAAAATAACAGCCTACGACCCAGCAGCCACAGAAAACGCAAAATCCATATTCAAAAATAAAATCAACTACGCCTCATCAGCCATTGAATGCATAAAAGGCGCCGACTGCTGCATCCTCGTAACAGAATGGGAAGAATTCAAAAAACTCAAACCAAAAGACTTCATAGAGAACATGAAGCAACCCATACTAATCGACGGAAGAAGAATATACAACCCAGAAGAATTCAGCGAAAAACTAAAGTTCGCAGCCATAGGACTCGGAGAATCGATGTATGGTGGGCGAAGCGATAGAAGTAGATGAAGATTTTAAGTATTTTGTGATGAAACTACGAATATTGTCGGTGTTAGTATGAAGGCTCTTGTGTTAAGTGGTGGTAAGGGTACTAGACTTAGACCTCTAACCTTCACTACTGCTAAGCAACTTATCCCAGTAGCTAATAAGCCGGTTTTGGGCTATGTTTTGGATCATGTTTCGCAGGCTGGAATTAGGGATGTCGGCGTTATTATAGCGCCTGAAACTGGCGAGGCAGTCAAAGAATACGTTAAGGACGGGTCTGCATGGAACATAAACGTCACCTATATAGTTCAGGAGCCACTCGGATTAGCACATGCTGTGAAAACTGCCAGACACTTTCTTGGCAACTCAGACTTCATAATGTATTTGGGAGACAACCTGATCGGAGAGGGCATTAACCATCTTATTGAAAGATTTGAGAAGGAAAGACTAGACGCATTAATATTGCTCAAGGAGGTTGAGGATCCCACAAGATTCGGGGTTGCAGTCTTAGACGAAGCTGGAAATGTTGTTAGGCTTGTGGAGAAGCCTAAAGTGCCCCCAAGTAATCTAGCTCTTGTGGGCGTATACGTTTTCTCAAACAAGATTCACGAGGCCATAGAGCGGATTAAGCCTTCATGGAGAGGAGAGCTCGAAATAACCGATGCTATCCAAGAAATGATTAATCTGGGCTTTAGAGTTAAGGCGGAAAAGCTGAACAGTTGGTGGCTTGACACAGGCAAGAAGGACGACGTAATCTACGCAAACGCAAAGGTTCTAGATGAGTTCGCTAGGCAGGAAATAAAAGGCGAAGTTAAGGAAAGCAGGGTTGAGGGCAGGGTAACCATAGAGGAAAACGCCAAAGTAATCAACAGCATGGTTAGAGGGCCAAGCATCATAGGCAAAAACTGCCACATTGAAAACTCGTTTATAGGCCCATACACAAGCGTAGGAAACGGAACAAAAATAATAGACAGCTCCGTAGAGTACTGCGTAATACTGGAAAACGTCACAATAAAGGGAGTTGAAAGACTAGAAGAAAGCCTGATTGGGAGAAATGCGAAAATCCTAAAAAACCAAAAGCACAAAACCCTAAAACTAAACATAGGAGACTACTCGGAAGTGGAAATATGAGGGAGTACCCGCTTAAAGGAGTAAAGGTCTACGAGCTTAAAATACTGCCAGACGAAAGAGGCTTCTTCGCCGAAGCTTTAAGGCAGGACTGGAAAGAACTCGTCGAAGACGAGTGGATAAGGCAGGTGAACGTAAGCTATAGCTACCCAAACATCGTCAGAGCATGGCACAGACACCAGAGAGGTCAAACCGACTATTTTCTGGTTCTTAAGGGCGCAATGAAAATCTGTGCCTACGAAGAAGAAACCGGCAAAATGGCGGAGATAATTGCCTGCGCCGAAAAACCAGCTGTCGTAAGGATTCCCGGCCACTACTGGCACGGAACAAAAACAATAAGCAACGAGCCATCCCTAACAGTATACTTCGTAACTAGGCTCTACGACTATGAAAATCCAGACGAGCAACGTAGGCCGTGGAATGACCCAAACATCGTCCCAGCCGAAATTAACGGCCGAAAAGACGATCCGAGAGTCGGAAAGCCATGGGACTGGTTCCGCCCACCGCACAAGTAGGTGTTACTCTATGAAGGTTCTTGTGACAGGCGCCAGCAGCCTTCCAGGATACCGGACAGCACTAAAACTAGCCGACAAGGGCTATCAAGTGTTTGCATTATACTTTACGCATGATATCCCAGCGAGCAAAGAAAACCTGACAAAGATCCGCGTCGACATTACAAATTATAATAATCTTTCAAAGGTTTTCGAGCAATGTACGCCTAAGGCTGTTATACATATGGCTGCTTATGGAGACGTTGATGGATGCGAAAGAAACCCTGCCTTAGCGTGGGAGGTCAATGTGAAAGGAACCATAAACGTTGTAAATCTCGCAAGCAAACATTCAGAGTACCTGCTATATCTGTCCACGGACTACGTTTTTGACGGCGTTAAAGGAGGCTACAGCGAGTATGACGCCCCAAAACCCGTAAACCATTATGGATTGACGAAACTCTGCGGCGAGATAGCAGTTCTATCCTCAAGTCTCAAACACTCCGTTGTAAGAGCAAGCTCAATCTACGGAATCGGGCCAGGAAGAAAGAACTTCGCCAAGTTTCTAATAGAAAAGTTATCGTGCGGAGAAAGCATTCGCGCACTCACCGACCAATATACAAGCCCAACGCAAGCATCCCTATTGGCGGACGCCATCGCCGAAATCATTGAGCGTAGACATACTGGAATATTTCACGTTGTAGGCGAGAGGATGAGCAGATACGAATTCGCATTAAGGCTTGCTGAAACCTTCAATTTCAACAAAAACTTGATCAATGAGGCTAGAATGGAAGAGTTTGAATGGTTTGCTGCCAGACCGAGGGACTCCAGCCTCAACTTTAACTTCGCCAGAAATACGCTTAAAACAGACTTCTACTCAACCGAGAAGGCATTAAAAGTCCTTAAAAGAGAGTATGAGGGAGCGGGCGGATGAAGGTTCTAATTACGGGCGGAGCGGGCTACATAGGCTCGGTTCTGGCTCGGATGCTTCTGGAACGAGGCTACGAAGTCATAATTCTAGATAGACTCTTCTTCGGCAAAGACTCCATAAAAGAAATCGAAGATCAGGTTAAAGTCGTTAAAGATGACATTAGATGGTTTAACCCTGACGTTCTTGAAGGAGTTGATGCCGTTTTTGATCTTGCAGCGCTGTCAAACGATCCCTCAGGCGAGCTTGATCCACAGAAAACCATGGAAATCAATTATATGGGAAGGGTTCGCGTAGCCAAACTCGCCAAGAAGAAGGGCGTCAAAAAATACGTTTTGGCCAGCACATGTAGCGTTTACGGTTTCCAAGACGGCATTCTGGATGAGGCCTCAAACGTTAATCCACTAACCACATACGCAAAAGCCAGCTACATGGCAGAAAAAGAAGCCCTGCCCCTAGCAGACAAGAATTTCACAGTTACCGTCCTTAGGCAGGCAACTGTCTACGGATTCAGCTACCGAATGAGATTCGACCTAGCGGTGAACGGAATGGTCAAGGCATTATTCGAAAACGGAAAAATCAGAATCATGCGGGACGGAACCCAATGGAGACCGTTCGTCCACGTCAAAGACACCTCGATGGCATTCATCAAAGTTATGGAGTCGGAGTCCGAACTCATTAACGGCCAAACATTCAACGTTGGCAGCAACAACCAGAACATCCAGATATTTAACCTGGGAAAAACCGTAGCAGAAGCATGCGGCAAAGAATTCAAATATGAATGGTATGGAGATCCGGACAAAAGAAGCTACAAGGTAAGCTTCAACAAGATAAGGGAAGTTCTAGGCTACGAAACAAAACACAGCATAGCCGAAGGAGCAAAAGAAATCTGGCAAAAACTATCCGAAGGAACACTAAAACCCAAAGGACCCAAGAACCATAACAGTAAAATGGTACAAACACCTAATAGAAACGCACAAACTCATAAAGAACGTAAAAATAAACAATAAAATATTATAATTATTTATAACTATTTTTAATTGAACTGCAAGCAACTTTGCCTGCTGTGGCTTCCTTCTTTTCTGCCCCTTTATTATCTCAAGCATAGTTTAAGAACTCTTTCTAGCTAAGATCGCCTAATATCCCAATTGCAACCTTCCTAACCCTCCCCAATAAAGGGGTTCAAGATAGGCTCCACAAACCAGAGAAACGACCTCCTCGTGGGCGCAACACTCTAGCATGAATCGCTATGAGGGAAGATGAAACCCTCCACAGAGGGCGATTCGTCTACATAAAGCAGCTTTAGAAATCATTGGGAAATATTTAAATCCCTTGAGAAGTTTGTTTAGCTGGGTTATAGCGATGTCTGATGTTACTGTGTTACTTAAGGAGATAAGGGAAGAGCTTAGGGAAATAAAAATGTTGTATAAGGGGTTAGTTGAGAGGCTTATACCCGTCGATGAGCCCCTAGAAGACGAAAAGGAGGCCATTAAAAGCAGCGATGAGACTGTCAGCGAAAAAGAAATAATGGAAGCCTTGGGCTAACATGTTTAAGGTGGAAGCCAAGAAAAGAACGTTAAAGATCCTTAAAACGCTCAGCGAAGAAAGGAAGAATAAGATTAAAGAAGTCATAACAACTCTAAAGAGTGATCCCATACCTTTTAAAAAGTTTGATGTTGCTAAGCTTAAAGGATACGATAACACATATCGCATTAGAATTGGAAACTTAAGAATAGTCTATGAAGTAAACTGGGACGAGAAAAGAATACTAATCCATTTTATTGGACCAAGAGAAAAAGCCTATAAGTGACAGCTTTTAGCTTTGAAGCCTGAACTTCAAGTACCTTAAGCAACAACACACCATAAGAGTTGCCTTTATAATCATACTTTACATAACTCTTTTCAACACCCAAAATACAGCAACATTCTAATTGGAGCCATAACCTACAGTGGCATAAATAAGAAGAATGAAAATTCTAGATGAAGAAGACGTACAACTTATAAAAGGAATCTTCGGAGAAAAAATAACAAAGAACATAGCCAAAATCATAAATATACAACAGTTAATTCTCGTCCAGTGCCCAAAAGGAGGTGCAAGCTTCGAAAATCAAGCGAACCATTCTAGTAACTGGAGGAGCAGGCTTTATTGGAAGTTATCTTGTTGACAGCTTAGTTAAACAACATAACGCTATTCATATTTTCGATAATCTGTCAAGCGGGAAACTACAAAACATCAAGCATCACCTGCATAGACCAAATGTCACTTTCATCAAAGGGGACCTGCTGAGCTACAATGATATTCAACAACTCAAAGCTTACCAATTCACCCATGTTTACCACTTAGCGGCAAACCCAGAAGTGCGAGTCAGCTCAATCAATCCAGAAACACACTTCCAACAAAACATCGTTGCCACTTATAACCTACTGGAATATTTAAGAAAAAATCAAGACAGCCCAAAAATAATCTTCACTTCCACATCCACAGTATACGGCGATGCTTCCAAGATACCCACACCAGAAAACTATGCACCATTAAAACCCATCTCCATATACGGCGCCTCCAAACTAGCCTGTGAAGCCCTCATCTCAGCCTACGCACACACATATGGCTTCAAGGCCATAATACTCCGTCTAGCAAACATAGTAGGCCCAAGAAGCAGCCACGGCGTTATTCACGACTTCATCCAAAAACTAAGAAAAAACCCAAATGAGCTTGAAATACTAGGCGACGGAACCCAAACCAAATCCTACCTATACATAAGCGACTGCATAGACGCAATACTCTTAGCAACAGAGAAATCAAAAAAACAAGTTGAAATCTATAACGTAGGCTCGGAAGACCAAATCGACGTTAAAACCATGGCACAAATCATAATTGAAGAAATGGGCTTAAGAAACGTCAAGTTCAGATTCACAGGAGGGGTAAACGGCGGAAGAGGCTGGGAAGGAGATGTAAAAAACATGCTACTAGACATAAGCAAGCTAAAGACCCTAGAATGGAAACCCAAATACAACAGCCAACAAGAATAAGAAAGACAATAAGAGAAACAATAACCAAATTTAGAAGCTATGAGAACGGCTAGGCTTAGGCTTGCCAATAACGCGCGCTTGAAAGACCACTTGGTGAAATTGACATCGAGAT
>Ga0190363_1000292_pt1 | contig 29076 bp, 27 predicted proteins | sample 48721867_MG_FD_161272 | JGI IMG/M metagenome (GOLD analysis project Ga0190363, IMG submission 161272) | Hydrothermal vent microbial mat bacterial communities from Southern Trench, Guaymas Basin, Mexico - 4872-18-6-7_MG | ecosystem: Environmental > Aquatic > Marine > Hydrothermal vents >... | reverse complement strand
ACTCCTACAATAGTTTCTGATGCTGTTCCTTTAGTAGGTATTCCTAAGTTTCCTGCAGGCAATATTGATAAGCTGGCAAACTCACTTTTAGAAATTCTTTCTTCAGAAGACAAGTTACAAAAATTTTCTCAAACCTGTTTCAAAATTGTCCAAAAATATAGCTGGGAGAATACAATATTTAAAATTATAGAATTTTTTAAAAAATTTAAATGAAGCATTACCGTCTAAGTTTAGAAAAATCTGCAGAAGTTGAAAGAAGTAAGGTAAGTATATATGATGAATTTGAGGTGGTTATTAACAAGGAGATTAAAGGTAGATGTTTAGAAATTGGGTGTGGGGATGGTTTAAGTACCTCCTTTTTAAAGAATAAAGTTCCCTTTTTAATTTCATTAGACCTTTCAGAAAAGAGGATAAAGATAGCTAAAAAAATAAATAACAACGTTGTGTTCATTCTTGCTGATGCGCGAGTATTGCCATTTAAAGATGCGGTTTTTGATTCTATCTGTGCTTTTGAAGTTATTGAACATTTGCCAACCTATGAAGATCATATAAAGTTTCTTTCTGAGATAAAAAGAGTATTATCAAAAAAAGGAACATTTTTAATTTCCACTCCTAATAAACCATTGTTTAGAATTTATTGTTGGTTGCTAAGAGAGAAACATTCTACTCATTTCTCTGAATTAAATTATTTTCAATTTAAATCTATTCTAAGGAAACATTTCTCCTTTGTGAGAATTTATGGTAAATTTGGATGGTTTTCGCCTTTTTATAAATACAAGTTTATTAGGAAAATTCATGAGATTTTAAGTAAATTTACTCCTTTTTGCAAAGGTTTACTTGCGGTTTGTAAAAAATAACATCTAAGAAATAATTTCTTCTTGGAGTGGAAAAAGGTAAATTATGGAGATAATTTGTATAGTTTTAATTCTACTGTTAATTTCTGCTGTTAGTGCAGTTTGCTTTTACATTTTTGTCTATCCTGAATTAAAGATAAAAGACTCTTTTAAGCTTATTATTACCGCTGCCGCTCTTAATAAACTTCTTTTTACTGGTTCAGGATATCTTACATCAAGCTATTTTTCCCGTAGTAAGGACTTATCCTTTTATAAAGCTTTATCGGCATTTCTTCTTTTAGAAGCATTGGGAGTGTTTTTATGGATAGGAATGGGGATTTATTTTGGAGTAAAATTAGTAATAAAAATGCCTTCTATTATCATCTTGATTTTAGCTTTTCTTTTACTATTACTAGTAATGATCTGGTCTCAAAGGCAAAAATTTACCAAAGCAGCAAGGAATATTTTGATAACATTTAAAAATATGGGCAAACGCGTTCCTTTAATTATGCCTCTTATCATTTTAAATATGGTGTTATCTATTGTTTATTATTTTTCCCTTTTTAGAATCTTTAACTTTCATCCTGAGCTTTTATCCATTATAAAGATTATATCTATTTCCTTTACAGTAGGATATCTTTCTCTTGCACCAGCAGGCTTAGGATTTAAAGATACGGGAATGGTTTTACTTCTGGTAAACAGTGGATTAAAACTTAATACAGCGATTTCCCTTGCAATTCTTGATAGAGTAATTGTTACAGTTTTCTGGGCAATATTGGGAAGTATTTTTGGTTATGATTTAATCAAGGAAGAAATAAGAAAAAGATTTAAAAAGAAATTTACAAATTAAGCATTGCTTATTCTGTCAACTTACACATCTATATTTCCACCTTAAGATGAGAAATGATTTTATGTATCTTTTTAGATTAGAATAAGACCCAATTCAACCTACGAGGTTGAACTAAGGAGTATAGAAATAATTTGCAAAAACAAGCCTTTATTTTAAAAATAATAATTCATACATAGATTCACGGTCGTGAGTTTATCTGTGAATAAAAACTCAGCCCTCTTTACAAACCCAACGTGTAATGAAATTGACTGAAAGTTGTATAGAGTATTTAAAGCGTTAATAAAAAGTTGCACAAAATAGGCTCTGTGCAAAAGATGTCCAGCCTGTTTTATACAAAATTTAGCCAAGTACAAATCAAGCATTGTTTGCTTTGTTAACTTACAGTACCCCGAGAGAAAATACCTTGGTATCCTAGGATAGACTACGAGAAATGTGTTGGATGCAGGCAATGTTTTGAATTCTGCAAAAATAATGTTTATGAATGGAGCGAAGAAAATAATCATCCTGCGGTGAAAAATCCCAATAATTGTGTAATAAATTGCATTGCCTGCGCAAGGATTTGTCCTCAAGAAGCGATAAGTTTTCCTTCCAAGGAAGAGATAGAAACATTAGTTAAACAGCTTAGAGAAAAATAAGAAATCAATCACGCCCGGCGGGTACATAAGTGGTAAGCTTATAATTATTTCTCTCTTACTCTCCTAATTAATACTTTCCTCACTAATACCCAAAAGTCGCTTTTTTCTAATTTCGGTTAAGACATAAAGAAATTTGCTAAATTGTTACTTTCTTAAAAACTCAAGAAATTTTTTTATTCTTTTCTCCTCTCCTATATCCTTAGGAAAATAATATTGCCTTTTTGCTCCATAATCCTGTTTTACATACCCTCCAAATGCATGAGGATATTTATAATCTTTAGAATGAGTTTTTAAATGCTTGGGAACTTCTTGCGTTTCTTTTTCCTCTACATCTTCAAGTGCTTCTTTTATTGCTTTATAAGAAGCGTTAGATTTAGGAGATGTGGTCAGATAAAGCGTAGTCTGTGCCAGAATTAAAGAGCTTTCCGGCATACCAATAAACTCAACTGCTTTATAACAGGATGTAGCCAGAACCAAAGCAAAAGGATTAGCATTTCCAATATCTTCACTGGCCAAAATCACCAAGCGTCGGGCAATAAAACGCGGATCTTCTCCTGACTTAATCATCTTTGCCAGCCAATATAGACTGCTGTCAGGATCTGAACCTCTTACTGATTTTATAAACGCAGAGATCGTATCATAGTGGTAACTATCCTTTTTATCATAAAATAAATTCTTCTGGATACTTTCCTTTGCTACTTGCATATCTATTTTTATCTTCCCACACTTTTCAAGTGTTGTTAAAACACATATCTCTAATGCTGTTAAAGCCTTTCTTGCATCTCCTGAAGAAGCTAAAGCGATATATTCTAAAGCCTGAGAATCAATCTCTATATTCTTATCTGCCAAGCCCCTTTTATCTTTTAAAGCTCTTTTTAAAATAAAAATTATCTCCTCTTTACTTAAAGGCTTTAATTCCACAACTGAGGAGCGGGAGATTAAAGAAGGAATGAGATAATAATAGGGATTATAAATTGTTGCTCCAATAAAAATTACTATCCCTGTCTCTGTATCGGGAACTAAAACTTCCTGCTGGAGTTTATTAAAACGGTGTATCTCATCAATAAAAAGGATTGCCTTTCTGTTTCTCTTTCGCGCTTCTTCTAAAATAGCCTTTATCTCCTTAGTTGAGGAAAATACAGCATTAAAATATTTAAATTCAGCCTGATACTTTTGTGCAATAATTTCTCCCAGACTTGTCTTTCCGCATCCAGGAGGCCCCCATAAAATTAAAGAGGATATCCTTTTTGCCTCAATTAATCTCCTTAAAAATTTTCCTTCTCCTAAAACATGCCTCTGTCCTACAAATTCTTCTAAACTTTGTGGGCGTAAACGTAAAGCTAGGGGGGAATTAGAGATTTGCATTAACTTCTAAAAGCCCTGCTTTGTCCGTGGAGGAGCTCGCTCACACAGTCCACTCCTCACACAGGTGGGCGCCGCATTCCTACTGCCACAGCAGGAGGAAGATTTGGCTCCCTTTTACACAGTGTTGGCTGTGGCGCTTTAGCCCTCCACGCAACAAGCAGGGCGCCATCTCTTTTTTACAGAGCAGATAAATTATAACATTTAAAAAAAATAAAATCAAGATTAGCGCAGAATTATTTTCCCTTTTACCTCCGGGAATAGAAGTTTTTTTCTTAATTGATTATGTAGCTTATCTACTTCTTCTGATTGAAGAGTCCTTTCAAAAGAACGATAATGTAATCTTAAAGTAAATCCTTCAAAATCAGGAGGAATTTTCTCTCCCCGATATGTATCAATAACCTCTACTGATTCAAGATATTCCCCAACAGAACTTTTAATTATTTCCATTATATTCTCAAAAGGAAATTCTTTCTTTTTAGCTAAACTAATATCTCTTGATACCTTAGGATAAAAAGAAAAAGGCTTGAAAAATTTATCTTTTCTCATCTCTTTCAGCAGAGACAAATTTAACTGAGCAAAATAGATCTCTTTTTTAATATCAAAAAAATCTCTCAACTCTTTCTTCAAATTTCCCAGAAATCCAACAATTTTTTTATCTTTCTCCACAAAAAGTGCGCTTGTAAAATTAGGCAAATCCTCTTTTTTAAATTCAAAATTAACAATATTTAAAAATTTCAATATCTCTTCAATATAAGATTTAAGATAAAGAGGTTTCTCTATAATTCCTATTCCTAAATAAGGCTCCTCTATAAATCTTCCATCTTCTTTTCTGTAGAGATGAGCAATTTCAAAAAATCCATCTATTTTATTTTTCTGATTTAAATTATATCTTATTGCCTCTATTATTCCTAAAAGCAGATTTGTGCGTAAAGCGTTTTCTTCTTTTCTTAAAGGATTTACTATCTTTATAAAATTTTTCTCTTTTAATTTCTCCAAGTAACTCTCTTTCACAATACTATAAGTAATTATCTCTTTTAGTCCTAAACGCGTAAGGAACTCTTTAAAAGAAAGCCAAAAATAAAAGTCATCTTTTTGTGGTAGAATTGAGGGAAGTTTTTCCGGCACTTTCTCATAACCATAAATCCGTATAACCTCCTCTATAATATCTACTTCTTCTTTTAAATCATCACGAAAAAAAGGAGGCTCTATTTTTAAAACTTCTTTATTCTCCTTACTTACTTTGCAATTAAGCCTTTCTAAAATATTCTTTGCCTCTGAAAAAGAGATATCTACTCCTACATATCTTTTTAAAGAATTAACATTTAACTTTATCTTTTTTGAAGAAGAAGAAACACCTCCAACTTTTTTACTTCCCAAAAAATTACCTCCACATAGTTTTAAAATAAGCTGAACGGAAGCAGCTCTTGTTGCCTCAAGAAGTTGAGGAAACACTTTTCTTTCAAATCGATAACTTGACTCTGTAGAGATTCCCAAAATCTGTCGGGATTTTCTAATTGTAAGAGGTGAGAAAATTGCTGTCTCAATAAGGATATTTTTTGTATTCTCATCTACACAAGAGTTTTCTGCTCCTATTATTCCTGCCAGAGCAATTATTTTTTTCTCATCCGCAATTACCAAATTCTGGGAAGTTAATCTTCTTTCTTTTCCATCCAATCCTAAAAAAAACTCACCTTCTTTTGCCCGGCGAATAAAAATTCTTCCCTCAATTTTATCTAAATCAAAAATATGTAAGGGATGTCCCCATTTAAGCATAGAATAATTTCCAATATCTACAACACTGTTTACTGAATTTATTCCACAATTTGCAATTCTTTCCTTAAGCCAATCAGGTGTTTTTACTACCTTAATTCCTTTAATAACTGAAGCAATATAAAGAGGGCAATCTTTTTTATCCTCTATAGAAATTTTTAAATCTACAGTTTTTTTCTTTATTGAGGGAAACAAAATTTTTAATCTTTTTCCTAAGACCGCCGAGATTTCATTTGCCAACCCAAAGATAGAAAGTAAATCCGCACGGTTAGATGTAACCTCTATCTCAAATATCCAATCATCATTCTCTTTTTTTAAACTCTCTACTTCAACTCCAGCTAAAGTAAGTCTTTCAGCAATATAAGAAGCTTCTTTTTGAGGATTAAAAAACTCTTTGATAAAATTAAGAGTGAACTTCATTTTTAAAACTGCTCAAGAAATCTTACATCATTCTCAAAAAATATCCTGATATCGGCTATTCTATATTTAAGCATAGCAATTCTTTCCACACCCATACCAAATGCAAATCCACTAAATTTTTTCGGATTAATACCGCAATTTTTTAAAACCTTGGGATGAATCATCCCGCAACCTAAAACCTCAAGCCATCCTTTTCCTTTACATACAGAACAACCCTTTCCCTGACAGATAATACAACTTATATCTACTTCTGCTGAGGGCTCGGTAAAAGGAAAATAATGAGGACGAAATCGCAGTTTTACCTGAGGAGAAAAAAAACTTTGTGCAAAATAAAAAAGCACACCTTTAAGATGGGAAAAATCTATCTCTTTATCCACACAGAAACCTTCAATCTGATGAAACATAAAAGAATGGGATGCATCCGGATTATCTGGACGATAAACTCTTCCTGGAGAAATCACTGCTAAGGGTGGCGAAAATTTTTCCATCACTCTAATCTGTGAAGGAGAAGTGTGACTCCTCAGAAGAAATTTTCCTCCTTCTTGAGGAGGTAAATCTAAATAAAAAGTATCAAAAACATCACGAGAAGGATGCTCTAAAGGAATATTTAAAGCAGAAAAATTATGCCACTCATCCTCTATCTCATTACCTTCAATGATCTGAAATCCCAAATTTTTAAAGATTTGACAGATTTCTTCTATCACCTGAGTAAGAAGGTGTTTTCTTCCTACATGCAGACAAGGAGAGATTACTGTAAAATCTATCTCTTCTTCCTTCTTTTCAAATTGTAATTTTTTCTCTTTAATTAATCTTTCAATCTTTTCCTTAAGAAGATTCAGCCTCCTGCCTATATAAGCTCTTTTTTCTTTTTCTAATTTGGGAAGCTGGGAAAACAGTTGATTAATTGTTGATTTTCTTCCTAAATAACGAACCCTTGCTTCCTCTAATTCCTTTTCTGCCTTAACCTTTTTAATTTCCTCTTCTGCTTCCTTTTCTAAGAGAGAGATTTTTTCTTCCATATTTTATCTTTTATAAAATAAACTCCCAATAATGTCAAACAAATAATTCCCAAAAAAAGAGAAATTTTTATTTTATAGGAAGGTATTATCTCTTTTTTAAAAAAACCCTCTTTTTTAATCTTTATCCTTAATGCATGTATATCAGGAATCTTATGTTGAGGACAATTTTTATGAAAAACTCCCTCGATCTCTAAAATATCTCCTTTCTCTTTATAAGAACCGAAGTGTTTTATCATCTTCCAGGAAGAATCTTTAAAGAAAACTCCTATGATTGCCTTCCCTTTCACATTTATCCATATTCCTTCCTTTCCTTTTAAAGGCTCCCCAATTGCTTCTACTTCAACCTTTACAATTTTTCCATCAAAAAAGGAAGGATTTTTTAAAATCTCCTCTATCTTTAAACTATAAAGAGGAAAAGTTAAAATTAAAGTAAGAAAAATAAAAGATAACCTTTTCATTTTTTTAACAAAGATAAAGAATAACCTAAAGCAATAAATACAGATAAAAATTCCAATCTTCCCAACCACATCTGAAAAATATAAATTATTTTTAAAAGAGAAGGCATTGCCGGATTAGTTATTCCTAAGGAAAGCCCCACATTAGCTGTAGCAGAAACTGATTCGAATAAAGAAGAGACAAGAGGATATCCATAAAAAAGAGCAACAATTGTTCCTAAAAGATAAAAGAAAAAATAAACTCCTGTCACAATAAAAGCTTCTCTTATGGGAGGAAATTCCAATACTTTATCTTCTAAATGATGAAAACTCTCTTTATAAACTGCTTTATAAGGCATAATTATCCTTTTTATCTCCCCAAAAATAGCTTTAATCACTAATCCTAAACGCATAAGCTTTATCCCTCCTGTAGTAGAACAAACCCCTCCTCCTATTGCCATAGCAATAATGAGAAGAAATAAAGAGCTTTGACTAAATTTATTTAACTCAAATGAGGCTAAATTGGTAAATCCACATCCGGTATGAGCACTAATCAGCTGGTAAAAACCTTTACGAAAAGAGAGAAAAGAATCTTTGCCTAAGGAAAGATATAAAAGGGTAGTTAAAAGAAAAAGGGAAGCTAAAAATACTTTTATTTCAAAATTTTTAAATATTTCCCGACTATCTTTCTGCCAAACCCAGAAATGGAGATTAAAATTCATTGCTCCCAAAATCATAAATACAAGAGTAACTATTTCTAAAATAAAACTGTGATAATAAAAGATGCTTGCTGCATGAGGTGTAAAACCTCCTGTATCAAAGGAGGCAAAAAAAAGACAGAAAGCTTCAATTAATGCTTTAGAAATACCTAAACCCTTTTTTAAAAGAATAAAAGTATATATTGATACCCCCAATCCTAAATAAATAAAACTTACCTTCCAGATGAATCTTGCTGTAGCAACAATGTTGGGGAAAATTTTTTCTCCTCTTGCTTCACCAAGGTAAAGGCTTACGCTTCCTTTCCTTGTAGAAGTCAAAAGTGAAATACCGGCGAGTACTATTCCCTGTCCACCAATAAACATCATCAAGTGTCTCCATAAATTACAACTTAGAGAAAGATGGTCCAAATCTTCAATTAAGCTTAAACCGGTGGTAGCAAAACCACTCATTGCTTCAAACCACGCATCTAAGAAACTGCGAAAGTGAGAAGATAAATATAAAGGTAAGGCGCCCAGCAAAGAAGCAAAAAGCCAGCTTAAACTTACAATAAAAAAAGAATGCATCCAGCCAATCTCTTTTTTATAAGGAAAAATAAGAATCATAAAAATACCCAAAGAAAGTGTAGCTAAAAAAGAGATAAGAAAATCATAAAAAGGATTAAATTCCTGAAGGAGAAGAGCACATAAAAGAGGAATGAGAAAAAAGAAAGCTAACCCTACCATAATTTTTCCCAAAATATGAAAAATTGCAAAGAAATCTTCTTTGTCAGGAGAGAAAATCATTTTAGGATTAAGGATAAAAGGAAACCGGCTCCTATGATAGAGAGGACAAAGATAATCTCGGCAAGAATCCCTAAAATTATCTTCATAATTTTCCTACTAAAGCTTCTATTAAATCTTTCTCTTTATCAATTAAAGTCGCAGCAATCACCTCATCATCAGCCAAAATTAAAGTATTTCCCTTAGGAACAATAATACGTGTGCCTCTCAAAATTGAGACTAACACTGCATCCTGAGGAAGTTTTATATCTCTAACTTTTTTATTTACAATTGGGGAGGAGGAAGGAATATCTACTCTTACAATAGAAAGCCTTCCTTTTTTTATGCTTAAAAGATTCATTACATCAAAAAAGGAAGCTTCCTCCTCAACAATACGGGCAATAATTGAGGTAGAATCTACCGGAACATCTACTCCCATATATCTATATAAAGGAAGATGACGTGGGTCATTTACTTTTGCCACTGTTCTCTTTATCTTAAAAAGTTCCTTTGCTAAATTACAGATAATAATGTTATCCTCATCAGAAGAAGTGATAGTTACTAACGCATCTGCTTTCTCTAACTTTGCTTCTTTTAAAATATTAGGAAAAGAGGCGTCACCACATATAATAAATGTGTTCTTTAATTCCTCAGCAATCCTCTCACAAACTTTCCTTGATTTATCAATAATACAGACCTGGTGCTTATTCTCCTTAAGTTTTCTTGCCAATAATCTTCCTAACTGTGAGCCTCCAACAATTACGATATACATTTTTTAAATACATCCACCAAAAGATATGTGCGATTAATAATAATTAATCCTTCCTCCGATAAAGCTTTCTTTTTATTAAGTTCATAAACTTGAAGAATAATTTTTTTCAACTTATATTTTCTTTTAACGAATTTTCCCACAACAAGATTAAGATTATCATTTCCTGTAACCAAGACCAAAACATCTGTTTCTTCTATTCCTGCTTTTTTAAGAGTTTCTATATCTAATACATCTCCCACAACTTTTCTTCCATTAAAGTCTTGGGGAAGTTCTTCTAAGGCCTGCGCAGATTTATCAATTACTACAACGTTGTTCTCTGAAGATAACTCTTCTGCTAAAGCTCTTCCCGTTTTACCACATCCGGCAATAATTATATATTTCATTACTTATTTTTAACTAATTCTACCAGCTTCTCAAAAACCTGAGGTTCTTCACAAGCTAAGTGAGCTAAAATATTACGGGAAAGATTAACATTTTTTTCTTTTAATCCATGAATAAACTCTTTATAAGTTAAACCTCTTTCTCTAACAGCAGCATTTATTCTTACAATCCATAAACGGCGAAATTCACGCTTTCTCTGACGTCGATCCCGATAAGAATATACCAAAGCTCGCCTTAATGTCTCTTTTGCTCTTCTTAATACATTTTTGCGTTTACCCCAGAAACCCTTAGTTAATTTAAATATCTTCTTCTTTCTTTTACGTGAAGCTACAGAGTGTTTTATCCGCATCTTACTCCTTTCTTAATTAAGTTCCGTAAGGCAAAGCTCTTTTTACCATCTTTTTATCTGAGACAGTTACTACTGTCTTCTTTCTTAATGCTCTTTTTCTCTTTTTAGATTTTCCACTTAAAAGATGGCGTCTTCCTGCTTTAGAACGAATTAATTTTCCTTTTGCTGTAATTTTTATCCTTTTGGCTAAAGCTTTTTTTGTCTTTAATTTAGACATCTTACCTCCTATTTTGGACCCAGAATCAAGATCAAACTTCTACCTATCATCTGAGGTGTCTTTTCTATCTTTGCAATCTTCTCTGTATCCTTTATCAATTTATCTATTAATTTTTTCCCTATATCCTGATGGATTATTTCCCTTCCTTTAAAAAACAGTCTTATTCTTACTTTATATCCTTTCTCTAAAAATTCCTGAATATGTTTTAATCTAATCTGATAATCATGTTCTTCAATACGGCAAGACAGCCTTATCTCCTTTAACTGACTCTGTTTTTGATGTTTCTTCGCTTCTCTTTCTCTTTTTTCCTGTTCATATTTATACTTGGCAAAGTCCATTATTCTGCATACAGGTGGGTTTGCCTGAGGAGCAACTTCTACCAAATCCAATCCATATTCTTCTGCTTTTTTTAATGCTAACTGGCGAGGAAATATCCCTAATTGTTCTCCTTCCGGACTGATCAAACGCACAGTTTTAGCTGTTATTCTTTCATTAATTCGAATATTTCGCCTGATAATTCCTCCTTTCTAACTTAAATTTTTTAACTCTTTAATAAACTCCTCCAGTTCCCTTCCTCCCAAATCTTTATTTTCTTTTCTTAAAGAAACGATATTTTCTTTTTCTTCCTTTTCTCCTACAATAATTATATAAGGAATCTTTTCTAACTCTGCCTCACGAATCTTTCTGGATAAAGTTTCATCTCTTAAATCTAACTCCACCCGAAATCCTTCCTTTTCTAAAACCTCCTTTATCCGCAAAGCGTAATCTTTAAAAGAACTTTTAACGGTTAATATTTTTACCTGAACAGGTGCCAGCCAAAAGGGGAATCTACCGGCAAAATGTTCCACCAACGTAGCGATAAATCTTTCTAAGCTTCCCAAAATTACCCGATGAATCATAATCACTCTTTTTCTCTTTCCATCTTTATCCTGATAGGTAAGATCAAACTTTTCTGGAATGCTATAATCAAGCTGGACCGTTGCACATTGCCACTCTCTTCCTATAGCATCCTTAAGCTTTATATCAATCTTGGGACCATAAAAAGCCCCTTCCTTGGGGTTAATCTTATAATGAACTCCTTTCTTTTTTAAAATTTCTTCCAAAATTTTTTCTGCTTTTTCCCATTTTTCTACTTCTCCAATAAATTCATCCGGACGTGTACTTAACTCTGCACTGAAGTCTTGAAATCCAAATTTTTTTAATGCGTATTCAACAAAATCTAAAATATTTTCTATCTCCTGATAAAGATTCTCTTCTTGACAGAAAATATGCGCATCATCTTGAGTGAACCCTCTTACTCTTAAAAGACCACATAAAACTCCACTTTTCTCATAACGATAAACTGTCCCTAACTCAAAAATTCTTAAAGGAAGTTGTCGCCAGCTTCTTATCTCTTTCTGATAAATAAGAATGTGCCCAGGGCAATTCATAGGTTTTAAAATAAATTCTTGATTCTCTTTTTTAATAGGATACATATAATCTTTATAAAATTCTAAATGACCTGATTTCTCCCAGAGTTTTTTATCCATAATATGAGGGGTAACAACCAATTCATAACCTCTTTTTATATGTTCCCTAACTAACCAGTCCTCAATAATTCTTCTTAAAATCGCACCTTTGGGAAGATAAAAAACTAAACCTGCTCCTGCTTTATCAGGGTAAATATCAAAAAGCTCTAATTTCTTTCCTAAAACACGGTGGTCTCTTTTTTTTGCTTCTTCTAATCTTTTAAGAAAGTCATCTAATTCTTCTTGAGTAAAAAAAGCTGTTCCATAAATACGTTTAAGTTGAGGGTTTGTCTCTTTCCCCCGCCAGTAAGCACCTGCTATAGAAAGTAATTTAAAATATTTTACCTCTGATGTAGAATTAACATGCGGACCTTTACATAAATCAACAAAATCAGCGTGTTTATAAATACTCACCTTTTCTTCCTCAATTTCCTCAATTAACTCTAATTTATAGATCTCGCCTTTTTCTTTAAAAAATTTTTTTGCTTCCTCTTTGCTCCATTCTTCTTTTATGAAACTATAATCTTCCTTCACAATCTCCCTCATTATCTTCTCTATCTGGGGCAAATCCTCCTCTTTTAAAGGTGCATCAAAATCATAATAAAACCCATCTTGAGTAGCCGGACCGATTCCTAATTTTGCCTGCGGATAAATTCTTTTAACCGCACTGGCCAAAATATGTGCACAAGAATGTCTCAGTGTAGCTAATTCCATAAAAGAAATGGGCGCACCCCGACTTGAACGGGGGACCTTTTGCATGTCAAGCAAACGCTCTAACCAGACTGAGCTATGCGCCCTTATTTTCAATTAAAGAATGGGCGGGGAGGGACTCGAACCCTCACGGTCCCAAAGGACCATGGGATTTTAAGTCCCAGGCGTCTGCCTATTCCGCCACCCGCCCATAAGCTTTGTCTTCTTTCTCTATCTTCTCAATATTTTCCACACCTGTTTTTTTCTTTCCAGTCATTACGGAAACGACTAATTGAATAATGCTTGCCCTTGGGGCAAAAGTCGCTTCCGCCATCCACTCATCCTATCAAGGCGTGGGCCGGATTTGAACCGGCGTAAAACGGTTTTGCAGACCGTTGCCTAACCACTCGGCCACCACGCCTATTTTTTAGATTCTCTCTTCTTCTCCACTACCCTTATTTTCTTTTCCGCTATCTCTTTTAGAGCATTCTCTAAAGGTTTCTCATCCGTCTTCTCCACCAAAGGCTTCTCGCCATCAGCAAGCTGAAGAGCTCTTTTTGCTGCTAATATAGTAAGTTTATATACAGAACCTCTTGCTGCCCCTAATAATCTCTCCAAAGGAACGTAACCCTCCATATAACCTTAACCTTTCTGCTTTCAAAATTATCTCTAAATCCTCCATACTTTTTTTTATCTCCTTATTTATTACTAAATAGTCATAATACTTTAAATACCCCATCTCTTTCTTTGCCAGAAAAAGTTTTTCTTTTAAATGTATCTCTTTCCTTCTTTTCAATCGTTGATAAATCTCTCCTAAATCTACAGCAATAAAAATTGTTATTATTTTACCTTCTTTAAAATTTTTTTTCAAATATTTTCCTCCTTTAACATCAATACACAAAATTAGGTCTTTCTTTGCCTTTTTTGCTTCTTTTAAAAAATACTTAGGGGTACCATAATAATCATTTAAAACTTTTTGGCTTTCCAAAAAAAACCCTTGTTTCTTCTTCTTTAAAAACTCCTTCTTACCAATAAAAAAATAATCTTTACCTTCTTTTTCTCCTTCTCTCCTTCCCCGTGTAGTAAACGAAATTGTACGAAGAAAATTTTCTTTGATAAATTTTTTCCGGAAGAGTCTTTTAAGAAGAGTAGTCTTCCCTACGCCTGCCGGGCCTGAGATTATAAATAATCTCATCGAATCTATTCTATATTCTGTGCTTGCTGACGAATCCTTTCTGAGTAATTTTTCGCCTCAATAATAAAAGAAACTAATTCTTTCTTTTTCGTTTTACTTAAAGAAGCATTTAACTCTCTTAAAATTTCCTGAATAATAAAATCTATCTCTTTACCTACAGGCGCTTCCTTTTTTAAAGATAAAAGTTTTCTCAATTTTTTCAAATAAAAAGAAAATAAAGTAATCTCCTCATCAATATCTTCTTTGCTTATCTCTTTCTCTTTAATCTCAACTCTTACTTTCTTTACTCTCTCTACTACATCCTCCATCTTTTTTAAATATCTCAAAATCTTTTTCTTTACTGCTCTGCCCTGTTTTTGTCGAAATGATTTAATTTTCTTGATAGCTTCTTTCACACCAGCAATTATCCACTCATCTTTATCTACTTCTTTTTTAAAAGAAATTACTCCGGGAAGGTTTAAAAGTTCAGATATATCTATCGAATACTCCAACCCCAACTGACTCACTACTTTATTTATCTGATGATAATAGCTTTTTAAAATCTTCTCATTAATTGCAGGCTGAAGAGCATTTTCTGATTTTATAAATATATACATCTCTATCCTTCCCCGAGAAAAATCTCTCTCTATCAACTCTCTAATTTTTCTTTCCAAGATGACTTTTTCTGGCGGAAGATGGTAGATTGCTATATCTAAGTATTTGGAATTGAACGACTTAGCAACTATTTCCAACCTACTATCTTTTCTCACCTTCCTTACATAAGCATAAGCTGTCATCGTCCTCATTTCCAAACTCTTTTTCTTACTCCATCCAAAATAATCTCTTCTGTGGGATAAAGCTCATATACAATCTCATCTGGCTCAAACCACAGCTTAATTTCTTTTTCTGCATCCTCCTCAGAGGAGGAAGCATGAATTACATTTTCATATAATCCTGACGTCAATATCCTTCCATAAGCACCCCGGATGGTGGTAGGTTCTGCCTCCTCAGGATTAGTTGCTCCCACAACCTCTCTTACTTTCTTGATAGCATCCTCCCCCCAATAAATTAAGGCCAATACTCTATTTTCTCCATGTAGCTGACCGGTAATGTATCTTATAAGTTCTGAATAAAATGATTTATCTTTTAGATGAGCGTAATGTTTCTCTGCCAGTTTTTTTGGCACTTTTACTACCTTAGCAGCAATAATCTTTAAGTGGGTCTTAGAGAGTCTGCTTAAAATATCTCCAGTTAAAGATTTTTTCAATCCATCAGGTTTAATAATTACTAAAGTAGCCTGATTCTTCATAAAAATCTTTTTGTTATCCTCTCTAAATCATCAAGATTATAATATTCAATTACTATCTTTCCCTGATTATTCTTTCTATGAAGTACTTTCACTTTTGTACCCAGTGCCTGCATCATCTTTTTTTCTATCTCACTTACAAAAGGAGAAGTTTTAGATTTTTTTCTTTTTCTTCTTACTTTCTCCTCAATCTCTCTTACAGAAAGTCTCTCTTTTATTATCTTATAAAAAAGTTCTTTTTGTTGTGAGACTTCTTTCAATCCTAAAATCGTTCTCGCCTGGGTCTTACTGATTATTCCTTTTTTTAATCCCTCCTGAATCTCAGAAGGTAAATTAAGCAGCCTCAATGCGTTTGCTATATAAGTCTTATCCTTATTTACGAGGTGAGCTATCTCCTCATAAGTTAAATCAAATTCCTCATGTAACCTCTTAAAAGAAACTGCCTCCTCAATAGGATTTAAGTCTTTACGTTGCAGGTTCTCAACGAGAGCAAAGGCTAATGTTTCTTCATCAGACAATTCTTTAACTATTGTTGGTAACTCTTTGATTCCCAAAGACTTAGCTGCAAAATACCTTCGATGTCCAGCAATTATCTCATATTTATCTTCCCTTCTTCTTACCAGAATAGGCTGTAGTATTCCTTTCTCTTTTATAGAATTTTTAAGTTCTTCTAATTCTTCTAATTTAATCTCCTGACGAGGCTGAAGAGAAGAAGGAATGATTTTTTCCAGAGATAAATATACAAGATCTTCTCTCTTTTCTTTCTCAGGGATTAGTGCCCCTAAACCTTTTCCTAAAACTTTCTTACTCATTTTAAAGAAGACAGTACCTCTATATTAATTTTTCTTCCTAAAATCTCTTGGGCTAAGTTAAGATAAGCTTTTGTTCCTACACACTGAAAATCATAAAAAAGAATTGGTTTCCCAAAACTGGGGGCTTCAGCTAATTTAATATTGCGAGGAATTATTGTATTGAAAGTTTTCTCTTTAAAAAATCCTTTTACCTCCTCAATTACCTGAAGAGTCAGACGTGTGCGAAAATCAGCCATAGTGAGCAATATTCCCTCTATTTCTAAGGCAGGGTTTAATCTTTTTCTTACTAACTCAATTGTTCTTAAAAGCTTTGATACACCCTCTAAAGCATAATATTCACACTGGATAGGAATAATTAAACTTTGAGAGGCAACAAGTACATTTAAAGTGAGAATTCCTAAGGAAGGAGGAGCATCAATTATTACAAAAGAGAATTTCTCCTTTATTCTCTCTAAAAACTTTTTCAACCTTTCTTCTCTGTCTTCAAATCCAACCAGCTCTATTTCTGCTCCTGCTAAAGAGAGGGATGAAGGAATAAGATAAAGATTTTCCCAAGAAGTAGACAAGATCTTATCACTTACATCTTCTCCTAAAAGTGCTTCATATATAGTAAACTCTATCTTTTCATTATTTAAATCCTTCCCCAATCCACTTGTAGCATTGCCTTGAGGGTCCATATCAATAACAAGTGTCTTTTCTCCTCCTAAAGCTAAAAAAGCGGCTAAATTAACTGCCGTGGTAGTCTTTCCTGTCCCTCCTTTTTGATTACAGATACCGATTATTTTACCCATTCTTCAAAAAACTAATAAATACAAGCATTTTCATGAAAGTTTTCACGTGAAAACTCCGTATCAAACCGTATCATGCTACCCTATTCACTCAATTTTTAATCCTTAACTAACCTCTTCCTAAAATTTTTCTAACATTCTCTCAAAAGCCAATAAATACAATTATACCTCTTAAAAGTTTTCACGTGAAAACTCCTCTGCCCTTATCTTTTTTAAATTTACCAAGTTTAATTTTCTTTAAATTCAAGATAGTTTTCAAAAAGCTAATAAATACAAGCTTTTTCGCGAAAGTTTTCACGTGAAAACTTTTTCACTGTAATTTTATAAAATGGTTTTGTCTTTGTCAAGAAAAAGATACACGATTCAGGCGCCATTGATAAATAAAGGTGAATATGTTTTGTGTTAACCAGTAAAGAACTAAACCGGAAGGAAAGTGGTAAAAGATGATTCCAATAAAAAGAACAAAAAATGTTCCCATCTGTTTTTGTTGAGTGTCCTGTAGAGAAGATTGAGCAAGTCTTTGCTGAAGAAGGTTTAAAACCACGAGAAGTAAAGGCAAAACATTTAAATATTCTCCAATAAAGGGAAAGTTGAATCCCAAAAAGATTGCTCTATCCGGGGAAGATAAATCTTTTATCCATAAGAATCTTGCGTTTTTAAGCTCAACTAATCGCAGTAATACCTGATAAAGAGCAATGAAAAAAGGAAGTTGAAGAAAAAGTGGCAAACATCCCCCCAGACAACCACCTGCAGGATTAACTCCATATTGACGATATAGTTCTACAAGTTCTTTGTTAAGACGTGTAGGGTTGTCTTTATATTTTCCCTTTAATTCTTCTATTTTTGGCTGTAATTTCAGCTGCACTTCTTGCATCTTCTTCATCGCCTTAGCGCTTTTTGCGGTAAAAGGGAAAAACAAAAGATAAACTGCAGCGGAAAGTAAAATAATGCTTACTCCCCAATTATGAGTAAAAGAATTAAAAAATTTTAAAATTTTTATTAAAAGAATAGCAATAGGATGGAAAGTTCCATAATGGATAATTTTCTCCAAATTATATTTTTTTAATTCCTCTTGTAGCTGGGGACCAATATAAATATTGAGTTCATCTTCGAGAGGCTTTGTTTTCACTATCCAATCTATTTCTTTATTCTCTCTGTGCAATAATACCTCCCTTGTTTTCTTATCCCAAATAACTAAGCAATAATAGCGAGAGCTTGCCCCTAAAAAGGAGGTCTTAAAAGAACCTTCTTTTGTCCGCAAAAAAGGATTTCTTTTTAACTTATCTTCATCCTGATAAAAAATTTCCTGGTATCGTCGACTTAACCTATTGGATTCCAGTAAGTTACAAAACAAAATCTTTCCATAATTTCTATTCTTAATTTTTAATTTGAGAAGATAGTCTTGAAAGGTAAATTCTTTGACTAAATCATCATAGATCAAAATAACCGTATCATCCTTCCGTATCAGTTTGAACTCTTTATCTTTATATTGAGGAGAATACCCAATATTTGTAAAGGGGAGATATTCCTTATATGGTTTTATAAAGATTTTTTTTATGTAACCTCCTGTAATTGAGTAAGTTACGATAAACTTATCCGTTTCAATATCCTCCATTTTCCCTTTCTTCTTGGGAAGATAAACCTCTTTTCTTTTTTTCTTAACCTTCCTTTTTTGTGGAGAATTATTAGGAGTAATACTTTTTACCCAAAGAGAATAAGAAAGAATAAAAGAAAAAGTAATAATTAAAAATAAAAAAACGCGTTTCTCCATACTTTAAGGATAATCTACCCCTCCCCTAGAGAAAGGATGACACTTAAGAAGTCTTAAAAAAATTTTTTTAATTGCTTTTCTTAGAGAATATCTCTTTAAAGCCTCCTCTGCGTATTGAGAACAAGAAGGAATATACTTACATTTTACAGGAAAAAGAAACCTTACTGCTTGGTATAACTTTATTATCTTTAAGAAAAGATTTTTCACACAGGAATAAGATATTTTCTTCCTTTTTTTCTCCTTCTTTTTAAAATTTTTCTTCCTGAACGGGTAGATATTCTTTTAAGAAACCCGTGTGTTCTTCTTCCTCTTCTTTTTGTAGGAGTAGTCAGGTGTTTTTTCATGATGTTAAAATTTTACATAAAATAATAGCTTTGTCAAATAAAATAATTGTTGAAAAAAAGAACCAGAAAGGTATAATAATAAACCATCCTGCTCACAATATAGAGACTGTGAATAAGTTGTGAAATTTGTGAATAAATAAGATGCAAAGTCTGTGGGAAAAGTGTTTAGAGAGGCTTAAAGAAGAAATAGGAAAATTATCTTTTGATACCTGGATTTCTCCTCTTAATCTAAAAGAGATAAAAGAAAACAGTATCACTCTTGAGGCTCCTGATATCTTTTTTAAACAGTGGCTGGAAACTCATTACATAGAAAAAATTAAGGAAATTATTAAAGAAATAACATTAAAAGAATTTAAAATAAGGTTAGAAGTAAATCCTCAACTATTTAAACGCAAAACTAATCAAATTTTTAAAAAAATCCAGAAAAATTTTCAACAGGAAACAGATTTACGTCTTAATCCCCGTTTTACTTTTGAAAATTTTATCGTAGGTAGTTCTAACCGTATGGCTCACGCAGCCAGTTTAGCTGTGGCTACTTCTCCTGGCAAAACCTATAATCCTTTATTTATTTATGGAGGAGTGGGTTTAGGTAAAACCCATCTTATGCAGGCTATAGCTCATCATATCTTAAGTAAAGATATGCAAAAAAAAGTAAAATATATTTCTTCGGAAAAATTTACTAATGAACTTATCTTTGCTATACAGAATCATATAACAGGAAAATTTCGTAACAAATACAGGAATATCGATGTCCTTTTAATTGATGATATCCATTTTCTCTCTGGAAAAGAAGCAGTTCAGGAGGAATTTTTCCACACTTTCAATGAGCTTTACGATAACCATAAACAAATCATTATCTCTTCTGATAAGCCCCCTCGTGAGATTCCTAAAATAGAGGAGAGATTAATTTCCCGTTTTAGCTGGGGATTGGTAGTTGATATACAACCCCCTGATTTCGAAACAAGAGTAGCAATTTTAAAAAAGAAAATAGAGAAAGAACCAATAGAAATCAGTGATGAGGTGTTAAATTTTGTTGCCGAAAAAATTACTACTAATATTAGAGAATTAGAGGGAGCTTTGGTAAGAATTATTGCTTATTCTTTAATTGAAAATAGAAAAATCGATTTAGAATTAGCTAAAAATATTTTAAAAGATATGGTAAAGGAGATCTCTAAAAAAATAACTCCTCAGAAAGTTTTAGAAAAAGTATGTGAATTTTTTGAAATCTCTCAAGAAGATTTAAAAAAAGAAAAAAGAAGTAAAAATATAGCTTTTCCTCGACAGATAGCTATGTTTCTTTTAAGAGAGCTTACAGATTTATCTTTTCCTGAAATTGGAGCTCTTTTGGGAGCAAAACATCATACTACCGCTTTATATGCTTATAAGAAACTTAAAGAAAAATTAGATAAAGATAAAAAAATTAAGGAAATTATCACACAATTAACACAGGTTATTAAAAGTTAATTTTAAAAAAAATATTTTGTTTTATTAAGTTTTTTAAGATATAATTACTTATTCACAAAAGTTTCTACTACTATGAAGTTTATTATTCCTCAGAATAAGTTAGTAGAAGTTTTAGGAAAAGTTAGTGGGCCAGTAAGTAATAAACAAAATTTTCCTGTACTCAACTGTGTATTAATAGAAGCTCTACAAAACAAAATAAAGTTTATTACAACCGATTTAGATTCTTCTATAATCACCTATCTTGAAATTCCTCCAGAAGAAAAAGGAAAAGTAGCTGTTCCTTTTAAGAGGTTTATCTCTATCGTAAAAGAACTACCTAAGCAAGAAATAGTTATAGAAAAAGTTAAAGAAAATTTGTGTATAAGATGTGAGAAAATAGAATTTAAAATAAATTGTATGGAAACAGATGATTTTCCTAAAATAGATGAAGAAATAAAAGAAAATCTTATAACTTTACCTTCTTCAGATCTATTAGAGATGATAAGAATGACATCTTTTTGTGTAGGAGGGGAAGAATTAAATTATGTACTTAGCGGAATTCTTTTTGAAATAGTGGAGGATAAAATAAATTTAGTAGCTACAGATGGAAAAAGGTTATCTTTTATTCAGAAGAAATTACCCCCTACTCAACCAGAAATATCTACAAAATTAAGTTTCATTCTCTCTGTAAAAGCTATTCATGAAATACAAAGATTAATAAAAGAAAAAAAAGAAATATTTCTTTTCATTAAAAATGGAAATGTAGGAGTAGATTGTAAAGATACTTTATTTTTTACGAAAACTATAGATGGAGAATTTCCTAATTATTCTCAATATATACCTACTCCTGTAGAAAGCAAACTTACCATTAGACGTTCTTTGTTTCTCTCAGCATTAAAACGAGCGCAGCTTTTATCTACCCCTGATTATCAGGGAGTAAAATTAGAATTACAAAAAAATGAATTAATTCTTTCTAAATCTACTCCTCAATTAGGAGAGTTAAAAGAGTCGTTGGAGGCTAATTATACCGGTACACCTCTACAGATAAGTTTTAATCCTGTTTATTTAACTGATGTATTAAGAAATATCGAAGAGGAAATAATAACTTTTGAGATTTATGGAGAGGATAAACCTGCAGTGTTAAGGAAAGATAATTATATCTATCTTGTTTTACCTATAAAGTTATAAGTGGCTGAACATATTCGGAAATCTCTTTTTCGGTTTTTAAATAATTTAAAAAGAAAAAAAATAGAAAAAAAAGACGTTTTACTTATTTTAAATAAGATTTTAAACAAAAACATTCAGAAGCATATTTGTGGTATTCGTTTTTATAAAAACAATCTTATAATTAAAGTAGATAATAATTTATGGGGATATCAACTTAATTTATTATCTCCTCAAATTTTAAAATCATTTCAAGAAAAAGGAATAGAAAAAATAAAAATAAAAGTAGGCTGAAATGAGTATACAACAAAAATATGATGCTACAACAATTCAGGTTTTAGGAGGAATTGAGGCAGTAAGAAAAAGACCAGCAATGTATATTGGGGATACTTCAATAAGAGGTTTACACCATTTAATATATGAAGTTGTAGACAACTCTGTAGATGAAGCTACAGCAGGTTTCTGTACTTGGATAAAAGTTATAATTCATACCGATGGAAGCGTATCAGTTGAAGACAATGGAAGAGGTATTCCTGTAGATATACATAAGAAAGAGAAAAAACCAGCAGTGGAGGTAGTCTTAACCACTCTTCATGCAGGAGGTAAATTTGATAATCGTGTTTATAAAGTAGCTGGAGGACTTCATGGAGTAGGAGTTAGTGTAGTAAATGCTTTAAGTGAATGGCTTGAGGTGGAGATAAAAAGAGAAGGTAAAATTTTTCATCAACGTTATGAGAAGGGTAAACCAGTAACTTCTTTAAAAGTTATCGGTAAAGCAAAACATACAGGTACAAAGATTACATTCAAGCCAGATAGAGAGATTTTTTCTACTACAGAATTTTCTTTTGATTATCTTTCAGGACGCTTAAGAGAATTAGCTTTTTTAAATAAGAATTTAGAAATATTTTTGATAGATGAACGCACCGATAAAGAAAATGTATTTAAATTTAAAGGAGGTTTAGTCTCTTTTATAGAATATCTTAATCGCAACAAAAACCCCTTGCATAAAAAGATAGTCAGTTTTTATAAAGAAAAAGAAGGAATAATAATTGAAGGAGCTTTACAATACAATGATGGATATAAAGAGATGATTTTTAGTTTCGCTAACAATATTAATACTATTGAGGGGGGTACACACTTGACAGGATTTAAAACTGCTTTAACTCGTGTTATTAACCAATATGCACGCACAAAAAATTTACTTAAAAATATCTCGGGTATTTCTGGAGAAGATGCACGGGAAGGACTTTCGGCAGTAATAAGTGTGAAACTTCCTAATCCTCAGTTTGAAGGTCAAACTAAGACTAAGTTAGGAAATTCTGAAGTAGAGGGATTAGTTTCTTCTGTGGTTTTTGAAGCACTTACCTCCTTTTTTGAAGAGAATCCTTCGGTAGCAAATAAAATTATGGAGAAGGCGATATTGGCAGCACAGGCACGTGAGGCAGCTCGACGAGCACGAGAGTTAACTCGGCGAAAGGGAGCTTTAGATACAGCGAATCTTCCTGGCAAATTAGCAGATTGTTCAGAGAAGGACCCTACTTTTAGTGAACTTTTTATTGTAGAAGGAGAATCTGCAGGAGGGAGTGCTAAACAAGCACGGGACAGAACCTTTCAGGCGATTTTACCAATAAAAGGAAAAATTTTAAACGTGGAAAAGGCAAGATTAGACAAGATTTTAAGCAATGAGGAGATAAAGACAATAATTTCTGCTTTAGGAACAGGTATAGGAGAAGACTTTGATATTAAAAAGTTGCGTTATCATAAAATTATCATTATGGCTGATGCTGATGTGGATGGTTCACATATCCGCACTTTACTTTTAACTTTTTTTTATCGTCAATTTCCTCAACTGATAGAGGAAGGTTTTATTTATATTGCTCAGCCACCTCTTTATAGAATCTGGAAGAAAAACCTTGAAAAATATATTCACACAGAGGAAGAAATGACCCAGATTATACTTGACTTAGGAACAAAATCAATGGCGTTGAAGAAGAAAAAGGGAAAAAGAGAGCAAGTTTTTTCTAAAAAAGATTTTATCCAAATTATAAAAAATCTTATTGAGTTAGAAAAACTACTTCACGGGTTAAGTAAAAAAGGAATTGAGGCAAGAGAATATCTTAAAGCAATAAATGAAAAGAAAAACGAATACCCTTTTTATAAAGTCAGTGTGAAGAATGGAAGCACGTTTGTATATAGTGACGAAGAGTTGAGTAAATATGAAGAAGAAGATGTGGTGGAAATTTTTGAAACATATCATATAAAAGAGATAGGTGAAAATTTAAAGAATTTGGAAGTTTCTATAAAAGAGTATGTGGAAGATAAAGAATACTTACTTAGAAATTTAGATACAAAAGAGGAGATTAAATGTAAAAATTTAAAAGAAGTTTTAGAGGAAGTGAGAAAGGAAGCGGTGAAAGGAGTAAATATTCAGCGTTATAAAGGTTTAGGAGAGATGAATCCCTCTCAATTATGGGAAAGCACAATGAATCCTGAAACGCGCACACTTATAAAAGTTACCTTGGAAGATGCGGTAGAGGCAGATAGAATCTTTACTATTCTTATGGGGGGAAATCCCGCACCCCGCAGAGAATTTATCCAGGCTCATGCTCATGAAGTTAAAAATTTAGATATTTAGTTATGAGAGAGGTTTTAAAAGAGCAGATCTATCCTAAGTATTTGGAAGAGGAGATGAAGGATTCTTATCTTTCTTATGCAATGAGTGTAATTGTGGGACGCGCTCTTCCTGATATAAGAGACGGACTTAAACCAGTGCAGAGAAGAATTCTTTATACCATGCATCAACTTCACCTAAGACATAACCAACCTCATAAAAAAAGTGCAAGAGTTGTAGGGGAGTGTCTGGGAAAATTTCATCCTCATGGAGATGTTGCGGTTTATGATGCTTTAGTAAGAATGGGGCAGGGCTTTTCATTAAGATACCCTTTAATTGATCCTCAAGGAAATTTTGGTTCTGTTGATGGAGATCCACCGGCAGCGATGCGCTATACAGAATGCAGACTCTCACGCATCGCTGATTATCTTCTTACAGATATTGAAAAAGATACAGTTAATTTCTTCCCTAATTTTGATAATACACTTTCAGAACCTGAAGTTCTACCTGCTGTTTTGCCTAACCTCTTGGTGAATGGAACCAGTGGAATTGCAGTAGGAGTGGCAACCAATATTCCTCCTCATAATTTGGAAGAAGTCTGTGATGCTTTGGGCTATCTTTTAGACAATCCTGAGGCGACAGTGAAAGATTTATTTAAGATTATAAAAGGGCCAGATTTTCCTACCGGAGGCATCATCTGTGGGAAAGAGAATATTCTTAAAGCTTATCAGGAGGGAAAAGGTAGAATAATCGTGAGAGGAAAAGTTACTATTGAACATACCAAAAATAAAACCCAAATTGTAATTACGGAAATCCCTTATCAGGTTAATAAAGCTGCTCTTTTAGAATCAATTGCTGATTTGGTTAATAGTAAGAGAATTGAGGGAATTTCTGATTTAAGAGATGAATCGGATAAGGAGGGGATAAGGATAGTTATAGAGCTTAAGAAAGATGCGCAAGCAGAGATTGTTTTAAATCAGCTTTATAAACACACAAATTTGGAGATTACTTTCGGAGCTATTTTCCTTGCGCTTGTAAATCGTCGTCCTCAGATTTTAAATTTAAAAGATTTCTTAACTCATCATATTCGTTTTCGTAAAGAAGTTATTCAGAGACGAACAAAGTTTGAGTTAGAAAGAGCAAAAAAAAGAGCGCATATTTTGGAAGGATTAAAAACGGCTTTAAAATTTTTAGATAAAGTAGTGGAATTAATCAAAAAGTCAAAATCACCTCAGGAAGCGAAACAAGCTTTAATGAAAAGATTTTCTCTCACAGAGATTCAGGCACAAAGTATTTTAGAGATGCAACTTCAGAGATTATGCGCTTTGGAAAGGAAAAAGATTGATGAGGAATATTTGGAATTAATAAAAAAGATAGAGTATTATCAACTAATTCTTTCTTCAGAGAGGAAACAGGAAGAGTTGATAAAGGAGGAATTGAGAGAATTAAAAGAGAAATTTGCCGATTCAAGAAGAACAGAAATTGTTGCCGAAAGAGAAGAGATAGAGGTTGAAGATTTGATTGTGGAAGAAGAGGTAGTGATTGCTATCACCGGTTCCGGCTATATAAAACGACAGCCTATCTCAACTTACCGACGTCAGCAGAGAGGAGGAAAAGGTGTGAGTGCTATTACCACAAAAGAAGAAGATTTTGTAGAACATCTTTTTGTTGCCTCAAGTAAAGACACTTTACTTTTCTTTACTAATTTAGGCAAAGTCTATTCTTTAAAAACTTATAAAATCCCTACCGGAACTCGCACTTGGCGGGGAAAAGCAATTATAAATCTTTTGCGTCTCTCTTCGCGAGAAAAGATAACCGCGATATTAGCAGTGAAAGAGTTTGAGAAAGAGATATCTGTTTTTATGGCTACCGCTTCAGGATTGGTAAAAAGAGTAGCTTTGGAGGTGTTTTCTAATATAAGAAAAAGAGGAATTTCAGCGATAAATTTAGATAAGAATGACTATCTTATTGGTGCCGGATTATGTAGAAAGAATGCAGAAGTGATTTTAATTACCAAAAAAGGTTTCTCTATCAGATTTCCTGCTGAAGATGTAAGGGTAATGCATAGACAGGCACGGGGGGTAAGAGGGATTAAGCTTTCTTCTGATGATTGTGTAGTGGGAATGGTTGTTCTGGCAGAGGATATAATAAATAAAGATTTTTATCTTCTTACAGCAACAAAGAAAGGGTTTGCTAAAAGAACGCATATAAAAGAGTATCGCAGGCAAGCTCGTGGAGGAAAAGGGATTATCAATATTAAAATTACAGAAAGAATAGGAGAGGTAATTGGAGTAGTTTTGGTAGCAGAAGATGATGAGGTTATGTGTATTACAGAGAAGGGGATCCTTATTCGCCTAAGGGTAAAAGAAGTCAGAGGGACGAAAAGAGGTACTCAAGGAGTTAAAATTATAAATTTGAAAGAGAAGGACAATTTAGCCTCCCTTACCCGAATAGTATCTCAATAATATAAATTATGGGAATAAACACCTTCTTTAAGCTTTCTTCGTCCCAGACATCTCTATTACCTTTATCTGCTCAGGATACTTTAAAAACTTCATCAAATTTTCCACCTTCATAGAATACCTCCTCTCTCACTTATATTTGCATTATATTTTAATATTCTATCTCCTTTCCTATTAAAGCATTTTGTAGAATAGAAAGATTAAAGATTATAGTTAAGAAACTAATTCTATTTTCTTCTCTCCTTTTTCTATCTCTCCAATAATATAGGCAGGCCAGAATTTGTTAAGATAAGAGGAAATCTTTGAAACATTTTTTTTATTTACTACCAGAATCATTCCTATTCCCATATTAAATACCGAATACATCTCTTTCTCCTCTATGCCTTTTTCTTGAATGATTTTAAAAATTTCAGGAACCGACCATTTTTTTCTAATTATCATCTTCAACCCTTGAGGAATTATCTTTGTCGCTTTATTATAAAAAGCGCCTCCGGTTATATGAGCAATACCATGAATATCATAAGGAAAAATTTCAAAAAGTTTTAAGATGGGCTTAGCATATATCCTTGTAGGTTTAAGTAATTCCTCTTTATATTTTTTAATCTCTTTTTTATCTAAAACCTTTCTTACAAGAGAAAAACCGTTAGAATGAAGACCACTTGAGGCTATTCCTAAAACAATATCACCTTTCTTAACTTTTCTTCCATCAACAATTCTTTTCTTCTCCACTATCCCCACACAGAATCCAGCTAAATCGTATTCCTCCTCCTCATACATCCCCGGCATCTCAGCTGTTTCTCCTCCCAAAAGAACACAATCTGCCTCCTTAAGCCCTTTTTTTATCCCCTCCATCACCAAACTAAGTGTTTTCTTCTTCAGCTTACCGCAGGCAATATAATCTAAAAAAAAGAGAGGTTTTGCTCCTAAACATACAATATCATTCACATTCATTGCTACTAAATCTATTCCCACTGTATGATGGATATTTAAAAATTGAGCAATCTTAAGTTTTGTGCCTACTCCATCACAGGAAGAGACCAGAACCGGTTCTTTAAACTCTTTAAGATATTTTTTAAAAGGAAATAAAGATGCAAAACTTAAAAGATGAGTTTTTTGAGGAAATAGTTTATGCACAAATTGGGAAAATTCTTCTCCCCTTTTTATATTCACTCCACTTTCTTTATAAGTTATTCTCCTCATTTTAGCTGATTCACTATATTCTTAAAAATCTTAAGACCAAAAGGAGGAATGTCTTTATCTTTCCAGAAAGGGTGGTGATGTTTAAAAATAAATCTTTCCGGATGAGGCATAAGCCCTAAAACATTTCCTTCCCTGCTCCAGATACCGGCAATATTATTTAGAGAGCCGTTGGGATTGTGGGGGTAACCAGCTGTATTTCCTTTCTCATCAGTATATCTTAAAGCTACCAGATTATTCTTCTTAATTCTTTCCAAAATTTCTTGTGAGGCAAAGAATTTCCCCTCACTATGCGCTACAGGAAGCATAAAAATTTCGGGCAAATCTTTAAACCAAATATTTCTATTTTTAGAATCACTCACTTTAAGATATACCCATCTATCCTCAAATCTTAAAGAATCATTAAAAGTTAAGGTCACTTTTTGCCTAAAATCTAAATCAGGAAGAATCCCCATCTTCACCAATACCTGAAACCCATTGCAAATTCCCAGAATTATCCCTCCTTTATCTAAAAATTTTTCCAAACTTTCTTTAAACCATAAAAGCAACTCTAAGGCAAAAATTTTTCCTGCACCCAAATCATCACCATAACTGAACCCTCCTGGAATACAGATAATTTGAAACTCACCCAAATCCTTAAATCTTTCTTTAACTACATTTATATGCAAACGAAAGGTGTCTGCTTTCGCAAGCCTGAAAGCAAATTCTGTCTCTTTATCACAATTGGTTCCGGCACTTCTTAAAATAAGCACCTTAGGATTCATAATAAAACTCGCCAAAAACTTCTCTTTTTATCTTTTTAATCTCCCCAATTTTTAAATTAACAACCTCTTTTCCCTTAAACCAGAAAGAGATTATATCATTTTTACTTATACAACCAATTAATCCTAAAGGAACCCCTTCCATATATTTTTCAAACTTATCTTTATTTTCCTTCTTAACCTCAACGATGAAACGGGTAGGGCTCTCACTAAAAAGAATCTCATAAGAAAGTAAGTTCTTAGAAGGAACTTCATCCAAAAATACAGTAACTCCCAAAAAATTAACAAAACACATCTCACATACTGCTACTGCCAGTCCACCTTCAGAACAATCATGACAGGATTCAACTAACCCTTCGCTTATCGCTTCACTTAACTGCTTAAAAATTTTTTTGGCATCTTTCTCTACCCGAGGAACGTATCCTTCTTTTATCTTTTTCATTCGAAAATACTCAGAAGCTCCCATCTCATTTTTGGTAATTCCCACAATATATACTAAATTTTCCTGATGCAGAAAATAGT
>Ga0190363_1000291_pt1 | contig 29115 bp, 29 predicted proteins | sample 48721867_MG_FD_161272 | JGI IMG/M metagenome (GOLD analysis project Ga0190363, IMG submission 161272) | Hydrothermal vent microbial mat bacterial communities from Southern Trench, Guaymas Basin, Mexico - 4872-18-6-7_MG | ecosystem: Environmental > Aquatic > Marine > Hydrothermal vents >... | reverse complement strand
AGATAGGGCGCTACGCCGGATCGACGTGGTATAACGACAACTTCTGGTTCGACCTCCGATACCGATGTATAGGCTGCCTCAATGTCGACTCGCCAGGGGCTGAGGGCGCCACCACCTATAGGGCTGTGGGCATAGGGGAGTTGGAGGAGCTCTCGAAGGAGAGCATCAAGGCGGTGAGGGGAATAGAGGTCGAGGAGCGCCGATGGCCGACGAGGGCGGGAGACAGTAGCTTCTGGGGGACGGGGCTGCCTCAGACCATCGTGGTCTCCGCCAGGCCGAAAGACCTCTACGACCCCTTCGTCAACTACTCCGGTGGAGGATGGTGGTGGCACACCCCCTATGCGACGATGGAGCATGGCGACGTCGACATCCTAGCGATGGATGTTAAGGTAAACCTCAACTTCATCTGGAGGATGACAAACTGCCCGATACTACCCTTGAACTTCGTCCCCTACGCGGAGGAGATGGTGAGGATCCTCAGGGATATGCAGCAGAAGGCTGAGAAGGTGAAACCCTATTTCGACATCGAACCCGTCATAAGGCGGGCTGAGGAGTTCAGGGAGCTGGCAGTGAAGCTGGAGGAGGCGGCCAAGAAGCTGGTGGAGAGGAGACTCCCCGAAAAGGAGGTGGAGCTCCTAAACCACTGCCTCATGTGGGTTTCGAGGCATATCAACCCCGTGGCGCATTCAAACGCGGAGAAGACGGAACAGATGTCGATGGAATACTTCGGCAGAGTCCCCTTCCAGAGGATATACGATGTCATAAAGCTGGCGGAGATGACGCTGCCCTATTCACATGAGTTCCATCTATTGAGGACGAAGCTGTTGAGGCAGAGGAACTACGTCGAAGACGGCTTCTACCAGGCCAACATGCTGATAAGGGAGACCCTAAAGCAGCTCGGCCTCCCCTAACTATCTTTTTTCAAAATGAGCATCGACACCTTTAGAGTCGGCCTCATCCTCACGGAGCGCTGTAACATCACCTGCGCCCACTGCTGGCTCAGCTCAGGGCCGGAGAGACATAAGTCGATGAGGCTGAGTGATGCCCTGAGATATGTCGATGAAGCCGCTGAACTACCTCAGATGGAGTGGATCAGCATCACAGGTGGAGAACCCTTCCTCCTCTATGATGAGATGCTCACCATCATCCGCCACGCCTCGGAGCTGGGTTTGAAGACGGAATGCGTAACCAACTGTTATTGGGCTGTGAACAGGGGGGAGGCTGAGGATAGGCTTAGAGAACTCATGGAGGCTGGTTTGGATGTCATCGACATCAGTGTCGATGACTTCCATCAACGCTTCATCCCCTTCGAGAGAGTTAGGAACTGCTATGAGGCCGCTAAGAGGCTGGGACTGAAAGTTGTCATCCAATCTGTTTATGGTCGAGGCAGCAGGCTGAGGCTCGATGAGATCATCAGACGCCTCGGCGACGGAGGCATAAGGGTTTTAGGTCCAAGGCCGAGGGGAAAACCCCTATACGCCATCGCCATAGAGTCCGGCTTCATACCCATAGGCCGAGGAGCCATGATACCACGTGAGGAGTGGCCCCTGGGAAGCGGCCCAGTGGAAGGCCCCTGCCAAGTCGTGCTACGAGACATCTCCATCTCCCCAGATGGAAGGCTACTCCCATGCTGCTCCGCTTTAGGCCTCTTACCCCAAGCCTCCATGGGCACCCTAACTGAGAGGAGATTAAGTGAACTATTAGGGGAGGCCTTAGAGGCGGAGCTCCTCAGATGGCTGAGGGAAGTCGGCCCACTGGGAATCGCTGAGAGAATCGGCTTCAACCTCAACCCTGAAGGCTACGTGAACCGATGCCACCTCTGCTATGAAGTTCTGAGAAATGCTTATGATTTTCACCGTCGGGCTAAGCGAGGCTTCTGAGGAAGTTCACCTTCCCCAGGTAGGTTCCATCCAGTAGGTAGACCTCGAAGTCCTCTATGTCTACGGCTCCGGTTCTCAGCAGCGGCCCGAGGAGGCTTTTAGGAGACTCAGCATTTATGGGTAGCCCCCCTAAGAGGTCGTTGAAGGCTGGGAACAGGATCATCTCGGGGTCTCCTATCTCGAAGCCTAGGCGCTCCTTGAAGACTTCTCGTGGATTCTCTGGGGTCTTAACACCCATCTGGTTTAGGTATGCCTCCGCCAGCTTCGAGCCGTCGCAGCGGCCTTTAACCCATACCCGCTGTGAGAGCCTTACGCCGCTTGGAGTTCTCAGCAGAACCGTCGGATGGTTGTGGCCCATGAGTAGTAGGTTTGCCGTCAGCAGCTTTGGATAGGGCCAGGCGTGGCCGTGGATGACCGCCACCCTATAGTCATCTTCGCTGAGGAGGAAGCCCCTGGAGGGGTGTATGGCGACGCCCTCTGGGAGGAGCTGTTGAAGATTGGCGTCGTGGTTCCCCCTCACGACGTCGACGGCCTCAACCTCTTCGAGGAGTCGGGAGAAGAATCGGGGGATCTCACGCCGCTCCTGGAAGGAGGTTAGGGGAACCGCGTGCTTGATGTCGCCCAGCAATACAACTCGATCGGGCCTATGCTCCTCCACCAGAGAGAGGAGCTCCCCGAGGATTCGTTCAGCCTGATTTGGTAGGCTTATCCCCATCTTACTCAGCTCATGCTCCAACCCTATATGGAGGTCTGAGGCCATGAGGATCCGCTGTGAGGCCTCCAATAGAAGGGCTGGATGGGGGGAGAGCAGTCTAATCCTCAACCCCTTAAACCTCCTCAAACCTCCGATTTAAACCTCCTTGGAAAAGATGAAATGCATAGAGGAGGCAGCATTAGATGCGATGGACAGCCGAGAAGAGCTGAAACTTCTAGAGGAGATCTGCGACAAGGCGAGAGAGAAGGAGAGGCTAGATGGGGAAGAGGTTGAGAGGCTGAGAGAGATCTTCGGGGAACGATTCGATAGAGCCTGGAGATTGGTGGAGGAGGGGCGCATCAAGCGCTACGTCTTCCAGCCATCGGGGAGGATCATGTGGATCGCCGTTGGAAAGGAGAAGGAGTATCTGCTTCTACCCGAGGCGGCCTACTGCAGCTGCGACGACTTCTATTATAGGGTGGTCGACGGTGAGGCGGCTCTATGCTATCATCTCATCGCCCAGCGGTTGGCTGAGGCCTTAGGGCGTTTCGAGGAGGTCTATGAGGGAGACGAGTTCTACGACGACCTCATGGCTGAGTGGCGAAGCCAGGCCCTGGAGGGCTAGGCTTTAAATCGCCCTCCACTATCTCTAAGGGGAATGACCCTGGGAGCCTTCTTCGACGTCCTCTACGACCTCATCATAATCATCGCCGTGTTAGCCCTCGTCCTCGGCCTCATCCACCTCTACCTATCGAGGGGAGGGGAGTGAAAGACTCCGAGGAGAGCATAGAGGAGATCATCAGGAGGATTCTAGCCCTCAGACCAGAGCTGACGAGGGAGGCGGTGGAGAGGCTCATAGACGAGGAGAGAGCGAGGGCGGCTGGATTATTGACGAGGGAGGCCGCAGCCCACCTAGTGGCCTCAGCCCTAGGAGTCGAGGGGGCGGGTGAACCAATAGAGGCGAAGATGCGCATCGGAAGCCTAACCTCAGGGCTGAACGACGTCTCGGTGACCGGACGGGTGATCCACATCTACCCCTCCAGAAGCTTCAGGCGGAGCGATGGGAGAGAGGGGAAGGTTCTGAGAATCCTCCTCGGCGACTCCACCGGCGTCGTCTCCACCGTCTTCTGGGATGAAAGAGCCGAACAGCTGGAGAGAAGCGGAGTCAAACCCGGAAAGATCATAAGGGTGCTACACGGCTACACCCGTGAACGATTCGGGGAGGTAGAGCTAAACGTCGGCAGGAGGGGCAGGGTATACCTGGAGCCGCTGGACGCGGTGGAGGGGGAATACCCACCATTGGAGAGCTTCTTCAAACAGCCTGGAGAGATTAAACGGGTAGGCCTCACAAATCTAACCGGAGTCATCGTTGATAGAACGCCCCCCTCAGTCTTCATAAGGGATGATGGAAGCGAGGGAAAGGTGGCGAGGCTAACCCTCGCCGGAGGAGGTGGACGCATAACCCTCGTCCTTTGGGATGACTGGGTGGATAGACTCGGCGAGGTGGAGGAGGGGACGAGGATAAGGGTTGTGAGGGGACGGGTTAGACGTAGGATCGACGGCTCCCTCGAGGTTCACCTCGGAGGGGATAGCGACGTCCAGATCCTGGAGCGAGGCGTTGAGGTGGATCGATGGATGAAGCTCAGAGACCTCAAGCCTGGGATGAGGGGCGTAGACATCGTCGCCAGGGTTGTGGAGATAGGTGAAGTCAGAGAGTTCCAGCGGAGCGACGGCTCAAGGGGTCGAGTGGCCTCACTCCTCCTAGAGGACGAGACTGGACGGGTGAGAATGAGCCTCTGGGACGATGAGGTGGAGCTTCTAGGGGAGATAGAGGAGGGAGACATCCTCGCCATATACGACGGCTATATCAGAGGGGGGCCTGGCCCCCTAAGCCTAAGCCTTGGATCAAGGGGGCGGGTGGAGATAAACCCCGAAGGCGTTGAGCCTCCTCCCCTTCCAAGGGAGGTTTGGAGCATAGGGGAGCTCCAGGAGGGTATGGAGAACGTCACCGTTGAGGGGGTAGTCGTCGACGAGCCTGAGATGAGGGAGGTGGAGACCGCTCGGGGAGCGGCGAGGGTGGCGAGCTTCCACATAGAGGACGACACCGGTAGGGCGAGGGTTTCACTATGGAGGAGGCTGGCGGAGGAGGCTGAGGCCCTGAAGCCTGGAATGCTTATCAGGATCGAGAACTGCCATGTCAGACCTCCCTTCAGAGATGAGGTGGAGCTCTCATCGGGGATGTTCACCAGGATCATAAGGCTGGACGAGGGCGCAGACGCAGATATGGCATAAGGGAGGCTCCCTGTCTTAAATATGGCAAATCTTATAGGCCCCTAGAACCCCTATCCACTGATGTCTTCTGAGATCGCGAAACCTGAGATCAAGGTGACACCCCCAGGCCCAAAGGCACGGGAGATCGTTGAGAAAAGTCATAGCACCCTTGCGACGACGACTCAGTGGCTTCCCCTGGTGATTAAACGTGGTAAGGGGGTCATAGTGGAGGATGTCGACGGCAACATATACTACGACTTCGCCGTCGGTGTCAGCGTCCTAAACCTCGGCCACAGCCATCCAGCCGTCGTCGAGGCCATAAAGCGCCAGGCGGAGCTCTACACCCACTTCGCCGGAACCGACTTCTACTATGAACCCATGCTCAAACTAGGGGAGAAGCTCAGGGAGATCACCCCTGGCAATTGGAGTAAGAAGGTCTACTTCGGAAATAGCGGCGCGGAGGCCATAGAGGCCGCGATCAAGGTTCTGAGGTGGAGCACGAAGAGAAGGATGTTCATCAGCTTCATAGGGGCCTTCCACGGCCGAACCATGGGAGCCCTCAGCCTGACGGCCAGCAAGATCGTCCATAAAGACCGATTCTTCCCAACGATGCCAGGCGTTGTCCACATACCCTACCCAGACCCCTACAGGAATCCATGGAACATCGACGGCTACGAGGAGCCTGAGGAGCTGACGAAGGCCGTCATCAACTACCTAGAGCACTACGTCCTAGAGCGGTTCCTCCCGCCGTCGGAGGTGGCGGGAGTCTTCTTCGAGCCGATACAGGGCGAGGGAGGCTATGTGGTTCCACCTAGGAGCTTCTTCAAGGAGCTTAAGAAGCTCTGCGATGAACATGGAATCCTCCTCGTCGACGATGAGATCCAGACGGGTATGGGTCGAACAGGAAAGATGTGGGGCATAGAACACTTCGGCGTCGAGCCTGATGTGATAACCGTGGCTAAAGCCCTGGGAGGAGGCATACCCATAGGGGCTACGGTCTTCAAGGCGGATCTCGACTTCGGCGTAGAGGGCGCCCACGCCACCACCTTCGGAGGCAACCCCGTCGCCTGCGCGGCAGCCCTCGCCGTCTTCGACGTAATCGAGAGGGAGAAGCTATTGGATAACGCCGCGAGGATGGGGGAATACCTCGGCAAGAGATTGGAGGAGTTGAAGGAGAACCATGAGGTTATAGGCGACGCTAGGGGAATAGGCCTCTTCAGGGCTATAGACATCGTTAAGGACCGGGGGACAAAGGAGCCTCACACGGAGCTTAGAAATGAGATCGCCATGGAGGCCTTCAAGAGAGGTCTAATCCTACTGCCCTGTGGGAAATCCGCCATCAGGGTGATCCCGCCGCTGAACGTCAAGGCTGAGGAGATCGACGTCGCCATGGAGATTCTGGATGAAGCCTTTAAGGCACTCTCCGTTTAACCCTATTTTTATCGGCTTCTACTCCTCAGATTCCTTATCATGTTGAAGGGTTATACTTATCGTCGATATACTTCTCTCATTTCCAGCTTCATCCTTTAATACATCTGTGCCAATCTCGATATTCTTGATCTCAAGATCCTTGACGAACACTCTACGCAGCATCTCCACCACACTAACCGCTTTACTTATATTCTTCCCCCTAGCCCTAACTTTAATCTCAGACCTCCCAGCGTTGAAGAGGGTTATACAGGCAACTATATAGTTCATTATGGGCTTACCACCCACGATAACAGTGTCACCCATCTCCTCAACAACCCCAGACATCCCCTACACCTCCAGTGGTTCTCTATAATAAAAAGGGAGCATCTTAAATCCTTTTTCAATAGCTTGAAGACTCATAGCTGGGCCTCTAGGCGGCTATATGAGAAGTAGGAGAAGGAGGGAGAGGAGGAAGGAGGGCGGTATGAGGGCGATACTAGCCTTTCTGAAGAGGGAGAAGGAGTGCTCAAGGATGTCGGCGAAGGTCTCTAAGCCCCCAACTCCTAGGATTCTCATCTCCCTCAGCGTCACCCTACTATGCGCCACCCTTCCAGGTTTCATCTCGGCTAGAGCTCCTCGACATGCCTCGACGACGTATTCTATTAGACGGCTCTCCTCTATCCGCTCCCCTATGGTGTAGTATCCCCTCGGCGTCAATCCTAGGGCATTAACTAGATGTGTGTCACTCGTCATCACCTCCCCCTCAACTATATCCAGCTCCCTAACGGCGGCGAGGATCCGCTCCCTCAGGCCAGCCTTGAGATTGTTTCCGTCGAGAACGATGTAGGCGTAGGTTGCCCCATCCTCTAGGCGTAAGATGAGGGTTGAGATGCCGCAGGGGCCTATCCCATCCTCCAGGCTCCACTCCATTGGAGTGATCCTATAGACGCCGAAGAGGAAGGATCTGCGCTCAGCTTTTAAGGCGCTATCCATCGCCTCCACGGCGGCGGCGTAGAGATTCTCTAAGTCTTCATCCGTGACCTCATTTCGCTCTTTGAGGCTGTTATGAGCGTCAATAACGATGGCCTTCAGCCCCCTCTTTGAAGCCTCTTCCTCAAGGCGTTCTTTCAGCTCGTCGGGGAGATCGTCGAAGCTCTTGGGTGAGAGGGTGAGTATTAGAAGGGCTGCGTCGCCGAAGAGTTGGCAGATGGCTGAGGCTCCATGGTGAACCACCCTTACAGGAGGTGTTATGGCCTCTGTATGCTCGGTCGATGGGGGATGTGATACGAGAGTCTCGACAGCTCTCTCTACCTCCACTCTCGTGGTTAGATCTTTATCATGTGTTGAGACGCCATGTGAGATTAGGGCTAAACAGCCATACCTCCGTTGGAAGACCTCGGAGATCAACCTTGGTAGAACGCTGCTCCCTATCTCCCTGAAGGGGCCTGGATGGATATAGGGGGTGACTAGAGCCGCCTTTGGCTGATGATCCTCCAGGAAGTAGAGGACGTCGATGTGGAGTGTGGCCGTCTCCCCGATTCGATCCATCTCCTCCTCCAGAGACTCCCCGATGCCCTCCGCCCAGGCTAGAGCGAAGGCCCTGAGAAGAGGCAGCGCCCTCCTCCCACCTCTACTTACGATGAGAACTACTAGGGCTACGGCGATCATCGGGATCGCTGTTGAGATAAAGGCGTAGACGAGGAGGCCTAGATGTAGGATTCGATGGATGACTAGTAGCGAGGCGATGGGCTGTAGAAGGATCGATGGAATCCCCCTCAGAGGCGAGGGGGGAAGGGAGAGGAGGACTAGGACTCTCAGCGAGGAGGAGAGGGCGACTAAGAGTAGGAGAAACCTCACCGGAAGATCAGGTCTCCCCGTCGGGATGGATAGGAGGGCTATGAGTAGGAGAAGGGGATAGAGGAGGGATGAGGAGTAGGAGACTATGGTTAGCCTCCTAGGGGTGAGGAGGGGGTCGCTTCTCAGAAGGAGCATCGCAAGGAGATCTGAGGCTAGGGAGGGGGCTACGACCCCGAGGAGAGCTGTGGAGAGGGCGTAGGGTAGACTGCCAAAGCCATAGAGCATGTAGAAGGAAGCCACTATAGAGAGGGTTGGAGCCAAGACGATTACTAGAAGCATAAACTCCATCGAGGGGAATGTGAAGAGGTATCGGTAGTACCTCAGGATCCTATCAGAGGCTCTCCTGCCAGCCCACGCCGTCAACCCTCTCCTCGGATTCAACTTGAGATCAAAGGGAAAGGTAGCCCTCTTTAAAACTCCTTTCCTTACTAGAGGAGGTGTGGAAGTAAGGAGTGAGCCATCACAACTGCGACTATGAGGGCGATGGCAGCCGCCACCACTATCTCGGGGCTGATCTTAAGCCCGTGAGCCTCCTCCTGAAAGAATCTGATTAGACCTGCGCTCGCCGCGGGCATGATGCCGGATTCTCGACGCCTACGACCCATCCCAACTAGACTCTCCTAAAGGGTATTAAAAAGGGTTTGTGGAAAAAAGGGAGAGGCTGAGGCCTAATAGCGCCTACGGCCTCTCCTACTCCGCCTATCTCTAGGGCTTCCCCCGCCTCGATCGGAGCTCCTCCAATACTCGAAGCGCTTCGAGGATAGATTGTTGTCGAGGTTGACCTCCCCTATGGGTGACTCCTCCATCACCTCGAAGCTGCCGAAGCGTCCAAGGGCTAGACGCATGGAGCCTCTGAAGAGGTTGATGTAGGCATTCCTTATGCTCAGCGTCTGCCCCACCTCCACCTGGTCGATGGCGTCATCCCAGAGGGTGAGGTAGATGCTACCGGTCTCATCGCCGACGAGAGCCTCCGCCACCCGATGGGTTGATCGGTCGATCCTCGAAGAGACCTCACGTGGCTCGGTTATCGACACAACCTTGACGATGGTGTAGATGCGCCTCGAGTATCGGTTTAGATCCCCGATCTTAACAGGGGTCTGCTCCTCCTCCTCATATGCCGCCAAGCTTATACCTCTGCTCGTTTTGAGGTGAAGAGCGCTCACCGTGGATATAAAGGTTGTGATGGCCTACTTCAGAAATTCCATTAGATCCACTTGCTGCCTCTTGGAGGGCTTCTCTCCCCTCTCATCGACGACATCGGGAAAGAGGAGTGAGACCTCGTCGAGGATCAACTTAATTCTCTGGGCATAATAGTCGTCGAGGCCATAGCGCTCTACCAGCTTCCTAGCCGGCTCGATATACTTCTCTATGCCACCCCTATGAACCGTAAGCGTCAGCGAGCCTCCGCAGCGGGTGCAGACGCCTTTAAGTGGAGGCCTTCTAAACTTTGCGTTACACTTCACGCATCTAAACTTCTGGCTGGTGTAGGCTCTTAGGTTTCCGATGATGTCTTTAAGGAAGTGGCTTGTTAGAACCCCCTCAGCCACGACCTTAACGTCTACAGCCCTGATCTTCTCAGCCAATTCGAGTTGGCTCTCCAACTTTTCGATCATCGCCTCCAGGCTCGTATAGGCTCCATGATGTGAGGAGTGATTGATGTTTGAGCAGTCCTCGGTGAATCTAAAGCCCTCCACCTGGGCTTCAGTCCCCAACCTCCGCCCTATGGTCTCTATCAACGGCTCATAGAGGCTTGGGGGAGCCCTCTTCTCAGCCAGCCTATAGAGCTCCGGCGGATATCTAGGCATGACATCGACGTTATGAGCCTCCTTATCCACCTCACCTGGGTTTATGGTGGAGATTATGAATAGGGGCGCATCCATCAGCCCCCCGATCTGCTCAGGTAGATACTCCCTGGAGAAGTTCAGCAGGGGATCCAAGGCCAGCATCACGGCGTCCTCATCGCCGTCACAGTTCCTACGCTTAGCCGCATGCCACAGTGGATGTGCATAGCACACCCTAGTCTTCGTATAACCTATGATCCTACCCAGGACGGCTGCCGAGGTGTGCGGAGCCAGCCCAAGTATTAAATGCCCAATCAGATCCTCTCTACGCTCAGCCCTATAGTAGGGTTCTAAGCCATAGACCCTTGTGAGGAGGTCGTCGATAAACTTGGAGACCTTCACGAGGTAGTCGCCGCACTCCTCGGGTAGGATGACATCCTGAGCCTTCAACTCCAGCAGCTGGTAGGGGGACTCAAGGGGCCTGCCATCGATGTCATGGGTATAACCCAGCTCCCTCAACCTCTCGATGGAGGTGCCGATCTCTATAGGCTTGAAGTGGGTTAGAGGGGCGTCGGTGATGTCGAAGCGGATGGTTCCATCTCTAAAGACCGATAGATCATATTGGGCCCTTAGAACCACCTTCTCCAATGGCTCGGGTTGGCGATGGGCGTTCATCAGCCTCTTTACGCCCTTAATCCTCGGCGGCCTCCCACCTCCGATGTGCTTCAGGGCCTTATCAACGAGTTTAGCCACATCTATCCTCATCGTCTTATAGGGAACCGCCCGAACATTGCAGTTTGGACAGGTCTCATCGGCCCTGAGGCTTCTACCACATCTGGGGCAGCTCCATCGGATTTTGGTTTCCACTCCACATTCTGGGCAGATGGCTCCGAAGACCCTTTCACCGCAGATGGGGCAGAGTCGGTCTATCACCTCTATCTCAACGGGTTTACCCCTCTCAGCCTTCAGTAGGTCTCTCTGTGGGCCTCCAGCCCCACCGATTGGGAAGAGGCCGTGGACATAGGGGTTGAGTTTACGCTCCTTAGCCTTCTCCGGCCTCCCCATCCTGGCGCCTAGGTAGATGCCGCTTTTATCCCTCACATCGAGTCCTGAGAGCATCCTGACCAGCTCTAGGGAGCTATCCGCCTCTGGCTTGAGTTCAGGGCTGTGGAGGGCTAGACATCGCTCTAATATCGGAGCCGCCTCCGTGAAGCGGAAGCCCCGTCCGGATCTGATGTGAGGCACTAGAAGTCGCTCCAGAAGCTCCTTCTCAAATTCGTTCAGCTCAACCTCATAGGGGGGAGCGTCAGGCCATTTAGTCATCAAACCCTCTCTAAGCTGGAGGAGCTCCTCAACGGAGACTTCAGACCACATATAGGTATATCTGGGATGGAGGGGGACACCTGCCTCCGCTAGGGCTATGGCCTCCCTAGGCGTGGGGACATAAGCCTTAGACCTCAAGAACTCCTCCAGCCGTTCAGGGGGGAGGCCGCATCGATGACTTAGGGTTTCAAGGCCGAGGTCGCTGACTATCCTCTCCAGGTCTAGGAGCCATTGATTCTCGTCGTAGCCGACGGGTAGGAGCTCCTTATTGTTCTGGATGAGATCCCCCATCGCAACGAGGATGTCGCCTAGGAATAGGATGCTCTCAACACTCTCCAGCAGCCTCTCAGCCTCCTCCTCAGTCTCAACCCTAACTACGGAGCCATCCCGCAACTTGACGACGGGCGGCTCTATGGAGTCGACAGGCGTGACTACGGCCGACTTACCTGGGAAATCCATTCGCAGCTGGACGCCTGTAGTTAGGAACTTGTTGAGGAGGATCATCGATGCTGGATGTATGCCGACGGCGGCGAGACCGGTGTTTCTCGCCCGCCCATATCTCAGCCTGAATCCTCCAGGGGTGTTAGGAAAGGAGAAGACAGGTCTACCTACGATGATCTCCTCCATGAAGCTGGCTGAAGACTCCCTCGCCGAGGCGACCTTCAAATCCCCAAGCCACTCCCATCCATCGATGTGGAGACGCTCACAGATGCCCATCAGCTTTCTAGCTCTGCCAACCACCCCATCGACGACGACGATGAGGGCTCCACCCCTAACTCGATTGGTCTCTATGCCAGGGACATCCCGGAAGGTGGAGACCTCGTAGGGGTCTGTGGCTACCCCCGTCGCCTCTACTGGGAGATTGCGTATGGCGAACTCCAAGTCCTCGTCGGAGACGTGGTATTGAAAGCGTCGAACCCTCCGCTCATAGAGGCGAACCTCCTCGACAAAGCGCTTCACAGCCTCCTCAGACGGCTTATATCGATCCAGGCCGAGGCGTCTACGCACAAAGTCCGCGATGACGAGCGTCAACGCCTGAGCCGTCCCACCCGCCGGCCTTATGGGCCCCGCGAAATAGACGGCTAAATAGCGGCTTCCATCCCTGTTACGCTTGATCCTAATCTCGGGTATCCCCTGGATCGGTGCGATGGTGACGCCCTCTGTGACGATGGCCAGCGCTGTTCTGATGGCCTGCTCCGCCGCTTGCTCCTGTTCTAAACTTCCGAAGCGGCCATAGATGATCTCCTCAGCGATCTTGAAGGCCATCTCATAGCGATCCATCGACTCCAGCTCCCTGATCCTCTTAGCGATGCCTGGTGGGCCGACGAGCTTCTCAACCCTCTCAGCCATATCCTCCGTCAACTCGGACTCCGGCTTGGTGATGGGATCCAGGCCCTTCGCCCTTGCCCTTCCAGCTATCTCATAGAGGCGTTTAAGCTCCTTTCTAAGCCTTGAGTAGTAGGCCTCATACTCCTTGGAGAGCTTCAACAAGCTCTGGGATCCTCCCCTTATAGGATGCTATCCGCACCTCATTTCTCTATCGATGAGAGATTTGGGAGACGATCTCAGCTATACGCTCTCTCACCATCTCCGTCTCCTCTACGAGAGTTCCGGTGACGATGACATCGGCGCCTGACTCCGCTATCCTTCGAGCTGAGTCTCCATCCCTGATGCCTCCACCGACGATGAGTGGAATGGATAGATACCGCTTCACCATTCTAACCATCTCCAGTGGAACAGGCCTCTTCGCCCCTGAGCCAGCTTCGAGATAGATGAAGTGCATCCCCAGGAGCTCCCCGGCGAGGCTGTAGCCTACGGCGATCTCTGGGTGATCATAGGGTATTGGCCTGGCCTGCCCTATGTATCCTGCGGCGCCTCCCTCTCCGACGATGATATAGCCCATCGGAATTGGCTCGATGCCATATTGCTTTATGATCCTCGCCGTCAGGGCTTGGACATCGATGAGATAATAGGTGTTAGATGAGTTGAGGAGCGACATAAACCAGATGGCGTCGGCGTATCTGCTGACGCCGGATATATTATTTGGGAAGAGTATGACTGGGACTTTCACAGCCGTCTTGATGGCCTTCACAACCTCATCGAGATCGCTTTGGGAGGCGAGGGTTGAGCCGCCAACCATAATCGCGGCGGTTCCACCCTTCTCGGCCTCTCTCGCCACCTCTGAGAAGTCCATCTCAACCCTCTCGGGATCGAGGAGAGTTAGATGGATTGTACCCTCCTCCTCTATCCTGTTAAGGAGGTACTCCTCAACGCGTCCTAGCTGCCACTTCCTCATGTCCTTCCATCCCATAGTAGTTGTCGACGAAGAGACAGTAGGCGTCGACGGGGGCCATAGGTGGAGACATCTCGAAGGAGGCTGAGAGATTACAGAAGCCGCAGACTACGGTGACCCTCCCCAGCTTCTTATTCATAGTAACCCTCACCGCGTTCTTCCCGCATCTAGGGCAGAGGAAGAAGACGGGCAACTTCTTCTTCACGATCTTTACGACCTTCCTACGCCTCCGACCCATCTCTCACACACTCGACGGCCTTCTGCTCCTCAGCTCAGCTTTAATATTAAGGGGAGACGCCTCTTATGTTCATTCCGCTTAACCCTCTTTAAGACCTCCTCCACCTTTGATGGGGGGAAACCAAGCTCCCTGGCGATCTCCTCAGCCCTCATACCCCGCTCCCAGCCGTAGAGGATGAGATCTAGGTTCTCATAGCTAACGCCAAGCTCACCCTCATCCGTTTGACCAGGCCAGAGGCCAGCCGTAGGCGTCTTCATAACAATATACTCCGGAAGTCCAAGATGCCTAGCAAGCTGCCTCACCTGGGTCTTGTATAGATCCGCGATGGGCATGAGGTCGACGCCTCCATCCCCATACTTGGTGAAATAACCTAACAGCCACTCGGTTTTATTGGTGCTGCCGATCACCATCATATCCAGCGAGTTGGCGAAGTGATAGGCTATAGCCATCCTAAGCCTCGCCTTCACATTTCCAAAGGGGATGAGAGCCTCGGGATCATAGAGGGGGAGGATATCACGCATCACGTCGATGAGGGGTGTGATTTCCACAATGTCACATGTGACGCCTAGACGCTTTGTGAGCTCCATCACATCACGGACATCACGCTCGGAGGTTACGCCCCGTTCAGGCATGGTCACAGCCCTTACATTCTCAGCGCCTAAGGCTTTCACCGCTAACGTCAACGTGGTTGAGGAGTCGACGCCACCACTGACGGCGACAACCCCACCCTTCAAACCGGCTTTCTCCAACTCCCCAGCTATGAAATCCACGATCCTCCGCTCAACCTCCACTGGATCTATTCTCAGCGACTCCAACGTTAACATACTACCTTCCAACGTTAAACTTCCCTCTATTTAAAGCTAAAATTTATAGTCTCTTTGAAATCAGGGAAGTTAAAACATTCTTATCGATGTTGAATACAGAACTGTATTCAGAGGAGGATGTCTTGAGCGGGCGGGATCGAGGAGGCATAAAAGAGGTTAAAAACTCAGTTTTTAGAATTCTCAGGGATCCAATTATAAGGCTTCTCCTCAAATCCAGCAATTTAACACCAATTCAATTTGAAACCATGCTAATTGACGTTATAGGGAGAATAAACCAGGAAAAAGTCCTTAGTTATGAGGAGAAAAGAAAATTGAGGAGTAAAACCGTGAGCAGGGGGGCTTTCATAAGAACTCTGAACCAAGCCAGGGAGAGAGTGAGAGAGGCCATATATACAATTCTGCTCATCAACTATCTCGGAATACTCGACAGTTCATTCTTTGAGGACTATCAACAACTCTTTGAGCGTTTGAGGGAATACCTCCGAGACATTGAAGAGTCCGAGAAAACTAAAATAATCCTGAGACGGATCGAACATGAAATCAAGACGGGAATCGACGCCCTCATTCAATCGCTGTAATGTGATATCACGCTACATCACGTTTGCCAAGGCGATCACCGACTGACCGAGAGCGACGCCACCATCACCAGGGGGGACAAGGCCATGCCTCAGAACCTCTAAGCCTCTCTGATATAGATAATCAACAATATATTCAGTGATGAATTCATTTGCAAAAACCCCTCCAGACAACGCAACCTTCCTCACACCCTCTTCCTCCGCAACTCTAGAAGCTATTTCTGCGACCCCCTCAGCTAAATATCGCTGTCCAAAGGCCGCCACATCATATATGCTATATTCATTTAATTTCTCAGATAATTCAAGGAGAATATTTGAAGTTTTAAGGATATAAACGCCATTTTCCTCCGAAATCTCTATTGGAATCCTGATCCTGTGGGGATCACCCTTCGTAGCAGCAGCTTCCAACCTCATAGCGGGTTCACCCTCATAGGTTCTCCGATAACATAGACCGCAGAGCGCGGATATCGAGTCCAAGAAACGCCCAGAGCTGGAGGTCAACGTCACATCGGGTGATCTCGAGTGTTTGAGAATTAATTGGAATTCGGATTCGCCGTGAGGGAGGCCTCTCGATATGTGATTTTGTGTGATATCACGTATCTCATCCTCTGAGGCGGTCTTGCTGAGGGCTGCGATCAGCATTCTCAGAGGATAGAGGGTGCATAGGTCGCCTCCAGGCATTGGGAGATATTCCAGATGTCCCTTTCTCTCGAAGGTTGAGTAATCCGCTAAAAGAACCTCTCCACCCCAGATAGCCTCATCTAGGCCGTATCCAACTCCATCTAGGGCTATACCTATGAAGGATTCATCAGGAGGTAGACCATTCTCTGCTGCCGCGGAGGCTATGTGAGCGTGATGATGCTGTGACCTCACGATCTGGGTGTTGAAATCACGTGACATCTCCTCTGCGAGTTGTGATGTCATGTAGAGGGGATGGAGGTCACAGCCAATCACATCTGGGTCACGTGTGACCTTTAATAGCTTCAAGAAATGGTGGATGGCCTCCCTCTCAAAGTCTAGAACCTCCAGGGTCGTTACATCTCCTAGATATTGGGTTAGGAAACATCTTCCATCGAGGGTTATGGCAGCCACATTTCGAAGCTCAGCTCCAAGGGTGATGGCGACTCCATGTTTAAAGGGCACCCTTATCGGGTCTGGGACGTAGCCCCTGGAACGGCGTAGGAAGACCGTTTTACCTCTTATGACTCGGAGAACGGAGTCGTCACATCTATTGATGATCTCCCTGTTATGGAGTAGGAAGTAATCGGCGAGGCCATGGAGCTCCTTTAGGGCAGCATCATTTGTTATACACATTGGTAGACCTGATCGATTGCCGCTGGTCATTATTAGAGCCGGCTCATCTAGGTATTTGAAAAGCATTAGATGGATACCGGTGTAGGGGAGCATCACCCCAACCCTGGAGAGGCCTGGGGCAACTAGCTCCGAGATGATGCCATCCCTCTTCCGTAGTAGAACTATCGGCTTCCTCCAAGACTTCAGTATAGCTTCCTCCTCCGGCGTGACCACCGCAAAGCGCTTTACAGCCTCTAGACTCGGCGACATGAGGGCGAAGGGCTGATATGGACGATTTTTACGCTTTCTGAGCTCCATCACAACCTCATCATCGGTGGCTAATGCGGCTAGGTGGACTCCGCCGATTCCCTTGACGGCGATGATGAAGCCCTCTAAGAGGAGCTCCGATGCGGCTTTGAAGACGTCGCCGACCTCCATGGGCTTTCCGTTGGCGTCGTAGAGGGTCATTTTGGGGCCGCAATAGGGGCAGGTTATCCCCTGGGCGTCGAAGCGTCGATTCATGGGATCATGATAGTCGCGCTCGCAGAGTTTGCACATTGGGAAATCAGCCATGTGGGTTCGCTCACGGTCGTAGGGGAGGGCTTTGATAGCTGTGAATCTAGGGCCGCACCAGGCGCAGGCTGTGAAGGGATAATTATACCATCTACTTGAGGGGTTCTCCATATCCTGAATACAGTCATCGCAGATGCCTATGTCAGGGGGAAAAATCCCTGAGAGGCGCCCCTCGATCTCCCTACTCCTCTCGATCTTAAACTCCCTAAATCGCCCCTTATAGGGTTGATAGGAGACGGTGATACCCCTAATCTCCGAGACCTCTGGGGCGTCTCGCTCCACCTCCTGGATGAAGCGTTCTATAGTGGATCTCTCCCCCTCAACCCTCACCTCGACGCCGGCGTCGCCTAGGTTTACCACATAGCCTCTGAGACCAAGCTTCACAGCCTTACGGTAGATGAAGGGCCTGAAGCCAACGCCCTGAACTCGCCCCTGAATATGGATGACCGCTTCCACCAGCCCAGGAGGTGGAGACATCCCAGAAAGATTTGGGGGAACCTATTTAAACTTCATAGATAGTTTAAGCTGCAACTTAATTATAAGGCGTAAATGCTATTAACTCACTAAAGAGATCATAAAACGAAAACTTTGAACCCGATAACCATTCTAAATTTAGCCTTTCTAACAATAACTCTATCAGCAGCAATAATATACTACAAAAAAATAAAAAGGATAAAAGAAGAATACGAGTCAAAAGAAGACGTTTTTAAAAGCATAACTCTCGGAATAGCAAGAAATATCTATTCAAACATAAAAAACATAGAAAACACAATAATGAAGCTAAGATCAGATGTAAACGAAGCGCTGATTAAAAGCGAGAAAGCTCTTGAAACGTCAGAAACAACAAATCAAGATGTGGAGAAGATATTTAAAAGAATGGATGAAATTGAGAGAATGCTGATTGAGGTTAAAGAGGGAATTGTAAGAAAGCCAGTTAAAATAGAGACCCCAATACCAATAGATGATAGGGAGATTTTAGATGGACTGAATGATACTGAGTTGAAGATTTTAATGATTCTAGATGAATTGGAGGAGGGAACGGTTCCGGAGATTAAGAGAAGGATAAATAAGACAAGGGAACATACAGCCAGGATGCTTAAGAAGTTATATGATAAGGGATTCATCGATAGAAATACTAGTTCTATCCCATATAGATATTATTTGAGAAAAGAAGTTAAGGAGATTATAAGGAGGAGAGCTAAAGAGGCTAAAACCCTTAATGTTTAGTATAAAATTAGTTTAAAGGTGAGCAAAAATTAATAAATTACATAAACCAATCTTAAAACACTAATGGAGAACATCAATGAGATAATTAAAAGGATCACTGAATCCGGATTGATACTTACAAGAGATGGATTTGAATACATAAAAGCCATAGATCTTAAAGGATTGAATGAAATCATTGATTCCGTTATTCAAGAGGCTCAAAGGGAAAATGTTTGTTATATTGATAAGAGCTTCCTGAGTAAATTCTTCGAGAAGAGAGAGCCAATACAGAAGACTGAGGAAGAGCGGGAGGGAAAATATGAGAGAATTAAGCCGGAGATAATATATAGTTTACATCCTGAGCCGTTGGGTGATGTTGGGGGATTCCTACAATACTTTAAAAGCAGATATAATAAAATATCTAGATTATTTAGGAAGAGGGGGGATTTAAATAGGGTTGTTAAGACTGGGGAAATTTCTAGGCTGCCTATGAAAACTAGGTTTAAGATTATTGGAATGGTTGGAGAGTTGGTTGTTAGGGGGAGGAGACTATATCTGGATCTGGAGGATGATGAGGGGTCTATAACTATAATTACGGCGGATGATGATGTTTTTAGGAAGGGGTTGATGCTTCTTAAGGATCAGGTTGTTTGTGTAGATGCGATAAAGCTGAGAGAGGATCTTTTCATAGCTAAGGATTTTATATGGCCAGATATAGCTACTAAAGTTAATAATAGAGCCAATAGAAGGGTTTTTGCGGTTTTTATATCCGACCTCCATGTGGGGAGCATTCACTTTTTAGAGGACTTATTTAATGATTTTATTAAATGGCTTAATGGGAGATTTGGCAGCGAATTTCATAAGGAAGTGGCTTCAGGGGTGAGATATCTGGTTATTGCTGGAGATATTGTGGATGGTATAGGGGTTTATCCTAATCAGATTAATGAGCTTGAGATAAGGGATTTATATGAGCAATATGAGGCTGCCGCAAGATTGCTATCAAAGATACCTAGACATATAGAGATCATCATTATACCTGGAAATCATGATGCTGTCGCCAAAGCGCTACCCCAGCCTCCAATCCCAGAGGAGTATGCTAAGGAGCTCTACATGGATGAGCGGATTCATATCCTCAGCAATCCCAGTTATATCAGCCTCGAAGGAGTCGAGGTTCTGATCTGCCATGGAAAGGCCTTAGACGACGTTCTCTCCAGCAAGCCTGGCCTCGACTTCCAGCATCCAGCTAAGGGCATGGAGCTCCTATTGAGATGTAGACATTTAGCTCCCATCTATGGAGCCACCACGCCTATAGCACCCGAGAGGGAAGACCGCCTCGTCATCGAGCGTGTGCCAGATATTCTCCACATGGGTCACGTCCACATCCACCAGATCAGGAGGTATAGAGGTGTGACCCTCATAGCCTCCGGATCCTGGCAGAGCCAGACCTCATATCAGCGCAGGCTTGACATAAAGCCGACACCAGGCATCGCCACGATCGTAGACCTGAGCAGCCTACAGACCTACACCATGGACTTCAAGGCCCTAAGTGGCTGAGTCCCCGAGCGATTAGACCCGCAACCCTCAAAGGCTCAGGAATCCTACATATTAGAGCAGTCTCCTCTAGGACTCCCCTGGCCCAATTCTTGGATGCCCCGATCACCTCGAAGAAGACTCGGCAGCCCCGTATAACCAGATGCTCTACATCGCCCAGACGGGATATCACATCCCAGCGGATCCTCCAATCTGAGAAGTTTTCCCTTAGAGCCTTGAAGATGGCTCCACTATCCGGATGCTTCTCGGCGTAGATGATGACCGGAACTCCAAAGGCCTCATGTAGCCTGAAGGGATCTATGATGTTGAAGCCAGCGAAGGTTACGCCGCCGAGGATGAAGACATCAACGGGGCCGTCGACGATGCTGATCAACTTGTCGGTGGCGTCTAGACCATCGATCTCGATGTCAACAAGGTGAACCCGAAGAATCTTGGAACCCTCCATAACTACGCAGCAGAGAGGAACCCTACTGGGCTTTTGCCCCCTCAGAAAGCTTCCATCCTCAACTCCGGCGACATACATCTCAATACTTCAGGAGCTTACCATAAATCTCAGATTTGATGAGGAGATGGGGATATATCGTGTGGGGAGCCTCAACAACCCCAGAGTGGATTATTATGCCATTAATATAGCTTAGGGCCTCCTCGTCGACATCCTTCTCGAAGACGAGGTGGCCGCTGTTCTCTATCTTGAAGTTCCCCACCTTCTTCTTGAGAACGATGATGTCATTTTTCGATAGGAAGATCTCGCCATTGTTCCTCAATACGAAGCAGTCCTCATCCTCCTGATCGGTCTTTCTAACGCCGCCGTTACCATTACCGTTAGACTCAAGGAATTGTTTTAGGGCAATATTCATAAGGTCTGCAACCCTCTTACCGCTACGTTTGGCCATGGAGAATATCTGATGATACAGCTCCGTGTCCAGCCCTCGGATGGAGACGGTCTTTTGCGGCATCGGTAAACTCTCCAAATGTTTACTTGTAAACATGTAAACAAAGAAGCTTATAAGCTTATCGGGATAAATTATAATTGCAACAAGTGGTGTATGAAACTTGATACTTGAAGAAGCAACTAAAGGTGATGTCTGTCAAATACTCTCACAAAATGAGAATAACTTAGACCTGATAATAGACTTTTACAGGAGGTTATTATCTCCAAATGAGAGAACCAACCTAAGACAAAAGATCAATCATATCAAGGAGATATTATCATTCAGTGAGAATATCTTCTCCTCACAGTCAGTCGCCCTAATCTTCCTATACTTCTGCTTAAATGGGGCAGCGACGGCCTGGACTCTTCAGAAGGAGCTTCATATACCGGAGGCAACCGTCTACAGGGCTTTGAAGAAGCTGAGGTCGCTGGGCGTCATCTATCCCGCTCTTAAGGTATCCAAGGCGAGACCTTCAAGGGGTGGCCCTAGGCCGACCGTATGGGCCATCGTCGGAGCATCCACCGAGGAGATCTCAAAGGCCTTGAGGCTCCACTTTAGAAGTTTAAGCCCGAAGTATTGCGTGGCTGAGAGACTTGCCCAGACGATTCTAGACCGATACCTGAAGAATGGACGTGAGATAACCTACAGGGAGATACTGATCTTCGTGAAGGAGTTGAAGATCCCCTTCGAGAAGTATGACATCGCAGAGCTTATAGCCCAGTATCTCAACGAGATAGGGGTTAAGGTCTGGAGATAGCTATATCTCCTTCAACTTCTGCTGCAGGGTCTTCAGCTCTCCATGCTCCTTAATCCTGATGGTTGTCCTCAGCCTCACGGGGAGGCCGATTCTATGGAAGAAGTAGTATAGGCTCTCGCCATCGATCTTCTCCCTAAGTCTCCCATCTCTTATCGCGGCTAAGAGAGCCTCCTCGATCTTGGGCATTATATCAGGATACTGCCTCCACGCGGCCCTATAGACCTCCCAGGCCCTGCCCACGAAGAGCCTTCTCAAAGCCTCCCTTGGGTCGGCCTCCTCTCCCCTAGGGGCTGTCATAATCCTCCGCTGGAGCTCCAGTAGCTTCTTCCTCTTCAGCTTCTCCAATTCATAGTCCATAGGGCCTTCAGAGGGTAGAGGCGTCGCTCTTTTTAACCTTATCCTGCATAAGCCGAGATGATATGAGGATCCACTCCGAGGAGTATGAGTTCAATACCCGTGGAGAGTTCGATGTCATAGACCTAACCCCCTGGCTAGACAAAGTCGCCTCCCGTTCAGGTATTAAGGAGGGCCTAATGCTGATCTACGCCGGCCACGCCACAGGGGTCATAGTCCTAAACGAGTATGAACCCTCCCTAATAGAGGACATTAAGGAATTCCTGAGGAGGCTAACCCCCTCAGATGGAGATTATAGGCATCCCGTAAACGCCTTCTCCCACCTCAGATCGATGCTCCTAGAGCCTAGTAAGGTGATCCCTATACATGATGGCCGCCTTGGATTGGGGACTTGGCAGAGAGTCTACTGGATCGAGGCTGAGAGGCGTCCACGCAGACGCAGGGTTGAAGCCATGATAATAGGAGAGTGAAACCCATGGCAGACCCCTACGAGGAGCTCCTGAAGGAGTATAGACGCAGGAATCCTCACTCCTGGGCGGCCTATCAGAGGGCTAGGCGATCCCTACCAAGCGGATGTACTAGGAACGTCCTATACTATCCACCCTTCCCCATATACATGGTTAGAGGTGAAGGCTCCAAAATCTGGGATGTCGACGGTAATGAACGGATAGACCTAAACTTCAACGCCCACCCCCTCTCCATGGCCGCTGGCATAGCCACTCTAAGAGAGCTTAGACCAAGGGTCCATGAGCATCTAAACAGCTTGGGACGCCGTATCCGAATGGAGGTTAAAGCACTACTTGATGAGAAGGGTCTGCGAGCTCAAGTCATCGGCATCGGCTCCCTATTCAACATCCTATGGACCGATGAGGAGGTCTGGGATTATCGATCCGCTGCCACCAGTGATATGGGCCTATCACACTGCCTATCCCTCGCCCTAATTAACAGAGGCATATACCTCCGAGCTCATCCCAATGTCTCAGCCGCTTCGACGGGTGGGGATGTAAGGAGATTTCTAGAGGCCTTGGGCGATGCCTTGGAGGCTTTGAAGCCGATCATAGCGGGGAGGATGCCTCATCTCTTGGAGCGTGGGTAGGAATCGTTATCTCCATGAATCTCCCATAAGATTTGATGCGTCAGAGCTTCCGCTTCATCGGGCGTAGCACTCCAAGGATGGATGGAGTGGCGAAGGTGACTGGGAGGGAGATCTACGCCTCCGACATATACCTCCCAGATATGCTCTATGCCAGGGTTCTGAAGAGTCCCTATCCCCATGCACGGGTGAAGCATATCGATGTCTCAGGGGCTGAGAGGCTTGGAGCCGTGGTGGTCACCTATAGAGATGTCCCAGATGTGGTCTATTGTCCGAGGCTTGTCAGCACTCCTGAGGCCACTTATAAGGATTGGAGGGTTCTAACCGGTAAGCCGCTATATGTGGGTGATCCCATAGCGGCGGTGGCGGCCGAGTCCGAGGAGCTGGCTCAGAGGGCCTTAGAGGCTATAGAGGTTGAGTTTGAGGTTCTAGAACCCTCCTTCGACCCCCTGGAGTCCATGAGGCCTGGGAAGCCGCTTCTACATGAGCGCATCAGATATATGGGTGAGGAGGTGGAGGTTGAGAATAACATCGCCTGCACCATGGAGATCGAGCAGGGAGACGTTGAACGTGGCTTCGAGGAGGCTGATGTAGTTCTTGAGCGGGAGTATCGAACCAATCGGCGATACCACTGTCAATTGGAGCCTAAGACGGCTGTTGTCAGACCTGAGCCAGGCGGCGGCGTAACCATCTGGACTACGACGCAGTCGATCCATAATACGAGGCTGTTGATCCACGAGATATTCGGCATACCCGTTGGGAAGATCAACGTGGTGAAGACCGCCCTCGGCGGAAGCTTCGGCTCCAGCATCCAGACAAATATCGTCGTCCCCATAGCCGTCGCCCTAGCCCTAAAAGCCCGCAAGCCGGTTAGGTTGGCTTATACGAGGGAGGAAGACCTCCACGAGCACTGCGCCTACCAGATGATCTTCAGGCTCAAACTCGGCGCCAGGAGGGATGGAAGGCTGACAGCCGGCAGCCTTGAGGCCATTCTCGACATAGGCGCCCATCAGATTCAGGCCTATCCGCTGCTCGGCTGCCTCGTCGGATGGTGGGTCTCCCTCTACAAGCTTCCAAATCTCAGGTATGTGGGGAAGGCTGTTTACACGAATAAGGTTCCAAGCTGCGCCATGAGGGGGTATGGAAACCCCCAGATCACATGGGCCGTCGAGTCCCTGATGGATGAGCTGGCCGAGGAGCTGGGCCTCGACCCCCTGGAGTTCAAGCTCCTAAACCACGTCGGCCTAGGCGACCTCTTCTGGGGTCAGGGGCCTACGGTTAAATCCATCATCAAGAGCTCCGGAGTCGAGGAGCTCGTCCGACGTGGAGCCAAGCTGATAGGGTGGGATAAGAGGCCTAAACCTGGAGCGCAGAGGGGGCGTTATCGACGAGGAATAGGCTTCGGAAGGGGCTTCCACACCTCCAGCGCCGGAGCACCCGTTCCAGGAACCGTCGTCGACTATACGGGGGCTATGCTCAAGGTCAATGAGGATGGGACTCTGGACTACATCACGGCCATGATGGACTGTGGGGGTGGAACCTTGACGGCTCACGCGAAGATAATCGCAGAGGAGATAGGCGTCCCCCTAGAATGCGTCAACATCGTGAGGGCGGATACGCAGACGACGCTCTACGACGTCTGCACCCATGCCTCAAGGGGCGTCTACGCTGGGGGCGCCGCAGCCCTGCAGGTGGCGAGGGAGGTGAAGAGGAAGCTATTAGAGCTGGCCGCAAGGGTTCTCGATGCTTATCCGCATGCGCTGAAGATCAGGCCCGACGAGAAGCGTGGGCAGGGCGTCATCTATGTGGAGGGCGTTGAGGGGCGTGAGATCACCATCGGCGAGCTGGCCTCCATGGCGAGGCATAAGAATTGGGGAACCATCGCAGCCGTCGCCAGCGTTAGGCAGGGTAGCTGTCCGCCGCATTTCACGGCCTACTTCGTCGAGGTTGAGGTGGACACGGAGACGGGTAAGGTGAGACCCGTGAGGGTGGTGGCTGGAGCCGATGTTGGGCGGGTCATAAACCCGAAGCTGGCTGAGGGCCAGATACATGGAGGCTTCGCCATGGGGTGGAGCATGGCCCTCCTAGAGGATACCCCCTACGACCCAAGGAGTGGAGACCTGTTGAATAAGGGGTTCATAACAGACTATAAGATTCCAACGGCGGGGGATCTCCCATCCCTGGAGGATTTCCAGGTCTTCTTCGTCGAGACTGAGGAGCCTACAGGCCCCTTCGGAGCTAAGGGCCTTGGAGAGGGCGCCCTAAACCCCGTCGCCGGAGCCATAGCCAACGCCATCTACAACGCCATAGGTGTGAGATTCTATGAGCTTCCAATCACGCCGGATAAGATATTGAAGGCTCTAAAGGGAGGTGAGAGGCGATGAGTCTGTGGATAAACCGAATAGACACTCACATTCTCCCCATAAACTTTCAATATCACGCTCCAGAAACCCTGGAGGAGGCCCTGAAGCTCCTCGCGGAATACGGTGACGAGGCCAAGATACTCTCAGGTGGAACAGATCTGCTGGTGAAGATGAAGCAGCGCCTCATAGAGCCGAGGCATATAATCAGCCTCAGAAACCTCACCGAGCTGAGAGGCATAAGCGAAGTTGAGGGGGGCATACACATCGGGGCGGCCACAAAGCTGAGGGAGATAGAGCGGTCCCAAATCATCGCCGAGCGTCTCCCCCTCCTACATGAGGCTGTCAAGGCTATCGGAAGCATCCAGATCAGGAACATGGGAACAATAGGAGGAAACCTCTGTAATGCATCCCCCGCAGCCGATTCAGCCGTCGCCCTCATGACTCTCGGGGCGGAGCTCCACGCCCAGAGCATAGAGGGTGAGCGCATAATCCCGATAGAGGATTTCTTCAAGGGGCCTGGAGTCACAGCCCTAAAGCCGGTGGAGCTCCTAACCGCCATACGCATCCCCCCTCCACCGGAGAATTATGGATGGGCCTTCATGAAGATCGGTAGAACCAGCCTCGACATCGCAACCGTCAACGCAGCAGTCCTACTCACCCTCCGTGGAGGCCGAATCGATCTATGTCGAATAGCTCTGGGAGCCGTGGCCCCTACACCGGTTAGAGCTGTGAGGGCTGAGGAGCATCTAAGGGGGAGGGAGCCGACTCCGGAGCTTATACAGGAAGCCTCAGAGCTGGTGGTGGAGGACATAAGTCCAATAACCGATGTGAGGGGAACCGCCGAGTATAGGGTTGAAGCCTCAAAGGCCCTGGTTAGAGACGCCCTCAAACTCTCCATCGAGAGAGCTGGAGGTGGAGGGAGATGAAGATACGTTTCAAGCTCAACGGTAGGGAGATCGAGGCAGAGGTAGAACCCAATACTCTGCTCCTAAATCTCCTCAGGGAGCATCTCCACCTAACAGGGGCAAAATATGGATGCGGCATAGGGGAATGCGGAGCCTGCACAGTTCTCCTCGACGGCGAACCCATCCTATCCTGCCTCACACTAGCCGTAGAGGTCGACGGAAGGGAGGTAACAACCATAGAAGGCCTAGCCAGAGACGGGGAGCTCCATCCACTGCAGAGGGCCTTCCTAGAGGAGGGCGCCGTCCAATGCGGCTTCTGCACTCCAGGGATGATACTCACAGCTAAGGCCCTACTCGACGAGAATCCGAATCCATCGGAGGATGAGATCAGGGAGTATCTAAAGGGAAACCTATGTCGATGCACGGGCTACGTCAACATAGTTAAGGCTGTTAAGCGGGCGGCTGAGGAGATGCGGGGATGAGGCTCTCCGCCATCATCCTAGCGGCGGGGAAGTCTGAGCGTATGGGGAGGAACAAGCTCCTAATAGAGTTCGGGGGGCGCCCCCTCCTCTCATGGGTCTTGGATGCAGTTGAGGCCTCAAGGGTGGATGAGGCCATCGTCGTCCTCGGCCATAAACCCCAGGAGCTAAGCCCAATCCTAAGAGCATACGACGTCGAGGAGGTCTATAATCCAGATTATGAGCTTGGCATGACCACCTCCTTCCAAGCTGGGCTGCGTAGAGCCTCTGGGGATGCGGCCTTCCTAATCCTCGGCGACCAATTGGGTTTGAAGCCGGAGCTCCTCGATGAGATGGCGAGGGTGATGGAGAGAGACCCCGAAGCCCTCCTCGTCAGCCCCATGTATCAGGGTCGGAGGGGGCATCCCGTCCTCTTCCATAAAACCCTCTTCCACGAGATCCTAGCCCTTCCACCTGGCACTCCCATCAAGATGGTCGTCGATCGATATGAGGCCCATCATCGATATGTGGAGGGAGACCTCTGGTGCGTCTTCGATCTGGATACCCCTGAGGATGTTGAGAGGGCTAAGCTCCTCTTCTCGCCTTGATTATCTCCGCGATGATGCTTACGGCGATCTCCTCTGGGGTCTCAGCCCCGATCTCTATGCCTATCGGCCCCCTGATCCGCTTCAGCTCATCCTCCGTGAAGCCCTCCTCCCTCAGCTTCGCCTTATGCCTCTCAACCTTATGCCTGCTTCCAAGCAGCCCTATGTAGGCTGGGTGTTTCCTCAGCATCACCCGTAGGGCTGCGAGTTCATAGGGGGTTTCACCATGGACTATGGCTACGTAATCAGTCGGTCTAACCTCCAGTCGCTTAAGCTCCTCCTCGAAGGGGCCTGAATGTATCTCGGCGTAGGGGAATCGCTCCTCGGTGGCTGTTGGGGCGTCGTCGACGATGACGACTTCGAAGCCCACCATATGTGCGAGGTCTGCGAGGGGTTTAGCTATGTGTCCCGACCCGATGATGATGAGCCTTGGATCGGGCTGTATGACGTCGATGAAGACCTCAACCTCCCCTCCACACTCCGATTTTAGCGGTATCATCCCCTCTCTGGGTTTGACGCCTAATGCGAAGGATATGCTTCTGGGTTTTCCCTCCCTCATCGCCTTTAGGGCCTCTTCGATGATGATCCTCTCCATCTCGCTTCCCCCTATAGTTCCCATGGCGTTTCCCTCCTCGTCGACCAGCATCTTGGCCCCAACCTCCCTTGGGCCATACCCCCTCTTGGAGACGAGAATACAGAGGGCCGCTTTTCTCCCCATCTTCAGAATTCGGCTTAGCTCCTCGAAGAGTTCGCTAGTCTTCACCCCTCAACCTCTCCGCCGCATCGAGTATGGCCTTGACTATGTTCACGTAGCCGGTGCATCGACATAGGTTTCCGGCGATGGCTCTCCTCACCTCTCCCTCCGAGGGCTTCGGGTTTCCGCTCAGCAGCGAGTAGGCTGAGATGAGCATTCCAGGGGTGCAGAAGCCGCATTGTATGGCTCCATCCTCGACGAAGGCCTCTATCAGCTCCCTCATAATGGGCTTATCCCTCAAGCCCTCCAGGGTTTCGACGCTTCTCCCCTCCACGAGGGGGGCGAGCAGCAGACAGGAGTTCACGGGTCTTCCATCCAATAGAACGGTGCAGGCTCCACACTCGCCGACGTTGCATCCCCTCTTAACGCTCTTAATCCCCAGCTTCTCCCTCAAAAGGTCTAGTAGGGTCTCGTTATGCTCAGCCTCGCATTCGATCCATTCTCCATTCAGTTTGAATCTCAGCATCATGCCTTGCACCTCCTCCAGGCTTTTAATAAGGCTCTACGGCTGAGAACCCTCGACATCTCCCTCCTATACCATGCTGAGGCCCTGATGTCGTCGATGGGTCTAACCAGCTTGCTGCAGAGGGCTGAAACCTCCTCGATGAGCTCCTCGCTCAGCTCCTTACCCCTCAGCCTCTCCTCAGCCTCCCTCATCCTTAGAGGCCTATCCGCAACGGCTCCTAGGGCGAGTCTCGCCACCCTACAGGTCTTATCCTCCACCTCGATGTAGGCCGCCGCATTTACCAGAGCCAAGGTTACAGCCCTTCGACGTCCGATCTTCTCGAAGGCTGATCCAGCGCCCTGAGGTGGAGTCTTAAACCTCACCTCGGTTAGGAGCTCATCCTCGGCTAGGCTGTTCACCTTAGGCCCTGCGAAGACCTCCCCGATGGGGATGCATCTACTCTCGTCTAGCGACCTGATCTCAGCCTCAGCCTCTAAGGTGAGGAGAGGCGGCCCTAGATCGGCTGCGGGTGATGCATTACAGAGGTTTCCCCCTATGGTGCCTCTATTCCTTATCTGGGGGCTTCCCATGGAGGCGGCGGCCTCCCAGAGCGCCGGAGCCTTCGAGGCTATGAGCTCTGATTCCACTAGGTCGCTGAGGGTTGTGGTCGCCCCGATTCT
>Ga0190363_1000290_pt1 | contig 29123 bp, 26 predicted proteins | sample 48721867_MG_FD_161272 | JGI IMG/M metagenome (GOLD analysis project Ga0190363, IMG submission 161272) | Hydrothermal vent microbial mat bacterial communities from Southern Trench, Guaymas Basin, Mexico - 4872-18-6-7_MG | ecosystem: Environmental > Aquatic > Marine > Hydrothermal vents >... | reverse complement strand
ATAGACTTAGAACAAAGGAGCTTGAGGCTTGTCGTAAATTCTTGGAGGCTATGAAATACGGGGAGGAGAAGACTCGAGAAATAGAGAAGTTATTTAAGGAAGATCTAGAGAGGCTCTTCGAGAATTTAGGAATCGACAGAGACGATCCAAACTTGGTGGAAAAGATGAGAAAGGTAGATCCAACCAATTATCCTCTTAAGCTGTACCATTTCGAGAAGGCTTTAGAGAGAACCTTTGATGAAACGGTTGAGGAAGCACAGAGGATGATCCAACAGACTGTCAGGATACAGAAGCCGGAGATCGGAAAGAGCTATGGATTAATCGCGCTTGGCGAACGTGGAGAACTCGGAGGATTAGTCGGGGTTATTGAGGTAATAGTAAACCCGAAGGGAAATGGCAGGATTCAAGTTGTAGGTAGCGAGGCTGGAGAAAGCATCTTAGCAAGTGCACAGGATGCTTTTATACACATAAACTCTATGGCGAACTGGAAGTTTAAGGATTACGATGTCTATGTTGAGATAGTAACCCCAGCTAAGGGCATGGAGAAACAGATGCTCGCGTCCGGAATCACTAGACCTCCAGTTTCAGGCCCCTCAGCGGGTTTAGCAATAGCTGTCGCTATGCTTTCAGCCTTTCTAAATGTCGAGGTCGATCCGACCGTTGTGATGACAGGCGCCATAACCGCGAGAGGAGAGGTGTGGCCTGTTGGAGGACTCGACTATAGGGGAATGGGCAAGATAGAAGCTGCATTATCTGATAGATATGCCAGAAAGTTGATTATACCAAGATATAATTATGAAAGACTCAGAAATTTTGATACAGAGAAGATGCTGTCCGAGAAGAAGATTCAGATCATTCCGGTTCAAACATTTATGGAAGCAGCCGTAGAAGCGCTTATAGGCTTCTCTTCTCAAGAAGAGCTGATGAAGAGTCTTAAGAAGAGCTTTCCAGAACAAACATTATGATTCTCTAAACTCTCATCAAATGTGAAGAATTGGGAGAAAACTAAAAGGGGAATTATTATTCTTTTGTGGACTAGTTTGTTTTTGCATCTTTACAGTCTTATTGCCTACAGGTTTATGAGCATATTGCAGATGAATCTTTCATTGCGAATTATCTTATGATCTTCTTCACCATGCGGAACTCCTTGAATACACATATAAATGACGAATACGTTGCCCAACGCTCTTTCTTCACTATAATGTCCAAGCCTAATCATCACAACCCAGAAATCTATACAACCCTTAATTTTAATGAAAAGGTGAATGTTTAAAAGGTTGGATGAAAAAGAGATTATATGATAAATGTCATCTTTTTTGGGGAGAGGTGATTTTGGCGAGGGGCGGACGGAAACGAATAAGAATCCCAAAGCTACTCTCACCAGTAAATTCATTTGAGGGAGCTGTCGGCGTTATTCGGGCTGGTGCAGATGAGATATATTGCGGCGTCGCAATCCCCGGAAAACTCAAAAACTTCACTATATATAGAGGTCCCGGCGCATCGCCTGCCCAGTTGCCGACATACGACGAGCTTGGCAAGATTGTGAATTATGCTCATAGGCATGATGTGAAAGTAATAGTAACCGTCAATGAACCCTTCATGTCGAAAGTGCTTGATAAGACGATGAGAAGTCATATTCGCTCATGTCTTGATGAAGGAGTAGATGCATTAATAGTCGGAGATTTTGGAGTATTATCGATTATAAAGGATTTGGGCGTTGATGTGCCTCTCATCGCGAGTACATACTTTGTCTCGATGAATTGTGAAGCAGTAAATTTTCTGGGAAAACTGGGTTTCAGCAGGGTGATTCTTGAACGACACCTCACACTTCAAGAGATATCTGAAATCGTAAACCATAGCAACGTCCCGATCGAGGTTTTCTGCCACGCTGGGGGATGCTCGAATATTAATGCCAGTTGCTACTTCTATCATTACGGAATCTTTTCAAAGCTTCTAGGCTCTGAATTGAGGGTAAGTAAGCATGTAAAGAGCGTAATTGCTCCATGCACCCTATTCTATGACGTCTACGACGTGAACGACGAAGAGACTAAGTTATGTAACATACCGATACTGGATGCTTTCACCTTCTGTTCGTTATGTCACATACCAGCCCTAGTCAGGATCGGCGTCTCAGGCTTGAAGATAGTTGGAAGATTCAAAAGTGCACAGGAGCAAGAAATCTACACCCTCGTCTATCGTGAGCTATTAGATACGATAGTGAAGGAGCGTGGTAATGTGAACAACAAACGTGTGCTCGACAAGATTAAATCTTTGAGGCGGAGGCTGGATAAACTAGAGATAGATAGGGCTATTGGGAATTCAGATGAGAAAAAACCCAAGATAATGAAAGGTCTGAATGGAAGAATTAAGCGTGCACGCTATGAAGTATTGCAGGGAATCACCAAATTTCCATTCAGGGATATATATTGTGAGCAGAAGCGTTGCCTTTACGGACCGCTATTCAACGTTCCATACAAACACTTTACTTCATGGGATCCAAGGAAGCTTCAGTCATGAAGTTTTCAGTACAAGTTGATGATCTGAAGCTGCTTAATGAGGCCTTGGCTACTGAATGCGATAAAGTTAGATTCGGCGCGGAATTCTGCGAGTGGAAAGTGCCAAGTCTAAAAACGTTAAAGACTGCTTACGATTTAACCGTAGATGCTGGAAAACAGTTTGATTATATTACTCCAAGATGCTCAGATAAGACCGTTAAGAGGATACTAGATCACCTTAGTTTTCTTAATGATAAGGGTGAAATCAAGGTAATAATTAATGATATTGGTTTTCTCAATGTTTTGAAACGTTACGAGAGACTTATACCTCATTTAGGCAGACAATTGATTCATATACCAGCTAGGTGTCCATGGTTCTATAGAGACTCTAGAAGCTTTATCTTCTTCGGCTTCATGATAAAAGCAGCTATAATGAGAAGGCATATAAAGGATTTGTACAACCAGACCAGCCTTCATTACGAACCTACTATCAGATTCTATAAGGAATATGGGTTTAGAGGCTTGGATCTCGATTGGATTCCTAGATGTTTTCCCCACTACAAGTTCTTTGTTGACCAAGGCCTGGACGTAGCCGTTCATACGCATCTGGTTCCGGTTACCGTCACGAGGAAGTGTCATACTGCACGATTTCTAGGCGAGAAGAACCCGCAGAACTGTTCTAAGCCATGCAATACCAGAGCTTTCCTATTGAAACATGAAGGCGTATTTATGACCGTTAAGCTTTTTCTGCATGGTAACGCCGTATTCACACTCACTCAACCTACTAAGAAAGATGTGAAGAATCTTTTAAGAGCGGGTGCTACTGAGCTCGTAATTACTATGAACCCTGTCACAAATACGCTAAGTCGCGAGAGAGTAAATGAAGTTATATCTTCGATCAAGCAAATGTTTTAAAAAAGGCACCTCTCAACTATCATCATACAATGATAGAAACGATTACTACAAGTTTTCCGCATACATTTAGAACTACACCATTTCATATTTACTATATTTTCCTTCATGACTATTCTAAGCAATCTCTTAGTGACGCCAATCATTAACATTACCGAATCTTTTCTCAGCACACAAGCCGTGAAGCTAATCTAATAAGGAATCTAGAAGCCATTTTTAGCAATTAGGGGAAAGCATAAAACTTGTAGCGAATCACCTTGGTTTTTCGCTGTTTACATAGTTGCTCTATTGTGGTTTCTTGAGTCTTCTGGAATACACAACGCGAGTTAACTGAATCGCTTAAAAATGCTTACAACAAGGAGTGATAGAAACCTCTAATCCATGTAGAAGAAAACATGAATCTCCGTAAAAGTTATATTAATTCAAAAGAAACCTATTATTTTAACAAAATAATTGAAGTCTTCCTTCTTAGAATGTTATCAGAAGAGAGAAGAAGATGTTGAAAGTAGGCTTGATTGGATGCGGACGAATAATGCCAGCACATCTTCACGGCTATAAGGAGCTAATCGAGAGAAATATTGATGTAAGAATTAAGGCTCTATGCGCGAGGAAGATTGAAGATGCAAAGAGATTCAGAAGACGAGAAGACGGTGTGCCCCCTAGGAAGCCAGTTGGTCCTCCGGGTGACCCATTGGCTAAGCCGCATATCTACGTGTATGATTTCCAAAAAGACGTTGATGTGGAGGTCTATGCAGATTATAGGGAGATGCTTAAGAAGTCGGATATAGACGCCGTTGAGATTTATACCTCAGTCTTTTCTCACCATAAGATCGCCATAGCATGTATTAGAGAGGGCAAGCATGTCTTAGTTGAGAAGCCAATAGCATTAACTGTGAAGGCAACTCGCAAGATGATTCAAGAAGCCGAGGATCATGAAGTAGTGCTTGGCGTAGCCGAGAATACAAGGTACTTCTCAGATATTCGAATGACGAAGTGGGTAATCGATCAAGGGTACATAGGGAAGGTTCAAGCTGTTTTAGGAGGTAGCATGGGCGGGTATTGGTCCCCCGACAAGATCGTTGCAGATACAGCTTGGAGACATAAGAAGATGCTTGCTGGAGGAGGAGCAACTATAGATATGGGAGTTCATCTCTTTCACATTCTACGATATCTTTGCGGCGAGATCGACGAGGTTTCAAGTATAGTTGAGATTATTGAGAAGGAGAGGTTCCGTAGGGACGAAGAGGGGCGGATCATGGAATCCGTGAAGCCCGATGTCGACGATACTTTCTTCGGACTCTTCAAGTTCAGAACGGGCGTCATAGGACAATGGTTCTTTTCATGGGCAGGACATGGGGAGGAGGCTTCTCTTCCACGAACAATCTATGGAACAAAGGGATGTATAAAGGGCGATAAGCTCATACTCAACAGCGGAGAGAAGATCGATATAGAAGGACTCTTTGAGAAAGAAGCAGGAGACGAGACGAAGGAGAAGTTCTTTCCCTACGGCATAAAGGATCCCATGGCCCTTGAAACGCTGGAGTTTCTGAGAGCGATTAAGGAGGGGCGGGAAATGGAGACGAACGGCAGAGAGGGACTACGAGACTTAGCAGCATCCTTTGCGCTTATTGAGTCTTCCCGGCTAGGTAGATCAGTTAAAGTTGATGACGTAGAGTCTGGAAAGATTGCAGAGTACGAGGAAGAGATCAACAAGTATTATGGAATATGATTCGATCTGAGATCTGTCAAACGATTAAGCTTATGAATGGTCATCATTGAACGGAGGGTTCTAGGATGAGTCTAAAAGCAATAATTTTCGACCTCGATGGCACACTGATAAAATCTAAGATTCCGTTTAGAAAGATGAAGATACGCATCGTCAAATATCTCAGAGAAGCTGGAGTAACACCAAACGCGATAAGCGAGGATATGATGAACTTCGAAATAATGCGTAAGGCGGTTGAAGATTTAAAGTCCAAAGGATTCTCGGAGGAGTATATTGAGAAGGTTATCAATGAAGTAACGAGGTTAATGAATAAAGTTGAGCTTGAATCAGCTGACGACGCAACGCTAATTCCAGGCGTGCCCGAAACAATCAGGGCACTAAAAAGCAACGGGTTAAAGATAGGGCTCATGACAAGGAGCTGCCGGAAATATGCTGAGAAAATCCTAAAACGATTCGGTCTTCTAAGATATTTTGACGCCATACTCGCTAGAGATGATGTTGCGTATCCCAAGCCTAATCCATCCCATGCGATTGAGCTACTTAAGCTTCTCAATTCGTCAGTCGAGGAAGCCGTATTTATAGGCGATCACTGGAGTGATGCTGAATGTGCAAGAAGAGCCGGGTTAAGATTTATATGGTTTAGACATGACAATTCGCATAATTGGGACCCAAGGGTTTTAAAGATCAGTAATATAAGTGATGTTCTTGAAGTTGTAAAGAAGTGTTGAGAGATATTCTTATATTTGCAGGAATAGATAGCCGTTATGTAATTTTTCCCGGAGGAAAAGTTTTGGTTCATTGCTCTGAGCTTGAAAGTCTCAGGAGAGAGATATCTGCTATAACTTTTGAGATACTGCGTCTCTGCAAGAAAAGACTTGATATAGCAAAGAGAATAGCGATGGTTAAATCAAGAGACGGTCTTCCAATAGAAGATCTAAGGGTTGAAGAGAATCTCAGAAGAAGAGTCAATATTTTCTGCAGAGAAAAAGGATTACATGAAGATTTCTGCAATGCTCTCCTAGATCTCTTAATAAAAGAATCTAAACGCGTACAGAAAGAAGTTATAGAACACGTATGCTTGGGGTGAGACAAATTAAATGAAAGTAGCGATCATAGGAGCCGGCAAGATGGGAAGATGGTTCACAAGATACTTTATTCAGCAAGGGCATGAAGTTTCAATCTCTGACATAAACGAAAAATCTGCCAAAAGATTCGCGGAGACGATGAAGATAAGTTTCGCCCATAGCAACCCGGAGGCGGCAAGATCATCCGATCTCGTGATGATCTGCACCCCTATCGAAACGGTGCCCATAGTCATGAAAGAAATACTCGATTATGTAGACCCATCTGCACCTATCGCGGAGATATCCTCAATCAAGTCTCCGGTTATGCTAGCTTTAAAAAAAGCCGCTTCATCCGGGAAGCTTATTCTATCTCTTCATCCTCTCTTCGGCCCTGGAGCCGAGATCTCTGCGAGGGAGAGAATGATTCTGGTGCCTGTTAGTGATGCCAATTCGGAGATTAATCTTGCAAGGGAATTATTTCCAGGAATGGAGATACTGCCTGTGAATCTCGAGAGGCATGATTATGTGATGTCCTTAACGCTTTCCCTAATCTACTATGCGAATATAACCTTAGCTTCAATCCTCGCTCAGGAAGACATTAAAGAGCTTAGGAGACTCGGCGGGACTACATTCAGGATACAGCTCATGCTGAGCGAAAGCATTATGAGCGAGGATCCCGCTCTCTGCGCATCTATTCAGATGAGCAATCCCTATGCGATTCAGTCTATAGAGAAGTTTCTTTCAGAAGCCCATAAGCTACTGAGCTATATACGTGGAGGAGATGAGGAAAAGTTTAGAAATTTCTTAAAAGATGTTCATTCGACACTAGCCAAGAGAGAAAATATGACAAGATCATATGAGGATATGTACAAAGCTCTGAAAGCTATTCGTGAAGGAAAATGCTAATCTTTAAGCTTAATCAGAGTGTTTGTATTTAATACTCCTGGAAGATTCCTTATGGCATCGATCTTCCTATTTAAGTCATCAATCGTGTACGCTTGAATAAAAGCTGCGATGTCGTAATCTCCGGAAACCTCAAAAACCCGCGTGGCGATTTTCTTCATATTTTTAGCTACGTTGCTAGTCATTGTGGGCTCAGTCTCGACAAGAACTACTCCCTCGAACTCCGCGGTGGTTTCGATTGTGAATCGCTTAATCACTCCATCCTCCTGAAGTTTTTTTATCCTTCTTCTAATAGAGCCCTCAGTTAATCCGACTTTCTTGGCAATATTGACATACTTCATTCTAGCGTTATCCTTTAAGATCCTCAAAATCTCAAGGTCGATACTATCCATAAGAGTATTTTCTACGAGAAAAGATATAACTTTTGTGAAAATCGTAACAATCCGTCGCGCATAGAGTGTAAAACTTTTCCGGTCGCCGGGATATTTTATGCTATTTGTCGGTCTTCCTGTCTTGTGTGCTGCTATTGCGTGGCTATAGATGAAGCAACACAAGCTACACGCATGCGGATCTTTCTACGCTTCATCATTCTTTTTTATTATCTAGTGATCTCTAGATCCCCCTCAAATAGAAAGCTATACTCAACCCCCAAGTTGATGAGTACTTCTTTATCTGAGGATGGACCAGTATATTATCTTTATTCAAGTCTCCTTAATAGCTTGAAGAATTTCTTCCAGCAGTATTAGGCGTCGAGTTCGGCTGAAAACTCCCAAAAGAGGTTCTCACTTTCTTCAGATATTTGAGAACCAATCCTGACATCCACGTCAAAAACTGCTTGAGAAGAACTTTTATCTCTAAAAACAGCAATTGAACAACCTTATTTGAAAGGAACCAAAAAATATTAAAACTTTATTAATCTAGTTTTAAGAAGATCGACGGAGACAACAACACGTGCTTAATATGAAGATGAATGAAGATGGCTCTATCCCTGAGGATGATTTTCAAGAAAGAAAATAACAAGTTAATTGTAAGGGGTCAGGGCGAAATTATTTGGCTGGAGCCTTTCGGAGAGAATTCATTACGAGTTCGAGCGACGAGAGGAAAAGAGATCGTGGAGGAAAACTGGACTCTACTTCCACAACCTAAAGTTCCTGCCGATATTGTTATTGATCCAGATAAAGCCGTGATCACAAATGGAAGATTAAGTGCGGAAGTGAGAAGCACCGGAGACATCCGATTTATAGATGCCAACAGTAAGAAGATATTGTTAGAGGAGCTATGGATCGATCAAAGAGTTATGAATGCTTCGATCTTGAAAGCAAGGAACTATAAGGCTATAAGTAGCGACTTATTCAAAATTCAAGTATACTTCAAAGCCTTCGACGATGAGCGTTTCTATGGAATGGGACAATACGCTAACGACTGTTTAAATCTAAAAGGATGCGCATTAGAACTTGCCCACAAGAATACGCAGATAAGTATTCCGTTCTTACTTTCCACCCGAGGCTATGGTTTTGTTTGGAATAACCCTTCAATTGGGCGCGTGGAGCTTGCTAAAAATCACACTATGTGGTTAGCTGAAGCAGCTCGACAAATCGATTACATCGTGATCGCTGGAGAAACACCTGTGGAGATCGTTAAGAGATATACTAGTTTAGTTGGTAAAGCTCCACGGTTGCCAGAATGGGCTCTCGGTTTCTGGCAATGTAAGTTAAGGTACAGAACCCAAGAAGAACTCTTAAATGTAGCTAGAGAGTATAGGAGAAGAGGCTTGCCTCTATCAGTGATAGTAATAGACTTCTTTCACTGGCCACATCAAGGAGACTGGAAATTCGACTCAAAATACTGGCCAGCCCCAGAAAAAATGGTTAGGGAATTAGATTCTATGGGAATCAAACTTTTAGTTTCTATATGGCCTACCGTCGAGGTTAACAGTGAAAACTACCGAGAGATGGTTAGGAGAGGTCTTCTCGTTAGGACAGAGAAAGGAGTATACGCATTGAATATGTTCCGTGCTATTACAACATATGTAGACTTTATGAATCCTGAAGCTAGAGAATTCGTATGGGAAAAAGTTAGGGAAAACTACTACAAGTATGGCATAAAGAATTTCTGGCTAGATGAGGCAGAACCCGAATTTGGGACGGCGGGTCCGGGATATGATAATGTAATAACATACGATTATGATAACGTACGATATTATCTGGGTAACGGTTTAGAGGTAAGTAGTCTCTACCCATTCTACTACGCTAAGGCGTTCTCTGATGGGTTGAAGTCAGTTGGAGAAGACGATTACGTGCTTTTAATTAGAGCTGCATGGCACGGCAACCAAAGATTCAAAAATGTTGTTTGGTCAGGGGATATTCCTTCAACCTTTGACTCGTTGAAAAGGCAGATAAAAGCTGGACTTAACATGGCTATATGTGGAGTTACATGGTGGACAACGGATATTGGAGGCTTCCATGGTGGAGATCCTAGTGATCCGCGATTCCAAGAATTGATTGTGCGATGGTTCCAATATGGTGTATTCTGCCCAATATTCAGATTGCATGGAAACCGTAAACCATATACGCAATCAAAAGGAGAGGTTGTAGGGACGGGTGGACCAAATGAAGTTTGGTCATTTGGTGAGAGAGCCTACAAAATAATAAGTGATCTGCTTTTCCTTAGGGAAAGAATTAAACCATACATCATCAGACAAATGGAGATTTGCTGCCGAGAAGGGATACCACTTATGAGACCATTGTTCTTTGATTTTCCAAACGATGAAACAACCTATGAAGTAGAAGACGAATTTATGTTCGGCTCAGATATTCTAGTCGCCCCAGTATATGAGGAAGGAGCAAAGAGCAGGAAAGTATACCTCCCAAAGAGAGAAAAATGGATCGACGCTTGGACGGACGGAACATATGAAGGCGGGCAATGGATCGAGTATGAAACGCCATTAGAGATAATTCCAGTGTTTTTACGAAGCGGAGCAAAAATCCAATTAAAGCCCCTCAAAACTTCACTAAAGCGTGCTACATTGGGATAACATTTTATGACGTGATGAAAATCTCGCAATAAGTGATATCGCTTATGTGACAATATACAAAGATAAGGAGAAAAACATGCCGTCAACCAAGTCGATGCTAAAACAGTAAAAACAGCGAGCAGTCATGATGTTCAACGAAAAATGTGTAGCCTAAACTAATCTCATCTTCTCTTTTCTGTGCCTAGAAACTACTAATTGAGGGGTTATGCTGAACCTCGCTTTAAATAAATCAGGTGCTTTATACAGATTAAAGGGGCATATTATCTGCTAGCTTCAATCTGCTGTATTAGCCTTCTCAAATGAGCCTAATATTCTTCGGAAGTAGACTTAAAGATTCTTAACCCAACGCTACGAGGAGAGTAGGAGATCACATCAACTTCATCTATGCACACATGATTATACCTTTTAACTGATATCTTTTTTATTTCTCACTGTTTTTAGTTGTGTCGAAGCAAGATGTGCAAAGTGTTATGCGGTAAAAGGTTCTCTTTGAGCTTCATCTTCCTTGCAGCATTCGCATATCAGATGATAGTGGGTGTTGTGGGCATAGCCGTCCCAATCTACGCTAATATGTTAGGTGCTTCGTTATTTATTGTCGGCATCATAGGATCTGCAGGCGGATTGGTCTATTCCTTTATGCCGCTGGTCTCAGGTATTCTCTGCGATAGAATTGGAAGAAAACTCTTCATTTCTGTCTCTTTATTCTCTTACGGAGTATCTTGTCTTCTCTACAGCTTAGTTCAGGAACCCTTGATGTTCATTCCAATAAAAATTTTAGAATGGATCTCTGTTGCTACTTTCTGGCCTGCAGTTGAATCTCTGATCGCTGATTCAGCTACTGAAGAACTGGAAGACGCATTGAAAAAATTTAATATCTCTTGGGGTTCGGCGATGGTTGTTGGTCCCTTAATGGGAGGCATATTAATAGATGAGTTGTCAATAATGGCTCCATTCTTCTTCGCAATGCTGATCAGCTTCTTTTTTGGGATGCTCAGCATCATAGTGGTTAGAGAACCGCGGAAGCCCCTAGATGCGGAAAAAGATTCGCGTGGAAAACTGAAAATGAACGGTGAACATGACGGATCAATAGTGGTTGCTCTAGTAACAATCTTTCTTTTTTCATCAATCGTCAGCATCTTAATGTCTCTATTTCCATCATATGCAAGAGATTTAGGGATATCTGCCTCCGAGATAGGAGTGATAGCCTTCACGTTTGGCGCTACTAGGGTGGTAACCTTTTATCAAGCACCCAGAATAGAAGCACGGATAAAGAAAACTGGCATGCTTCTTATAGGTTCATTGGTTCTCGGCTTTGCTTCTTTGGCAACATTCTATAGTGGCAGTACCTTATCTTTTTTGATGTGTTTTCTACTTTTTGGATTCGGAACAGGGATCTCTTATGCGGTGTCAATAGCATTAGTGCTTAGGTGGCGGAAATCTTCAACGGGCTATGCAGCTGGAGTATTCGAAAGTCTTATTGGGACTGGATACTTCTTGGGGCCATTGATAGGCGGCTTTCTCTCCAAGTTTGCTAGCAATCTCCCCTACATTTACGGGTTCTTCTTAAGTCTCATAGTGTTCCTAATTCAGCTATGGTATAGACGTAGATTTTGACCGCTAAAATAAATTCTTATTTAACCGAATCTAGCTATGCGTGCTATACGGAGTGATTAAGATCATACCTAGAAAACTCTTGTCATAGTTGAGTTTCTGAAAGTCATAGCTTCAGAAGCGTTCTTATGCACATAAGATGTGAAAATCTTCCTTTTTTGAGTTTACTGGAATACTTTATGTGTACTACAATTCTAAGAAAGTTAAAACTGAGAAACGCCAGACTTGGCCTAAGAGGCATTAGAGCTTTATAATTTAATGCCGTCAAACACGACGGAAAATTCTGGAGGAATGAAGGGAATAATGGTGAAGACTATAAATCGCCTATATATATCGTCGGAGCAAATAAATGGGGCCATGGAAGAAAATAAATGAAGTACAAAACATACTGGCTGAAATAATAAGGTTTTTCAACTCGAACTCTTTAGGCATAAAGAATGCTTAAAAGGCTAAAAGCATATTTCCTTCCATGATTCGCGAAATGTAGTGGAGTGTTGCCTTTAGATCCCCTGTTTGGAATGCTTTCCATATAAAAGTACGTGCATAAACCCGTATGGGTGATTGGCTATTCATGATCGATCAAAAGGCTCTCGGAATTCTTTTCGGGATAGCAGCTGGGGCTATGTGGGCAGTTGAGGCGGTTCTTGGGAAGATCTTGTTGTCATCGTTAAATTTCTTACAAGTTACAGCTTCAGAGACATTTTTCACGGCGATAACGGCCTTTGCATATATCTTGCTTAGCAGAAAACCTGTGAAAATCAAAAGCCAATGCCTAAAGGACATTTTGCTTGTGGGATTTTTAGGCACTGTTATTGCTCCTCTTGCATATTTCTTCGGATTAACCCAGACCTCTGCTGTGAATGCCACTTTGCTGGCTCATCTGCAGCCTCTTTTTGTCTCGATTTTCGGCTTTTTCTTTCTGAAAGAGAGAATTCATAGATATGATGTAATGGGAGGCGTCACAATAGGACTCGCCGTTATTCTAATAACTGGCAGAACCCCTGACAATATAATGAATCTTAAGTTGGGAAATATGGGCGATCTTGCGGTTTTGCTGGCAACGCTCGGATGGGCCTTTGTGGCAATACCGGGCAAACGGTTAACGAAACAAACTAGTAGCATCCTGATCGTGGGCTATAGGTTTCTCGTCGCATCCATATTTTTCTTTCCGTTGTTGCTATTTCTGAATCAGCTCATGATAAAATCCATTTATCAAATACTTCTTGGAGTAATCGTCGGGTTGGGATACATCTTCTACTATGAAGGGCTTAAGAGAATAAAGGCAAGTGAAGTAGCGCTTACAGAACTTTCATCACCATTTTTCGCAGCTGCCCTCGCGTGGATTATACTTGGCGAGCGCATGACAGTAATGCAAGTCATAGGAGCGTTGTTGCTCATCATGGGACTTACCGCGCTGACTCGGAGAAGCTCAGATTTAATTCCTTAATGCATGCTCGACGAATCCAATAGCTTCTGCATGTTTGCACTTGAAGAACGACGGCGCAATGTATCATCACAGATGTTAATATGATCGTTTCTCCTTTTCAGATCTGTATGAATACTTCCCGGATGAAGGAGAAACGATGCTGAGGATAGCCAGCAAGAGGGCCTAAGAGGATTAAAATATGGCGGAGACTGGTTAATACTAAGTACAGATGAGGATACTTTAGGTTTAGGCGACTCTCTAATGGGTCAAAATAGGGATCTACGAAGAGGATCAAGACTCTGCAATCTCCGGGATGGTTATCAAGGTGAGAAGTGATTATTCTCTTTCGCTGGGAAAATAGCTGAAGAGAAGGTTGCTATTACGGCTCGAAGGATCCGTGAGATAGTCGAGGAACGTGATATTAGCCGTTCAATTTGAAGATTAGATTGTTGCGGATTTCGTAAAAATAAAACGAAAAACATAAATATTTCCCTCATCCACCAAAGTAGAGAGGTGCCATATAAGTGAGCATATTTAGCGGATGCTATACAGCAATCGTCACTCCTATGAAGAAGAATTTAGAGATTGATTATGAGGGGCTTGAGAGACTTGTTGAGTTCCAGATAGAACAGGGCGTAAGTGGAATTCTAGCGGTTGGAACGACGGGTGAAAGCCCGACGCTAACATGGGAGGAACACATAGAAGTAATTAGGAAAGTTCATGAATTCTCTAAGGAAAGAGTTCTAACTATAGGTGGAACTGGGAGTAATAATACGGAAGAATCCCTTGAAGCGACGAGAGAGGTTTCAAACTTCGGAGTTAAATGCGTGCTTCTTGTTGATCCATACTATAACGGCCCAAGCTCATTGGAGATAAGGAAGGAGTACATTGAGCCGATAGCGAGGGAGTTCCCACATGTTCAAGTGATCCCTTACGTGATCCCTGGAAGAAGCGGAACACAACTTTTACCTCCTGATCTTGCTATTCTTCATTCAGAGTTTGATAATGTCAGAGCTGTTAAGGAGGCTACTGGCGACTTCGAGAATATGAGGCTCATAAGGCGGCTCTGCGGAGAAGACTTTGATATACTCTCCGGAGATGATGATAAAACCTATGATATGATGAAGGATCCCCAAATAAAAGCAAGCGGAGTCATATCAGTCGCCTCAAATGTCGCACCCGGCTTTGTTCAAAAATTCGTTAAAGCTACATTAGAGGGAAGAACTGAAGAATCTGAGAGACTCTATATGGCTCTTAAGCCATTATTCTCGATAGTCACTGTGAAAACTGAGGAGGAGACTCCCTATGGGCCTGTGCTCTGCAAAGCTAGAAACCCGTTGCCATATAAGACTTTAATGAATGTGCTAGGCATGCCTTCCGGTCCATGCAGGCGTCCACTAGGAAAGATGACAAGAAAGGGATTGCAGATTGTTCTCAAAGCAGCGCGGACAGTATATGAGAAGAATCCAGAGGTACTTGAGCCAGTGGAGAGATTCTTTGATGTGGATCTAAGTAAGAGGCTCTATGAAGAGAGTTATTGGCAGGGATTAACTTATGATTAAGATATGTGTTGCGGGTGCAGCTGGAAGGATGGGTAGTACTCTCCTCAAAGAGGCTGCGGCCAGAGGATTCGAGATAGTTGGAGGTGTGGAGGCTCCGGGAAATCCATGTGTCGGTAAAACATTGCGCGAGGCAGGTATATGTAGTTCTGACGCTAAGATTTATGATGCTGGAAGCCTTGAAGAGGCAGTAAGCGAAGCCGACGTATACATATCCTTTACTACTCCTGAGGCTGAGGTTGAAAATATCCCTATTGTCGCTGAGATTGGTAAGAGGATAGTTATGGGAACAACCGGTTTGACCGAAGAGCAGATGCAGATAATAAGAAACGCTATCATAGATAAGGTTCCTGCGGTCATATCGCCGAATTACGCGATCGGCGTGAACATTTTGTTTAGACTAATAAAGACGCTGAGGCTTTTACCTCAAGACTATGACTTCAGCATAATCGAGGCGCATCATACTGGCAAAAGAGATGCTCCAAGCGGAACGGCTAAGAAGCTAGGGGAACTTGTCTCAGAAGCTAGAGGATACAGCTCTATCATACATGGGCGGGAAGGTATAAGTGTGAGAAAGCTTGGGGAACTTGAGGTTCTATCAGTAAGAGCTGGAGGAATCCCTGGAATCCATGAAGTAATAGTCGCTGGGCCTCACGAGATGATACGAATTGAGCATACGGCCTTCTCACGTAGCGTATTCGCTCAGGGAGCCCTATACGCGGCTGAGTGGGTGAGTAAACAGACCGAGCCGGGCATATACAGCATGGATGATGTTCTAGGCTAGCGACCTCCATTAATCTGTGAGGTGCCCTCTAAAAATGGGTTCCAGAGCCGTCATAAAATTCGGCGGAGCTGATCTTGCTTCAGGAATTAAGATCAGAGAAGCGGCAGAGAAGGTTCTAAAGTCGCCGTATGATGAGATAGTTGTCGTGGTCTCGGCGATGAAGGGTGTAACCGATAGTCTCATTAGTGTTATTTCTGAAGTAGGCGTGGCGAACGAGCAAGATTATGCGGAAATAGTCTCCATGGGCGAAAGGATCAGCGCTCGTATCTTCTGCTCGGCCTTGAGATCCTTAGGTGCGGACGCTATATACTTGGAGCCGAATAGTGATGAATGGCCGATCATAACGGACTCTAACTTTAAGAACGCGTCTCCAAACATGGAGAAGACTTGTGAACGTGTTAAACGGTTCCTCGAGCCTATGCTCGGCGAGAAGATAATAGTTGTCTGCGGCTTTCTTGGACGGGATGAGAAGGGAAGAATAACTACTCTCGGCAGAGGTGGAAGTGACACAACGGCCATGGTGCTCGCGAACTGCTTGAAAGCAGATGAAGTTATACTTGTAAAGGAGACTGAAGGCGTTATGTCAGCGGATCCTAAAATAATTGAGGATGCAAAGCCGCTCAGTAGACTTGACATTCACGAGATGTTTGCCCTTTCATATGGAGGTGCAAAGATAGTGAAGGCTGAGGCTCTAAAATACAAGTTACCTAGACAAAAATTGAGGATTGTAAGCTTCTCCAGTGAGGATCTCTCTGGAGGAACGGAGATCACTGGTGTTTTCAACTCTAACTCTTTCGAGATAACTGAGAGGAAGGGATTATCAGCAGTCAGCCTTGTATGTAGCATAAAAGCCAGCATCATAAGCCGCGTGATCTCCATCTTCAAGGATAGGCCAATATATGGTATAAGCACGGGGAAGACTTCGCTGACAATCTTCACATCATCCGAGAACCTACATGGCTTACTGAAGAAGATACACAATTCAGGATTGTGTAAAGCCTTGAGCTTCAGAGATAATGTTGGCCTAATAGAGCTGACTCATCCAGCCTTCGTTGACTCCCCCGGCTGGGTTGCGAAGATCTCCGAGGCTTTAGCGTCAAAAAGAATAAATATAATTGAGATTACGACTAGTAAGTCAACAATAAATGTATTTATTGACGAATCCAGAATCAACGAAGCGGTAAAAGCTGTGAGGGATGCCCTTGAAACGTAAAGTTGCGATATTAGGAGCAACAGGTACAGTTGGGCAGAGATTCATCGAGCTTCTTAATGACCACCCCTGGTTTGAAGTTTCAGTCCTAGCTGCTTCTAAACGCTCAGCAGGAAAGAAATACAGTGAAGCTTGCAAATGGCGCATGGAAAATCCCATGCCAGAAGCAGTTAAGGACATGACAGTTGTGAATACAAGCCTAAAAGAGGTTAATCAAGCTGGCGACGTAGATCTTGTCTTCTCAGCCCTGCCCGGAAGCGTTGCAGGCCCCATCGAGGAAGAGTTCGCCACCGAGTATCCGGTGGTAAGTAAGGCCAGTGCACACAGAATGAGTAGAGATGTCCCGCTCATAATACCTGAGGTAAATCCGGATCATCTACAGCTGATTCAGATTCAGAGAAAGAGACGAGGCTGGAACGGCTTTATCTCTACAGATCCGAATTGTAGCACGATTCAACTCGCCATAACTCTAAAGGCTCTAATGAAGTTCGGCGTGAAGAAGGTCATAGTCTCCACTATGCAAGCTATCAGCGGAGCTGGGTATCCAGGCGTCCCGTCTCTGGACATAATCGATAATGTTATTCCATACATAGCTAAGGAGGAGGAGAAAATGGAGAATGAGACTCTAAAAATCCTCGGGACGCTTCGTAATGATGAGATTCAACCTGCAAATATAACGATAAGCGCTAGCTGTCACAGGGTTCATGTGAAAGATGGGCATCTAGAAGCTGTATACGTTGAACTTGAGAAGAAGCCACATATCGACGAGGTTAAAAAAGCCTTCAGGGAGTTCTCCGGAGAGCCTCAGAGCCTCAAGCTTCCAACAGCCCCTGAGAAACCAATAATCGTGAGGGAGGAGGAAGACAGGCCTCAGCCCCGCTTGGACAGAAACGCGGGCAGAGGCATGAGCGTCGTGGTTGGGCGTATACGCGAGGATCCGATAATGACGATCAAGTATCTTTGTTTGGGGCATAACACTATCAGGGGCGCCGCTGGAGCTGGCGTGTTAAGCGCTGAACTCATGGTTAAGAAGGGAATTCTCTAGAAGAAGGTATCTGTTTTATGCCTCTTGAAATCTTTTCGAATCCATACTTAGAGGATAGGGATGGTATTCTCTACATAGATGGCGTCTCATCCCTAGAGCTAGCGGAGAAGTTTGACACTCCACTTTATGTCATGGTCGAGAGAAGAATACGGGAGAATTATCGTCGTCTCTATGACGCCTTAAGGAGACGTTACGAGAAAGTTAGAATCTATTATTCTGCAAAGGCGAATACTGGGCTTTCCGTCCTAAAGATACTTAAAAGTGAAGGCTCTTATGTAGATGCCGTAAGTCCGGGAGAAGTTTTTCTAGCGTTGAAGGCGGGATTTACTCCGGATAGAATCTTGTTCACCGGGACAAGTGTACGCAACGATGAGCTACGCTATCTAGTGGATTCAGGGGTCACAATAAATATTGACTCACTCTCACAGCTAAGACGACTTCTAAAGATCCACGTACCAGAAATTCTCTCGGTAAGGGTTAATCCGGAGATTGGAGCTGGACATCACGAGCACTGCATTACGGCTGGGAGGAACTCAAAGTTCGGGATATGGGAGGACGATATTGTTAAGGCATATAGATATGCTAAGAATGCTGGTGTGAAAAGATTTGGAATGCAGATGCACATAGGCTCCGGCATACTCACCATTGAACCTTTCCTCCTCGCGGCTGAGAAGATGCTGAGCATGGCTCATCGCGTCCGTAAAGAGCTAGATGTAAAGTTTGATTTCATAGACCTAGGAGGCGGAATAGGTGTTCCCTATAAACCCGAGGAGAAACCATTAGACATAGACCTCTACGCGGAGAAGCTTCTGAAACTATATATTGAGAGGGTAAACGAGTATGACCTCGGCGAGCCGTGGTTCTGCATAGAGCCGGGACGCTACATCGTCTGTGACGCTGGAATTCTGTTAACCCTCGTAAATACAGTTAAGACCACGCCGTTCAAAAAATTCGTGGGAGTCGACGCTGGATTTAATATTCTAATCAGGCCAGCGATGTATGGTTCATATCATCCAATAGTAGTTGCTAATAAGCTTAGATTCAAAGATGAGGAAGTATATGATATAGCTGGTCCCCTATGCGAGTCTGGAGATCTACTCGCCAAGGATAGGAAACTTCCAAGGATATGTGAGGGAGATCTTCTTGCAATTCTGAATGCTGGCGCCTACGGATTTTCAATGAGTTCAAATTACAATTCCAGACCTAGATGCGGAGAGGTTCTAGTCAAGAATGGAGAGTACGCATTGGTGAGACGTAAGGAGCGCTTAGAGGATCTCCTAAGAGGCCAAGAAATTCCTTCATGGCTCAAATAATCCCGAAAACTCTTAGAATCTCTTGGTGGTTTCTTCTAGGTTTCGGTGCATCTGGCTCTATATCATCTTTTGCCGCTACTTATGATTTTCTTTGCGTTGGAAATCCATCTGGTTGCCGTCTTCTCCGAAATCTTGAGTTTTTCTGAGAGCTCTTTCAGATCAGCCTTGGCAAGCTTCTCAACTGAGTCTATCCCTATGCTTGCTAGTTGCTGTGCTCTTTTCTGTCCTATCCCTTCAACTTCTATTAGTTCTGATATGGCTGTCTCTAATGTCTTCCTCTCAGCGGGAGATGCTCTTCTTGCTTTTTCAGTCTCCACCTTAACACGTTGAACCTCGGCTAGAAATTTCTTAAGCGTTTTTACATTTTCATCATGCATGGTCGATCTTCGTTCATCAACAGGAATTCCGAGTTTCCGCGCTTCCTTCACGCTTAGGTTCACTGCCTTCAGTTCACCTCTGCTGAAGCCTTTACCTTTTCTCACCTTTCTCTTTCTCCTGACTATTGCTTGGATCTTCACAGCCAACCCTCCCAGCGGTTTTCTTTAAAATGATAAAGAATGAGATTTAAAGATTGTTTAGGTCACGGTCGCATTTATAAGGTGTCAGAGAAAAAAGGCTAGATGGAGGGGAGTACAGTTGGCGAGTATCAGAACTAATGTTGATAAGCTAGTTAAGATTTCAGTCATGGGGGAGGTTTCAAGTCCGCTACTATCCCGTTCAGTATACCGAATATCCGCGGATGGCGAGCCTAAAGTGCTCCCGGGCGTGGGAGGTATAACGTATAATATACGTGTGGGCGATTTGGCTACGGGGTGGATGGCAGACCATGTTGAACCTGGAGTGAGCGTGAAAAACAAGGAAAAAACTGAAGGTTTTCCGGAAGCTGCTAATAGGGCTCTAAATGTGCTTGCATGTGTAGGTAATGAGGCCAAAATAGTCTCCGGAGACGCGAAGGGCGAGAAGGGGATAGTAACCGGAAAACACGGCGGGATAGAACATGTGCTAGTAGATTTTCCGCCAGAAGTGATGGAGAAACTCCTTATAGGAGATAAGATCCTAATAAAGGCATTTGGAGTAGGCCTTCAGCTACTAGATTACCCAGATATCAAGGTGATGAATTTAGATCCAAGATTCTTAGAGGCAATTGATCCTCAGCCTAGAGGCGAAAAGCTCGAAATCCCCGTTACACATATTATTCCAGCATCGATAATGGGGTCAGGGCTCGGCGCAAGCCACACATACTCAGGAGACTATGACATCCAGCTCTTCGATAAGCCCACCGTTAAGAAGTATGGTCTTGAAGATCTGAGGCTAGGCGATCTAGTAGCGATCCAGGACGCAGATCACTCTTATGGCAGAATCTATAGGAAAGGAGCGATATCAATCGGAATAGTTGTTCACTCAGACTGTGTAATCTCCGGTCACGGACCAGGCGTCACAACGCTCTTTACATCGCCGAATGGGAAGATAATTCCTAGAATAGATCACGACGCGAATATAGCGAAGATCCTAAAGCTCAGAGACGATATATAAAATCTCTTCCGAACCTAGCTCTTTTCTTATGGATCCTTATAGGCTGATTATGCCTTCGAATGCCTTCTCCGCAGCCCCACACATGAGTATCCGGTTTCCTTCATATTCTATTTTTAGATCTCCGCCGAGCAAGTGAACGATGCATCCGCCGCTTATTCTGCCCGTTAAATTCGCGGCTACAACGGATGCGCATGCTCCTGTCCCACATGCCAAGGTCTCTCCAACCCCCCTTTCCCAAACTCGAATCTTCATCTCACCGTCTCTGATAACCTCTGCGAATTCAACGTTTGTCCTATTCGGAAAGAGAGGATACTTCTCGATTTTAGGTCCGAACTTTTCTACTGGAAACTTACTCACGTCCTCCACAAAGATGACGCAGTGAGGATTTCCGACAGACAGCGCCGTTATCCTGAACTCTTCATCATCGACTTCCAGTTTTTCTCCTATGCATCTCCCCTCGCCTTTCATCGGTATCATACTTCTATCCAGAATTGGAGCTCCCATATCGACCGTTACAGATTCGACGAGTCCATGCTTAAATTTCAGCCATACTTTTTTCACTCCCGCAAGCGTTTCAATCTTCATCTCGGCTCTGCGAACTATATCGTTCTCAAAGCAGTATTTTGCAAGGCATCTTATGCCATTCCCGCACATTTCAGCCTCGCTTCCATCAGCATTGAAGATTCTCATTTTCACATCTGCAATTGATGATTTACATACAAGTATGAGTCCATCGGCTCCAACCGAGAATCTCCGCCTACAAATCTTCTTAGCGATTTCTCCGAGATTCCATCCATTCATCCTTCCATCGATGTTATTGATCACAACGTAGTCATTTCCTAGCCCATGCATCTTCCAAAACCTTACTTTGGCCATTGAGTCTTCACCGCTAAGATAGGAGAGGCTGAAGTCTTTTATTAGCCTTAATTCATCAACATGCATAAGATATGTTAACATACGCATTTTTAAGCATCGTCGCGTAAATCCTATTGTTGATCTGTGATGAAGGAAGAGTTTTGGAAAGTTGCCGAAGAAGAGATATGTCAGATACTAAAGAAGACGGCTGCTTTAGAATTTGGAACATTCAAGCTTCCAAGCGGGAAGGTAACTCCATACTATATTGACTTAAGGGTTATCCCGAGCTTCCCGGATGCATTCCACAAAATTTCAGAAATCTATGTCGAAGCTATAAGGAGGAAGTTGGGAGAAGAGAGTTTTGACAGAGTTTCAGGCATACCGATTGCAGGTATGTCCTTCTCTGTTCTAGTTGCCTTTTATCTTCGCAAGCCCTTCATCTACGTTAGAAAGAACCGGCGGCTGAGGGGAAGAGAAAGAAGAGTTGAAGGCATCTTAATGCCGGGAGACCGCGTTCTGCTAATCGATGACCTCGTAACCACGGGGCTTAGCTTAGAGAGGGCGGCTGAGGCTATAAGGGCTGAAGGCGGAGTAGTCACTGACGCCTTTGTTCTGCTCGATAGGGAGGAAGGTGGAAGGGAGAGGCTTGCTAGGAACGGAGTAACGCTTCATTCAGTCCTCAAAATATCAAATGTTGCTAAGAGACTCTATGAGATGAATATTATTGGAGAGGAAGAGCTAAAGATAATCCTGAGCCAGACGAGAGGAGAATCCTAAGATTTATTGGATGCTTTACATTCAATCTTTTCAGTTAACTTAATGTCCACGTAAGGAGGCAGAATCTCATAAGAGGCTTCGAGAGGCCGTTCAATCGATGCTGATAAAGGAGATAATATTAGAGAACTTTATGTCCTACGAGTATGCTAGGATACCGCTTAAGCCAGGCATAAACATAATATGTGGACCGAACGGCGCTGGTAAGAGTTCTATTCTAGTCGGGATATCAGTTGCCCTCGGACAGTCTTATACTGAAAGATCGAAGAAGCTAAGCGATCTGATCCGCCGAGGGAAAGATATTGGAAGAGTAACTCTTGTTCTAGATAACTCTAGAAGAGGAGGACGTAGACCAGTTCGCAGAATAAATAAAGACCAGATATACTTGACGCGTGTTTTAAGAAGAGATGGGAAGTACTGGTTTGAGATTGATAATGCCCATGCGACAAAGGCTGAGGTTGTCCGTCTTCTTTCACGCTTCAAGGTTGATCCAGATAACATGCTCATTATTATGCATCAGGACATGGCTGAACAATTCGTTATTCTCCCTCCTCAAGAAAAACTCAAGCTCGTCGAGGCGGCCGCTGGGCTTGAATCATACCGCAGAAATGTTTTAGAGGCGAGGAATAAACTGAGGAGAATCCTAAGCCAAGAAGACTCGCTTAAGAAGATGCTTGAATCAGCCGAGGAGACCCTAAGCTATTGGCGCGAGCAGTACGAACGTTTCCAGCAGAGGAAACAACTATTGATGAAGAGGAGGTTTCTGGAACGGGAGCTCGCTTGGGCTGAGGTAGCGCGGATAGAAGGAGAATTCTCCGAAGTGAGAAGCAAACTTAACGAAAGGAAAGCTGAGCTTGAAAGAATATTGGAGGAGATACGATTCTCTGGAGGAGAGGTGAATAAGCTACGTAGTGAACTCGAAAATGCAAAGGCTTCTTGGCAGAAATTCTTTGACGAAAGACTCATTCTTGAAAGGGAGAAAGCTAAGCATGAATTTAACGTTCAAAATGCGGAGATGCTCAGCGATATTCAATCCTTAGTTGAGGATGGACGGCGAATGATCCACGGTTTCATCAGCGGCCTCGGCTTAATTGAGGAAGGAGCTTCCTATCCATATTCTGGAATAGATACGAATCACGCGTCAGAGGCTCTCTCAGCCGCGAGGAATCTGAAAAAATGGTCTGGAGAGCTGAATGCTAAAATCACAAAGATACGTGAGGCTGTAGAGAAGTCTCAACGAAGCCTCCCTATCCTCGAAGAAGAGCTCTCTGATATAAAGGGTAAGATGCAGAAGATCTCTGAGGACATCGAGAAGCTGAATGAGAGAATTCTGAATGAGAGAATAAACTTAGCGATACTTGAGTATCGCAGGAGGGAAATTGAATCCGAGATTCGTGAGATAGAGAGGAAAATCAAGTATCTAAAGGAGAGAATAGCTGAAGCCACGAGTAGGGCTGAGGAGAAAGGGTCAAGGATCGCTGTCCTCAGAAGCCCAGATGAGATCTTAGATGAGATACGTATGATTGATGGACGTTTATCGGCCATGGCCGATATACCCGGTGATGTAGAGCGCATGTATGAGTCCTATTCTAAGCTATACTTGGAGCTTCAAGAAAAAGCTAGACTGGCTGCTGAGAATCGCGAAAAGGCTCTGGCTGAGGTTGAGCAGAGGATGGCTACTTGGAGGAGGCTTATTCGAGATCTACTCTCAACCGTGAGTTCCCAATATGAGAAGATCCTTGCTTATGCTAATGGAACGGGGTATGTGCGGCTAGTCAATGATGAGGATATAGAATCAGCTGGTATAGAGATATATGTTGGCTTCAAGGGAGCGAAGCCTGTTCCACTAAATATCTATTCGCAGAGCGGCGGGGAACGAAGCACATCTGTTATGGCATTTCTTCTAGCACTACAGCAGCATATTAAATCTCCGTTCAGGGCGATAGATGAGTATGATGTTCACATGGATCCTAGAAATAGAGAGATTATCGCAAACTTGCTTATCTCAGCTGTTGAAGGTAGTGATGTTCAGTACTTGGCAATCACGCCGAACCAGACGTACTTTGAAGGTAAGGGAATCCACATGATAACTGTACAGAACATTGAGGGGACATCCGTCGTCATGGAGGTTACGTGATGACCAGTAAGCGTTCCCACAGAATCGCTAGGGAAGAGCTTCGGAGAATAATCGAGTTTTGTCGAGTCGTTGAGAATAGGGGGCTGAACCCCTTTACGGTGAATGTTAACGATCTCATAGCGGTTATAAGGTCGTATTTTCCAAGCCTAAAGGATCCGGAGGATCTTTCCTTAGATGCTGAAGCGCTTAATCGGATAGCTTCAATAATTAAGATGCAGAGTGAATGGGTGAAGCGGCGTGCTACATCCCTATATAGGGACCCGTTTCTAATAGAAGAGAAGCTACGCAGATTATCAATGCAGGATCTCGCGAAAGTCTTTCTCAAAACGTGGCATCCAATAGTTGAGCTTGAACAAGTGACGATCGGCAGCTTAAGGATGGCGATGGATTACTGGGAGTCTCTTGCGCCTCTCAGCGAGAGATGGAGCGAGGAAGAGCTTCTTAAAGTGATGACTGAAAGGACCACGCGTGAAGATCTCGTCAGGCAAGGGATCCTGCGAGACGAAGCTTTTCTCTCAGAGATCGAAAAGATGTGGAAGGAGCTGAAGGAAGCCGTTAGATCTGAGGGGAGAATGGATTACTGGGACTTCATAGGGGCTGAGAGCTATGAAGAGACTATCAGACGAGCTTACCTTACAAGTTTCCTAGTAACATACGGCTACGCATCTCTAGAGATTCAGCCCTTGGAGGAAAAGATCTTCATAAAGCCTAATGAGAAGCCCATCCCGAAGACTAGCAGCCAGCCCGTTTCCTTTCCAATACCTGTGGATTATGAGAGGTGGAGGAAGTGGCGAGAGCGACGAGGAGAATAGGGCGGAAGAGAAGATATGCGACGATGCTGAAGAAAGCGGCGCAGCTAATCTTCTATAGAAGGCACATGGAACCTGGCGTTAAGGGATGGGAATTGAGAAGGAGGCTAGGATCCGACTATCCGAAGGTCGTTGCGCTTCTAGACGAGTATCTCAAGAGCATAGGCTTAACTGTGAAGACTGTGTTCGAGGGTGAATCCCCTCCAGAGAATCCCGCGATAGATCAGCTTGATAAGGCACGGTTCTACATCACGCTTAGGGAGGAGCTTAGCCTTGAAGACATGAAGTTCATAGGGTGGCGGATCGATGATCTTGCCGGCCTAGCGGTCTCACTGGCTTATATAATATCTAAGGGCGGGAAGGCTCCCAAGAAGGATGTTGAATCCTTATTGAAGACGAAGCTTCCTGAATGGAGAGTCGAGATGAATCTATCACGCTACTTGAGAATGGGCTATCTTATGGAGGACGAGAATGAACAGCTATACTTAGGATGGAGAGCTAGAGCCGAAGTTGACCAGAAGAAACTTATTGACTTGTTGCTCGAATATGAAATATGACGAGTAAAAAAATACTTCTTTTTCAGCAGGCTAAATTCCCAAGTATGCCGAATTTAGCTTGAGGCTGGACTTTCAGAGATCCACATTTTCTCAAGCTCGAGAGCATTCCTTTATCCTGACAACCTTTAGCCTCTCTTGAATTACGGGCTACATGCATACAAGGCTATCATTGTTGCCTCGCGGTTGCTTAGGAGGAAGAATGGTATCTTAACCTCCTCGACCAGCCTACTGTTAAGGCGTTAATTATTGTTTCTTGATCATTGATCTTCTTGACAAGCCTCTTTGTTGTAATATCCGCCAACCCTATGCCAATCGTATTTCCGCGAGTCTTCTCGGATAAATTCAGTGCTACTATCCGCTTAATCTTCAGCGCCGTAGATTCATACCCTAGAAGCCAGAATCTCCCAGCATATTTGCGTCCATGCCAGTTCCGCTTATGTCCTTGCTAATCTCGTCGATTATTAAGACATCTATATCTTTGAGTGGATTCTCATCATCAATAATTTTAGCCTTCTTTAACACTTTTCTCTTCATCTTCGATATTCTCAGGCTTAATAGCTTTCACAACTGCTATCTCATGCATATCTGTTCTCTTTAGTTCCTTTCCCCATCTTCTCAGCAAAATTCCTTGAGTTTAGGAGCTTGTATCTTCTGCCTAATCTCAACTATCTTGGGAAATTCAAGTCTTGAGAATGATGTCTCTGCATCCTTCCTATACTTTCCCTTCGACTATTGGGCTGATCCATAAAATAGAATATTTTATTCTTAAATGTGAGGGAGATTTGAAGATTTCCTTGAGTAGGCGTAACTTATAAATTGCGGGGAATCCTTCTCGAAGATGCGTGATGATCTTGCCGGAAATATCAGTGAATCCATTCGGAGACTTCAGAAATCAGTGCATGAGATTGCTCTCCGAAGCCTTGCAAGAATCCTTCCCTAACTTGGAGCTTCAGCCTCCAGCACTAGATATTCCCCCTACTTCCAAGTTTGGAGAGCTAAGCTCATCTATATGCTTCGATTTAGCCAAGAGGGTTCATGTAAAACCTCTTGATATAGCGCGTCAGCTAGAGGAAAAAGCAGAGGTTAAAACGGATCTTTTCCCGCTTATTAAGAACGTTCGAGCTGAAAAACCGGGTTACATAAACTTCTTTGTAGACCTACCTAAGCTTGCGTCCCTTACGCTCCATTCAGTTAAGGCTCTAAACTTCGAGTATGGATATGTGAAGGTGGAGAAGCCTGAAAGAATAATAGTTGAACATACAAGCGCGAATCCTATTCATCCAATGCATATAGGACATGCGAGGAACTCAGTGCTTGGAGATTCCCTAGCTCGAATACTTGAAGCTAGGGGTCACAAGGTAACGCGGCATTTCTACATCGACGATGTCGGTCGCCAATCAGCTGTCATAGCGTATGGATGTAAGCTTCTCGGAGGACTCAAACCTGAAGGAAAGCCTGACCATTATATTGGCGCGGTCTATTCGATAACTAGTTGCATGTTAGAGATTCATAGACTAAAGAAAGCTATTGCCGAAGCGCGGAAGCATCCTGAGCGAGTTGAGGATCTCCAAATGCTCCAAAGGGAGCAAGATGATTGGATATCGGTAGCGGCTGAGCTCAAAGAGAGATTTCCAAACCTCTTTGGCAAGATTCTGGAGGAGTTTAGCAAAGTTGAGGATCCAGAACTTGAAGTTAACGAGATACTTCGAAGATATGAAAGGGGAGATGAAGAAGTAAGGGATCTCATTCGAGGGATCTCGAAGATCTGCATAGAGGGATTTAAGCAGACTCTTTCGAGATGCGGCATCTCGATAGACTCTTGGGATTGGGAAAGCAGCTTTGTCTGGAACGGAGATGTTGACAGATGCGTTAAGGCGCTGAGAAATACTCCTTTCACGTTCGAAAAGGATGGGGTTCTGGAGTTAGACGCGGAGAAGATTGCTGAAGTTCTAGGGTTAAAAGAGACTTTCGGCATTAGAGAGGATCAAGAGATTCCCTCATTGACGTTGATAAGAGCCAATGGAACATCCCTATACACAACGAGAGATATCGCATACAGCATATGGAAGTTTAAGAGAGCTGACCGGGTGATAAATGTGATCGGCATGGAGCAGAAGCTAGCGCAGCTCCATCTGAAACTGGCGCTTTGCGCATTAGGGTACGTGGAGAAAGCGAAGAGGTTGATTCACTTCGCATACAATCATGTACGTCTCCCCGGCAAGAAAATGTCGGGTCGTAGGGGACGATACGTGACCTTCGATGAGCTTTTAGACGAAGCCGTCGCTATGGCGTATAGTGAAGTTTCAAAGCGTTCCCCAAGCCTTGACGAGGAGCTCAAGAGGAGAATATCTGAGATCGTTGGAGTTGGAGCTGTTAAGTATGCACTTGTTGAGACTGATCCGCTTAAGCCAGTCATCTTCACTTGGGATAAGGTCCTTAATTTCGAAAGGAACAGCGCACCGTATATTCAATATTCACATGCTAGGGCTTGTAGCATCCTGAGAAAAACAGATGTAACTGTTAATGGGGATCCCAAGCTTTTGAAGGAGCAAATTGAACGCGACCTTATCATAATGATCTCCAGATTTCCAGAAATCTTCGTGGACGCAGCCGAGAACCTTAAGCCGCATCTCATAGCTGACTACGCTAATTCCCTAGCGGATAAGTTTAACACGTTTTATGCTTCTTTGCCGGTAATAAAAGCTGAGCCTCCGGAGCTAAGTGCGGCGAGAATAATGCTTGTTGACGCTGTTCGAATAACGCTTCACAATGCTCTAAGCCTGCTCGGCATAGAAGCTCCAGAACGTATGTGACTTTTGAGAGAATTCTCTCAAAGAAGTTTACTTAAGCGGGACGTACATACTGCTTCTGCTAGCACCTATGCCTGGTGTTCCATGCTTCACTGGCTTGTTCGTTATAGCGAACTCTCCCAAGTAGCGCCCAACCATCTCAGGCTTTATATTCACGGGGATGAATTCTTTTCCGTTATGTACGTAGATTGTCATGCCGACCATTTCGGGCAGGATGATCATGTCTCTTGCATGCGTTTTTATGGGCTTCGCTTGTCCACCGTTCTTTGAAATTTCCCTTGCGATCCGTATCTTCTCTAGGAGCTTTCGCTGCTCGATGGTGAGTCCCCTAAGTAAGCTTCTGCGTTGACGAGACGGAAGGAGCTCTATGAACTCATCCATCGAAAGGTTCTTTAGCTCCTCGATTGTATATCCGCGATATCGAAACTCTCTGGGCATATGATCACCAGCATCTTTTGAAAAATGGCGTCTTTTAAATCTTACTCAAGATCTCAATAATTAAGAGAGAGGACAATTAGAGAAGAAAATAGATCCTTTTTATCCTCTAGATGTTTCACTTCTTTTTC
>Ga0190363_1000289_pt1 | contig 29125 bp, 31 predicted proteins | sample 48721867_MG_FD_161272 | JGI IMG/M metagenome (GOLD analysis project Ga0190363, IMG submission 161272) | Hydrothermal vent microbial mat bacterial communities from Southern Trench, Guaymas Basin, Mexico - 4872-18-6-7_MG | ecosystem: Environmental > Aquatic > Marine > Hydrothermal vents >... | reverse complement strand
CTCGACTCCTCTAGACCTCGCCTGGGCTAAACCGTTTTTAAGAAGCTCAGAACCGTCTGTAGGCCCTACCACCCCGAAGTAGTCGCTGACGTGAGCATGAGCCAACGCGCTCTTACCAGGCTTACCTAAGACCAGAACCTTCATCTTCCACGTGGCAGCCGTTATAGCCGCCTGTAGACCGGCGGGGCCGCATCCGACGACGAGGATATCCACCCGTCTAACCCTGCTCAACCCTTTCACACGCATATCTTCTAGACGATAACGCTATAAAACGTTCTGTACCAGGAAGCCCTCTCAAACCTCCAAGTAGCTCAGTTTAACGGGTTTCCCCTCTGAAGCGGCTTTATATATCGCGTCGGTCAGCCGGGCTACACGTAGGCCGCATATCGGCGGAGCCGGGTTTTCACCCCGCCCGAGTATCGTGTCTATAAATCCTTGGTCTGGGCTTTTGGTTCGGGGATACCTAGAGGCTTCGAGCACATACGGTTTACCGCGTTCGATAAGCCTCAACCCTCTCCCGTCTAAGGTTATCATACCCCTGTCGCCTAGGAATATGTAGCTCTCTATGAAGCTGTCCGGCGAATCCCCTATTATAGATATGCAGCCCTCAGCACCCTCTTTGAACTTCAACGCTATAGCCGTGTTCACGTCCACAGGAGCACCTAGGTTATCCGAGTACGCGTAAACCTCCTCAGGGGTTAAACCTGTAGCCCACAATACGAAGTCGAGTATGTGGCTTCCAGAGTCTATCAACTGCCCACCGCAGCTAAGCTTGGGGTCCTGCCTCCAAGTGCCTCGAGATAGGTCGACCCAGTTTTGGGCTAGAAAGGCTTGGATAAACCTAACCCTACCGATCCTACCCTCGGCTATAAGCCGTTTAACTAGCCTAAACCTACCCATGAGATGCCTCTGGTAAGAGACCATGACGACCTTACCTGACGCTTCAGCCCTACGAACCACGTCTAAAGCCTGCTCTGTATTACAGACCATCGGCTTCTCGACTAGAACATGCAGCCCTCTTTCCAGCGACTCTATTATCTGCTTATGGTGAAGGGCATGCGGGGTAAGTATCTCGACCGCGTCCATCTCGACCTCGTCCAGCATCCTCATGTAATCCTTGAAAAACGGAGCATTCTTAACAACCGGTATGAACCTTAAAACCCTATCCCGACTAGCCGGGTTTACGTCGGCTAACGTAACGACCTCAGCCTCAGGTATTCTCAGCAAATTCGATAGGTGGTAGATGGCTATACCTCCACAACCTATGATACCTATCCGAACCCTCTCCATGGATACGCATCCTCTGTAAGAGGGGTTTACGTTCACCATAGATATATACGTCTTTCCCCCCTCCTAAGCCTAAAATAGAAGCGGTTAAGATCACATCTGCCTGGTCGGGTATGAAGAGCTTCCGCGAAAGAGTGATGGCTGTGCTGCGTCGAAAGTCGGTAGACCTCATCCCGTTTGCGCCTTACGATAACCTCGTGCCTAGGGGTACGGTCGAGAGGATGCTTAGGAATAGGGGGATGGGGCTTTGTCACAGATGCCCGTTATACTGGGATGAACGGCCGGGAGTTAGGGTGGAGCGGTGGAGCGAAGGCGGTGTGGAGCATATAGTCTACAAGACCCCTGTGGGAGAGGTTTCTAAGGCGGTTAAGCGGCATCTGGGGCGTATAGCCGACGGCGGCGTAGTAGAGGTGGAGCGGCTCGTCAAGAAGGAGACGGACTACGAGCCTGTGATATTCATGATAAACAGCTCTGTACTGCATGACAACTATAAGGCGTTTCTCGACGCCGTAAGGGACCTCGGCGGCGATGGCGTAGTAAGAGGGGAGGGGTTAAACCCACCTTACGCGGCTTCCTACTACTACTTCGGCTTGAGAAACTGGGCGGTCGAGCAGCGGGTCCATCCTGAAAGCTTCCGTAGGCTTCTAGAGGCTCTAGAGATGTATAACGAGAGAGCGTGGCCGATAGTTTTGAACTCTCCGGCGGAGTTTGTATCGATGGGAGAGTTAAGCGGTTTGTATGGGCCTAGGGAGTTCCGTAGATACTGTCTCCCGTTCTATGAGCGGTATATTCCCAAGCTCCATAAGCGTGGGAAAATCTGCGCTATACATGCTCACGCCTTAAACTTGAGCGCTTTCAAAGAAGTGATCGCCGAGACCGGGGTGGACGTAGTCGAAGCTTTTACCCCGCCGCCGGTCGGAGACCTCTCGGTTAAAGAGGCGAGGGCTGCATGGGGGTCAGACGTGGTAATCTGGATCAATTTTCCGGAGACCGTGTTCTATGAAGGGCCTGAGAAGACGATGGAGTATACTTTGAAGTTGCTGGAGAGCGACGCAGGTAACCCGCTCGTGATAGGCTTCACCGAAATGGGGCTTTACGGTGTGAAAGACGAGTTCACCAGAGAGGTTTTCGTTAGGGGGTTCAACGCGATCATGGATGCCATAGAAAGGTTTTCAGAGAAAGAGCTTTAGAAAACGTAGCTCGCCTCAGGTTTATTGCGTAGTTGAGCGTTTAAATGACTTGTAATGAAGCCCGACGCCGTCTACGGTCTCCCGGAGGAGTTTGAGGTCCTAGCTCATACGGAAAACTGTCCGGTAGCGGCATTTAGACACGTCGAGAAACCCATCTACGGTGTTCAGCGGCATCCCGAGGTAATCCATACAGAGAATGGGATGCAGATTCTCAAAAACTTCCTCATATAAGATATGTGGATGCAGGGCGAACTAGACCCCAGAGAACTTCGTGAAAAAGGCGGTCCAAGAGATCAGAGAAACCGTAGGAGGGCATAAGTGCATAGTGGCGTTAAGCGGAGGCGGCGGCTCGAGTACGGCGACAGCGCTAGCGGCCAAAGCCATCGGACGCAGGTTGACGGCGGTCTTCATAGTCGTAGGCGGATGCGTAGGGGATTCTAGGAAAGCTATACTGTCTGAAGAGTTCACTAAGATAACGCCTATAAGCACCAGGCCGTATGGGGTGTTGTACAACGTACATGCTTAAACCGTTTAGCCTTTAGTAGATTCTCCGCATATCCTCTATCTTAACGAGGCAGTGCGGTGCGTAGGTTTCGACCTCTATACCCAGCTCGTTCATCGCAGCCGCCGGTACTAAGCCGCCTATCATCGATAACCCGCATCTATCCATGGAAACAGGAACCCCGAGAACCGCCTCGTTAGGCATCCCGAAGGCCAGGATCCCACCCCATCCCGCCTTTCTAAGCCTCTCCAGTATCTCAGACGTCTGATCCCTCGCGACCGCCGGTATCTCCCTTATGTTCGCGGGTATCATCCCTGAGCCGCTTCTGAGAATGTTGAGTATGGAGGTCATCCTCTTGTATACGAAGACCTCTAGGGGTGGGACTGTGGTCGCCTCGTATGCTATCAACTCTACAAACCTTACGGGTTTCCATTTCAGAAACTGGACTAAGCCGCCGTATCGGAGGATCAGCGGTATACCCGAGTGTATAAGGACCCCGTCGATCGTCAGGTTGCAGACCGTCAGGAGAGCCATCTTGCTCCTCGGGACGGTTATGTCCTCATACTCCTCCTCTTCTTCCAAGACCTTAGCGTAGGGGGCTGGTAAGAGGTTTGCCGAGTACAGGTTCCCGACTATCTGAAGCGCCTTAGACTCGAACTTCTTGTCGAACATGAAGACGTTCGCCACCACCCGACCCTTCCCAGAGTCTAGGCTGTACGTGGTCCTGTAGGCGAGGGATATATACCACGTCGATATGGAGCCGACCCTCTCATAGGCTAAAGCCCTACTAAGCTCCTCGAGACCAGCTTTGCTTATGGTTCGCCCGGCTTTCTCATGCGACTCGACTAGACCACGTTCTTCCAGAATCTTTAGATGATATCGGATCGTCCTATCGCTGAGTAGGAAACCTCTCCTAGCCATCTCCCTCTGGAGGAACGAGGAGCCGACCGGCTCGCTCTGCTCGCTCAAGATACGGAGGATCTCTATCTGCTTCCTATAAACATCCTCCTGGGTCCTAGGGAAAACCATCAGCCCTCGATCGACTAGCTATGTCTAGGCTAAATTTTAGCTTATCTATGAGGCTGAACGCCTTCCCCTTATAAACCCGAGCAGGCTGTTCAAATTCTCTACGACCATATCTGGATGAGCCGCTTTAAGCTCGCCCCTAGACGCTGCTCCGGTTAGAACCGCGACCGTGAACACGCCAGCAGCCTTACCGGCTTCGACGTCGTAGACCGTGTCGCCTACGTACAAGGTCTCACACGGTCTTACACCCAGCCGTCTAACAGCCTCCTCGACCATATCCGGGTGGGGTTTACCCCTCTCGACGTCTTCAGAACCCACTAGGATGTCTATGTAGCCGATTAGCCTCACCCGGCTTAGAACCTCGGCTACTAGAACCCGTGGGTTCGAGGAAGCCACAGCCGTCTTCAACCCCATAGCCTTAAACCCTCTAAGCGCCTCAGAGACCCCGGTGATTGGCTTAACCAGGCTTAGGCATCGCCTCATAAAGACCTCGTCTTTAAGCCTCGCGAACCGAGCGGCGTCGAACACCCGGTCCCGTGGAAGGAAGGCTTTAGCCATGTCGAGGCTCGACTTACCGAACTCAGACCTTATCTTAGCCTCTGAAACCTCGACACCTAGGGTCTCAGCCGCCTTAATCCACGCCTCTAGATGAGCCTCTGAAGAGTCGACGAGCGTCCCGTCCATATCTAGGACCACGGCTTTAAACCCAGACCGCGGCATCAACCCGTAGAGAAGGCGGGACAAGTATAAAAACCGTCTAGAGAAACCCTTATAATCGGAGCCTACGGATCTAGAAAACGACCTCGAACAAGGGGCCGGTCGTCTAGTCTGGTAGGATACTACCCTTACGAGGTAGTGGTCGCAGGTTCAAATCCTGCCCGGCCCACCAAATTTACAGGATCGCATTCACAAAGATTTAATTTTCTAACGAAGTGATTAGGAAAATGTGACATGGGATATAGGCTTAAGATCAGGAGAAGCCCTCACGAAACAAGAGAGCATTATATTCTGAAGGTAGCGACCATAAACGAGCTTGTCAGAATGGGGTTCTCTATAGACCAGATAGTTCTCGAAAAGTACTATCCAAATATGAATAAGACGTTTCTCACGGACTTCTATTTTGCCTCAGATTATGAGGATAATGTCGAGAAGATTGGACGGGAGAAGCTCGTCTTTCACAAGTGCTATACAAGGTCATTCATAGACATAGTTTTAGAAACAAAACCAATAGTCTTTTTTGAGTGCCTGACGAAGTTCCCGATGGCAAGTCAGTGGCATTTGAAAATAAAAAGCCTAGAGCTGTGCGCTCTTACAAATAGGGCCAAATTGATTTTCGTGGTTCCATCAAAAATACGAAGCTTCAGAAAATTGAATGGAGTCTTCCTCGACGGTATCTGGCTTGTCTCCCTTAAAGAGGGAAAAGTGGTCGCAAAGATTGGAGAAAAGATCAAATTCTTGTAAATCACACAGTTCATCGGTGCACCAAAATTTCACGAAAGAAGTCTAGGCTAGAATTGTTGATGTACAATTTTGTTCATTCATTTATAAACAAAAAAATCTGTGGGAAGCTAGAAAACCCGACGGAAGATGGCTTTAGAAAACTGTGGGGTCTTGGCTGTCTATATTGTAGAGGAGTAAACCTCCGTCGACTCCTAGATAATCTTGAAGGTCGTTAAGGTAGTCCCGCGGCTTCCCAGACCTTTCTTAAGGCCTCGCCCGTGGTCTTCACGGCGTCTTCCGGATTCATCCTGTTAACTTTTTCGCTGAAGGGCTCCGGCGTCACGGGTCCATCGTAGCCTATACCGTTTAAAGCTTTCAGAAAACCTATGAGGTCTATCACACCGGTCTCTCCGGGTAGGCACCTCACGTTGTCTATGAGCCTGTCTATCGGCGTGTCCGCCGGGGCGTCGTTCACATGCACGTATACGACGTCTCTGTTTTTGAGCTTACGTATGTCCTCTACGGTTCCTCCGGACGCATACCAGTGCCAACTGTCTAGAAGAAGGCCTACGTTTTCCATCTCCAAAGCCTTGCACAACTCTAGCATACCATTCAAGTCGTGTATGAAATCATACCTATGACCGGCTCTGAGAGACTCAGTACCTATAAACTCTAATCCTAAGCGGCACCCCTCTTTAGCTAGAACCCTAGCTATGGGTTTAAGCCTAGCCACATGCCAGTCGAAGTTCTCCTTAAACGGCTTATCGTCTGAAAAAGGTAAGACCCATGTGAAGACTCTCGTACAATCTATTCTAGCCGCTATGTGAGCTAGACGACTCAGCCTAGTTAAGCCTCTCTCATACGTATTTTCGTCTCCCCTCCATTCGAACGGTAAAACCCAGCCTCCAGGCTTTATCCCCTCATGTTCAAATAGCGTCTTCACATAGCTTATAGACTCTCTCTCGACGAGGTCTGAAACCTCGTTTATATCTACTTCAACCCCTTGGAAATAACCGAGCTTAGCCAGCTTAACCATATCCTTTAGTGGCCTGCGGATACCTATGGCATAAGGACTTAGGTTTCTAAACATATCTCCCAATATAGCTTTGCGGTTGATATATGCATTTTCTCCGGTATTCTCCTACGAACCGGAAGCCATGAGCGGAAAACAGCGGCCGCAGAATCGGTCCACAACGCATAAATGTCCTCAGACAAATCTCTCCATACATATGTCTGAAATCGGTATCGGTGTGATCGGATGCGGGTTTATAGCGCAAGCCGCGCATCTACCCGCCTTCAGTAGGCTTGAAGACGTAAGGTTAACGGCTATCTGCGATAAGAGGGTGAAGCTTGCTAGGCTCCTCGCCGAAAAATACAGGATTCCAAAGGTCTACAGCTCCCATCTAGACCTACTCGAAGACGGAGATGTAGACGCCGTTTTGGTTCTCACAGGTAAGTTCAGCCATAAGAGCGTAGTCGTAGACGCCTGTAGAGCCGGTAAACATGTGTTCGTCGAGAAGCCCATGGCCACGACCGCTAAAGACGCGAAGACCATGGTCGAAGAAGCCGATAGAACCGGGGTTAAACTCATGGTCGGCTATATGAAAAGATACGATAGCGGTGTTAAAATCGCTAGGGAGATTTTAACCGAGATGTCTAGCTCCGATACCATAACGTATGTTCGCACGCATATTTTCGGTGGAGATTGGGTTTGCGGACCCACTATACACCTCATAATAGATACGGGTGAGCCTAAGCCTGAAGAGGAGAAGGTATACCCTGAATACGGTGAGAAGTTCGCTCATGTAACCGAAGCCCTACTGGAGCAGATACACGATATCAACCTAACCAGGTATATGCTCGGAGACCCTAGAAACGTCGGCTACGCATATGATTGGGGTAACGGAAGCTTCATAGCCGTCTTAAACTACGGAGATTTCCCAGCGGTTCTAGAACAGGGTTGGATAACGGCGGACTTCTGGGATGAACGCATGGAGATCTATATGCGAAACGGCTGGGTCAAGTTAATACTACCCCCGCCATTGCTGAGAAACGTGCCGGCGAAAGTCGAAGTATACAAAGCCGGCAGAGTCCAAAGGGAGGAACACCCGCACGGTATCTGGAAATGGCCTTTTGAGGCAGAAGCCGAACACTTCATAGATTGTGTAAGGAAAGACCTGACACCCATATCCGACGGTCACGACTCGTATAAAGACCTAGTCGTCGTCGAGGCGATATTGAAGTCCATGGGTGAGAGAAAACCCGTGAACCTACGGTTTTAAATCATGGCCTAGTTCCGTCGGCGGTCGACACCCCGTCATAGCCATGTTTTAACGGTTTCTCAAGCCCGTATCTAGCATGGGGATCCACACGGTCATGGGGCCGGGTTCCCTGTTCGCCCACGCGTAGTAGGGTATAGCCGTGAATCTAGTAGGCTTGAGGTTCATCACACTGTCCTCGACGCGTAAGTAGAGCCTCCCCGTCCACACGCTCGTGTCGACCGCCGAGCCGTCGCAATGAATCAAAACAACGCCGCCGAGTAAATCCGGCTTATACTCGACCCTGAAGGAGGAGTCGGGAGAAAGCATCAAATCCCATACGTCGTGGCCAGGGTTATCGGTTTGTTCTACACAGTAGACAAGGGGTCCCCGCTTCAACGCTACCCTACACCTGTTCTCCAAAACATGTGGGTGAGACTTTAAAACGTCAACACCCATCCCCATATCCACCGATATAACATCTCCCTTCTCCCATCTTCTTCTGAGCTCTAAATAGTGCGCAGGTTCCGGTTTACCGTTCACGGGCTTCCCGTTTAAAGCAACCACCGCATCTCTACTCCACCCTGGAATACGTAGAAATACCGAAAACTCCGACAAGCCTTCGGGGTATACGGTTACCTCCACATGCCCGCTCCAGGGATAGTTTGTCTCCTGAACCAGCCTAACGTGTCGACCGTTCAACTCTATGAGCGCGTCGTTCGACGCGTACAGGTGTACCCACACCCCCTCTTTCGAGGTGCTGTAGAAGTAGCCTGGAACCGATGCTATGAGCCTAGCTATATTTGGCGGGCAACATGCGCATTCAAACCACCTTTGACGTCTGTGACGTCCTCTATCGGCTAAGGGGTTGATGTAGAAGTAGGATTTCCCGTCCAAACCTATACCCGCTAGGGCTCCGTTGTAGAGGGATAACTCCATGACATCCGCATACTCCGCATCCCCGGTTGCTAAGAGCATACGCCAATTCCACATCACGTTAGCCACTGCGGCACAGGTTTCGGCGTAGGCGCGTCTATTCGGTAGCTCGTAGTTTTCCCCGAAAGCCTCCCCGACGTATCTAGAGCCCAACCCCCCGGTGACGTACATCTTACACCTGGTCATGTTAAGCCATAGACGCTTCAAAGCCCTTAGGAGGGTTTCATCGCCGGTCTCCATGTACACGTCCGCGGCTCCACAGTTTAGATACATGCTTCTCACAGCATGACCTACTATCTCTTCGAGCTCCCTGAACGGTCTGTGGTCTATAAGCTCGACGCTACCTCCGACCAGCCCGTATCCACGGTTATCTATGAAAAACCTAGCTAGGTTGAGAAAAGCCTCCACGTGTGTAACCCTATAAAGTTCGACAAGCGCCATCTCTATCTCAGGGTGTCCTGGGACACCGAGCATCTTACCAGGACCGAACACACCCGTTATATGACGCGCAAACTTAACGGCTACGTCTAAAAACATCCTCTCGCCGGTGGCTCTATGATGCGCGATAGCCGCTTGGATCAGATGACCCGCGCAGTATAGTTCGTGCATATCGCGTAGGTTAGTCCACCTCTCCGCTTTCCTCTCGAACACGAAGTACGTGTTCAGATATCCGTCGTCATCCTGAGCATCAGAGATCTCCTCTATCACGCTATTAACCATTTTCTCTATACGGCTATCACGGTTAAAGGCTAGGACGTAGGACGCGGCTTCGACCCACTTATAAACATCAGAGTCGTTGAAGAAGAACCCCTTGAAATCTGTTCTAACCTTACCGGCTGCCCTACGGAAGTTATCTAACCTACCGGTCTCCTCAAGCAACTCATACTGCGTAGGAAGCGTCACCTCTACGAGTGTCTTCACCCTAGGAGCCCAGAAATCGTCCTTAAGCTTAACCGACTCTATAGGTACGGGTTTGAGCCTAGAATATGGGCTTTGAGAACTATCCACCACAACACATCTGGCTTTCAACCAAAACACCCCTTTCCGAACAACTTCTATACCACACACTAATTTTTAAGCCGCATCATAATTTAGGCGTCGGCTACTCCAAGGAGCGTAAGAGAAACCATCCAAGACCATGACCGTCACCAAACCTCGAAGAGCGAGTTAAGCTTACCAAGTCGGTCTATGAAAGTATAGATACATTTCTTAAGAAAGCGTAAGCAGTGGACTGGGAGGGATTTGAACCCAAGACGGATGGCGATATCGCCATAACCCCGCCATATCCCTTTATTTTTTCCTGCAATTGCCTGTGAAAGCAGAGTAGCGTTAAAGCGATTATTTTCCTTAAAAACTCTGAATTTTTAGAAAAGATATCGGCCTAATGGGATTTAATATACGATGGGTTTCTCTCGATAGGTGTGTAGATTTAAGCGATGATCTTGCTTAGTTTCTCTAAAGCATTCTTCTCTTCTGGATTTACGAATTCTATTCCCTCCTTATGAGCTGCTTTGCATAGATCCTTATCTGAACATACCAGAACGAGCCTTTCCTTCACAGGCTCTAAAGCGTTTTTCAAGCTTACGGCGCCGGCTAATTGTATGCAGTCCGCCGAAGGTAAGGCGTGTTTAACAGCTAATGACGCCGCTAAGGCTACAAGCTCATCGTTCACGCTTATAATGGTGAACCCATCTAGAATGTCTTTAAGAAAGCGTGAGACAGCTACGTTAAAGGCTTTCCTCGACAGCTCCCTCCTTCTAGTCTTCGCCGAGAAGGCCACTATAAATTCAAGGACTGTCCAGAAGGATATGGCAAATACATGCCCCTTAAGCTCAGATATCTTATCTAAAACCTCTGACCCAAGCTCTTTATGATACCTCTTAACGATCGCAGAGGTATCGAAGTAGAAGGTAGCCATTTAATGGGTCTCCCCTCTCCTAAGCCTGACGACTTCCTGGCTTAACGTCTCCTCCTCAGGTATTTCCCGTGCAAGTATCTCCCTAACCTCTTCTATCGGCTTAAGATAGGGCTCATAGTCTCTGTAAAGCCTCCTCAAATAATCCCTAACCCTGTTAACCTTTGCCTGGTATAGGCTTATGGCGATCAAGTCTTCGACCCGCCTCTGAGCCGTCAGCTTAGCTTCAACGTCCGTCATAGAGACCGTCACTTAATTACTTCCAGCACGATATAAATGTTTGAACTTAGGGATACATAAAGCCTCTTCCGCTTAGGCAACTCACAGAGATAAGGAGGCGTTGGAAGCATCTTTAAGAGAGCTTCGATCGTTAAAGTAGGTGGCTTATTCAGGCTAAGTGCCACGTTTGACCTCGAAGCCCTACATACAACATACATGAAGGTGAAAGCTACCACGGCTCTTTTAGATGCACTTCCGGTCTGCGAGCTTATAGAAGCTGGTTTCGAATATGTATGTGGCTTTGAAGGCGTCAAGATCTTCAGAAAGCGAAAGTAAAGAATGTACCGGGTTCGGGCAAAAATGGACCGGGAGGGATTTGAACCCTCGGCCTCCCCCATGCCAAGGGGGCGATCATACCAGGCTGATCTACCGGCCCGTCCGTGTGGCGTTACCTCAGACCCGCTTTAACTTAGAAGCTTGTTCAAGTTTTTAAATCTTTCACCTAGTTGTCTGCTTAGACAGGTGAGCCGAGTATCTTGCTTGTCAGGGTTCTTAGGGCTTTTTCTATGCCTTCTCCTGTGAGCGCGGAGACTCCGATCACAGGTATTTCGTCGGGTATGCTCAGCTCCTCTTTTAGGTTTTCAGGTGTCAGGGCTCGAGGCTTGTCTTGTTTGTTAGCTAGGATAACCTTCGGGGTCTTCGAATCTTGTAGCTTCTCGTAGATCTCCATGAACTCGGTCAGGGACTCTATGTCTGAGGAGTCGAGTATCAGTAGGAATCCGTCTATCTCCCCATACCGTATGGTTTTCAAAACCTCTGACGAGAACGATTCGCATAGGATCACGTCGACCTCGACCTCTCCCAGACGCCACCTCTTAGACCCGAAGCGGTTCTGAAGGGTCTTCTTACCTGCACCCTTAGGCCCCGCAAGTATGACAGTCGGGATGTATGAAACCAATCCAACCTGGTTATCTATACGGTATCTAACCCACCTACGGCTGTGAACCACACCCTTGAGCTTGAGTATCCGTAGATAGAACCTCGGGAAAACATCCTCATCCATCCTCATCTCCACGACCCCGTCCATTATACCCTCGACGAGCGCGATGATCCTCCGGTCGAAACCCTGGCTGTTTAGGCTGTAGAAGCAGGAGGCTCCGAGGCTCTTAACCCGGTAGTTCAAGGTCCTCACGAACTCTATACAGGACCTTATGTCGCCCACGTTCAGGCTCAGGATAGACGTCAGGGAATCCATTATAATGCGCAGGTCTGTACCGGGGTTCAACCCCTTGATCGCGTTAACCAGCTCTATGCTCAGGTTGTTTAGGTCGGCCAGGTTAGACGGCGTAGACTCCAGTATCCTAAACCGCTTGTCGTCTAGAAAATCGGCGATGTCGAAGCCGAGACCCTCCATGACCCGGATGACCTCACCCTCAGGCTCGTCAAGAGTTATATAAACCCCTGAGCCGCCCATCTTAAGGCCTTCATAAAGGATCTGACAGCATAGTATGCTCTTACCGACACCCGGCGGTCCGAGGATCAATACGTTCGACGGCTTGGGGAAGCCGCCCATAGACAACCTATCGAGGAGCAAGACACCTGTTTTAAACCGGTCTACCATATTCATCCTCCTAGGTAACCGTGAAGGCTAGGGAGCCTTCCGGTGGATTTTAGGTGGAGGGTTGAAATAAACATAGCTTAAGACCCGCTATGGTTAAGAATTAGATGAATATTGATAAATCCCCCTCCCGGCAACCCCTTTTTTAGAGGTTTATGTATAGATTCAGAACAGGTATACCTACACTCGATAGGGCTTTAAACGGCGGTGTACCATGCAAGATCACCGTGGCCATCATAAACGACCCTGAGAGCGACGCGTCTACGTTCTGTCAACAGCTGTGTTGGCAGGGACTCATAGACGGAGAAATGTGCGTCTACACGACGTACGACAACCACCCAGACGTGGTTAGGGAGAACATGAAGCGGTTCGGCTGGGATGTCGAAAGGTATGAGAGGGAGGGTGCTTTCCTGATGCTCGACTGCTTTACGGCGAGGGTGGGGGAGAGAAGCAGAGAACGCTACTGGCTTGAGAAGCCCTTCGACTTGAAAAACCTGATGAGCATGGTTAGACGTATAGAGGCTTACACCCATCGGGTCAACAGGCCCACGAGGGTTTTCCTAGACTCCTTCTCCACGATCGCTTTGAACACTAATTTCCTAAACGTCGTCAGGTTCGTTCTTAAACTTCAAGGCCTAGCTAAAACAGGCACCTACGTCGGGTTCGGTGTGGTGCATAAAGGCATCCACGGCACGGCTAACGAGCAGATCGTTAGACACGTATCAGAAGGCGTCATAGAGCTCTACAGCAGGGTCGAGAAGGGAGGGCTTAGACACTATATGCGCGTGGTTAAGATGGCTTTAACCAACTTCATGCCCATAGAGATACCCTACAGGGTCACGGATAAAGGGATAAAGGCACTTAGGATTAAACCCCTCTAGGCATACCTGTTCACGGCTACATAGGAAAGCCTCAACAGGGCGTCTCTAGCCATGCTCGGTTTTAGAAGCCGAAGATACCGTCTACCCTCCTCTGCCAGTTTGAGGCTTAGCTCTCTAGCGTAGACCACGGAGCCTAACCTATCGATTACACGTCTGACCCTCTCGACATCGCGCTTACATAAGTTTTTAAACATGATTCCTTCCAGAAAACGTCTCTCGTCTCCCGTGGCGTTCTTTAGAGCATGGATTAAGACGATGCTCTTCTTACCGGCTTTAAGGTCGAGGAAGATGGGCTTACCGATCTCCTCCTCTGAGCCGACTATATCTAGAATATCATCTTGAATCTGGTAAGCCATGCCGATCTTCTCTGCGAACAAGTATAGAGCTTGCACGCGGCTCTCAGATGCACCCGCGACTATAGCCCCAGCAGCCGCCGGGGCGGCTAGAAGGCTACCGGTTTTGAACCTTATCATCTCCAAGTAGTCTTCCACGGTCACGTCACTCCTCTTAGCCAACTCGAGGTCTAAAAGCTCACCCCACGCGGCGTTTTTAGCAGACTCCCTTATAAGCCTCAGAAGCCTGTAAAGCCTTTTAGGCGGCAAGTTCAGGTTCTCGTATTCGGCTATGACGCCATATATCTCGAATAAGAACAGGTCTGAGAGAAGTATAGCCTCCCCCAGGCTGTAGAGCTTCCAGACCGAAGGCTTACCCCGTCTCTTAGGCGACCTATCTAGGACATCGTCCTGTATGAGCGCGGCTGTGTGGGCGAGCTCGTAGGCCACTGCTACGGGTATGGCGAGCTTAGGGTCTCCGCCGACCGCTTCGCAGGATAGAACCGCGAGAAGAGGTCTTATACGCTTGCCACCGCCTCGGATAGCGTATCTAGACATTTCTCTCAACATAGGGAAATAGTCGCTGACCGCCCTATCGAGGTAGGAGTTTATGACACCTATATAATTGGTTATGTAAGGTTCTTTGAGAAACGACTCCATATCCATGGTTCCGAAAAATTTATTCTTCATCAAAACGATTTTTTCAACAAAATAATTTAAATTTTACCCTTTTTCGCCGAAAAAGCCATTTTTCTCAGATATTTTGTTTAAAAAGGCTTGAATTCGATGTTTTTATTTAGAGGGATCGAGGGTCTATAATTTTAGATGAACTCGTATAGATTCATAGATATAACATAGACTTGTATAAAACCGTTTAAACCTACTTGCCCCATCCGATTATTTTAAACATCTGTACATCTATTTTGAGCTCGATGTTCTCAAGCCTGACGTTCAACGCCGTTTCCAGATATGCTTTAACCAGTTTAGACGGGAATACGGAGTGGAAGACTTTTATGAAGCCATCGCTGTCTAGGATGAACTCCCCTATGCCGTTTTCAGACATTGCTTTTAACGCCAACTCCAGGTTCTCCTCAGGGGTTATGCGGTAGTATAGGAAGAAGAGGGAGCGAAGTATCTCACCCATCTCACGGCCGACGGCTTCACGGTCTTCTTCGGAAAGCCTAGAGATAAGCGACTCCAAAACTCTTCTGGGAATAATGACCATCCTAACGGGTCCTACGTTGAAGACGCCCGGCTGCCATCTGTCGAGGGTATACTTCTTCCCAAACTTAACACACTTCTCCACGAACTCCTTAAGCGACCTTATACGCCCCTCTCTTATGAGGTCCTCTATATACTTCGCATCCTCCTCGTCCAGCTCTACAGACGTTACACGGCTCATGAGAGAACCCTTAATACCAGGATAGCATCCCCTGCTACAGCCGTTTCTACATACGAACAGTTAATTAGTTTAATTCACCAGATATCGGTTAAAACGCGGCTAAGGAAGACTCGTCTTTAAAGTTAGTTGACTACTCAAAGCGGAGCGTAGCCTAGAGAAAATAGATTCCATAAGCAAGTCCAAGTTTAAACCTTTCCTAGCCGAGATCGGTATTACCGGCGCCGGGTTAACGCGGTTCGCCACCAGCTTTAAACGCTCAGCCAACTCGTCACCGTTCACAAGGTCTATCTTATTCAGAGCCACCACGACCCTCTCGTCCTCGACCCCCAGGCTTTCAAGAACTTCTAAACAGGTAGATAGCCTAAGCATCATTATAGGCTCCGGGTCTGAGCAGTCGACCACCAGAAGGACGAGGTCTGAAAACCTTATGTCGTTGAGCGTAAGCTCGAAGGCTTCGAGCATCTTAGGGTCTAGGTCATGCACGAAACCTATCGTGTCGACTATGAACAAATCTTTCCCAAGCCCCTTAAACCCGTTTATAAGGTAGTATTTACTCGATAGGGTCGTGAAGGGCTTAGGGCTTACGGGCTTATCCAAACCTGTCAAAGCGTTAAACAGCGTAGTCTTACCGCTACTATAGTACCCGGCTATGCAGACTATGGGGGAGCCTAGCCTACGACGTTTAACTATCTGCTCTATCCTGAAACGTTTACGTCTCTCGAGCTTATCCCGGACTTTAGCCATCCTACGTCTCAGAGAGTTGACGACCGAGTGGTATATGTACTCACCGCTCGACCTAAGCCAGGGATGCTCCCTACCGATACGATACCGCATAGCAGCCCTCAGCTTCTCATACGGATACAGCTTCATAAGCCTCGCAAGCTCTATCTGAAGCTTAGAAAGCTCGTCTGAGCTAGCCTTCTCGAATATCTCGAGCGTAAGCTCATACCGGTCGAGGACGCGAACCCCCAGGGCTTTTTCGAGGTTATACTTCTGCTTACTCGTGAGGATGTTGTAGACCGCGAAGATGTCGACGTTATTAGCCCTCACAAGCTCCTTTATCTCCTCGACCTTACCCCTGCCGAAGGCATAGTTCACGCTCTCCTTAAGCCTAACCTGAACCACCAAGCCACAGACCTTATACCCCGCCGCTTCGGCTAAGGCCCTAAACTCCCTTAGCTTAAGCAAGTATAGGCTGTGGTCATGCGGATTGGTCTTGACCATTCCCAGCAACGCTTTAGGCGATGAACCGGTCAAACCTGAAAACCTACTACACGGCTTCATCTATTAAAGTTTAAAATTCAGAGGAACTCTTCATGTCCAAGCCTCTTGTAGAACAGTCTTTCGGCTCCTATGGTCGTCCAGGGTCCATGACCAGGATAGACCCTAAGCCCCTCGTCTAAAGCCAGAAGCCTTCGGATGCTTTCCACAAGCGCCTCATAAGAGCCTCCGGGCAGGTCTGTTCTACCGTAGCCCATTCTGAACAACGTGTCACCTGTGAATATCAAACCGTCGCCGAGGAGCGATATGCTTCCAGGCGAATGCCCAGGTGTGTATAAGACCTTAAACTCCGAAGCCCCTACTTTTAGAACCGAACCTTCGTCCACATGCATGTCAGGCTCGACAGGTAAGCCCAGTCGCTCAGCCACCCATGTATCGGCTTCGTGAAGCACCACCTTAGAGCCTAAGGCATTTTTAACCTCTCTATACGCTGAGTAGTGGTCCGGATGACCATGAGTTATGACGATCAAAGGAGCTTTTAAACTACGTTTAAGCACCTCCCTGACTATCGTCATGGGTGAGCCGCCTGGGTCTATGACCAATGCTTCACCGTATCCGCATTCTACGATGTAACAGTTTGTCCTAAGCCTTCCGACGACTAGACGCTTAACCCTCAACCCTAAGATACGGATCAAGAGCCCGCTGGTTTAAAAACAGAGCGGTAAAGTTCATAAGAGAGCCGTTTCTTTACTGAAAAACGCTAAGCCTAGACGCTTAGTATAGGAGGGGCATAGGTGGCTAGAGGGGGGACAGTGCTACCGGGACCTAAGTCGAGGGTTAAGGCTGTTGCGTTAACCGCTATGACCGCGGCCGCCTACACGGTCGGGGTGGTAGTCTTAGCCCCGATATCGTTCTACATATACCAAGTCAGGGTTGCCGACGCCCTGCTCGCACTCTCGACGATCCTAGGCCTACCTGTGATCGCGGGGACGGCCATAGGTTGCGCTCTAGCCAACCTGTACGGAGGCTATGGAATAGTAGATATCGTAGGCGGAAGCCTGGCGAACCTCATAGCGACCACCGTGGGGTTTCTTATAGCCAAAAGGAGGTTTAGAGGATCGCTCATAGTAGCGCTCTTAGCGGAAACGCTTATAGTATCGATAATTGTCGGTGGGTATCTAGCCGTTCTCTTCAACGTACCTCTGGAGGTGGGGTTTCTAGGCATCTTAGTCGGCTCGCTGATATCGATAAACCTGCTCGGGTATGGGCTGGTTAAAGTCTTAAAGAGGCTGGGCCACTACGGTTGAAGCTCGTTTAAACCTGGGAGGGGAAAACTTAATGGGGAGCAAGGGGTTCTTCTTACGTTAGGTTCAGGAGGTTTCAGGTTGAGCACTGGTGAGCGTATACCGCCGGCTATACAGGAGCAGCTTGTTAGGCTTCAGCAGCTTCAGCAGACGCTCCAGGCCGTCGTGGCTCAGAAGCAGCAGGTTGAGATGGAGCTTATGGGGGTTGAAAGGGCGCTGGAGGAGCTTGAGAAGCTCGGAGATGACGCCGTCGTCTACAAATCCGTCGGAAGCCTACTCATAAAGGCGGATAAAGAAGCTCTTATCCAAGAGCTTAAAGACCAGAAGGAGCTTCTAAACGCCAGACTAACCATCCTCACGAAGCAGGAGAGCAGAGCCAGAGATAAGCTTCAGGAGGCTAGGACGAAGCTTCAGGAGAAGCTTAGAAGCGCCGGGATATAAGAGCCTAAATTCACATCAGTCCTGCGAAATAGTAGAGGAATCCATATTTTTCCTCGGTAAAAAATGGGTGAAGACCGGGTTATTTTAAGAGCCGATCCTCCTTGAGAATATCAGCACGACCCCCATTATGACGAGAAATACTAGAACCCACCAGTATGACGCGGCAAAGCCGTAGAGCGCGGTTAACGGAGATTCCTCATATGATTCGACTACTTCCCCGCCGACTGGAACCGGCTTACCCACGACGACGATAGGGGTTCCTGTCAGGTCTGTTAGGAACAGCTCGCCCCAAACGATGTTTTTCTCCGTATCTCGGCCGACGTTTTCGAGTTCCACCCAGCTTATTCCGTTCCAGTAGTAGAGCGTTAAACTATTTTCAGAGACCTTGGCACGTGCAACCTCGTCCTCCGTGTAGTAGATGGTTATCGTAGCCTTACCTCCGACGAAGCCGCTTGCAGACACGTCTACATACTTCACAGGGATCAAGCCTGTACCCGTTTCGACATCGACAGCCGTCTGAGGGGGAGACTCGTACTTAGCCGTAGTTATACCTCCGACATCTGAGCCGCCCCGCATCTTCAATAGCCAAGTGTAGAAAGCCCCTTCTACGGAGATTTTTACGCCGTTTTCAGCGGCCGTGTCCCATTCGAAAGACTGCTCGAGCGTCTCCATGGTTTTAAACGAGCCGGCTAGGTGGTTGGCAGGGTCGTAGTTGTAGGAATAGGAGCATGGAGCATCGACGTCGTACTCGATCTCGACAGGCTCTCCGACGTCGCTGTCGTACATCCCGGCGAACATATCATAGGTATGTAGGTCGAAGTCCATGAAGTTATAGTTCCACTGGATCTCGCCGTTCTTGTATAGGATTATCTCGAACTCGTTCATGTAGACTGGGCTGTCGTCTTCCTTTGTCGGGGTATGCCAGTAGACGACGACCATATCCACGGGTGTAGTGAAGTGCTTCACCGCGTAGTATCCGCAGGTTTCAGAGCATAGGTCGTCCATAGCCGCGAACAACACATCGGCCATCGGATACTCTGTCAAAAAGTCGTCTATGGTTCCAGAGAAGGCTTCGGTAACCGGAGCATCACCGGTTTCGACAAGCTCGACGTATCCGTTGGAGCATACCCTGATCATCGATATGGTCTTCCCGTTGTATGGGAAAGGCCAGGGTAACCGGTAATCGAAATAGTCGTCGTCGGCGAAGTCGAAGACATCGGCGTATAACATATCTACCGCATACCACTCGAAATGTATCTGCTCCACAGTTTGACATTTCACACCGGATACGATGGATAGCGATAGAACAATCAACCCTAGAACTATGATAAGACTTGTGTGTTTAAGACCATACATCGCCGAAAGCCTCCGAAGACAGTCGATTATCGCCTATTACATCATTACCTTACGGTGTATATTCAGTGACCGTGACATGTAGATTTACCTGTGGAATAGTATACGGAATGGTATATGTATCATATGCCTCGGTATATGCCTCGGTCACCAGCAGGAGCCTGTTTATCTTTATAACCGGGTAGTAGACCTCCCAGTCTTCGCTTCCTCCGGTAAAGACTATGGTCACATTGAATTTGTTATAGTCGTATATCTGCAGTCCGACTCCGATGCCGCAGTCAGGGGGCATACGCTTAACCACGACCTGAACGTCGGGAGTTCCGAAATACTCAAGAATACCCATCATCAGAAACGCCAATCCCTCCATATCACCGTCACCACTACTATCAAACATTCCTCCGAACATCATGAGCGTGTCGAACATCGAAGGAGCAATAACTCCTTGGAGAGGTGGTTTAGTTTCGAGCACGAAGGTCAGGTTTAAAGCCACAACCCTGCCTTTTGGGACTGTGATCACGTCAAGGTGTTTATGCTCGATTTCTATGTAGCTCATTCCGATTTCATATTCGTCGCCAGAAACTTCTGAAAGGTTACCGACCAACGGTATCACTCGGACTAAGGTGGTGTTTTCCTTACGCATATCGGATCCTGTCGAGAACGTGGGTTGAAGCAGTAGGAATGCATATGTAGAGGCGGACGCGACTATAGCGACCAATACATAGGATAATATCTGTCTAACCAGCTTTTTCATGCCAATTTCTCTGGCATCATGATATTTAAGCTTAACCGATATGCCCTAAGCCGGTTTCTGCCGTGGGAACCGGTGGAAAAAATTAAAGAGACCTCAGTTTTTAATGTCTATGTTTAATAGACGGGCTGCGGTATCGGGTCGAGGATGACTAAGGCTATAGAGGTTAGGGACCTGTCGTATAGATATGAGGGGTCTGAGAGAGACGTTCTATTAGATGTGAATTTAGAGGTCGAGAAAGGCGAGTTCGTACTACTCACCGGGGCGAGCGGATGCGGCAAGACGACGCTCTGCAGATGCTTCAACGGTCTCATACCACACTTCTACGGCGGAGACCTTAGAGGCGAAGTCTACGTGGCGGGTTTAAACGTTAAAGATACCCCCATCCATAAGCTTGCCCTCAAGGTCGGGTTCGTCTTTCAAAACCCCGACAGCCAGCTTTTCTCCCTGACCGTGGAGAGGGACGTCGCCTTTGGTCTCGAAAACCTAGGTGTAGACCGGGATGAGATGAGGCTTAGGGTTGACTGGGCGCTGAAGACCGTCGGGATGGAGAAGTATAGGTACGCGGCGCCCTACGAGCTCTCCGGGGGGCAGAGACAGAGGGTCGCCATAGCCGCGGTATTGGCTATGAGACCCGAGATCATAGTCTTAGACGAGCCTACGGCGTATCTGGATCCTAAAACCGCTTTGAAGATCTTCCAACTGCTCGACGGGTTGAATAAGAGGATGGGGTTGACCGTGGTTCTCGTCGAGCATAGGCTTGACCTGGTTTCGAGATACGCGTCTAGGCTGATAATCATGAATAAGGGACGCATAGTCTTAGATGGAAAGCCTTCGACACTTTTCCACGACGAGCTTGAAGAGTATGGGATAAACGTTCCCCGGCTTGTGAGGTTCTTCAGGAAACTCGAGGGGATAGGTTATGAGTTTGAGGAGTTGCCGCTTACCACGGATGAGGCTGCTGAGATCATCAGGAGGATCATGGCTTGATAGAGGTTAGAGATGTCTACTATACTTATCCGAACGGGTTTACAGCTCTGAAGGGTGTAAACCTCACCATACGTAAGGGCGAGTGCGTAGCCATAATGGGCGAGAACGGTGCGGGTAAGACGACGCTCGTGAAACACTTCAACGGTCTTCTGAAGCCCACCAGAGGAACCGTCGTAGTAGACGGGGTCGACACTAGAGAGACTTCCGTGGCGCAGCTCGCTAGGAAGGTGGGTTTAGTGTTCCAAAACCCGGATCACCAGTTTTTCAGCGAAACTGTGGAGGAAGAGGTCGCGTTCGCCTTGAGAAACTTCGGGTTCCCAGAGGACGAGGTCGAGCGTAGGGTTGAAAAGGTTTTGAAGAGGATGGGGCTTCTGGAGTATAGGAAGAGTTCGCCTTTCAGCCTGAGCGGTGGTGAGAAGAAGAGGCTTGCCATAGCTTCGATCGTAGTCTTCGAGCCGGAATACCTGGTTCTAGACGAGCCGACGATAGGTCAGGACTACATACAGAAGGTCGAGATAAGGAGGGTTATAGACTCCTACCTCGAAACCGGTAGGACCGTAGTGATCGTAACCCATGACCTAGAGTTCGTCGTAGACCTGAGACCGAGAGTCGTTTTGATGAGTAGGGGAAGGATCCTAGCCGATGGAAAAGCCGAGGAGATCCTATCGGATTCTAAACTCATGGACGATGCATCGCTACTCCTACCTCAGATGACCGAACTCGCATACAAACTTGGAAACCCGAAGATCCCTAGGACCATCTTAGACGAGAACGACATGCTGGAGGTCGTTAAGCCTTTGCTTAAACACAGAGGGGTGTGGAGAAGTTGATGCGGGTTTTCGAAGGGTTGAGGTTTAGGAGGGTACCAAGTCCGATTCACGAGTTGGACCCGAGGTCTAAGGCGGTCTACGTAGCGGTCTTAAGCGTTCTATCCATCGTGTACTCAGACCCACTTATCTTAGCCATTCTTATGGTTATGCAGATACCGCTCGTGTATATAGCCAAAGTCATGAGGTTTTGGCTGAACTCCTTGAGGGGCTCGACGTTTCTAGCGGTCTTCATATTCGCAGTAAACCTCTTGACGAGCTACCTGTACATGGGTGGTTTCACCTTAGAGGGGCTCCTAACGGCGACTGCGATGACCCTCAGGTTCATCCTCCTCATGGGGGTCTTTTCGCTGTTTTTCCTGACAACCACACCTGAAGACCTAAGCTTGGCTCTAGAGAAGCTGAGGATACCGTATGACATATGCTTCGCCTTCACGGCAGCCATGAGGTTTGTCCCAGACATCGCGTTGGAGGCGCAGTCTATAATGGATGCACAGAAGTCTAGGGGGCTCGAGCTCGAGAGGGGAGGGTTCATCGAGAGGATCCGTAAGACTCTTCCGATACTCGTGCCCCTGTTTATAAGGAGTTTCCAGAGAAGCCTAGAACTCGCCGAGGCTATGGAGTCTAGAGCCTACGGGGCTATAGAGAAGAGAACCAGCCTATACGAGCTGAAGATGGCTAGGAACGACTACGTGTTCATGATCTTATCGATAATCCTTCTGACCGCAACGTTACTGATTAAACCTCCTTAAACACGACCCTAGATTGGGATAGAAACCTAAGTGAGGCATGAAAGAGCCTATAGGAATGCTCAAAAAAGTACAGTAAACATTTTTAAGTATCTAATGGAAATTTATTTTAATTCTGCATAAGAGGTGGGTTTATGAGAGCTAGCAGAAGTCTAAAGGCGATCTCCACCGGTTTAGCGCTCATAGCGATAGTAGTCGTAGCCATCATAGCAGGTGTAGCCGGCTACTACGCCGGACAATCAGCCGCTGCCGAAGCCGCATACGACGCAGGGTATCAAGCGGGTCTGACGGATGGACGGGAACAGGCGCTTCAGGAGGTTTCACCTGTTCTACCCTCGGAGATCAAGATAGGGTGCATTATGTCTTTGACGGGTTTCCTAGGTCCTATGGGGGAGAACATAGTTAAGGGCGTCGAATTAGCGGTTAACGAGGTCAATGCGAGAGGCGGGATAGCCGGTAGGAATATCAAGCTCATAGTCGAAGACGACGGCACAGACCCCACGAAGGGTCTAGAGGCTTTGAAGAAGCTTGTGGAGGTGGACGGCTGTCAGGTCGTGATAGGGCCTATGGCTAGCGGAGTCTTAAGGGCTCTGGGTAACTACACGAACGAGCATAAAGTCGTCCTGATATCACCGACCGCTACGGCACCCTACATAACTACCGAGTTCCCAGACGACTACGTCTTCAGAACCGTCGGTAGCGACACGCTCCAGGGTAAGGCTCTCGGGGAGATACTAGTCGATAGAGGGGCTTCGAAGGTCGTTATCCTCGTTATGGATAACGCATACGGCGTCGGTATAATGGAGGAGGCTATGAAGGTTCTGGACGATAGGGTCGTCAAGACCATCAGATACGACCCCTCTAAGCTAGACTTTACTACAGAGCTTCAGACGATCAAGGACCTCAACCCGGATGCTGTGCTCTACGTCGGCTACTACGAAGACGGTAAGATCATGTTCAAACAGGCGCTTGAGATGGGGTTGGATAATATACTTTGGGTTTGCGCCGAAGGCGTCTACGGAGACCCGATGTTCGAGGAGCCGGCGGCGGCTAAGTTCATGGAGAAGGCTTGCATAGGCACTAGGCCTTCCGCCCCGGTAGGGCTTACCAGCTATGAACTGTTCAGGAAGAAGTTTAAAGAAGCATACGGTGAGGAGCCTCCCATGTACTCCGACACGGCCTATGACGCTACGATGATGGCTATCCTAGCCATAGCTAAGGCTGGAGAGTATGACGGACCTAAGATACGTGAGGCGTTGATCGATATAAGCCAGACGTTCATGGGCGCCACCGGATATAAGCTGTTCGACGAGAACGGAGACCAGCTATACCAGGTCTACGAGATATGGGACGTGGTCGAGGAAGACGGTAAATACAAGTTCGTAGGTACAGGGTATTGGCCTTAATCATCCATTTTTCCTTTTCTCTCCTACAGGTGGTGGATGGTGATAAACTGGCTTCAGGTCTTGATGAACTCCCTCGTCTGGGGTTGCATGTATCTTCTGGTTGCAGTAGGCTTATCCTTAACCTATGGTTTATCTCGTTTCCCCAATTTCGCCCATGCCGAATACGTTACTTTCGGAGCCTATATGGCTTACATGTTCTTCAGCATACTCGGGTTAGACCTCTACCTATCTGTAGGGTTAGCCGTTTTATCATCTGCTCTCCTAGGCGGGTTAAGTTATGTTCTCCTCTTTAAACCGCTTAAGTCTAGGGGGGCATCTCTGATACACCTCATGGTAGCGTCCATAGGGCTGGGTCTCCTCATAAGACATACACTCATGCAGGTATTCGGGGGAGGTATTCTATCGTTCAAAATGATATGGCCCTGCATATCCATAGGTCCAGTTGTTACGACGCCTCTCCTTCTAACGGCCATAGCTACCGCACTAATCGTAGCTACTCTGCTTCACATACTCCTCATGAAGACAAAGCTGGGTAAAGCCATAAGAGCTACGGCGGATAACCCAGAATTAGCCGCAGCTTCGGGAATAGACATGGATAGAGTAAGCCTGTTCACTTGGCTTCTAGGAGCCGCCCTAGCAGGGTTTTCAGGAGTATTTCTAGCCATGCGTAGTAGCCTAGTCCCCCTGCTCGGCTGGAAGGTGCTTCTCCAAGCCTTCGCGATAACCCTGCTAGGCGGTATAGGAAGCTTCTACGGCACCCTAGCAGCATCCTTTATACTGAGCTTATCTGAAAACTTGGGGGTTGTAGCACTGACATGGCTAGGTCTATCGGCGGACTACCGCTCAGCCGTGGCTTTCATAGTACTTGTTTCGACCCTGATAATCAAGCCGGAGGGGTTGATATCGACCGTTAAAAGGAGGGCCTGAGATGCCGGATCCCTTGATGTATGCACTCGACGCCGTGGCGTATGCGGGTATATTCGGGATGCTATCCCTTAGCCTCAACTTGGAATACGGGTATACGAACCTCGCAAACTTTGGGAAGGTCGCTTTCTTCATGGTCGGCGCCTACGTGGCGGCGGTTATGGCTAGGATGAAGTATCCGTTCGCCGTGTACGCCTTAGTGGCCGCTCTAGTGGCCGGGTTTATCGGGCTTTTGACCTCTCTCCCAGCTCTGAGACTTCGAGAGGATTTCCTAGCCATAACCATGATCGCCTTGGGGGAGGTTATGAAGCTCATAGTTAAGAACGAGGAATGGCTTGCAGGAGGGGTTTGGGGATTATCTGGGATACCCCCTGCGGTGGTCGTTCAAGGTTTATCGTTCAGGGAGAGGCTTCTGGTCCAGATAGCCCTGATATATGGATGTCTCGTGGCGTGTTACGTCGTATGCGAGCTTATAGCTAAGTCTCCCTACGGTAGGGTTCTGAAGACGATAAGGGAAGACGAGCTTCTAGCCGCAGCTTACGGTAAAAACGTTTTCAGGTATAAAGCCTGCACCTTTGCCTTAGGCTCAGCGGTCTCAGGGCTCGCGGGAGCCTTGTTCGCACAGTATATGGGCACCGTAAGCCCGTATATGTTCGAGCCCACCGTGACCTTTTCGGTTTGGATGATGGTCATCCTGGGAGGACCGGCTAACAACACCGGCGCGGTCTTAGGGGCATTCCTCGTCGAAGGATTCCACCGGTCGTCAAGGCTCCTTAAAGATTATATAGGGCTTCCTCTGGACCCGATAAACCTCCAAGTTATGCTTACGGCGCTTCTGGTTATCACAGTCGTATTCTACAGACCACAGGGCCTGTTGAAGGAGAGGATCACCCCTCTAGATAGGGGCTTACTCAAGAAGCTCAAACCCATGTACAGGAGGGTTAAGACGTGGGTTCGATCCTGAACACCGACAACCTAGTTAAAAGATTCGGCGGCTTAACAGCCGTAGATAAGGTTACGTTAAACGTAGAGGAGGAGAGCATCGTAGGTCTCATAGGGCCTAACGGAAGTGGAAAGACCACATTATTCAACGTTCTAACAGGCGTATACCGGCCGGATGCTGGGAAGATCTTCTTCCGTAGGGAGCGGATAGACGGGCTTCAGCCGCATCAAGTCTACATTAAAGGATTGGTTAGAACGTTTCAGACGCCTAAGATCATTCAGAAGATGACTGTTCTGGATAACGTCATGCTGGCCGTGAGGAACCCCGGGGAAAGCCTTCTAGCGGCGCTGTTTAGACGTAGAAGATGGATAGGGTTTGAGAGCAGGCTTAGGGAGAGGGCTCTAGAGATCTTGAGGTTTTTAGGTCTCGATAAACATGCATACACACCCGCTAGTGAACTCTCTGGAGGTCAGATGAAGCTTCTGGAGATAGCTAGAGCGCTTATATCCGAGCCTAAGATGATGCTTTTAGACGAGCCTACGGCAGGGGTTAACCCTGTGCTGGCGTATACGATATTCGACCGGGTCGAGGAGCTTAGGAAGAGGTTTGGGATAACCTTCTTCATAATAGAGCATAGGATAGAGCTTCTGATGAAGTATGTAGATAAGGTCTACGTCATGCATCAAGGTAAACTTATAGCCGAGGGAGGACCTAACGATGTCATGAATAACCCCGACGTAGTTAAGGTGTACCTGGGGTCTGTGTGATGGTTCTAGAGGTTTTAAACCTGGTCGCAGGGTACTGGAAGATTCCCGTAGTGGAGAACATCTCGATAAGAGTCGATAAGGGGGAGATAGTCGCGCTTTTAGGACCTAACGGAAGCGGGAAATCAACCGTTCTTAAGAGCATAATGGGTTTTGCAAAGGTGTTCAAGGGCAAGATAGTCTACAACGGCTTAGACGTGACAGGGGTTCCGGCTAACAGACTCGTCAGGATGGGTATCGGCTACGTCCCCCAGGTGTCCAACATCTTCGGAAGCCTAACGGTTAAGGAGAACCTCGAGATAGGTGCATATCTCAGGAAGGAGAAGGTGGAAGAGGATATGGAGGAGGTGTTGGAATTCTTCCCTGAGCTTAAAGGTATGTTGAGGCGTAGAGCCGATAGCTTAAGCGGAGGGGAGAGACAGCTTCTAGCCTTAGCTAGGGCGCTTATGGGTAAGCCGAGGCTCTTACTGTTGGACGAGCCCACCGCAAGCCTCTCTCCTAAAACTGCTTTAAACGTGCTTTCCAAGATAGTCGAGATAAGGGATGAGGGCATACCTATACTTATGGCTGAGCAGAACGTGCTTAAAACACTCGAGGTCTCAGATAGGGCGTATATACTCGTGTCTGGTAAGTGCATAGCCTCAGGCTCCTCCGAGGAGATCCTTAAAGACGAGGACCTGGGTAAACTCTACCTTGGCCTAAAGTAGAGCAGGGATGAGTGTTAAACCTAAATCTCCGTCGCTACGTATCTGGTACCAGATGAGGGTCGTAGCCGACGAGAGGGAACGATCATCCAGCGTCCCCACGCTACTAGAGGACATGGGGGTTCGAGTCGTATACGATGTCCTAGAGACCGGGGACTACCTGCTCTCCAATAGGGTTGCTGTGGAGAGGAAGACCGTGCCAGACCTCGTGGCCTCCATATTCGATGGACGGCTTTTCAAACAAGTTAAGGTCTTGAGGCAGGTCTACGAGAAGCCTATACTGCTCATCGAAGGCGACCTAACGAGCGTCGAGAGACTTACGAACAGACCTAGGGCGGTCATAGGGGCGTTAACGGCGATAGCCATAGGGTTTGAGATGCCGGTCTTATACGCAGGTGATAAACGGCAGACGGCGGAGTACATATACACGATAGCGTCTAGGCTTCATAGACGAGGCGAATCCAGACAGCCGATAACGCCGCCTAAGGCGGGTAGGGTTTTCGACGAGAGAATTAGGGTGCTCATAACCCTACCTGGTGTAGGACCTACCCTAGCCGAGAGACTTCTCAAGAGATTTAGAAGCCTCAGAAACGTGTTCAACGCCTCCATAACCGAGCTGATGAAAGTCAAAGGCCTAAGCAGAGACAAAGCCGAAACCATCTACACGTTCATAAACAGCAGATATGCGGAGCCTGAAAAGGCGGGTAGACAGACGAGGCTCGATTAGAGCGAGGTAAACCTTAATAAATTCCTGCTAAACCTAGGATCTTGGGCGGCTGTGGTCTAGTCTGGTAGGATTGGGGCCCCCCAAGCCCCAGGTCGCGGGTTCAAATCCCGCCAGCCGCATCGGCTTTTCAAACATCCACCTCCATCCTTTATGAAACAACCTAGCGTTGTTTAGGCTATCTATCCTCGGAGCTTAGGCATTCTTCTTTGATAACTCGCTCTACATTTTCGACTGTCCAACCTTCTACATGTAAAGAAGACCGGAGGGTTAAGTTTAATTCATCAAACGCATTAACTGTTCTCGTCTGATGATTCTATGAGCCTGAAGCCCATACAGCCTCTTAAGCATATAAGAGTAAAGCCCCTGGCTTCTGAAAGCCTCGGCGTTAGGTCTATGTGTCTCTACGTAGAGACCAAAGACGTTAAGGCGGTCCTAGACCCCGGTGTCTCGCTGGGTCCTAGGTTTAGAAGGCTTCCGCATCCACGGGAGTATAAGGCGTTAGAGGAGGCTAGGAGGAGGATAAGACGCTACGCGTCTAAGGCGTATGTGGCGACCGTTTCGCATTATCACTACGACCATATAACTCCACCGTTCGAGTCGGACTGGGTCTGGACGTGGAGCAACCGTGAGGAATGCACAGCCATATACAGCGGCAAGGTCATGCTCGTCAAAAACATAAAGCGTAAGATAAACCTCAGCCAGAGACAGAGAGGATGGATACTTCAAAAGTTCACCAAGGAAGTCGCCGAGAGGATAGAGGTTTGCGACGGGAAAACCTTCGAGTTTGGAGACACAGTCTTCAGGTTTTCCGAGCCCGTACCTCATGGTGAGGAAGGCACCGCCTTAGGGTGGGTTCTAATGGTCACGGTTGAAAGCCGCGGTGAGAAGCTGCTTTACTGCTCAGACGTCCAAGGCCCCATATCGAGCAAGACGCTTGAACTCATACTCGCCGAAAAACCCAACATGATCGTAGTGGGAGGGCCGCCGTTATACCTAGCAGGGTTTAGAGTACGGAAGG
>Ga0190363_1000288_pt1 | contig 29209 bp, 25 predicted proteins | sample 48721867_MG_FD_161272 | JGI IMG/M metagenome (GOLD analysis project Ga0190363, IMG submission 161272) | Hydrothermal vent microbial mat bacterial communities from Southern Trench, Guaymas Basin, Mexico - 4872-18-6-7_MG | ecosystem: Environmental > Aquatic > Marine > Hydrothermal vents >... | reverse complement strand
CCTCATAATTCTCCAACGCACGTTTCTTATCAACTAAGTCTATCTTATTCTGCGCGATAACGACCTTATCTATCCCAACAATCTCGATAGCTGCAAGGTGCTCTCGGGTTTGAGGCTGCGGGCAAGGTTCATCAGCAGCTATGACGAGCACAACGCCGTCCATCACGGCGGCTCCGGAGAGCATAGTCGCCATCAAAGCCTCATGTCCCGGAGCATCTACGAAGCTTAGAGCTCTAACGAATTCTCCTTTAGAACCGCATCTGGGACAAGTCTCACTTGAAGAGTAGTTCCTCGGAGGCCTACACTTCGGACACTTATAAATGGCGGCATCCGCGTATCCAAGCTTAATTGTGATCCCCCTCTTAAGCTCCTCGCTGTGCCTAGCCGCCCAAACCCCCGTTATCGCCTCAACAAGAGTTGTCTTTCCATGATCAACATGTCCTATGGTTCCAATATTAACTTCGGGCTGCCGCCTTATGCCCTGAGATTCTTCATTAACCGAGTTACTCATTGATGTGAATCCCCGCTTTTACACAATAAAGATCAACATGCAATAAATACTTTTTCGGATTGAAGAAGAGCTTAAGAAGACAGAAATAGATGGAATAAGTTTCTCTTAATGTATTCCTCTTGAAAGGTTTTAGCGGTGCTCAGATGAAGTCTCTGAAGAAGATTAAAGTTCAGCCTTTAGCGTTTGAGAGCTTCGGCGTCCGGTCGATGTGTACATACGTCGAAACATCCGACGTCAAGATTCTCTTAGATGCGGGTGTTTCCCTAGGCCCGAACAGGTTTGGGTTTCCGCCGCATCCTAAAGAGTACTTCGCTCTGAAGAAGCGTCGAGAGCTCATATTACATGCGGCGGAGAAGGCTGAGATAGTCACAATAAGCCATTACCACTTTGATCATCACACGCCGTCATTCACGGACTGGGCGAACCTATGGTCCTCAGCCGAGATTTCCGCAAAGATATATAGGGGTAAAATAGTCTTTGCGAAGAACTTCAAGTCCAGAATTAACTTCAGCCAGAGAAGGAGGGGGTGGCTTTTCCGGAAGAAGGCTGGCAGCCTATCTGCGAGACTGGAGTACGTCGACGGTCGATCCTTTCATTTCGGACGCACAATCATAAGATTCTCTCCTCCAGTTTTCCACGGTAGAGAAGACTCAGAGCTCGGATGGGTTCTCATGACCGTGATTGAATATGAAGGCGAGAAGGTTCTGTACGCGCCTGATGTGCAAGGACCGATATGTGAAGAAACATTGAAGATGATTCTCAGTGAATCTGCGGATCTAGCGATAATAGGTGGACCTCCGCTGTACTTGGCTGATTTTCGCATAAGTAAGGAGATGATCTCTAAAGCTTTAGAGAATATAGCGGCGATAACTAGGCATGTTCCAGTTACGATACTGGATCATCATGTTCTAAGGGAGAAGAGGTGGAGGGAAATACTTCAGCAAGTCATAGATGAATCCTCAAGCGTTGGACATTCACTAGTTACAGCTGCGGAATACGCTGGAGAACCGAATAGGCTACTGGAGGCTGATAGGAAAGTTCTCTTCGAAACCGAGCCTCCAAGCAGGGAATTCATGCGATGGAGTAGGCTTCCCATGAGGAAGAGGAAGCTTATTCCCCCGCCTATCTAGGACTTATCCTCTAGGTATTTTCTAACATCGCCTAGAACCGCCGAGGGTACTGGAAGATCCTTCATGGTCTTAAGACCGGGAGACGCCTTTATGACCTTCGGAATTGAATTCACAACCACCGCGGCTGTCGCCAGATCCCCATGGACGCATGGAGTAATCCTCTGATTGATTCTAGGCGTACCCTCTATTGTTATCGAGTCATATTCCTCCTTAGCTCCGATATAAGCCTTGAAGACAAGGGTTATGAAGGGTTCTCCGCTGATTAAACCATAAGCTGTCTGCGTCAGCCCGGCTACCATCCCCTTCTCCACCTTTATTTGACGACTCTCAACAGGCTTCTCAGCAATCACCGGCCTAACAGGCTCAACTTTAACTTCTTCAAGATCAAGCTTTAAGGCATCCGCTATCATCGACACAGACTGCTCCAGCCCGACGTGCCCAGTGATTCTCCCCTCCTTGATCATTTCATCAAACTCCTGAGGCGAAAGTCCGGCTCCTATCTTCTTCTGAAACGGCAATCTACGCTTCGCTGCGTCTATCACTCTCTCAACCCTGATAGACTCTATTTCCTGACATACTCCGGAGAGGACTATCGGCAACGTGTCCATGAGGAATCCGGGGTTTATTCCCGTTCCGAGGACGGTTACACCGTGCTTTTTCGCTAGAGAGTCGAGGCTCGCAGCTAAAGAGGCATCTGCAATATAGGGGTAGGCGAGCTCCTCACATGTTGAGACAACGTTCACTCCATGCTCGACTATACTGGCTATCTGGGGATAGACCGTCCTAAAGAAGGATGAGGTTGCATGCACCGCTACATCCGCCTTGACGCTTGAAAGAGTTTTCTCAGCATCTTCAGAAACGACAACTCCCAATTCCCTGCCTATCCCTATTACTTCGCCTAGATCCCTGCCCATCTTGTCCGGTGACACATCCACCGCACCAACTACCTTGAAGCCTTTCTTCTTAAGAAGAAGCCTAGCTATACGGCTTCCTATAGCGCCAACTCCATAGATAAGTACCCTAACCTCTTTTGAGGCACTTCTCATTCACGACGACTCCTATCTTAAATATGGATGCTTCCATACGCATTGAAACTTTTGTCAGATTTCGTTAGAAATATCGATCAAATAATATTAAGGGCTTTTGCGATAAAATTTAATCCTGCCTAACTCCATATAGGGGGATTTCGAACCTGAAAAAGATAGGCATAGGTTTAGTTGGCGCAGGCTTCCTCGCCGAGAAGTTCGCCTATTGTTACAAGCAAGATCCAAGAGTTAAACTTGTTGCCGTTACTTCGAGGACAAAGAGTCACGCGGAAAGATTCGCCAGAAAGCACGGGATAGACGCTTGGTACACGGATTACGAAGAGATGTTTAAGAGGCAAGACATAGACGCCATAAATGTTTGCGTTCCAAATTTTCTTCATTCACAAGTAACTATCTCAGCAGCCGAGCATGGGAAACACGTCTTGTGTACAAAGCCTCTTGCAACCTCTCTAGACCAGGCGGAGAGGATGATCGCTGCATGTGAAAGAGCAAGCGTCAAGTTAATGTATGGAGAAAACTGGTTGTACACACCGGCGGCTGAAAGGATCCGTGAAATAATAAGTGAGGGCGCTTTGGGCAGGCTATTAGCGATCGAGGCTAGAGAGCAGCATAGCGGAACACATTCACCATATGCTTTAAAGAGGAGCTTATGTGGCGGAGGCGTCCTAATACATATGGCTGTTCATCCAATAGGCTTCATAATGCATACGATGGGTAAGCCTGTCAGGCGAGTTTATGCTGAGCTTGGAAAGCTACTTCATGACATAGAGGTTGAGGACTACGCTGTTCTTATCATGCGTTTCGAAGGCGGAGAATCAGGAATTGCATATTCAAACTATATAACGAAGGGAGGAATGCAGGATAGGATAGAGATTTATGGATCTGAGGGAATGGCATTCATAAATCTCACTCATATGAATCCAATAATCATCTATAGTGACGTAGGCTACTCCTATGTTGTAGAGAAGGCTTCCACGAGCAAGGGATGGACATCCCCCGTCATAGATGAGAATTATCAATATGGCTTCTGCAATATGCTACGTCACTTTGTAACCTGCATCCTAGAAGATAAGGAGCCGCTATCAACTGGGAGGTTTGGGGCGGAGGTTCTTAAGGTAGTCTCGGCTGGATATGAGTCAAGCAGGAGAAAGGCGGCAGTAGCACTGTAGGTACGCGACTAGAACTTTCGAGTGATGTACTCAATCATTGATGAGAAGATTATCCTTCCATCAGCAAATCTTGGAAGCCTCTGCATCCTAGTCCAGTCTGGAAGCTGCCATCCATAGAACGCTCTCTCTGGATGAGGCATCAACCCAAATATAGTCCCAGATGGATCGCATATCCCAGCTATGTCATAAAATGAACCATTTGGGTTCTCGGGAAACCTACCCTCAGCCGGGCTTCCATCCTCGAGGCAGTATCTGAAGACCAGCTGGTCATTTTCCAACAGTCTTTCTAGGAGCTTATTCGCTTCGCCTCTCGGAAATATGAATCTCCCCTCGGCATGTGCAACGGGAATCCTCAGAACATTCCCTTGGGGAATCCTACGCGTGAAGATGCATCTCCCAAAGTTCTCATGTCTTAGATAGACCCACATACACCTATATCCTATAGGGATATTCGTGGCTAACGCTGCTTCCGGATAATCGCTTATCCCATTAAAGCCTGGAAGCAAACCAGCCTCAACGAGAACTTGGAAGCCATTACAGATCCCCAGTATGGGTTTCCCCTCGTCAATGAATGATTTCAGCTCCCCTCTTAACCTGGCGGTTAGACTCTTGGCCAATATCGCTCCAGCTCTAACATAATCTCCGAAGGAGAAGCCTCCCGGTATAACTAAGCCGTCGAATTCTTGAAGAGAACCCTTCTCAACAAGCCTGTTAAGATGCTGGACCTCAGCCTTAACACCCAAATCCTCAAGTGACCTCCTAGTCTCCCTGTCACAGTTTGTTCCGCCAACCCTAATTATGCAGATCTTAACGTCTTCTCTCTTCATGAATCATCCTCCAAGCGTCCTCTTCCAAGCATGCATCATCTCTTTAAGCTTTAAATTGACGATCTCTTCCCCGTCTAGACCATAAACCACGAAGTTCTTCTCCTTCACAGTTCTCCCAATCAGCGAGTAAATCGACCCTTCCATTATCTCTTCAAATCTCTCCCTATTCCTCTCTGAGACCTCAACGAGGAAGCGGCTGTTAGACTCCGAGAATAAAATATAATCATTCCTCCTTAGGCTGGAGCACCCCACAACTTTGTCGAGCCATATCTCAACGCCGACGTCTCCGGAGAAGGCCATCTCAGCGGCGGCTACACCCAGCCCGCCTTCAGAGAGGTCATGGCAAGACTCAACGCACCCTGAGTCTATCGCCTTAGTTAACTGGTTCATTGTATTCTTTGCGTCTTCAAGCCGAACCTTAGGAACCGATCTTCCAATAAAGCCCATAAGCCTATAATATTCTGATCCACCAAGCTCTGGATAGGTCTTTCCAAGTAGATAGATGAGGTTTCCCGAATTCTTCAGATCCATGGTGACTGTTTTCCTAACGTCTGGAATCACGCCTACAGCCGTAATAAGCAATGTTGGAGTTACAGGTCCGAGCGGCGACTCATTGTATAGGCTGTCCTTTCCAGATATGAATGGAGTCCCAAAGCCCTTCGAGAAGCGGTAGCATGCCTTGCAAGCTCTTACGAGGCTCCCGAGTCTATCAGGCTTCTCCGGAGTGCCCCAGACAAAATTATCCAAGAGAGCTACTCTCCTGCCTCCAACGGCAATGTTATTGCGTAGAGCCTCATCTATGGCTGATGCAGCCATCCAGTACGGGTCAATCTTTCCATATTTCGGATTCATCCCGCATGAGATCACGAGGCCTCTCCATGAATCGTTAAGAGGCTTGAGAACAGCAGCGTCGCTTGGGCCTCCATATCTTCCGCAGAGGGGCTTAACCACAGTGTTTCCTTTCACTTCATGATCATATGTTCTGATCACTGATTCCTTGCTTGCAACGTTCGGCGACGCTAGAATCTTGAGGAGAACCTCGTCTAAATCTCTCGGCTCCTTGAACCTAGGCTCCTCATATCCGGGCTGTCTCCACTCAGCGAATCTCTGCGGAAGCGGTGGGCTGAAGAGAAAGCCTATCTCTAGATCTGCAACTAGATATCCATGATAGGTGATTCTCAGCCGTCCGTCATCAGTTAGTTTCCCTATATCGGTGGCTTCAACCTCTTCAGACTTGAAGATCTCCATTACTTTGTCAAGATTTTCCTCCGGAACGGTGATGAGCATTCTCTCCTGAGATTCTGATATGTATATCTCCCAAGGAGCTATGTGCGGATGCTTAAGTGGAACTTTACCTAGCTCAACTCGCGCTCCACATCCGAACTTGTGGGCTGTCTCGCCCACGGCGCTTGAAAGTCCGCCTCCGCCAAGATCAGTTATTGACGATGCGAGTTCCAAGTCTCTTATCTTTATTATAGCCCTTGCGAGCTTCTCCTCCTCTATTGGATTCGCTATCTGAACCGCTGGCCTCGATTCTTCCTCGGATTCTTCCGTGAGCTCTAGAGATGCAAATGTGACGCCGTGAATTCCGTCTCTTCCAGTTCTACCTCCAGCCAAGACTATTCTGTGACCTGGCTTAGCATTCTTGATGTACTTCTTTACTGGAAGAATCCCTATGCATCCGCAGTAAACGACGACGTTTCCAACGTAGCTCTCGTCAAAGTATATGGCGCCGTTAACAGTGGGGATTCCCATATTATTCCCGTAGTGGCCTATGCCAGCAACGACCATTCTATATATGTACTTTGGATGCTTAATGCCGGGTGGGAGCTTATTGTAATCGTAGTCCAGAGGACCGAAGCCTAAAACATCAGTACATGCGATTGGCTCAGCCCAGACTCCTAGGACGTCTCTGATGACTCCCCCTGTGCCGGTGGCGGCTCCTCCGAATGGCTCTATGGCTGATGGATGATTATGGGTTTCAACCTTAACAGCGACCGCTATGTCATCTTCGAACTGAATGATCCCCGCATTGTCTTCGAAGATTGAGATGCACCAAGGTTTCTTCAGCTCTTCCGTGGCCTTGGCTATATACGTCTTAAAAAGCGAGTTAATAACTTCCCCCTCTGAAGTTCTTATAGTTCCCTTGAATGTCTTATGGAAGCAATGTTCAGACCATGTTTGGCCGAGCGTCTGAAGCTCTATATCCGTTGGATTTCTGCCTTTTTTCTCAAAGTATTCCTTTATCTTCTTCATCTCTTGAAGGTTTAGGGATAGGCCGAGTTCCTCGCTTATTCTAAGTAGTTTCTCATCGTCGGCGTCGAGAATATTCACTTCATAGAGTTCGAAGGGCACGTTTCTTCTTAAGTATAGCGACTTCATTCCGCCGCCTCTACGCATATCTTATAATCATCCTTAACCGGGTTTGCTAGAAGCCTCCTACACATCTCCTCAACCATTCTCTCAGCGTCTCTGGCTGATGAAGCCTCTAAGAGTATCGTGTAAACCTTGCTGACACGTACATCCCTAACTGGATAATTGAGCTCTACCAGAGAGTTCTTTGTGGTTTCACCTTCAGGATCTGAGTGTCCAGGTTTGAGGCTGACCTCTACTCTTGCAATGTACCTCATGAGAAAGACGAGAAACATTCTCTTTATTAAGTCTTACAGTCGCCGGGTGAGGCCTTTACATCCCTTGAGATTCTCCTTTAAGCCTCTCCAAGAGGTTGTCATATGCTCTCTTATCTATGGGGAGTGAAACGGCTCTGCCCTCAAATGATGAGAGAATTATGGCGTTAACTATCTCTAGGGCTGTTCTTCCCTCTTCCCCGCTTATAAAGGGCTTTCTGTCAAGGAGGATTGACTCGGCGAAGTCCTCGATTATCGCTTGATGACTACTTCTCTTCTCCTCTTCTGTCCTCACATCGAACCATTGATATTCTTGCCTAGCATTCCAGATGCTTTCGGCGGCGATGTAGTCCTTAACGGTCTTCTCCAAAATGGCTTTTCTCACATTTTCATTCATCTGGATCTTTCCTTTATCCCCGCATATCTCAATTCTCTTAACCATTATGGGATCGATTGTGCTTGCCTGGAAGATTCCCTGAGCTCCATTCTTAAACAATATCACCGCGCTTGCTAAGTCTTCAACCTCTATATCATGGTACATCGTGCCTATCTGCCCTAAAACCTTAACTGGTCTTCCAAGGAACCATTGGAAAAGATCGACGTCATGGATAGACTGATTTATTAAGGCCCCTCCTCCCTCAGTTGCCCATTTTCCCCGCCAAGCGTCACGGTTATAGTATGCCTGCGTTCTGAAGCTGCAAGTCTCTATACACGCTCGGTATACTCCTCCGATTTCTCCAGAATCTATTATCCTTTTAATCTCCCGGTTAATCGGTTTCATCCTATTATTAAAGACCACAGCGAGCTTAAGGCTCTTCTCCTTAGATTTCTGAATCATTTCGTCGGCTTCGCTTACGGAGATAGCCATGGGCTTCTCAACAAGCACATGTTTGCCGTAATCTAGAGCTTTAAGAGCCATCTGGCAGTGGAGGAAGTGAGGCGTGCAGATGGAGACCGCGTCGAGATCCTTAAGCTCAAGCATCTCCTCATAGTTTCTATACCACTCCACCCCGTAATTTAAGGCGACGGTCTTCCCTACCTCCTCGTTTATATCCGCTACTGCACGGAGTTCAGTCTTCTCCGACGAGGCTATAGCCTCAACGTGAATTCTGCCGACGCCCTTTACACCTATTACTCCCATCCTAACCTTCTTCATAACCAAGCATCCCCAGCGAAATATCTCTTAACAAGAAGGAGATTGATTTAAGCGTTTCCCGATGAATCTGGACTAAATAGGCTTCTGCCTCCAGAGCCGTATAGTCTCATACCAGAAGATCGCGCAGGCTAAGAAACCGAAGATTAACGCTATAATATTGTGAAGGGAAAGATTTATTCCGTAAATGAGCATATAGACGATGAGCATCGTTGAGAACCAGACAGAGTAGAAGATGAAACGCGGAACCATAAACTTTCCAAGCCTAGTGAAGAACTTTAAAACTCCAACCTTCACCTCTCTCTTGAGATAGTACTCTCCCCTAAGAGATTTCTCAACAAGACCCAGTGAGAGAAGCTTGTCCAAGTGATGAGCGGCAACGCTTGGGCTTGAGAAGCCGAGCTTCCTCTGAATCTCACGAACCCCAACCGGCGATTCAGGAGACCTAAGCATAAACCAGTATACGAGAAGGGTCTTCCCCTTAAGATAAGCCTCCAGCTCCTCGGGGGAGAGATCTTTCATCTGTACCGCCAAACCTATATAAATGTCACAGATATAAAACCTAAACGATGAAAGGCCGCCGTAACGTAGTCTGGTAGCGTACAGGCCTGTGGAGCCTGGAGGCCGGGTTCAAATCCCGGCGGCGGCCTCCAATGCAGAATCAAGTCTTAAACTCATTTCTTTTCGGTTTGTAAAAAATTTCTTTAAATAGTTTTATATATGCAGAACTGCTCGTGCATGTACACTTCTGTACATTGACGTGGTGAAATGCGCGTCCTTATAAAGAAAACTCGGTGCTGCCGTAGAAAAAATTGATCTTTTATTCTAATTTATTTTGCTTGAAAAGCGGGGGATTGTGAAAAAATAAAGAGGGTCCATGAGGGGTCAGCATATGGATATTTTCCCATGGGCAAGTTTCTCTTAGGCACAGAGGAGGGGCTTTCATATCGGGCTAAGAACCTCTATCCCGATAGGGAGATATATCCAGTTAATCCGGGAGCTGTATGCATAGACATGAAAAAAGATTAATCTGCTAAATATTGAGAAATGCCTAGAAACACTTAAGCCAAAGGTTTTCCTCGGGAAGAACGTAAATGGGAAGGTTAGATCTGTTCTTGAGATCTCTCTCGAGATGATAAAATAGGTATCGCTTGGGTCGTTAATGAAAACTGTTTCTCTAAACTAAATTCATTATTTTGTTTCCTATCTGACAATGCGTACTCGGTAAGAGATGCCTTGCATTCGACCCTCGAGATCAACACGAATCAGACCGCATAGACCGCGGCGGTTTTCATAGCCGTAAGGAAGGTGGATCACCCGGTGGATTTTTTGGGTAAGGGCGAATTCTATTTCCTCATTTCCATGTATCAAGCGAATGCGTTTCTCATTCTTTTTGATATCTATGTCTGTGGTTGTTCCTGTGCCTGGGTCTCTTAAGTATGGAATTAAAAGGGACTTAAAATTATTCAAACCGGGAGTTGATTCTTCGATTTCGATGCCGTTCTCACCTATCCTGACGGCGGCGGCATAGGTGTACCACTCTCCTCTGCATCTTGCCTCTAAGGAGAAGCCGCAATAATCTTCTCCTTCCACTTTTTGAAATCCGTTTATGAGGCGGAAGTCCTTGCGGGCGATAATCGTAAGCTCTCCATCCACCTGCTCATCCTTATAAGCCATCCCCACATTAAGAAACTTGCCAGTCGTCAGGCTTTTAACGCTGCTTACAAAGTGCAAAAAGCGATTCGGACCGAAGGTCATATCAACAATGCCGAAGCCGTCATAATCCGGAGAAGGAAAGGCATTAAAGTGAACGCTGTATGGACCGTAGTGGGCAATCGCCCTGTAAATCGGGTCGTGCTCAATTAGGACGGAGGGCTTCCTGCTGGTTCCTGATGCTAGCGGCTCATCTTCAAAACCGTTGAGAATTGCGACTGCTAAGAAACCCAGTGCCAGAGGGCCATGGTTACCTTCAGACGTATACCGTTCAAAGCCCACCCTGTAGCCAACGGGTAGGCAGTTCTCAACTGGACTGTAATATCCATTTTTCCTCTGCCAGCGAACAAAAGAAGAAAGCGCTCTCCTCGCAGCAACCTTTGCTAGTTGACTCTTCACTTTATCCTTTGATTCAAAGAATTTCGCTGCGTATGTGAAGTAGGCGCATTGTACGCCAAGCGTCCAAGTCAGGCCGGTGCTTCGATGTGCTGAGGCAAGGGAACCATCTGAAAGCTGAACTCTAAGGCTCCTTTCAAACCCTGTCTCCATCAGTTTTATCAGTTCCTTTTTGAGCCGCCCATTGTAGCCTGCGTTCAATATGTCTGCCATAAAAAACCTGGTGAAGAGATCGTAGGAATTAGGGTGTCCCGGCTCCTGATAAAAGCCCTTCTCAAGCATGATGCGCTCCTGAAAGAAAACCTCTAGCCATTCGTCAAAACGGTTCAGGCTGTTCGGGGAGAGCCCCTCGCGTATACGTAGCCATTCACCTGAAAGCCAGACTGCTGCCCAATTAGATGGGGGACGGGAGCGAAAGGATTTTTCCACATCTACCGATCGAATGTTCCTCTCAAAGCTTTCAGTTTTCTGTCCGAGATCCCTGAGAATAGTGTATGTCCTAATGACCGCCGGCCAGAAAAAGTCCCGGTGATTCACCCTCCAGGAGCAACCTGTATCTCTATCCACAGTAGCCATGGGGATAGGTGAATCAAGACGGACAACATGGTTTAAGGCTGCGTCTAGTGCCTTGACCGCTCTCCGTATGTGGTCGTCCCTTTCAGCGCCCTCCGTTTTGAGGGCAAGCACAGCATTACAGAGGGCATAGTAAGGCGTGCCGTACTGGAATGGCTCTTTAAAAACGGGATCGTAGATCTCTCCGTTTTCCTGAAAGCATGAATCATAAGAATGTGTACCGATTTTCAAGATGTCGACAGCGTTCACCGTCTTCTTCTCTCTTAATTCGGTTTTGCTTAGACTCCTTGACGCCGTTTATTTACTGGTTAACTTTCTATATATTATTTTTTAGGATGGACAATATGGGAGACCTATGCGGCTAGATTTTACGGAGAAATCCGTAGCCTTTTTGAGAAGCTTGGGTAGCGGTACGGTTACGTAATCGTATCGCTGAAAAGCTTAATTCTATATTTTTTGAATCTTAACTTTAGAGGAACGAAATCTATGGAGGGAGGATTCTATTGAAGAAACAGCATGTGATGATTCTTCTTGTAATAGTATTCGCAATTATCGGCATCATGCTTATCTCCTATTTCTTCGTGGATGTCATTCCGCCGACTGCAAAAATTAAATGTGAAAAGTTCACACATGTAGGCGAATCTGTGAGATTCGACGGCGGAGACTCCTCAGACAACGCGGGCATCATCAGCTACGAGTGGAAGTTCGGGGACGGCGACACTGGAACAGGCAGAATATGCATGCATACCTATTCCACCGTCGGAATGTACACCGTCACGTTATCCGTGAAAGATAAGGGAGGAAATAGTGCAACGGCCACTACGACTATATTCGTGAGTTATCATCATCCGTTGAAGATGCATCTCAAAAGCGAAGACTTCACAAACAACAGCAGAATCCCATCGAGATTCACATGCGATGGAGAAAACATATCCCCAAAACTTACATGGGAAAATGTCCCGGTAGGAACGAAGAGTTTCGCCATAACCGTGATAGATCCCGATGCGCCTGGAGGGGAATTCATCCATTGGCTCATATGTGATATCCCAGGGAATATTCGAAGCATAGATCGAGGAAAGGTTCCTCCTGAAGCCAAAGAGTTCATGAATGATGCCGGTAGACCTGGATACACGGGACCATGCCCACCTCGCTCCTCAACCCATAGATACATATTCACCATTTATGCTCTTGATGTCGAGAATCTAGCGGATATCAGCAAAGAGAACTTCCGTGAAGTCGTCTGGATTCATGCCTTAGATAAGGCCGTTTTAGTGGGGCTTTATCAGAGATCTTCATAGCGAACTAACGAGAGCTGAAAAGAGCCAAATCGCTCCGAGGAGGCATGTTTTTGGATGATTACTAAGAACTCCATCACTGAGCTAATGAATTTCAAAGCGCCTTTCGTTCAAATGTATGCCAAGATTCTTGGCTGTAAGCGTAATTTTCTGGTTTTATGGCCAGAAAATGAAGCTGAAGCGAATAGATCTTTAGCTTTCTCCTTAGGGAAGCTAAAGGTTAAATTTAAAGCTGCTCCCCTTCTTTCTTGAAGGGATCTGCGTCATGGCGAAGATTGTTGAGGAACCATCCTACAGGGAACGTAGATCAATATTTAAAGATAGATTTCATGCAGGTAAGCTCCTAGCTGAGAAGCTCCGAAATCATGCTGATAGAGAAAACATGGTTCTATTAGCTGTGCCAGCTGGCGGTGTTCCAGTAGGGTACGTGATTGCCAGGGAACTCGGGGTCTCTATGGATGTGATTATTGTTAGGAAGGTTCAGATACCTTGGAATACTGAAGCTGGATTTGGAGCTTTAACTTGGGATGGTGAAATAGTCCTAAACGAGATTCTCATAAAACATTTAGGCTTGACGGAAAGGATGATTGAAGAGGCAATCTTAAAGACTCGAAGGATTCTTCAAGAGAGGATTAGAAGATTCAGAGGAGAGAAACCTATGCCTGATTTGAAGGGAAAGGTTGTTGTATTAGTTGATGATGGGTTAGCTTCAGGCTTCACGATGTTAGCAGCAGCGAGATCAATAAAAAAGAAAGAGCCCCGCAGGGTGGTTGTAGCGGTGCCCACCGCCTCTGCAGGTGCCATTGGGCTCCTCTCAAGCGAAGTGGATGAGATAGTCTGCTTAAACATAAGAAGCGGACCCATATTCGCGGTTGCGGATGCCTACCAGAACTGGTACGACCTCACAGATGAAGAAGTTATTGATATCCTCGAAGAGTTGAATTCAGGCGATTCCGTTGATAGATGATTGGAGCCTCGATTTCTTAGGCCTATTTACGTCATCATTGACAGCTGTTGCTTCCTGCCTGTGTGGAGCATAGCGCGACGCAATAAGCTAGACTGAAAAATAGATTCTTTCTCCTCCGTAGAATTTTTTTCTTTATAAAGTTCATAAAGGAAGCATAAAACCATTTGGTTGTGGTTGTGTTTTTTATCTAGCGGTGTGATTTGTATTGGTGTAGATCCATTTTGCTGTTGTTGGAGAATACTCTTATATTTCTTGGGGGGATTCTTTCTTTGAGGGTTTTGTATGGTTAAGATAACTTATCTTGGGGCTGGAAGCGCCTTTGCCCCTGTCTTGAGCAAGGATATCTTTCTGATTCCGGATCTTGATGAGGGGGAGCTCTGCCTTGTTGATATTGATCCTGAGAGGCTTGAGCTTTCGAGGAAGACGACGGAGATAATCAATAAGAAGTTGAATAAGAACTGGAGGATAGTCTCCTCGACTGATAGGAGAGAGGTCATGGAGAACTCAGATTTCATCATAAACACGATTGAGGTTAGCGGTTTACAAACGGTTAGGTACGACTATGAGATTCCGCTTAAGTATGGCGTTGACCAGTGCATAGGAGATACTATTGGGCCGGGAGGAATAATGAAGGCCTTAAGAACTATTCCGGTGTGGCTTGAGATACTTAAGGATGCTGAGGAGCTCTGTCCAGACGCGTACATATTGAATTATACGAATCCCATGTCGATGATGATGCTTGCGACGTTTAGGGCTTCAAAGATGAAGGCTGTGGGCCTCTGCCATAGTGTACAGGGAACATCAATGAGACTAGCTGAGTACTTAGAGGTTCCATACGAGGAGCTCAAGTGGCGATGCGCCGGAATCAATCACATGTCATGGTTTACAGAGCTAACATACAAGGGTGAGGATATGTATCCGGTTCTGAAGAGGAAGGCTCAGGAAGACAGAGAGTTATATGAGAAGGATCCGGTTAGGTTCGAGGTTATGTTTCACTTCGGGTACTTCGTAACTGAGTCAAGCGGCCACATGTCTGAGTACGTTCCATACTTCAGGAAGAGGCCGGATCTGATAAGGAAGTACTGCAGAGAAGGATACTTGGGCGAGAGTGGATTCTATGCAAAGAACTGGCCAAAGTGGAGAAGAGCTCTGGATGAAAGGAGGAAGAGGATAATAAGAGGAGAGGAGGAGCCCGATCTGAAGAGGAGCGTTGAGTATGCCTCTCAGATCATCGAGGGGATAATCTTCGATAGGAAGCAGGTGATCTATGGAAATGTGTTAAACACGGGCTTGATAACTAATCTGCCGCAGAATGAAGTCGTTGAGGTTGCCTGCCTAGTTGACAAGAACGGTATCCAACCAGTCTACTTCGGAGAGCTGCCACCTCAGCTTGCGGCTCTATGCCGATCTAACATGGCCGTCTACGACATGACTGTTAGGGCAATAATGAACAATAGTTATGAGATGGCGGAGCAGGCTTTAATGCTTGATCCATTAACGTCAGCTGTCTGTTCGCTTGACGAGATAAGACGTCTGTTCAGAGAGCTTTACGAGGCTGAGAAGGAATATCTACCAAGCCTTGAGTAGTCATATTCTAAATGATTTTTGCATATGATTCACGAAAGACTCTGTTTTTCGAAGAATACTAAGCCCGAAATTTGATGCGGCCGCCGGGATTTGAACCCGGGTCACCAGCGTGGCAGGCTGGGGTCCTGACCAGGCTAGACTACGGCCGCGTCTACGGAATTCTATTCATAAATGACTAATTATCTTTTTTGATTCTGTAGGATTCCTTGCATGTGTATTCTTGTTTCTATTCTAGAAGGATATGAGACATCAGTGATAAAATAATCACTAGGAAAAATCACTGAGAAACAGCAGAAGTATTTAGATCCAGATGCAATCGCCTATAAACTTTTTATAAGAATTTTTCACACGGTAACAAATTACATTCACAATTGAAGCTAGCTGCAACTTTTTATGTGGAGAAGTAGATTTCTCTTCAGTAAGCTTTCGGTGATAGGTATGGGTTTGGAGGTTAAAGGTATAATCCCCGCAGTTGCGACGCCTATGAACGGGTCTGAGGAAGTTGATGAGGAAGGAATCAGAATTCTAATCAGCTATCTGATAGATTCAGGTGTGCATGGAATCTTTGTGTGTGGAAGTCAAGGGGAGAGCTATGCTCTAACAGAAGAGGAGAAGAAGAAAATAATCGAGATAGCGGTTGATGAAGTTAATGGTAAAGTTCCAGTATATGCTGGAACGGGAATGACAACAACGAAAGCGACTATTAAGCTTAGCATGTTTGCTGAGGACGCTGGAGCCGACGCTGTAACCGTGATTACCCCATATTTCATAAAGCCCAGCCAAGATGAACTTTACATGCATTATAGACGTGTAGCTGAATCCATCAACATTCCACTACTGATCTATAATAATCCGGGAAGGACAAGCGTCAATTTGGAGGCTAAGACCGTAAAGAGACTCGCGGAGATAGAGAATATTGTTGGAATAAAGGATAGTAGCGGAGATCTAACCTTGACGGCTCAGTATATTATGGAGACGCCGAGCGATTTTGCGGTTCTCTCCGGAAAAGACTCGCTTATACTTGCAACGTTGCTCTATGGCGGGAAAGGGGCGGTTGCGGCGACTGCAAATGTAGCTCCAGAGATCGCAGTCGGAATATATGAAAGCTTCATTAGAGGAGATCTTGAAAAAGCTAAGGATCTACAATTTAAGCTTCTCTCGCTAAGGCTTGCCTTCAAGCTGGGAACATTTCCGGTTGTTGTCAAGGAAGCTCTGAGAATTTTGGGGAAGCCGTCTGGACCAGCAAGAAGCCCTGTTTCAGCCCTATCAAAAGAGGCAAAGGCAAAGCTTAAATTGATCATCGAAGAGCTAAGAATGACTTCTCAGCGATGATAATCGGGGAATAGCTATATTGAAGCCTAAGCTAGGGTTGATAGTCTCTTTGAAAAGCGAGCCGAGAGAAGAAATAGAGAAAGTTAAGAATCTAGGATTCCCAACATGTCAAGTTTCATGCTGGAATCCAGATTTGTATACTAGAGAGACAGCCGAGAAGCTTAAGCAAGTAGTTGAAGAAAACAATATTGAGATCACGACTCTATGGAGCGGATTCTCCGGAAGACATGTCTGGAATTTTAGAGAGGGACCAGTAACTATAGGACTTGTACCTTTGGACAAGAGAAAGAAAAGGGTTAAAGAGCTGGAGAAAGCTTCAGAATTCGCCGGGTGGATAGAAGTCAATAGTATAACGACCCATGTTGGATTTATACCTGAAGATCCAAATGACCCTGTTTACAAGTCGCTCATAGATGTTTTAAAGGATATAGCTAGGTTCTTAGAGGATAGGGGACAAAGTTTCTGGTTTGAAACTGGACAGGAGACGCCCGTAACTCTACTACGTACATTAGAGGATGTGGGAGCCGATAATCTGGGAGTGAACTTCGATCCAGCTAATCTTCTAATGTATGGAAAAGCGAACCCCGTAGACGCACTCGATATAATAGGAGAGTATGTCAGAGGTGTGCATGCTAAGGATGGGGAATATCCGAGAAGCGGATATGAGTTGGGAGAAGAGAAGCCGCTGGGCGAGGGAAGAGTAAACTTTCCCGAATTGCTGAGGAAGCTCAAAGAACAGAATTATTCTGGAGCCTTAACAATAGAGAGAGAAATATCAGGGCCTCAGCAGATCATAGATATAAAGAAGGGAAAGAAGTATCTCGAGGAACTCTTAAGGGAGATTTATGGATAGAAATTTTCCTTTATAATTCAGCACAGAAACTCCTAGACTAGAATATCATGCCGGGAAAATCAACCGTCACTTCGTAGAGTGTTTAAAACAAGAATAAGTAGCCCGCTGCAAAAACTTCTAAGGCGCCGTTAAGACAATGGAAGTGATAAGGAAAATTCTGACGGGATCGAAGGTCTCCTAAAATAATCAATCAAAAGATGATAAGTAACCATGGAGATCCGCACTGACACTATTACAAGAACCGCAATGCTCAGCGCCTTAGTAGTCGTGCTAGACTACGCAATGAAATTCTCCGGGCTCAAGGTTCCATTTCCATGGTTACCCTTCCTAAAATTTGACCTCACAGGAATTCCAGTGATGATCTCCACACTAACGGACGGCTTGAAGCCTGGAACATTCACATCTATGATAGCCTTCTTAGCAATTCTGATTAGGAGCGGAGACCTTGTTGGAGCATGGATGAAGGCATCCGCTGAATTCTCAACAGTTCTAGGATTTCATATTGGAAGAAAAATTTTAAAACCTAAATCATCACTCATTGTGGCTTATCTTCTCGGATTCGCCGTCCGGATCATAGTGATGTTTGTCCAAACGATCCCTGTATTCACAACATACTACGGAATGCCGCTGAATGCCGCCTTAGCAATAAGCCCCTTAGTCGCAATCTTCAACCTTATTCAAGGAGCTATAACTATCTACGGCGGAATTCTCATCTATGAATCCTTCAAAAAGAGAGTTCCATCGATGATTCCGGAAGAACAAAAATGACCACACAGTCTTAAGTCGATCATCTTTATAAAAGGGTTTATCCCTAATCCTAAAAAGGGAGACCGGTTGAGTTCTAAGTCTGTGGTTCTCCGCGTTGCTGAAGCTCATGGAAGAGATGTAGGACGCGGAATAGCTAGGATAGACCCTAAAATAGTTGAGGAGATGGGCCTAGTACCGGGAGACGTCGTGGAGATCTCCGGGAAACGCAGGACCGTAGCCTTAGTCTGGCCTGGATACGCCGAAGATTATGGAAAGGGCCTCATCAGGATAGACGGATATATACGGAACAACGCAGGCGTAAGCATAGATGAGAAAGTCACAGTTATGAGGATAGAGGCTAAGAAAGCCATTAAGATCACGCTTGCGCCAACCGAACCCCTCAGAATTATGGGAGCTGAGGAGTATCTACGCCACCTTCTAGAGGGAAGAGTTGTAACTAGAGGAGATCTGATTCCTCTTGGGATAATGGGAAGAAAGATTGACTTAACGGTCATAAGCGTTCAGCCTGTAGCATCAGCTGTAATAATCTCATCGGATACGGAGATTGTGATAAGTGAAGGGAAAGCCGAGGCCGCAATACGGGAGATACCCCGAGTAACATATGAAGACATAGGCGGGCTCTCCGAGGCGATCAAGAAGATACGGGAGATGGTTGAGTTGCCGCTGAAGTATCCAGAGATCTTTGAAAGACTTGGGATAGAGGCTCCAAAGGGAGTTCTACTCTATGGTCCGCCGGGAACTGGAAAGACTCTGCTAGCTAAGGCAGTTGCAAATGAGACAAACGCCGCATTCTTCAGCATCAGCGGACCTGAAATAATGAGCAAATACTATGGCGAAAGCGAGGAGCGACTACGAGAGATCTTCAAGCAAGCTGAAGAGAACGCTCCAAGCATAATCTTCATCGATGAAATCGACGCCATCGCCCCTAAGAGAGAGGAAGTAACAGGTGAGGTTGAGAAACGCGTTGTATCGCAGCTCCTCGCGTTGATGGATGGGCTGAAGCCTAGAGGAAGAGTTGTAGTTATAGGAGCAACCAACAGACCTAACGCCTTAGATCCAGCGCTTAGGAGACCTGGAAGATTCGATAGAGAGATAGAGATAGGGGTTCCAAACAAGAAGGGTAGACTTGAGATTCTTCAGATTCATACACGCGGCATGCCCTTAGCTGATGATGTAGACTTGGAGAGAATAGCCAGCATAACTCACGGCTTCGTTGGAGCCGACATCGAGGCTCTATGCAAGGAAGCAGCTATACGAGCACTGAGACGAGTAATTCCGGAAATCGACTTCGAAAAGGAGAAGATACCGGCAGAGACTCTGAACAAAATATCAGTAACTATGAATGACTTCATGGAGGCGCTCAAGGATGTTGAGCCATCAGCCATGCGTGAAGTCCTGGTTGAGGTACCATCAGTTAAATGGAATGACATAGGGGGCTTAAAGGAGGCGAAACTTGAACTTCAAGAAGCCGTGGAATGGCCTCTGAAATACTCAGAGATCTTTGAGCGTATGGACGCTAGGCCCCCGAAAGGCATATTGCTCTATGGTCCTCCTGGAACGGGGAAGACCTTGCTGGCGAAAGCTGTAGCAAATGAAAGCGAAGCAAATTTCATAAGCATTAAGGGACCGGAGGTTCTCTCTAAATGGGTAGGCGAATCAGAAAGAGCCATACGCGAAGTCTTCAGGAAAGCTAAGCAGGCGGCGCCGAGCATAATCTTCTTCGACGAGATTGATGCAATCGCCCCCATGAGAGGCTCAGGAGCTGGAGACTCAAAGGTTACTGAACGTGTGATAAGTCAGCTCTTAACTGAGATGGACGGTTTAGAGGAACTTAGAGGAGTAGTAGTTATAGCGGCAACTAACAGGCCTGACATAATAGATCCAGCCTTGCTCAGACCTGGAAGATTCGATAAACTACTATACATTCCGCCTCCAGATTTAGAGGCGAGAAAGGAGATTCTAAAAATTCACACCCGAAGGAAGCCTTTAGCTGATGATGTGAATCTAGACGAGATCGCCGAGCGAACCGAAGGATATACTGGAGCGGATCTAGAAGCAGTCTGTAACACCGCGGTCATGCTTGCAATACGGGAACACATTGTTAATAGTGGAAATCCAGAAGAAGCCAGAAAGAATGCTGAGAAATTGAAGATTTGCAGAAGACACTTTGAGGAAGCGCTGAGAAGAGTAAAGCCGATTTCCCAGAGAGAACTAGATATGTATGAGAGAATCTCAAAAGAATTCTCGAAACGTGTAAAGTAAAGAAGCAGATGCCTAAGTGAAGAAAAACTATTTTTTCAGTTTCCTCAAATTGCAGCTAAACATTGATTTGCGAAGATGCCGTTTATGCTAAAATTTTCCGCCTCCGCATGCCTATTGCTAAGCCGTAGGTCTCTTATTTACCGGTCTAGTGGCCACTACATTAACATTCATTCCCATAAGGTTCTCTATTATCTTTTCTCCGATTTTTATAGGCGGCTTAACCTCAAGATCAGCCAGCTCCTTCATAATCTCCGGTATCAGTCTCTTCGGAACAGGCCTGTCGGTCTTAACTGAAACCGTCGGCAAGTCTCCACCCCTAACCTTCACAACGCTTATGACGATTCTCATGGGTTCCTTAACTTCTTGACGCACATATTCTAAGCCTCTCATACATTGGTTTCCAGAAATCTTTGCTATTCTTCCATTGTCAACCTCAACTTTGATCTCGCATCCTCTTGGACATATTGTACAGATGAACCTACGTTTTTCAGTCATGTGAAACAGCCTCCATCGTGATTTTATCATTTATCCTTGAGATCTCATCTTTCCTCAGCTTAACTCTAATCATCTCTGCGGGTCTAACTACTGGGAGATTAACGCGCTTATTTATCTCTGGGAATAGAATAGCTGCGTCTCTGATAGGCTTTATTACCCTAGCATACACCACGACATCCCTCGCTCCGCTTAGATAGTGCGGAACAACAAAGCGGATGTTTTCTCCCTTTAGCATCCTCCTAAATCTAAAAGTGGGAATTCCTTCGTTCTTTACGAATAAATATGCGCCCTCAGCGGCTTGTTCACCTTGTTCCAGAACATAATCAACTAGGTCATTTATCAATAAGGCGTTCCCGCAGACAAAGACTCCGGGTATGCTTGTCTCAAGATAATCATTCACTACCGGTCCTCCGGTCGCCGAATCGATTATTACCCCCTTATCTTCGAGCATTGGGATATAGGGTCTGAGGCCAGCTGCAATTATTACGGTGTCACATTTAATAATCCTCTCGGTTCCGAGAATAGGTTTAAATTCGTCATCTACCTTTGAAACTACAACCTCCTCAACTCTTCTTCTCCCACGGATCTTTACAACCGATGTTTTTAGGAGCAGCGGAATATTATAGTCATATAGGCATTGAACAATATTTCTTAGAAGCCCTCCAGGATATGGCAGTATCTCTACTACGGCTTTAACTTTAGCACCTTCTAGGGCGAATCTCCTAGCCATTATTAAGCCGACGTCGCCTGATCCGACAATTAATATCTCCCTACCCGGCATTACACCATCGATGTCCATCATGGCTTGAGCCTCTCCAGCAGTGTATACACCAGCAGGTCTCTGACCAGTGATCCATATGTCGAATATATGCCTCTCACGCGCTCCAGTGGCATAAATGATAGCTGAAGCATCAACTTCTAGGACGCCCTTTCTTGTAATTATCGTAGCTCTTCTCTCAGGGAAGGAAAGATTCAGATCGGCAACATGCGCGCCGACGTAGTACTCTATGCCGAGATCCATAAACTTTTCCAGAAGCCTGTAGATCAGCTCCGTTCCTGTTAGATCCTCTCCGAAGTAATGCAGCCCGAATCCCGGATGTATGCACTGCAATGGGACGCCGCCGAGTCTCTCTCTATTCTCAACTAAGATCGAGTTTAAGCCTAGCTCATTCGCCTTTATTGTTGCTGCAATCCCGGCGGGACCACCGCCTATAACAAGGACATCGCATCTATTCTTCATAGAAATTACTCTCCTTAAGTAGAGCCTTAACGTCGCCTATCCCATAATCCGTTCCCTCACCCCGCAACGTCACCCTCCATAACGGGACGCCAAGCTCTCTGGCGATAATCCTTGCAATCCTTAATCGGCAGTAGGATCCTTGGCAGAGACCTGTCAGGGCGAACGTTCTAAATTTGACGCCGTCGAGTGTTACTGTTTTCACTCCTATCTTCCTCATTCTCCTGATAGCCTCCAGTATCTCGGCTTCGGTAACCATTCTACACATGCAGACAATGTTCCCATAGGAAGGATCCTTTTTTATCAGCCTATTCTGCTCCTTCCTATTCAGATCCTTGAAACTTACGATGCTTCTTCTGTATGGAAGCCATCTTCTCTTCTTTACGAGCTTAATGTCTAGGCCATTCCTTATCAGCTTGACAACATACTGAGCTATTGCAGGTGCAGATGCAAGCCCCGGAGAACGTATGCCAGCGACATTTATGAATCCCCAAGGATCCTCATAGAACTTTATTATCCATCTGCCCATTGGAGGCTCAGGTCTCAGACCGGCAAACGTTCTTATCACCTTGCTTTTGGGAGGAAGTGTCCGCGTTATTCTTTCAGCCTGCGCAAGGACGAAGCTCAGTCCTTCTTTTGAGGTTGAGTTATCTTCCCTCGCATCTTTAGGAAGATCCTCAGCTGTAGGTCCTACGAGCAGATTGTTTTCAGGAGTAGTTGTAACGTATACTCCCTTGGTTATCTCTGTTGGTACTGGATGAAGGATCCTTGCGACTTTCGGGTAGGCTTTCTCGTCGAAGATGCAGTATTCTCCCTTCCTCGGATATATGGCAAACTCGTCTATGCCGGCCATTCTTGAGACCATATCAGAATATAAGCCTGCTGCATTGATGACTATGTCAGCTTCTACGAATCCTCTGCTGGTTAATACTCCCTTCACTTTGTAATCTTCAATCTTCACATCTAACACTTGGCTTTCAGTATGTAGCTTGACGCCGTTATCAATGGAGTTCTCGATGAGCGCTATCACAGCCTTAACGGGATTTATTACCCCAGCCGTTGGCGCCCAGAGAGCTCCAGCTGCATCAGGATTCACATTAGGCTCGAGCTTCAACATTTCATCTCGGTTAATCAGTCTTACCTCTGGAACTCCATTCTTTTCAGCATACTCCAAGTAGCGTTCAGCGTTCTTTAGCTCGCGGTCATCCAAGGCGATCATAAGCTCACCTGGCCACCTTACCGGTATGTCCATCTCTCTAGTCCAGCGGCGCCAGAGCCTATTTCCCTCCGCGCATAATTTTGCTCTTAACGGATGTTTTTCAAAATCTTCTTCGTGTCCCGGATGGATTATTCCCGTCGTAGCCTTACTTACGCCCCATCCTACATCCGCTTCCTTCTCAACCAGATGAACCTCTAAGTTTTCATACATACTTAGAACTCGGGAGATCGAGGATCCAATAATTCCAGCCCCGATTATGATGACCTTAATCCTCATCGATTCATCTCCAGCTTATTCATAACCGTAAGCCCATGGGACTTCCTTAGCCCAGTTCAGAGCTCTTTTAACGGCCGCCTTCCATCCTCTGTAAAGCCTTTCTCGCATCTCCTCATTCATCGAAGGCCTAAATATTCTCCCAACCCTCCAGTTCTTTTTGATCTCTTCGAGGTTTCTCCAGAGGTCTACGGCTAACCCGGCGAGGTAAGATACCCCCAGAGAAGTAGTCTCGAAAACGACGGGGCGCCACACCTCCACTCCTAAAATATCAGATTGAAACTGCATTAAGAAATCGCTTCTAGCAACCCCGCCATCAACCTTTAGCTTCTCAATTTTCATATGAGTATCGGCTGCAACTGCTTCAGCAACATCCCTAGTTAGGTAGGCTATTGACTCCAGCGTAGCTCTAGCGAGGTGCTTCCTTTCTGTTCCACGCGTGATCCCTATTATGACCCCTCTCGCATATTGATTCCAATATGGGGCTCCTAGGCCGACGAATGCCGGAACGAAATATACTCCTCCAGTGCTTGAAGCAGCCTCAGCTAAGGGATTAACTTCAGCTGAGACCTCTATGATCTTTAAGCCGTCTCTGAGCCATTGGATGGCTGCTCCCGTGACGAAGATGCTTCCCTCCAATGCATATGTTACCCGATTCTTCTCAAGCCCATAAAATATGGTAGTTAAAAGGTTATTTTTTGATAAGATCGGAGTTTCACCAGTATTTGCTAAGATAAAGTTGCCAGTGCCATAGGTGCTCTTTACATCGCCTACTTCGAAGCATGCCTGTCCAAAGAGTGCAGCTTGCTGATCGCCAGCGTCGCCGCATACGGGAATTGATCTTCCGCCAAGCATATCTGAAACTTCTGGTCCTGTGTAGCCATATACCTCGCTGTCGCTTGATGGACGTGGAAGCGGCAGAATACTCGGCGGTATTTTTCCCTGAATCTCCAATAGGTCCTCATCCCAGTTAAGCTTGTAAATATTGAAGATCATGGTTCTTGAAGCGTTAGAGTAGTCTATCACATGTGCTCCATTCTTCTCCGGAGTCTGAACTTCTCCTCCACGCGTAAGATTCCATATAAGCCATGTATCGATGGTTCCGAAGATAACTCTTCCCTTCTTTGCCTTCTCCCTTAAGCCGGGAACATTATCCAGAAGCCACCAGATCTTGGTGCTTGAGAAATACGGATCGGGCAGCAATCCAGTTCTTGACCTAATGAGACCGGAAAACTTCTTCTTTAGAAGATCGGCAAGCGGAGATGTTCTTCTATCCTGCCAGACTATAGCGTTATATGCAGGCTTGCCAGTTTTAAAGTCCCAGATGACTGTCGTTTCTCTCTGATTGGTAACTCCTATCGCGGAGATCTCTTTCATCTTGACCCTGCTTTTCTCAATCACCTCTTTGATGACCATCTTGGTGTTCATCCATATCTCTTCCGGGTTGTGTTCAACCCATCCGGGCATGGAGTATATCTGCTTGTGTTCCCGATACGCCCATCCGCCTTTTACTGGAAGCCCCTCAGATGTAAAGATCATAGCTCTAGTTCCGGTTGTACCTTGATCAATTGTTAGAATCTTCTTGTCCAAGATTTACTCCTCTTTTTCTTCTTTAAAGCGATAAAACAACCAGATGTATTAGGCATCATGGATGATCCCAGTCTTCATTACGAATCTAATCTTACTTGTCATAATTTAGATTTTTCATCGTTCTTCTTAGACAAGTAGGGCTACTGCCACAACGTATTCTCCACTGTGGCTAATGCTTATAAGTATGCGGCTATCTGGGACTTTATTCATAAATTTCTTCAGTGAATCTCCAGCGTTAATATAGGGTTTCCCAGATTTATCCAGGCATACAATGATATCCTTTAGCTTCACGCCCATGCCCATTCCCAAACCGAGCGATTTTAGAACGGCTTCTTTCACGCAGAACCTACCTGCTAAGTGCGGATAAGGATCCTTCATGGAGAAGCAATAATCTATCTCCTCCTTGGTGAAAATCTTCTCTAAGAATCTACGTCCTCCTCTCTTGACGATGCGCCTAAACCTTTCAATCTCTACTATATCGATGCCTATACCTTTAACCATCAAAAATAGACACCTAAGTCATGTTTTGGAGAAATAAAGGAAATCTGATAATCAAATTGACTATTCCAGATTGATTTCTTGCCGGATTACCTTTTTCTTGATATACATTATCACCTGTCCAATAGTTACGTTTTACTTCGCTTATCCTCTCGGCTATCTCTAAGTTGAACTCTTTTTCAAAGGCCGCTGCGAGCTCCAGCTCATCCAAGGAATTCATCAGTAAGTCGCGAGCTAGACGCGTATCATACGTTAGGTCTTTAGGGTTAATATCAAACTGTTCAGCGATTATTCTTTTAGATCCAGTCTCCACATTCTCAATCAATCAATTTGCCACCATTTCGTCGTGTATGCTTTCTTTTAAGAGCGCCTCTGCTCTGCTCTTCCTAATTAGTTTTTCCCTCTCCTCTTCGGTCTCTTCATATATTCGTCTTAGAAGTTTCTCGTAGGCTTTCGTCATTTCGATTCCTCTTCGAGCCATCATCGTCCTCTCAGTTATGATCGTTTTCTTAAAACCAGCGCCCCTGCTTAATCTTCCCCTCAAGTACCAGCAGAAGCTCGGTATATATCTCGGCGTGAGTTCGCCTGAGGTCAATATGTTACACGCTACTCCTATAACGCTTCCTGTGTTGAGGAGACATCCTATGCTGAACTTGCAGTGATCCCCGATGAAGGATCCGAGTTTTTGGGTCTTTGTATCTACAATTTTTCCTTTGAAGTATATTTGAACAGTCGTGTAGTTATTTTTTAGATCACTGCTAGTGGTTAATGCTCCAATGTTGACCCATTTGCCAACGTAAGAGTGTCCTAGAAAGCCTATATGATACTTGTTTGCGTATCCGTGGATTATACATTCCTCAGTCTCTCCGCTGACCCTGCAGACAGGCCCGAAGCTCGAGCCGCTTCTTATTTTTCCACCTAATATCAGGCAGTTCTCACCTATAGCACTCGGCCCTTCTATTCGGCTGAATGGGTGAATCACCGCTCCCTCATCGATGATTATCGGCCCGTTCTCCACATCTAGTACTACGTATGGATATATCCTGGCCGTCTTTGCAATGTACAAGTTCTCCTTGTCACCCAGTATCACGCATGTAGAATGAACGTCGCCGCGTATCCCGCTGCCCAAAGCTCTAAAGTCTTCCTCTATTGCTTTAGAATTCTCATTTATTAGGTCCCACGGGTACTCTATCAGGGTTAAGTCCGTTTCTTTGGTACTCAGCTCTTCTCTGAGATTCTTCAATGTGTCCTCTAGGCTTCCGGCGAGCATCTTCTCCATAGTAGCCTTTTTAACTCTAGCATAGACTATATCCTCGCCTTTTACAGCTATTTCTTCGTCTCCCTCGAGCTTCAAGTCTCCTTTCTTGGGTAAGAGGCGCCCATTTACTATGAATACATCGTCCTTCAAGGCTTTGAGGTTATTTACAAGCCCATCCTTTACATTTTCTTTGAAGACCGCGGCCAGGTGTTCTCTGAGGAAATAAACAGTTTCAGCTGCGGGAAGGTTCCTCTTTATCTTTTCCATAAGCGTGGTCTTGCCGCATCTGAGCTCAAACACCGGCCTCGTCATAGTCATAGGATAAAAATTGTCATATTTTTGATCCTCGAATATGCATATTTTCAAATATATTTCCTCCTAACCCAGTCTCAACCTATGACAATTTATCTTTTATTTAGCTTCACCCCTCTCAGAAATAGTTACGCTCAGCATCACAAGTAGCGGAAGAATTCTATAATTATTTCTCGATATACAGGATACCTTTGCGATTGCAAGGCAGACATTTAGGGAAATATTATAAGTTTTCTCGTTACATAAAAGCATTCAAGCCGTTAAAGGAAATCAGTGAGCGTGCTCTTGAATGAATTATGGAGTGGTCTACAATGTCCTTCGTGAAGCTTTTAGAAGAAGAGTACGTTAAGAAGCATCCGAGATCAAGGAAACTTTATAGTCGAGCTTTGAGGTGCTTTGCGAGCGGAGTTACCCATGACGGGAGATACGTGAAGCCTTTCCCAATATACATGGCTAGGGCTGATGGAACCAAGAAATGGGATGTCGATGGAAACGAGTATATAGATTACGTGATGGGACATGGCGCGTTACTCTTCGGATATAATGACAAAAGACTGAGGAGAGCTATCGAATCGGTTCTTTCGAATATTCATATGGGTTCATGCACGGAGCTTGAGATAGAATGGGCTGAAATGATAAAGAAGCTAGTTCCATGCGCCAGGGATGGATTCGTGAGAGCATGTGCCTGCGGAAGCGAAGCCATAGCAATGGCTGTTAGACTCGCAAGATTACACACTGGAAGAGACAAAATAGTAATCCATGAGGGCTGCTATCATGGAAAATGGGAGGCAGTCATTCTTGCTCATAACGGCCCACCATATGGTTTATGCAATGCTCGAGGAATACCGAGATCCATACGCGAAAACACAATTATTGTACCGTATAATAAGCCTGAAATCGTTGAGAAAATATTCGCTACAGGAAATGTGGCATGCATAATTCTGCAGGGGAACGCGCCTTACACTAAAGAGTATATGGAAGAGCTGAGAGAACTCACCGAAAAGTATGGAGTTGTCTTCATACTTGATGAGGTTGTCTCCGGATTTAGATATGCGGCTGGAGGCGCCCAAGAATACTATGGGGTTACGCCGGATTTAGCCGTCTTAGGTAAGATTGTTGGCGGAGGCGCTCCTATAGGAGCAATATGTGGAAGCCGAGAATTACTCCAATATTACGAATTCAGAGACGACGAGTATTGGAACCGCTTCGTGAGAATCTCGCTTGGAGGAACATGGAATGCTCAGCCAATCTGCATAAGTGCTGGTTTAGAAGCTATGAGGATTATAGAGAAGGAACGCAATGAGATTTATCCCCGCCTTTATAAGATATGCGAGAGAATAGTGAATTGCATCATTAAATGTGCAGAGGAGGCTGGCATAAAAGTATCTGTAGGAGGCGCGCCTCCTGAGAAACCAATGGCCTTCATCCATCCGAGGTTTGGAGAGGGATCTAATCCCTTAGCCGCGTATGCATTCTATCTTTCAATGACGAATAATGGCGTCTATCCATATGGAACCGGAAGGTTCATGCCATGTGTTAAGCATTCCGATGAAGACTTGGAGAAGACTGAGAATGCCATACGGAAAGCTATGGAAGTCTTAAAGCAGGATAATCTTGTTCCATCCTGTGGCTCCTGAAGCACTCAGGAACTTCTTTGCCCTTCCCAAACAGTCATATCTTAAGAGTCCAGTTAAGTTTGTCCTCATCTCCTAAAGCATACTGGAATGTCACTTTTACGCCAAAATCTTCTTGTAGTTTACTATATTAACTCTATGCGGCAACATCCATTTTTTAGGATTCTATACATCCTAAAACGATCAGTACCTTTAAAACTCAAAAAGGCTCTATATAGGAGAAGATATGGTTGGTGAGTTTTGTGTCTAGAGAAGCGGAGGGGAAAATAGATTACGAGATAAAGTATAGGCCTGCATACTCTCTTTTGGAGGTTCATCTTCCCCCAGAAAGCGTCATAAGGGCCGAAGCAGGCGCGATGATCTATATGTCCAGCAACATCGAGGTCAAGACTCATACAAGGATAAGAGAGAGGGGCATATGGAGAGCCGTTAAGATCTCCCTGCTGGGAGGAGAAACGCTTTTCGTGAACGATTATATAGCCAG
>Ga0190363_1000287_pt1 | contig 29230 bp, 24 predicted proteins | sample 48721867_MG_FD_161272 | JGI IMG/M metagenome (GOLD analysis project Ga0190363, IMG submission 161272) | Hydrothermal vent microbial mat bacterial communities from Southern Trench, Guaymas Basin, Mexico - 4872-18-6-7_MG | ecosystem: Environmental > Aquatic > Marine > Hydrothermal vents >... | reverse complement strand
TTACAATGTTCCCATATTGGAAACATTTCAATTGTTTTTATACCTATATCTTTAAGCTCTGGTATAATTTTTATGTAATCTGAATATCTTGTAGCTACATAATATTCCTCTCCCAAAATAGCTCCATCTTTTATCCAGCAATCTCCATCTTCATTATCAACTAAATCATCATTATCATTATCAATGCCATCTGTGCAGATAATTTCGGTTTTAACTTCACCAGGTTCAGGTTTTACTTTTCTTTTCTGTGTCAACTCCTTTATCGTTTCATAAATCTCAAATTCCGGAGCTAAAGAATCATATGCTTTCAGCTTTCCGAAAGACAAAATTTTTGCATCCCGACCCATAAAGCCACCATGAACAGGATAGACAAAAATTACTCCTTTCTTTGAAAAAAATTCATCGGCAATTCTCAAAAATTCTCTTTGCTCCTCTTTGTTTAAATTTTGACTGAATTGTCCTAAAGGCGTTTTTGTTGTTCCAGCCCAATCTATAAATGCAAAAATTGGAATATCGCCAAATTTCTCCCTTATCTGGCTTAGATATTCATTCCATTTTTCCTTATTAAACTTTATTTCTCTTACTTCTTTGCCTGAAGGAGTTACGGTCACAAAATCGAGTTGTGGTGGTGGATAAGGAAATTTTATAGGTGTTGCCCAGGAACCAACATAAATGTATTTATCCCTCTTTTTTCCATATTCATGAATTTTATCAACAATTTTATTAATTGCAGAATAACTCTCCTTTACTGCTGGATGTTCAAAATCTTTCGTTAGGTAATAGAGCATTGCTACCTGTCTAAACAGCATATCAATCCAGATTGCATCAACTCCGGCATCTACTTGTCTTTCAACCCAGCTCAAAAGTAATTCCTGAAATTTCTCGTTGGTAATATCTGGAAAGTAAGCTGAAGCAATTTTGGGAGTGTAATCTTTGCAATCTAAATCTTGAGGAATCCAAAAATGAGTTTTTGCAAACCTGCATTGAAACTCTTCTTTTGACATATTTATTCCCCATTTTGAAGGGTCTAAAGCCAAATCCCAAGTTTCGGGATATCTTATAATTTCTTTTGTTTTTGGATTCCAGACAACTCTTTTATGAATTATTTGAGCCGGAACCGCTCCACAGATAATTGTGTTTGGAAGCTCTGCCTTTATTTTTGAAATTGCCTTTTCTAACTGAGAATAACTATAACCTTTAAGTTCGTATTTTTCTCTTTGTTTTTTAGGTAAGTCATCACATTTTTCCGGACACGGACTCCATCTCCAAAAAGCTCTGAAGATAAAATCTGCATTCGTTTCTTTAAAAATTTTTATTTCATCATCTATAGTTCTATTTATTTGTTTTCCATCTCCTATTCTTTCATACAAAATGACCACCTTTATTTGAGAAAGATTCTTCACTTTCTTTTTCCTAACTTTCTGAATTTCCAAAATCTCAATTGGTTTTCCCCACATCTGAATTGTAGCACCTTTTTTTAGTTTAGCTTTAAACCAAACTTTCGAGCCATCTTTTTTAAACTCATCTGGCAAATTTAAAGGAAGATATTTCTCGCCTTCATCGGTTTCAATTCCGTAAAATCCTCCTTCCAGAGGAATGTATTTTATAATTCCTGTTGCAGAAATTATTTCACCTTTTCCAAAAAATTTCCAGCCTATAAAAATGAAAGCAAGTAAAACCATCAAAATTGCGACAGTGATAAATGCACTTTTCATAATTTATGCTTAATTAATAAAGATTTATTTTAAATCAACTACCTTCAAACCTTGTAAATTCTCCTATTCCAATAACATCTTCAACCTTTATCGTTTCTCCTTTAAATTTTATTTCCCCTTCCCAGGAAATAAATGCTCTTCCCCATGTCCTTCTCCCTTCCGGGTCCCACCAAGTTCCTTTAACTCTTCCCCATCCTTTTGGGGGCCAATATTCAATTACTTTTCCTTTCAAATCTACACTTCCTTCTTTAAAACTTCCTTTGAGTTCAAAACTTGAGGGCTGAAGATACTCTCCAAAACTTTTTAAAGTGAAATTATTGAAAGGATAACTCTCATTAAAAATATAATTTATTCTTCCTTGATGCTGAAATTTGGGAAAATTGACTGGAGTCGGATTCTTTGAATCACAAAGAGTAATGGCAAAATCATCATCAAATATTCCCATACAAGAAAACTCAATCACACCTCCTCTTGCAGGGCAAGCTATTTCTCTGCAAGCTTCTCCCCGATACTCTTGTTGGGCATAGTAAGCAATATGAGTTGCTCTATCAAAGAGAAAATAACCTGAAAATTCTCTTTCTTCTCTTTGAGGAAGTTTTACTTTTCCTTCAAATTTTCCCACAACCCAAAAACCTCCCCACACATCTATATCTTTTGTACCACTATAGGCTCCATGAACAATGTAAGGTCCTTCTTGAGGTCCCATCCAGAAAGGCGTACCCAAGGCTTTTGCTTTAATTTTAATTCTCAATCCGTTTTCATCAGGCGGGATAATCTCATGATACCAAATTTGATTTTTTTCATCATAAGATAAAATCTCTTTATAGCCACCAGTCCCTTTAACCAAAATTGTAGGATAAGGATAACCTTCTATACCCTCTTCATAATAATACATTCCTCCTTTAAACACGGGAACTTTTCTTAAATATTTTTCGTTAATATTAATTCTTGGAGCAAACCCTCCCTCAAATGGCAATCTTCCTTGATAAAATAAAGTATCTCCCTCTTTACTTTTTCCTAAAGCAACAAAAATAAAACAACTTTGCTGCCAGGGATAACCAGGGATATATCTTAAAAGATGGTTTTTTTCTAAATTATAAGTAATACCAATAGGAATCCAATCCTTTATAGTGGGAATTTTATCAATAAAAGTATTTGGCTTTTCTGTAATCTTCCATCCTTTTTCTGGAATTTTTGGTAAAGAAAAATTTACCTTTTCTGCTTCCTTTAGAGCTGAAAAAGCTTTATCAAGATATTCTTTTGCTCTCTCATAGTCTCCCTCAGAATACTCTCTTCTTGCCTTCTTAATCCACCAGGTAGCCTCTTTTAAATCATAACCTTGATTTTTCTTTTTAAGATACTCTCTTTTGAGTTTTAAATATTCTCTCCTCACTTCTTCCTTAAGTTTCTCCTGTGATTCAGAAAACGAAATAATAGTAATTGATGAAGCGATAATTAATCCTAAGAACAAAATTTTTCTCACTTCTCACCTCCTTGTTTATTCTGTGCTAACCCTTTTATGGTTTCATAAGTTTCAAATTCTGGAGCCAAAGCATCATAACTTCCAAAACTACCAAAAGAAAGCACTCTTTTTTCTTCTTCCTTCCAAGGTCCCATCATCTGCCCTGATAAAGGATAAACAAAAATAATAGGCAGATTTTCTTTTTTACTTAGATTAAGAAAGGACTTGTCTACTTTTCTCAAGAATTCTTTTTGTTCTTCCTTATTCAAGTATTGAGAAATATGCATCGGCGAATTGTAATAACCCGTATCAAACCAGACAAAAATGGGAATATCTCCAAAGATTTCTTTATCTCTCCTAATTATATTTTCCCACCTGTGAGTATCTATTCTTTTACTGTAAATTTCCTCCATTGAAACTATTGTCATAACAAAATCATAGTCCGGCACCAAACTTTTTATCAAAATAGCTTGTTGTGGTGCTTTAACTTTCCCCAACACACCCCAGTTGCCAACAAAAACATATTTCCCCTTTGATAAAGCATACTCATGGATTCTATATCAATAAATTCCTTTTGAGTATCAACGATCTCTTTTACTCTTTTATCTTTCATTGCTTGAGAAAAATTACAATTCTTTTTAAAGTCCAAGCCTTCAGAGAAACAGAAAGAAACAGAATCTTCAAGATAATAACCATCAAAATTTTATTTTTCATAATTTATTTTTTAAAAATTGATTTCTCCGCCAGAAGAAGTAATTTATCTGCTCTTACCCACTCAATCTCATCAGGATAAAGCTGGGTGAGGCTTTCTTTAACTTCTTCAAGAAAAGTAAAATCTGGATAGTTCCCTAAAACAACTAAAACCGTCATAAAAAGAGGTCTTTCTTTATGTTTTTCTATAAAGGAGGAGATCTTCTGGACAGTCTTTTTAACATCTTTTTCGGCTCCCACTGATGTAATAATCCATATTTTATTTTCAAAAACTAAAAGAGTTTTATCTGTGCCAAATTCCCATTCCGGCATCCAGCCATAAAAAAAGCCTATGCAATTATCCAAGATCTTTGAATATATCTTAAAGACATTTTCATTAAATTTTCTGTGATTTGAAAAGGCTACTGTATTCAAATCGCATCTTTCAAGATATGGTTTTCCTTTTATCAAGTATTCTTCTAAATCAGGAAAATCAGAAGGTCTTATTCTGCCAGCAACATGGGCTCCATAAAAGAAATCATTCTCTGTTTTTGTTTCATAGTAATACTGAACTATCCCCGGACAGAAATCTACAACAATTGCATCTAACCACCAGCTTACAGGAATACTTCCTCTTTTAGGATCATCCCAGGCACCGTAGTAACGGTCTTGCATTGTATTTAAACCTAAATCACTCATGCAAAAAGCAATATAAATTTTATTTTTAAGATTTACTTTTTTTATGTGATCTTGTTTATAAATCTTTTTAGCTGGCATTTGAAAATGAACAGAAAAATTTACTGAACTTACATGAGCAAGTAAAACTTTCAACTTATGTTTTGAGGCAAATTCAACATGTGGTCTTTCTAAAATATAAGAAAAAGGATAACCTAATACAATCCCATAAGGGTGTATCTTTTTGTAATACTCACTAAGTAATTGAATATCTTTAGGGAATTCTTTGTGAGGAATTAAATCTAAAGCACAGATTTTCTTTGCAATTACATAATCTCTTATAGGTCTTATCATATGATAGCGAGATTCGTGGGTACGAGGATCTTCTACTGGCAAAAGAGCAATGAAATTTTTATTACATTCAGGAAAAAGATTTACCAGTTGCCATCTATAAGCTTGGTATTTATCCTTCCATTTGCCTCTTAAATCTTTTACCATCTTTAATCCTAATCTTTTTAAAGGTTTAACAAAATCAGGGTGAGCAATCAAAGCATCTTCTAATCCTGCTATGGTGGTGGCAATATTTATTGAGTGTTTAAAATCTGGATCATAGACTACAAAACCTTTTATCTTATCTTTATACTTTTTAATCACCTCTCTTAAAAAACTTTCTCTAAACTCAATCCAACCTTTTGATTTATAATACCGAAGCCACTCCTGAGAAGGATTTCCAAATCTGTCCTTACTCTCCCATAAAACATATACTCTGGGTTCTTCTCTATTCACAATTCCCTGCAGACTTAGAGCAAGAAGTCTTGTTTTATAATCTTTGCCTCTTAAATCAATTACATCTAAATAGTAATTTCTTTTGCTTTGAGTTAACCCTTTTTCTTGAAAATATTCTTCACTAATTAAGCTAATCCAGATTAAAACTGTAATAACTATCAAAATTTTATTTCTCATCCTCATTCTCTGGTGATGATTTATCTAAAAAAGTTAGAAAAAGCATCTCAACTTACAAAAAGAATAAAAATCCCCAATGTTAAAAATATCAAAGCTAAAGCAATTTTAAATACCCCCAAATGTTTCCTTAAAAAATTATTAAAACGCTGGGAGGTTACACCTAAGAGAAAAAGAATAAATATTAAAACTAAGGGAAAGATAAACATGAGATTATAAATTATAAGATAAAATAAAGCTTTTAATCTCAGGTGGGGAAGTTTTAATATAAAAAAAATTGTAGGAAGATAGACTTGACCTGTACAAACTGCTTCAAGCAAAGATACCAAAAAACCTACTCCTAAGGAAACAATAAAAAGCCTTACATATCCTTTTTTCCCTCTTAAAGCATCTCCAATTGTGCCGGTTATTTTCTTTTTCAAAAATTTAGGAAGTTGTAGAATAAGTCCTTCGGTACTTTTTTCTTTCTTATACCGAAAATAATCATATAATGCTAAAATAAAAAGAAAAAAACACATCCCGGCAACAAGATAATAAAAAATCTTTATAAGAATATAAAAATGAGAGAGTAAATACAAAGTTTTAAATATTCCCAATCCTAAAAGTAAATAAGTAAAAAAAACAGCTAAAATATAAGCACTGCCAATTCCAATTATTTCTTTTTTACTATATCCATAAACAGTTAAAAAAGAGATAAAAAATACAATTACTGCAAAAGCACAGGGATTAATACCATCAGTTAATCCTGCTCCGATAAGGGTAAATAAAGAAATTTTTTTGAATTTGTTCAAAATAGCCTTCTCAAGAAAATAAAGATGAGAAGAAGTATTTTCTCTTAAAGCTTTTTCAATCGCCTTATCTAAATTTTCCTTAAATTCCTCTGTTCCTACAAGAAATGTATCCCCTACAAGAATAGCAGGAACAGCAGTTCTCTTTCTTTTAAAACGAGAGGATAAAGAGATAAGAAGGTTAAGGTTATTTTTATCGTAAATATTTGCTTCTTTAATTATTATTTCATCTTTGTATTTTTCAAGTATTTGCGGAAGAATCTCCATTTTTGTCTCAAGGCAGGCTTTGCAATTAGGAGAATAGAAAAGCAAAATCTCTACTTTTTTCTCTCTGGCAGAAAAGGTAAAAGAAAAAAATGATAGAATAAAAAAGAATAGGACTAATCTTTTCATTAAGGTTAATTATATAAAATTTTCGTGAAAAATAAAGAATTTGTTATACAATAAATACAATGAAAATTTATATCAGCCAGTATTCAGGTTTCTGTTTTGGGGTTAAAAGGGCAATTGAGATTGCCCAAAAAGCTTTAAAAAGATACAAAAATGTTTATATTATTGAGGATATAGTTCACAATCAACAGGTAAGTAAGGATTTAAAAAAACAGGGAATAAGGAAGGTAAAAAATATAGAAGATATTCCTCAAAAAAGTCCGTTTCTTATAAATGCTCATGGTATAAGCAAAAGTATTTATGAGAAAGCAAAAAAAAGAAATCTAAAAATCATTGATACTACCTGTCCTATTGTGAAAAATATTCATAAAAAAGCAATTGAATTAGAAAATGAGGGCTACGGAATAATAATTATTGGAGATAAAAACCATGTTGAGGTTCAGGCTATTAGAGGAAGTATAAAAGAGGGAATAATTGTCGGGAATGTGAAAGATTTAAAAAAAATAAAAAATATTCCTTTAAAAATTGGCTGTATCTGTCAATCTACTCAGAATATAGAAAACGTTGCCTCTGTTATTTATGAGCTGGTAAAGATAAGTCAGGAGTTAAAATTCATAAATACAATTTGCAAGGAAATTGAAAAAAGACAGGAGGAAATAAAAAGATTAAGTAAAAAAACAGAAGCAGTAATAATTGTTGGTTCCAAAAAAAGTGCAAATACTTGGCGCCTTTTTGAAATTGCAAAAAATATTAACCCTTACACATTTTTTATTGAAACTCCTCAAAAATTGAAAAAAGAATGGAAAAGGTTTAACTCTATAGGTATTGCTGGAGGTGCCTCAACCCCTTTATATCTTTTAAAGGAGGTGGAGAAAAAATTGTATGATTTATAAGTTTATAGACCAGAAAGGAACATTTGTTGTAGAGGAACCTTTTGATATATCTTATCTTTACTTTCCTCTCACAAATAAGGAAGGGACTCTTCTCAGTTCAATCAGTCCTAATTTAGCAGGAGATATAAAAAAAGACAATAATAAATTTTTAACTATTCCGGTAAGTATTGAAGATATAAAAAGTAATCCTTTAGCAAAAAGAGAGTTTTTTATAAGAATAGAGAATACAGGCAAAATTTTAAAACTTTCCTCAAAATGGGAGAAGGATAAATTAGAGGCAGGATTTCTTTATCATAAATTAACTAAAGAAAACTCTCTTTTTTATGCGGAAGTAATAAATTTTATACCTTTTGATTTAGATGTGGAGGTGATGTGGATAAAATTGATAAATAAAAAAAATATAAAATACACCTCCTTTTTCTTTCTTCCTCTTTATGGAAGAAGCGAAAAAAACTTACGTGATCATCGCCATGTTAGTTCTCTTCTGAACCGAATTAAACTAAAAAAATACGGAATTATACTTAAACCCACCTTAATTTTTGATGAACGTGGACATAAAGAAAATAAAACCTTATACTTTGTTTTAGGAATAAATGATGGAAAATCCCCTTCCGGACAATTTCCTACACTTTTAAGTTTTTTCGGAGAGGGTCTTTCTGAATTTCCGGAAGCAATTTATAAAGATAAAAAAGCTCATCGCATTAAAAGAAAAGAATTTGATGGAAAAGAGGTATGCGCTGCTTTTCGTTTCTCCTCTTCTTGTTCTAAAGAGACAAATTTTATTCTTATTATGGGAATTACAGAATCCGAAAGACATATTGATTATGTTTTCTCCCGTTTAAATACTTATAAAAAAGTTAAGGAATATCTTGAGAAGACCAAAAACTTCTGGAAGAATACTTTCAGTTTGAAATTTGATTTTAAAGATTTTCATCTCAATAACTGGCTTTTGTGGGTAAATTTTCAGCCCACTTTAAGAAGATTATTTGGTTGCTCATTTTTGCCTCATTTTGACTATGGAAAAGGAGGAAGGGGTTGGCGAGATTTATGGCAGGATCTTTTAACTTTAATCTTGAAAGATGAGGATGTTGAAAAACTTATCTTAAATAATTTTAGAGGAATTAGAATTGATGGTTCTAATGCTACTATTATTACCCAAAAAGGAGAATTTATCGCGGACCGCAATCAAATTAGCCGTGTATGGACAGATCATGGAGTCTGGCCTCTTCTTACTTTAGAACTTTATATTAAAAAAACAGGAAATTTAGATATTCTTTTTAAAAAAGTTACTTATTTTAGAGATTTCCAGATTATGCGCGCTAAAGAATTCGACTTTAAATTTAATCAGAAAGATAATTTTTTAAAAACAAAAACAGGAAAAATTTATAAAGGAACTATACTGGAACATCTTCTTTTGGAGAATTTGGTTGCTTTTTTTAATGTAGGAAGGCACAATTTTTTATGTTTAGAAAACGGTGACTGGAATGATGGGTTGGATATGGCTCCTAAAGGAGAAAGTATCCCTTTTTATTGTATGTATGGTTATAATCTTTTTACTTTAAAAGATTTACTTAAAGAGATAAAAAGAAGAAAAAGAATAAAAAAAATAGAAATATTCAAAGAATTAACGCTTCTTTTAGATACAATTTCTTCTCCTATTGATTACTTTAACCCAGAAAAGAAAAGAGCACGATTAAACGAGTATTTAGAAAAAACAAAATTTTCTATTGAAGGAAAGATAGTAAAGATTGATATAGAAAAGGTTATTAATGATTTAGATAAAAAAGCAAGCTGGATATTTAATTATGTAAGAGAAAAAGCCTGGCTTAAAAAAGAAGGATTCTTTTTAGGCTATTATGATAACAAAGGTAAACCAGTTGAAGGAAAAATAGAAAATACAATAAGAATGCTTCTGCAATCTCAGGTATTTCCTATATTAAGTGGGGTGGCAACCAAGAAACAGATTAAATCTATCTGGCAGAGGGTTAATAAATATTTAAAGGATAAAAAATTAAAAGGATTTCATCTTAATACAAACTTTAGAAAAAATAACTATCTGGATTTGGGTAGAGCTTTTTCTTTCTCTTTTGGTGATAAAGAAAATGGTGCTTTTTTCAATCATATGATTGTAATGTTTGCTCATGCTTTATATAAACAAGGCTTTATCAAAGAAGGTTTTACGGTGTTAAAATCTATTTATAAAATGGCTACCTCTCCTTTTGCAAAAATCTATCCGATGATTCCTGAATATTTCAACAGCGAAGGAAGAGGTCTTTATTTTTATCTTACTGGATCTGCAAGCTGGTTTATTTATACTTTATTTAAAGAAGTTTTAGGAATAAAATTTCATTTTGGAGATTTAATTATCCAACCTAAGTTAATTAAAGATAATTTTTTTCAGGATAGTATTGAGATAGATTTTAAATTTTTAGGGCATTTTTTTCATTTAAAATTTATAAAACCAAAAAAAGATACAAAAAGAGTATATAAAATAGAAAAAGTTTCTTCAGAAAATAACTTGCCAATAAAAATTGAAAATCATACCAAAATTATTATTGAAAAAAGAAGTATTCTTCAACTTTCCTCTCAAAAGTGTTTTTTAGAAATCTATCTAAAATAAAATCTTCCTGCCTTATTTTTTATTATTCAAAAGAAAATAAACACAGCCTGCGTTATCTTTTAGCATCTCTTGAAAAAAATAAATTTCTTTTAAAAAATACAGATTTTCTTTTTGCTTATAATGAAAATGATTTAAAAGATCTTTTAAAAAGAACTCACTTTTACAAAAAAAGAATAATCTGTTTCTCTTTTTTCTCCACACAGATTGAAGATGTCTTAAAGATAATCGGTTATCTGAAAAAAGAAAAGAATCTAATTAAAATAATCGGAGGAGCTCTTTCCAGTTTCTGCTATGAAAGGCTTCTTAAAATGGGTTTTGATTATGCATTTATAGGAGAGGCAGAAGACACTTTTCCTCTTTTTTTAGAAAGAATCATAAAAGAAGAAGATATTAATGATTTGGAAGGAATAGCATATAAGAAAGAGAGACTTTTTTTAAAAAGAAGAACTAAAAATGTGGATATAAACAAGTATCTTCCTGTAAGTAGATACTTTAAAAAAATGGGGCATATTGAGATAACAAGAGGCTGCACATTTAAATGTAAATTCTGCTCCACTCCTGCTCTTTTTAAAAGTATGCGTCATCGCAATCTTGAAGTAATTTTTGAAGCAGTAAAAATCATGAAGGAATTTAATTTTTGTGATATCCGTTTTTTATCTCCCAATGCTTTCTCTTATTTTTGCCTGAAGAAAACTCCTAATTTAGAGATGATTGAAAAATTATTAAAAGGAACAAGAAAAATAATTAAAAATGAAGGGAAAATATTTTTTGGCTCTTTTCCTTCTGAGGTAAGACCTGATTTTATTAATAAGGAAATAATAAAACTTTTAAAAAAATTTGTAGATAATGACAATATTATCATTGGAGCGCAATCAGGAAGCAATCGTTTATTAAAACTACTTAACCGAGGTCATACAAAAGAAGAAGTAATAGAGGCTGTGCGAATAACAAAAGAGGAATTTAAAGTTTATGTGGATATTATCTTAGGATTTCCTCAAGAAAATTATGAGGACAGAAAAGAAACAATAGCATTTATTAAAGAACTAATGAAACTGGGGGCTAAAATCCATCTTCATTATTTCCTTCCTTTAGCAGGCACCCCTCTTTTTTTAGAAAAACCAACACCTTTAGAAAAAGAGATCAGAAAACAAATAGAAAGATGGGAAGGGGAAGGAAAAATTTTTGGACAATGGCGAAAACAGCTTGAACTTTCTTTAAAACTTTCCTCTCTTAATGAGGAATTATTCTCCTATTTAGAAAGATAAAGATTGGTTTCTTTAAGACGCCTTTTTGCTTCTTTATAAAGATATTTGCTTTTCCCACGCAGGAGTCTTTCTGCTTTCTCAAAGAATTTTTTTGCCTCTTTATACCTTCCTAATTTAAAATAAGAATCTGCCAGACTAAAGATAGATTCTACCTTTTGGGGATCAAACTCTAATGCTTTATGAAAATAAACTATTGCCTCTCTATCCTTACCTATAAAATTAAGTAGCCAACCTTTATTATGATAAAGAATAGGATTATCCTTATTTTTCTGAAGAGCCTCATCAAAAACCATCTCTGCTTTTTTAAATTCTCCCAGCTCTGCCAGGCAAATTGCTTTATCATTATAACTTAAGGCATCGTAAGGTCTTATCCTTAATGCTTTATTTAAATATTTTATTGCTTCTTTAAACTTTTCTTTTAAAATATATTCTTGGGCAGTAAAATAATAAACATAAAACCAAATCTTTTCTTCTCTTGCTTTCTTTAAAGCTTTCTTTATTATTCTTTCTGCCTTTTTAAAGTGAAAAAAAGTTATCTCTCTATCTAATCTTTCTCTCTCCTTTTCCCAGTCTATTTTACGCATATAAGATGTCCTTCTTCAGGTAGATATATCTTAATTTTAAAACCTGCTCTTTTTACTCTCTCCTTTATTTTTTGCGGAAAAAATCTTCCCCGTTTTATTCCCCATAAAGGAAGATAGTGATAGAGACGTCCACCTTTTTTTAATACATAAAAAAGTCTCTGGTAAAAATCTTCTGAGTAAAGTGAGGGAGCTAATTTAAAAGTAGGAGGATCATGAATTATTGTATCAAAAGTATCTTGAGAGAATTTTTTGATATATTCAGAAATATCTTTAAAATAAATCTTTATTTTGGAATTGTTAAAAAGTGGACGGGATACAGGATTAATTTTTGCCAAAAGAACTATATTTTTATCCACCTCAAAAGTAATCACTTTTTCTGCTCTCTGAGAAGCTAAAATTGCTGTGTAACCCAATCCCATACAGGTATCCAATACTATTCCGTAAGGCTTTAATAATTTAATCTTTAAAAGAGTATCTCTATAAGGAGAAGATAATTTATGCATAGGGGTAGAGCTAATCATCACTGTTGGCCAGTCAGAGGTGGAAGCAAGTTTATAAAAGCGATTGGTATCGGGAGAAAAGAAAGCACAAGGATAAACCTCTCTTTTTTTAACTAAATAAGAAAACCCTTCTTTTATCTTTACCTTAAAATTTAAGTAAAATTTATCATCCAAAACTACCTTTTCATCTTCTATTTTCACTCTCACTTTTTTTAATCCAAAATTCACTTTCATAAAAAATTCCTTTTTCTCCTTATTCTCAAGAATATATCTCCACTCTCGAGAGGTAATAATTAAATAATCAGTTTTAAAAATATTTGAAAAAATCATAAAAAATTATAAAAAAACTTGACAACCATTTGGCTTAGATTATAAAATAATTTACTGTTAATATCAACTGTTTATTTTAACAGAGGAGGTGAAGATGAATAAAGCACAGTTGATCGCTAAGGTGGCAGAAAAAACCTCTACTAAAAAAGAAGCACAAATGGCGGTAGAAGCATTGCTGGAGGCGATTAAAAATTCTTTAAAAAACAACGAAGCAGTAACTATTGCAGGGTTTGGAACATTTAGAGTTAAAGAAAGAAAAGCCAGGACCGCAAGAAATCCTAAAACGGGAGAGACTATTCAGGTTCCAGCAAAAAAAACCATTGCTTTTAGACCTTCTAAAGAATTAAAATCTATTTTATAATTTTTGATTTTTAAAAAAGTTTAAAATTTGGACTTTTTAGAAAATAATTTTTTGTTGATATATTCTCTATTCATTTCTAACTAAAATGAGGAAATTTTCTAAAAAGGAGATTTTAAATTTAAAACTTTTCTCCATGCCTATTGAGAAAAAAGATATTTTAGAAAAAGACCCTCAAGCAAAAGGAAAAGATATATTTACTTCAGAGAATAAATTTTTTGTAGGCATCTGGGAGGCAAATATTTCAAAATTTAATTACACTTATGAGGAAGATGAGGCCTGTTATATCCTGAAAGGAAAAGCTATTGTAAAAAAGAAAAATAAAAAGATAGAATTAAATCCTGGAGATTTGGTATTTTTTAAAAAAGGAGAAAGCGTAGTCTGGCAGATACTATCTAAACTAAGAAAAATATACTTTATCTACGAGAAATAAATAAAAAATCACTTTAGAAAAATAGATAATCCCTCTCTAATAAGTCTAATTCCTAAAGCAGAAAGAATTAAACTCATCAATTTAGAGATTACTTTTATTCCTCTCCTTCCTAATAACTTAACTATAAACCTGCTTTTTATAAGAAAAATTCCTGCAAGTAGAAGATTCAAAGTAAGCGAGAAGAAAGTAAGCAAAATTCCATAGTTATCTACCAAAAGAAGAATGGTTGTCAAAACTGCCGGACCTACAAGTAAAGGAACACCCAAAGGAACCACTCCTTCTATTAAAGAGGTAGCAAATCCTTTTCTTTTCTCAGGAAAAATTAAATCATATACTCCTAAAATAAAAAGGATTACTCCTCCAGCAATTAGAAAATCTTCCTTTTTAATACCTAAAATTCTTAAAAAACTTTTCCCTAAAAACAAAAAACCTACCGCAAGAAGAAATCCGGCAATTATCGACTCCCATACTATACTTTTTCTTTTTCTTTCTTCTAAATCAGCGGTTAAAGAAACAAAAATAGGCAATACTCCCACTGGATCAATAGCAATAAATAAAGGAATAAAGGTAGATAATAAAATCATTAAGATTATTTATCAGGAATTACGGAAAGTGCAGGCAATTCTTTTCCTTCAAGAAATTCCAAGGAAGCTCCTCCTCCAGTTGAAACCCAAGAAAGTTTATTTTTTACTCCAAATTCAGCTGCTGCTGAAGCAGTATCTCCCCCTCCAGCAATGACTTCTGCATTCAGTTCTGCCAAATACAGAGCAATCTCTTTTGTTCCTTCTGCATAATGAGGATTCTCAAATATACCTAAAGGGCCGTTCCATAAGACTGTTTTTGCTGAAGAAAGTTTGCTCTTGAACTCATTTACTGTTTTAGGTCCTATATCCACACCCATAAAACCAGAAGGAATAATTTCAGATATCTTTTTAGTTTCAGGAGTATCCAGTGAGGTTACTATCACATGATCTTGAGGCAAAACTATTTCTACTTTTTTGGCTTCGGCTTCTTTTAAAATCTTTCCTGCTAAATCAACTTTATCTTTCTCTACCTTAGAATTACCTACCTCAATATTTTTTGCCTTAAGAAAAGTATAAGCCATAGCTCCACCAATAAGAATTGTATCTGCCTTCTCCATAAGATTACTAATAACCCCAATTTTATCAGAAACTTTAGCTCCTCCCAAAATCACTATATAAGGCTTTTGTGGATTTAAAGCCTTAGTTAAATACTCAATTTCTTTCTCCATTAAAAACCCAATTCCTGAAGGCAAAAACTTAGCTACTTGAGTAGTTGAGGCATGGGCACGATGGGCGGTTCCGAAAGCATCATTGATATAAATATCAGCTAAACCCGCTAATTTTTTTGCAAATTCTTCATCTCCTTTTTCTTCTTCAGGATAAAACCTTACATTTTCAAGAAGAATTATTTTTTCTTCTGCTTCTTCTATCTCTTTCTTTACTTTATCTCCTATACATTCATCTAATTTCTTTACTGGAGTTCCTAAAAGTTCTTTTAATTTTTCTGCTACTGGATTCATTCTTAATTCTTCAACTACTTTTCCTTTAGGTCTTCCTAAATGAGATATTAAAATGATCTTCTTTGCATCTTGCTTGAGGGCATATTCAATTGTAGGAAGTGCCTCCTTTATCCTTGTCTCATCAGTTATCCTGCCTTCTTTTAAAGGAACATTAAAATCTACACGTATCAAAAGTTTTCTATCCTTTATATCCAAATCTTTTATTGTAACCTTAGCCATTTTTGCCTCCTTTATAAACCTTTTGAAGCAATAAACTCAATTAAATCTACTACTCTTACTGAATATGCCCATTCATTATCATACCATCCCAAAACTTTTACCAAATTACCTTCAATTACCTTTGTAAAACCAGCATCAACTATACAAGAATAAGAATTTTCCACAAAATCACGTGAGACTAAAGGAATTTCACAATAGTCTAATATACCCTTCAAATAAGTCTGGCTTGCTTCCTTAAATAAATTGTTAACTTCCTCTTCCGTGGTGGATTTTTCTACTTCCACTATAAGGTCAGTTAAAGAAACAGTAGGGGTGGGAACCCTTACCGCAATCCCATCTAATTTTCCTTTAAGATGAGGAAGTACTACTCCTATAGCTTTAGCAGCTCCTGTGGTTGTGGGAATCATAGATAAAGCGGCAGCTCTTGCTCTTCTTAAATCTTTATGGGGTAAATCTAATATTCTTTGGTCATTAGTATAAGAGTGAATTGTTGTCATAAAACCTTTCTTTATCTTTAAATTATCATCTAAAACCTTAACCATAGGAGCTAAACAATTAGTAGTGCAAGAGGCGTTAGAAATCACTTTATGGGATGAAGGGTCATAATTTTGATGGTTTACACCCATAACAATAGTGATATCTTCACCTTTTGCCGGAGCAGAAATTATAACTTTTTTTACTCCTCTTTTAAGATGAAGTTCTGCCTTTTCTCTTTCTCTAAATACACCAGTAGATTCTACAACAATATCTACTCCACATTCTTCCCAAGGAATTAAATCAGGTGATTTTTGACTAAAAACTTTAATTTTCTTTCCATCTACAATGAGAGCATCTTTTTCTGCCTTTACCTGGCAATCCAATTCTCCATAGTTAGAATCATATTTTAAAAGATGGGCTAAGACTTCAATGGGTACAGGCAAATCATTTACCGCTACAAATTCAATATCCTTTCTTTTAAATCCTGCCCTAAAAACTAACCGTCCAATTCTCCCAAAACCATTAATTCCTACTTTTACCATTTCTCCTCCTTTCTTAAACTTTTCTTAAATAATCTGCAGCCAATTCTGGAGGAGTAAAGACAATATAAAACCCACTCCCCCATTCAAATCCAGCGACTCTGGTCAACTTAGGCATGATCTCTATATGCCAATGATAAGAAAAATAACCATCTGTATTTACTGGGGATGTATGGATAATATAGTTATAAGGATGCTCCCCTAAAACTTTTTTTAATTTACGAAGAACTTCTTTTAAAGAAATAGCCAATTTTTCCAATTCTAAATCATTTATAGTGGCAAAATCATCTTTATGTTCCTTAGGAATTATCCAAACCTCAAATGAGAATCGTGAAGATAAAGGGCAAAACGCTAAAAATAATTCATTCTCATAAACTATACGTTCTCCTGCCTCTTTCTCATAAGCAATTATATCACAAAATACACATCTTTCTCTAAACTCAAAATATTTTTTTGCTCCTTTAATTTCTTCCTTTACATTTTTAGGAATCATTGGTAAAGCAATAAGTTGAGAGTGAGGATGCTCTAAGGAAGCACCTGCCTGTGCTCCTACATTTTTAAAAATAAGAATATACTTAAAACGTTTATCTTTTCTTAAATCCAGACTGCGCATACAATACATCTTTACTATATTTTTTATATCCTCCATCTCTAATTCCTCAATCCCTTTAAAATGTTCAGGAGTATCAATAATTACTTCATGCGCCCCTATACCATTAGACATATCATAAATACCTTCTCCTTTTTTATCCAAATCTCCTTCAATTCTTAATGCCGGGTATTTGTTAGGAACTACTCTTACTTTCCATCCGGGAGTATTAGGAGCACGTGCACAGTCAGCAATTACCTGAATCTCAGGTGGAGTTAAATGTTCATTTCCATAACAGAAGGGGCAATTTTCATTTCCTTTATAAACAAAAGGAGTAAGATGAAAATCTTTAGGATGTGAAGGATTTTCTACATTCACTACTACCCATCTGCCAACAATAGGGTCTTTTCTTAACTGAGGCATATTTACACCTCTTGTTCTCTTAAATATTTTGCTGCTTCCTCAGGTAGTATCGGACAAATATAAAAACCAGTGCCCCACTCAAATCCAGCAACTTGAGTAAGCCGTGGTGTAATTTCTATATGCCAGTGAAAATCCTCCTCAATTGTTGACCAGTATCCAGGATAAAACCGACGAAAAGGAGCAGAATGAATCACATAATTATAAGGAGGATCTCCCAGAAGCTTTTTAATTTTTAACAAAACTTTTTTTATTACAGAAGCTAACGAATTTGCCTCTTCCCAGCTTATTTTATAAAAATCAGGAGAGTGTCTCTTGGGCAAAACCCAAACCTCAAAAGGAAAACGGGGAGCAAAAGGAACAAAAGCTACAAATCCATTCTCTTCTAAAACTACTCTTTTTCTCTCATTAAGTTCTTGCTGAATCATATCACAGAATATACATCTTTCATGATAATCATAATAAAATTTTGCTCCCTCAAGTTCTTCCTTAACTCTTTTCAAATTTACTGGCGTAGCAATAATCTGTGAACGGGCATGTTTTACTCTTCCTCCTCCTGCTTCCCATTTATAATTCTTAAAGACAAGCACATATTTAATTTTATCATCTCTCTTGAGTACTTCTATTCTTTCTCTATATGCCCAAAATACCTTCTGAATATTCTCTACCTCCAAATCTGCCATGTTGGCAATATGTTGAGGAGTTTCTATGACTACCTCGTGACTCCCGATACCTGCCATAAGGTCATAAGGACCTTCTCCTTTCTTCCAAAATTCTTTATTTACTTCTAAAAATGGATTTTTACTGGAAATTACCCTTACTTGCCAGCTACCTTTTTCATCTGGTAAAGAATAAATTGTTGGAGGCGTTAGATGTTCTTTCCCTCTACAGAAAGGACATTCTTTTTCAGGAGGGGAGGAGTCAATAAAAGAAAAATCTTTAGGACGCTTTGCGCGTTCAGTGGCAATTATTACCCATCTACCAATTATAGGATCTTTTCTTAATTGAGGCATCTTTAATAGGGATATTATAACAACTTAACACTCAATTGCAAGTTTTTCCTACTTCTTTTATCTTTTAAAGTAAAGGGGCGCAGATTAAAGAGATAATTGCCATAAGTTTGATAAGAATATTCATAGAAGGACCGGTAGTATCCTTAAAAGGGTCACCAACTGTATCTCCTACAACTGCTGCCCGATGTGTGGGAGTGTTTTTCCCTCCCAAATTCCCCTCCTCAATCCATTTTTTCGCATTATCCCAAATTGCTCCCCCATTAGTCATCATTATCCCTAAAAGAACACCACAGGATAATGCTCCTGCAAGAAATCCTCCTAAAGCTTCTTTTCCCATAAAAAATCCTATAAATAAAGGTGCAATTAAAGCTGAAAGGCCAGGGGCAATCATCTCTTTTAATGCTCCCTTAGTTACAATATCTATACAAGTGGCTGTATCTGGTTTTGCTTTTCCTTCTCTTAATCCTTCTATTTCTCTAAATTGACGCCTAATTTCTATAACCATTTTATTTGCTGTACGTCCCACAGCCTTCAGGGTTAAAGAAGCAATAATAAAAGGCATAAGTGCTCCTAACAATAGTCCAATTACTGTATGGGCATGGGAAAGATTTATCAGGTTAATCTGGGCTACCTTCTGATAGGCAGAAAATAAAGCTAAAGCAGTTAAAGCTGCCGAACCGATAGCAAAACCTTTCCCAATAGCAGCAGTTGTATTTCCTAAAGCATCTAATTTATCTGTAATCTTTCTTATCTGAGGAGGACAGCCTGACATTTCTGCAATCCCTCCCGCGTTATCTGCTATAGGACCGTAAGAATCACAAGACATTACAATTCCGATTGTAGAAAGCATTCCCACACTGGAGATAGCAATCCCATAGAGTCCAGCAACATGATAAGCAATATATGTAGATAAAGCAATCGTAATGATAGGCAGAATTGTACTTTCAAATCCAGAAGCTAAACCTGTAATAATTGTTGTTGCTGGCCCTGTCTGGCTACTTCTTGCTACTGTTTTTATAGGAGGACCACTTGTGAAAAACTCACTCTCTAAACCAATTAAAACTCCTGTCAAAAGACCACTTAAAATCGCCCAGAAGACATTTAAGTCTTTTACAAAATAACGAATAAAAAAATATGTAGAAAAAATAAAAATTATTCCACTTGTATAAGTAGCAAAACGCAAAGCTGATTGAGGATTAATTTTTTTAAAAATATTTATAGAGAAAACACCTAATAAAGAAGAAATTAATCCTAAAGCAATCAAAAGAATTGGCAGTGCCATCCATAAAAAAGGTGATGAAAGAGTTGCTCCAATAGCAATCGTTGCCACAACAGAACCTACATAAGATTCAAACAAATCTGCTCCCATTCCTGCTGTATCTCCTACACAATCCCCTACATTATCAGCAATCACACCAGGATTGCGAGGATCATCTTCAGGAATTCCTTCTTCAACCTTACCCACCAAATCTGCACCGATATCTGCACTTTTTGTATAAATCCCTCCTGCAATTCGTGCAAATAAAGCTACAGAAGAGGCTCCCATAGCAAATCCATTAATGATGGAGGAGTTTTTCGTAAGAATATAGATAAGACTTACTCCTAAAAGTCCCAAACTGGCAATTGATATTCCCATAACTGAGCCTCCTAAAAAAGCTACCTCTAATGCAAAGGGTGTGCCTCCCTCAATTGCTGCCTGTGTTGTGCGACTGCTTGAACGTGTAGCTGCTTTTATTCCAAAAAATCCAGCAAGCATGGAGGAGAAAGCTCCCGCCACATACGCTAATGCTGTTCCTAAATTTAGGAATCTTAATAGAATAAAAAATACCACAATAGCAAAAAGAATAATTATTTTATATTCTCTTTTTAAAAAGACCAAAGCTCCTTCATGAATTTGCGAGGCAATTTCCTTCATCTTTTGAGAACCTTCATTTTTTCTTTTTATAGAAAAATAAATAAAAAGGGCAATAAGAATCCCTAAAATTCCAAAAAGAGGCAAAATGTAAACAATCCTATTTACTACCATATTTATTATTTAACCACCTCGTATATCCAAATTCTAAAATTTCACTCTTAAAAAGGGGAGAAAATTCTTTTATATTTATTCCCACTTCCCATCCTGAAGAAAGTTTTCTTTTCCAAACCACTTCTCCTTTAAAAGGAACAAAAATATCTCTGTCCGGTCTTTGTATCTTAAAATTCACCACTGTTTGTGGTGGATAATCAAACTCTTTAAAGAAACACTTTACTCCGCCACGAGAAAAATCCCTTACTTCTCCTTGATAGCCTTTCTCCTCCTCTACTTTTATACTGAGAGAGACAGGAAATCTTAAAAATTTTCTTTTTTCTCTCATATAAGGAAAAATTTTACAACAAATTTTAATTTTTTCCAAATATTTTTTACACTGGATTATTGAAATTCTAAGAAAATTATATTTTCTGCCCCCTAAGTGAATAGGCTCTAAATCACAAATCAAACATTGCTTCTTTATAAAGATTTTAACTCTCTACTAATCCTAATCAAAATGCTTGATTTAATGTAATTACTTCATTAAAATAAGACAGGTGGGAGGAGAATTTGAGAGTTTATTTTTAGGAAATAGATTACCTTTTAAGGATTTAACGCTTTCAGTAAAATTTTTCCTCCCTTTAGAAAAAATCCTAAATCATCTCTTTATCTATGCTGATTACAACTGTGGCAAAACTGTCTTGGCAAAAATAATCGCTGAAGAATGTGGACTAAAGAATATTCCTTCTCTTTTTATTGATATAAAAGGTGATATTGCTTCTTTAGCTTTTTATTTAGATGAGGAAAAAATAAATTCTTCATCATATTTTGCTTCTTTTAAAGAAAAATTAAAATTTAATCAAGAACAATTGGAAAAATTTGGATTAAAAGAAGATTTTATTTTTCGGTTAAAAGAAAAAGTGAAAGTAGCAATTTTTACCCCTTATTCTAATGAAGGTATTCCCCTTATTTTTCCTCTACTTCCTGAAATTCCTCAAGAAGATGAAAAATTTAAGTTTTTCTCTGACTTCTTTTCTGATCTAATAACTAATCATCTTTATCCTCAAAAAGAATGCAAAGAGGAAAAAGAATTTCTATCTCAACTTATTAGTTATGCAGGAGAAAGATTTGATTTTAAAAAAAGAGAGGGGATAATTGAATTTCTTGAGGTTTTACAAAATCCTCCTCAGGAAATAAAGGCTTCTCTGGAAAATAAACAAGAATTTGTTCAAAAATTAGGGAAATTTTTATTAGAAAAAAAGAAGAAAATAAAAGAAATAGGAGCTCCTTTGGATTTAGATTTATTAACAGGAAAATATTTTGGAGACAAAAGCTATATTAGTGTGATAAGTTTTACTAATTTAGAAAATTTTGACCGCAAGTTTATTCTTTCTCATATAATTTATGAAATCTATAAATGGATGAAGAAAAATAAAGCCTCTTTCAATTTAGTATTTTGTATTGATAGGATAGAGGAAATTAAAGACAAAAAAATTTCTCATCTTTTAGATTTCTTTTTAAGAGAGGCAAGAAATTACGGGGTAAGTTGTCTTTTGGTTGCCAATCAATTTAATGAAGATGATTATGAATGGATAAAAAAATGTAGAATTTGGGCTATAGGGAAGTTAGAAGAAGAAAGAAAAAAGAAGTTTTTAGAAGAAGTAAAAAAAATGAATACAGAATTTAAAGACCTTCCCACTTTACTTGATTTTCCTCGCTCTTGTGAATTTCTCCTGAAACTTTCCCAAGAGGTAATTTTGTTCAAAGAAAGATGGTTAGGCAGTTTTCATAAAGTAATAGAAAGCCCTCTTTACTCCTCTTTAATGGAAGAGGAGGTAAAATCTAATTTTCGTGCTTTTTATATAGGAGAAGAGAAAGAAGTCACCTCTACTCAGCAAATTCTGATTCCTGAAGTTATTTTTGAAAAATTTCAGTTTGGAAAAGAAATAGCTCCTTTTGTATTAGATAAAGAGCCAGAAGAAGCAATAAAACTTCTTTTAGAAGAATTAGCAAGAGAAAATATTTTGCCTTTTGAGATCCAGTTTAAAAATGTCCAGTTAATTATTGCCAGAACTGCGGTAGCTCAATGGAAAGTGGATTTCTTACATCATGACCCTTTAGGAAGAGTTACTCAACATATTAAAGAGGAGGGCATCTATTCTAAAGTGAACATTCCTGTGGTTGTAGAAAGAGATACAAGAGAGAAAGTAGTAAATTTAGTAGATAAAGAAGTGCATCCTCGCTGGGAAGAAATTTCTAAAAAAGTCTCTTTAATTAGACCGGCTCCCGTCAAGATAAACCGTTGGGAGGTATTGAATCACATTAGTGAAAAAATAGGAGTTCGGGTAAAAAATGCTCATATAGTGACAAAAGAAAAAGATATTGCTGTAGGATGGAAATTTCTTCTACAGTTTAGAGGAAAGATACTTGAGGCATTTGTGGATATAATTACTCAAGAGGTAAAGATTAAATATCCTCTGCTTAAGGAAGAAGAAATTATAGAAGAGATAAAAAAGGAGTATCCTCATTTAAAAATTGATAAAAAGGATATAAAAGAAGGATTATTTTTTTATACCGTAAGTTACCAAGATAAAGATCAACTGTATTTGTTGCGTATAAGTAAAAAATCAGGAAGAATACTAACAGAAAAGAGACTTCTTACAGAAAAAAAAGCTTATCAGATTGCTAAAGAGATAACTCAGGAAGAACCTTTTATGGTAAAAAAATTTAAAGGCGCCTGGCATTTTTATTATTCTTCAGGTTTACTCATCATCGTTGATGAAGAAACTGGTGAGGCAGTCACAAAAGAAATTGTCTCTTCTGATGAAGTAGAAAGATTAGCATATAGGGAAATATTAAAAATTTTAAAAGAGAAAGAAGGCAAATTCTCTCTGGTAAAAAAAGAATTTAAAGAAGGAAAGTGGTTCTTAAATTTTGTATCTTTCCAGTGGGATATTCGTATAACCGTTGACGAAGAAGGAAAAATGACCCACACTTCTCAGTTACAGAAAGCTTATTGTTTAGAGGAAGCAAAAAAATTGTTAGCAGAATATGGAATTTCAGTTAGTGCTGAGAGAGGAGTCAATAGCTGGAAAAATGGTTGGGAGTTTGACTTTCTATCTCCTTTGGGCTACTTTACTGTAAGAATAACGGACAAAGAAAGAAAGCTTATAAAAAGAAGACTTACTCCTGAAGGAATAGAACATTTTATTAATTTTAAATTAAAGGGTAAAATAGTCTCTTTGAAGGATAAACAAGCTTTTTGGGAGATAATTTTTAAAAGAAATAACAAAGTATACCTGCTGGAAGTGGATAAGATTAATAGTAATATAAGAAATGTGAAGATAAAGAGAGGAATATTCTGGAAAAAGACGGATGAGAAGATTTCTTTTTAATTTATCTTTTGAGTAAAATCTTTTAAACGTTCAATTCCTTCTTTTAAATCCTTTAAAGAAGTAGCATAAGAAATTCTTATATAATTATCATCACCAAATGCAATGCCTGGAATTACTGCCAGTTTTTCTTCTTCTAATAAAATTTTTGCAAATTCTAACGAATTTTTAATTATTCCTTTTTTGTAAGATTTATTCAAAAAGTAAGCAATATTTACAAATATATAAAAAGCTCCTTCAGGCTTTTTACATCTTAATCCCTTTATTGAATTTATTGCTTCTATCAAATAATCTCTTCTTTTTTTAAATTCTTCCACTCTTTTTTCTATTATTTTTTTACTTCTTTTACTTTCTAAAGCAAGAAGAGCTCCTTTTTGAGAGAAAGAGGTTGGATTTGAGGTAGAGTGAGACTGAATTGATGCCATCGCTTTAATAATATTTTCCTCTGCCAGTGCCCAGCCAATTCTGAAGCCAGTCATAGAAAAAGTTTTTGATACCCCATTTATAATAATAGTTAATTTTCTCATTTTTTCTGAAAAAGAAGCAATATTTATATGCGCTGTATCATAGATAATTTTTTCATAAATCTCATCAAACAAACAGAAAATATTGTATTTTACAAGAATTTTTGCTATCTCTTTTAACTCTTCTTTTTTATATACCGAGCCAGAAGGATTAGAAGGAGTATTGAGAATTAAAAGTTTTGTCTTTTTAGTTATTGCCTTTTCTAAATCTTGAGGGGTTATCTTAAAATTATTTTCTTCCTTAGTCTTTACAATTACCGGTGTCCCTTGCGCAATTTTTACCATCTCGGGATAACTTACCCAGAAAGGAGAAGGAATAACTACCTCATCTTTTTTATCTACTAAAGTTAAAATTGCATTAAATATTGCATGCTTTGCACCACAGGAAACTATTACCTGGGAGGATGAATATTTGAGATTATGCTCTTCTTTATATTTTTTACAAATTGCTTCTTTCAATTCTTTTATTCCTGAAGAAGGAGTATATCTTGTAAAACCATTATCTAAAGCTTTTTTTGTTTCTTCTTTAATAAAATAAGGAGTATCAAAGTCAGGCTCACCTGCTGCCAAATTAATTATTCTTTCTCCTTTTTCTTTCATTTCTTTTGCTTTTGCAGTAATTGCTAAGGTTAAAGAAGGGGATATAGAGTTTGCTCTCTCTGATAAGATCACTTTACCTCCTTCCTACAGGCATTATATAAAGAGGTTGACTCTTTATATTAAGTATTTTCTTAATCTTTTTATCCTGAAAAGCTCCCACCGCCACAGTAGCCAAATTTAATGATTCCACTTCAAGGTAAATATTCTGAGCACAGTGTCCTGCCTCCATATACACATATCTTTTTCCTCTTTCTCCATATTTTTTTGTTGTTTTGGAAAAATCAGCACAAATTATGATGTTTAAAGGAGTCTCTCTTATCCATTTTTGATAAAGGGCAGCTTTATATAAATTTTCTCTTTTATCTTTATTGCTGATTTTTATCAAATAATGTCCCTGAGGTTGATATTTATAAATGCCTTTTTTTAAATTTAAAACATCTCCCACAACAATATAAATCTCTAAAGGATATAAAGCTCCTGCAGAAGGAGTAGTCTTTCCTCCCCAAGAAGCAGTCACTCCATAACCAGCCCACAAGATTTGGCTTACTTCTTTTAATTTTAAAGGTGCTTTTTTATATTGACGACGAGAACGCCTTAAGAAAAGTATCTCTTCTAAAGATTTTTCTCCTTTAGTCTGGGGAGAAGGAAGTCTTATAATTTCTTGAGAAAAAAGGGATAGAGTTAAAAGAAAAGAAAGTAAAAATTTAATTAATCTCATCAATACTTGAACCGGTAATTTTCTTATAAATTTCTTTATATCTTTTCTGTGTTTCTTCAATTACTTGCGAAGGAAGGCAAGGTGCAGGCTCTTTTTTATCCCAATTTATACTCTCCAAATAATCCCTTACAAATTGCTTATCTAAACTTATCCTTTTTCCCTTAGGCCAGAATCTTGAAGAATCAGGAGTAAGTAGCTCATCAATAAGTATAATCTCCTCACCCAGAAATCCGAATTCAAATTTGGTATCTACAATAATTATTCCTTTACTTTCTGCAAAAGAACTTGCTTTTTTATATATTTCAAGACTTATTTTCCTGATATATTCTGCATTCTCTTTTCCAATTCTTTTAATCATTTCAGAAAATGTTATATTTATATCATGAGTCTTTTCTTCTTTCGTTGCAGGAGTAAATATAGGATGAGGGAGCTTATCTCCTTTTTTCAAACCAGAAGGCAGTTTTTCTCCACAGACTGTCTCTTTTTCTTCATATTCTCGCCATGCACTCCCTTCAAGATACCCTCTTACTACACACTCAATTAAAATAGGCTTGGTTTTTTTAACCAACATCACTCTTTTTTCCAAAATATCTTTATATTTTTTAACCTCCTGAGGCATCTCCTCAATTTTACCTGTAATAAGATGATGTGGCGTAATATCTTTTATAAAATTGAACCAGAATAAAGATAATTGATTAAGAATTATGCCTTTTAAAGGAATTGGATCCGGTAAAACCACATCAAAACAGGAGATTCTATCAGAGGAGACAATAAGTAGAAACTCTCCTAAATCAAAAATATCCCTTACCTTTCCCCGTTTATAAAGCTTTAATCCTTCTAAATTCAAAAAATTTAGGCTTTTTTTCACAAGATAAATTTTTCAGGATCGATAAATTCTCCAAATTTTTCTTTTGCTTTTTTCAATCTTTCTTTTTGTTCTTCAAGTATTTTGAACACCTCATCTGGTATGTCATCCAATTCTTGATAAATCTTTTTTATCCTTTCAATTTTAGAAAGATTTTCATTAACTCTTATACTGAAACAGGAAAGATATTTAGATTTAGGATACTCTTGAGATAAAACTTCTTCAAATAATTTTTTTAAATCTTCATAATAAGGAATAAATCCAATAGGAGTTTTAATTGCTTCCACTTCTTTGTATACTCTTTTCTCCATCCATTTAAGCCAGACTCTTTTATCCTGAATGCCGGTAAGGTAGTTGCCTTTTTCATCTTTTAGAAAATAATTTACTCCAAAAATTACAGGAACGATTTTTAAATCATTAGCAAAATTCAGGTGATTCTGTATATATTTTCCAATGGGGATAGATAAAAAATCCAGATTAGCCATTAAATTGAATTTTCTTATACCTGTTTTTTCCAAGGTGGCTGAGGTTGTCTCTGACTCTAAGGAAGCAGCAATTGTAACAACTCCATGCTGCCAGTTAAGGCTTTCAAATACAGGAGGCCAGGTATCTGAATCTCTTCCTCCATAAATAATCCCCCGGATTAAGACCCCATAAGGATTTTCTGTTTCTGGATCATAATTAGCCAGGGTGTTCAATCTTATTGTATAGCGAGCATTAGGATGGGAAAAAGGAATAGGATTTCCTTCTTTATCTTTTTTCCCTTCAAACCAATCTCCAGAAAAATTTCTCCCACAGGAAGGATGTTTCCTTCCGTCTCCCTGCCAGAAGACCTCGCCATCTTTTAATAAAACATTGGTAAAAATTACCTCCCCCTCTTTATTAAGTGCTTCCCAGATTAAAGGATCATCTTGAGGATTAACATCTTTAATTATTCCAAAAATCCCCCTTTCTACATTTACAGCAAACACTTTTCCTTCTCTTTTTCTTAAATAAGCAATATCATCTCCTACAATACTTTCTCCCTTTACCATACAGGTTGAGGTTTTACCACAGAAAGAAGGAAAAGCTCCTGTAAAATAAGTCCTTCTTTTCTTATCTTTATTATTTATTCCCATAACAAACATATGTTCTGCCAGCCATCCTTCTTTATCTGCTTTACGAATTGCCAGTCTTAAAGAAGGTTTTTTTAATCCCAAAGTATTTCCTGCATACTGGGTATTCAAGCTATATACAGTATTTTCTATAAAATCTATATAAATTCTTCTTTTATCTATATTTTTACTATTGTTAAACTCATCTAACTCGCCTTGAGAGTGAACATATTTGAAAAAATCAATCTCTGGATTTCTTCTAAAAATCTCATAAGCAGGTCGATAAAGAATATCCTCTGAATGAGCCACATAACTTGAATCTGTAATTTGCACAGCATAAATAGAAAATTCTGAATTAACCGGTCCTAAACATAAAAATAAAACGAACATCTCTTTATCTTGCATAATATTTTTAAGAAGCGTATAAATCTCTTTTAATCCTTTTTCTCTTTCTATACAATTTAATCCTTTCAAGAATTTATCTTTTTCTACCAAAAATTTAGTATTTTTTTTATCTCGTGCCTGATCATAAATTCCATCAAAATGCACTGTATGACCTTTAATTTTTAAAGAAATCTCTTCCTTAAGTTGAATTGCTTTTTCTCTTATGTATTGAATATCGTGGGGGTTATCTGTTCTTATAAATACTGATTTAGGATTACACAATTTTACATATTTGGTTATGAAATTGAGAACTTTTTCATTTTTTAAAGCAGATAATTTATCAAATTCTTGAGGAGAGAGCCGGCTTTCTAAAAATTTTAATGCCTCCATGTCAGCGGTATTTTATCAGAAAATAGAATTTAATCAACTTTTATTTCAAACCTGTTATCTGCAAAATGTTGACCTCCTATTTTTGGAAAATCTCCTTTTTAATCAGATAATTATTCATACCTGTCGTAATTTGTTTTCTTTAACATAAACATAAATATTTATCTCTGGCTCCTTCTCAAATTCAATATCTGTTTATGAGTATATTCTTAAGGTATCTTTTAATTCTTCTATACTCTCAAAAAATTCTGCCTGCTTAATACCTTCTAATCCTTCTATCTTTCTTTTTGTGCTTCTCTTTTCAAGTTATAGCATCTGGAGTTCACCTGACATTTTTATGTTGCAATAACAATTGACATTTTTATTTAAGAAAGGTATAATTTGATGTATGAAATTTATTCTTAATTTCATTTTAGTTAATGTAGTTGTTTTTTCCCTATGCGCTCAAGAGTTAGAACATTTAAATTTAGAAGAAAAAATAATACAGTTAGAAAAAGCAATTAAAAAAGAAAGTCAGCGATTAGATAATTTAAAAGAGAAAATTTTAAATTTTCAGAAAGAGAAAGAAAAGCTTCTTGCAGAGTTAAAAGAAAAAAATAAGATTATTATTAAATTAAAACAAAAAATTAATCAATTTTCTCAAAGACAAAAAGGCTCTCGTGAGTCTTTAGAAAATTATAAAGAAAAGATAAAAGAATTAGAAGAAAAAATAATAAAAAAAGATAAAAAAATAGAAGAATTTAAATCTCTTCTTCAAGAAAAAGAAAAAGAAAATAAAAAACTTTTAGAAAAATT
>Ga0190363_1000286_pt1 | contig 29269 bp, 30 predicted proteins | sample 48721867_MG_FD_161272 | JGI IMG/M metagenome (GOLD analysis project Ga0190363, IMG submission 161272) | Hydrothermal vent microbial mat bacterial communities from Southern Trench, Guaymas Basin, Mexico - 4872-18-6-7_MG | ecosystem: Environmental > Aquatic > Marine > Hydrothermal vents >... | reverse complement strand
AAAAGTTAAAGTTTTGTCTATGTTTTTAAGTAAAATCTTAAAAAATTTAGGCTCTTTATTCTGGTATTCTCTTTTAAGATTGTTCAGTTTATCTAAAACTTGTCTTTGTCTTTGATTTATAAAGGCTATAGGTTTTCTTTCTTATAGAAGGAAGCAGCCTTTTACTTTTTATGTATCTTAAGGCTTCTCTTACGTAATGAACTGAGCATATTTGAAATCCGGTTAGGGTATACAAATAAGTTAGAGGCTAAGTCTTTTCCTCTAAGGATTCAGGATATTGATTTTTTAATTCCTTAATTTTCTTAAACTTCATTTTTTCTTTCCTCCTTTCCCATTTACCAGACTTCTTACAGATACCTTTAAAACTTCAACAGTTTTTCTATCTGGTTTTGTGATTCCTTTTTCATATCTTCTTATTGTTTCTCTACTCAGATTTAGTTTTTAAGCGAATTCTTTTTGAGTGATACCTTGTTTTATCCTGAAATATTTAATCCTTGAGCCTAAACCATCAGGTTTTATGAAATATTTAAAGAAATCTTCTGTATAGGAAGGCAATAATTTCTTTACAGGCATATCAAGAGCTTTTGCTATTTTTAAAATAATCTGAGGGTTTATCTTTTTTACTTTATTTTACTCATATCTTGATATATCTTGATATAATATTTTTAGATATTTTAGCTCTTTTTGCTAATGCTCCTTGAGAGAGAGAACTGAAAATTTCGCACATTTTTAAGCTGAATTTGGCGAGAAAGGAGGATAGATGAATCAGCATGATTTTTCCAATATAAGCTGGGATCTTTGGAAATATGTGCTTGAGTCAGTTTACCCTTACATAAAAGCTCCCAAAATAGGAAGGAATCAACCCTGTCCCTGTGGCAGCGGGAAGAAATATAAATTATGTTGCTTAGGAAAAGAGAAAGATTTACTGGATAAGATTGATTTTAATCGCTGTTTTCAAGATAACGGTGAGCTTGCTTTTCCCCCACCCCAGATTGAGAATTATTCTCCTCAGGAAGCTAAAGAAATCACCAAGCATATATTAAAGATAGAAAGGATGTCTCGTAAAATAGCAAGACTTCCTGCTGAGGAGATTGAACGAATATCTTTGGATAAGCTTTCTGATTGTGAATTGTTGGTTATAGCTGAATATTATTTAGAAAGTGGTAAGAAAGAGAAGGCAATGGAATTATTTGCTCGTGTAGCAGAATCAGATGAGGTTGATTCTTGCATAGATTATTTTGAGATATTTGAAGAATTAATAAACTACTGGCGAGATAAAGATATAGATAAGGCTATTTACTTTTTGCAACATCGCATACGTAAAATTCCCTGTAATGATGAATATGACCCGGATATGGACGAACGCGATTTAGCTGACCTTTATATTGCTAAGGGAGATAAAGAAAGAGGTATAAAAATATTTGAAAAATTAATAAAGCGTAATCCGGATAATATCTGGAATTACAATAGTGCGGCTTTATCTTTACAGGAAGCCGGAGAGTATCAGTTAGCGGAGAAGTATATAAGAGAAGGCATAAAATTAGCTAAGAGAACAAAAGACCCTGAGGATTTATTGCCTCAACTGAAGGAGATGCTTAAAGAAGTAAAGCAGAAGAAACATTGAAGAAAGATGGTACTTCGCTGCACTAAAAAATTGCTAAAGGAAATAGGAATTACCAATTTAGATCTTGTTGATAATATTAAAGATGAATCAACGCTGGGCGAATGGTATGCTAATCTGTTTTTTATTCAGCATAAAAAATGTATAATCTTTACCAATGCCCGCACATTGTTCACCTTTATATCCTTTGATGTCAAAAGAAAAGAGATTAGAAATAATCTGGATAAACTTTTCCGCATAGGATTAGGTAAAGCCTTGCTGGAGGAAGATTTTGATGGTGCACTGATACAGCGCCTGATTAATGAATGCTCAAAATTACAATTTGCCAGAACCAAAGACAGAAGTATTCTTGGGATTATGGTAGATCACGTGAAAAACACAAAATGGATGGTTATGCGTTATGGTGGGTTAGAGAAGGCTAATTACTCCCGGATAATAAAACAACTCAACCGCACACCTTTTTTAACTAAAGAATTTACTTATTCTATCGAAGAACTGGGAAAAGTTTTAGGGATAAGAGTTTCCATTTAACAAGAATCTCACGCTGTTTAGAACGCATAGCTGATTTATCCACAAATATCTGTGAAGATGTAATCTTCATGACAGAAGGAAAAATTATAAAGCACCATGAAGATAAAAGTTAACTAAAAAACAGATGATTGAGTTGAATGAGGCTTGATAATATATGAAAATATGATAATATATTCATACTGAATAGTATGGAAAAATTTATAAAAATATTTAAAGCATTGTCAGATAAGACAAGATTACGTATTTATCTGCTTTTGTTGAAAGAAAAACTCTGTGTTTGTGAAATAGTAGAGATTTTAAAAATTGAGCAATCAAGGATCTCACACTGTCTTAGGATTTTAAAAGAAGCAGGATTAGTTACCAGTAAACAGGAAGGCAACTGGATTATTTATTCAGCAAATCCAAAAATATTGAAGAATAAAATAATTGAAGGAATCAGGCAGGAACTAAAATCACCTGTTAATGATTTAAAGAATCTTGATAAATGTAAGAAAGAAAAATTAAGAGAAAGACGATTAAGTAGATAGTCTTAAAGGAGGCAAAAATATGGATGTTAAAAAGCTTTTGGAGATGGGTATAAAATTTCATGGACATAAATGCCCTGCTATGCCACTGGGTTTAAAAGCAGGTCTTGCAGCAATGAAAAAATTAGGAGTTGAACGTGCTTCAAATAAAGAACTTTATTGTCTTTGTGAAACGGGTTTTTCTCATGCTACAATGTGCTTTGTGGATGGAGTGCAGGTGGCAACTGGATGTACATTTGGCAAAAGCAATATTGAAAAACTGAATTATTCAAAGAATGCAATCACTTTAATTGATGTAAAAAAGAAAAAAGCAGTAAGAGTGGTTTTAAACCCAGAATTTCAGAAAAAAGGTTTAAGTTCAAAATTTGTCCAGATGAGAAAAGAAGGTATTGAACCAAAAGATATTCCTTCTGAAATTGTTGACCCTATAATTGAAAATATAATGAAACAGCCAGACGAAGTCCTTTTTAAAATTTCAGAAGTTTTTGACTATGATTTTAAAAGCAAAAAAAGCACTTTTGAATGGTATGAGTGTGAAGAATGTGGGGAGATTGTTTTTTCTTGTGGAGTAAGAGTAAAAAACGGGAAAAAAGTCTGTATACCCTGCTCTGGATATTGAGGTGCTAAAATGAATTTAACTTATCTTGCTCCTCCAATATTTTTTGTTATTGCTTTTGTTTTTTCCATGCTCGGTATGGGAGGCTCCCAACTTTATATACCAATTCTTTTCTGGCTGGGAATGGATTTTAAAACACAGGCGATTCCCTTAGGTATGCTTCTTAATGTGGTAAATTCATCATCTGCTGCAATTACCTACGCAAGAAAGGGTCTAGTTGATTGGAGAACTGCTATATCTTTTGGTATTTTTATGGTTATTTTTGCACCTTTAGGAACATGGGCAAATATTTCGCTTCCTACTAAACCAGTAATTTTAATCTTTGCTCTTTTTACTGCTACAGCAGCTATTCTTATGCTTTCCGGATGGAAACCTAAAAGAGGTAGATTATCAAAAAGAGGCAGATTAATTTTGGGAATGTGTGCAGGAAGCACTTTAGGTTTTTTTGCAGGATTAATAGGAAGAGGTGGGGGCAGTTTTGTTGTCCCTTTGCTTTATATAGCAGGATTAGAGCCAAAATTGGCAGCAGCCACATCAGCAATGGTTGTAACTTTTTCAGGAAGTTCAAGTTTTATCTCACATATTGCTACAGCAGCTCAACCTGATTGGATTGTGTGGGGAGCCTGTGTTATAGCAGTATTTTTAGGAAGTCAGGCAGGCTCCAGATTAATGGCTTACAGACTTAAATCAAAAGCAATAAAATTAATTTTTGGAATAGTTCTTTTGGGTGTGGCTCTTCTTTTAATCATAAAAGATGTGTTATAATAATTATTACCAGAGAACTATCACACCCGTCGGGTGTGCAAGTGGCAAGCTTTCTTATTTAAAATTCAGGTATATTCTTCTAAGTATCGCGTCCCATAAAGCTTGCTGGTTAAATTCTTGAATATCTTTAAAAAATCTTCTTTCCCCTTTGGGATTAGAAATGAAAATTCTAATATTCTCATCCAATTTATCTCCTCCTAAAATTTCTGCTAAATCTTCTATAAATTCCTCAAAGGACTTTTTGTAAGAAAAACCATAGGAAGATATTCTGTATCTTTGGTAATTATTAGTGAATATGTCAATTATTTTATTTATTTTCAAATCATCTAATTTTTCTTCTTTATCAAAAGACTTCCCAAAATCTGCTACCTCTATAGCATCGGATGAATCTTCATATCTGTAGACAAAATAAATTATTTCTCCCAAGATACAATAAAAAACATCTTCAGGATTTATCACAACTTTTCTTTCAAGGCTACTAAACAAAATTTTTTTCTCTACTATTTCTACTTTTCTCACTTCTTCTATTTTTCTATATTTAAATATCTCCTCTTGAGGAAATATAACTACAGGGATATTTAAAGATTGTAATTTCTCGGAAGCTATAACTGCTTCTTCATAATCTAAGTCTTCAAACAAAATACCTTTACATTTAGAAAAAGTATTTTTAAACCTATAAGCTAATTTCACGCCTAAATTTATATTTTTATATTTTCCTATAGTAAATAACTCTTCAAATATTTTTTCTTTATTATTTTCTACTATTTTTTCATCTCTTATTTGCAAAACAACACAATACTTACTATATTTTTCCCCAAAAAAATCTATCTTTTTTAAAAAATTTTCAATTCTCTCCTTTTCTTTTATTACTTCTTTTAAAATACTTTCATCCTTTATTAAAGAAGAGCAATTCAGCACCTCGTTTAAATATTTTAAAGAAGATGATGGATCTTTTAAAACTTTAGAATAAATAAAGGCTAATTTGCATTTTGCATCAATAGCATCTTTCTCATTGGGATAGTTAGAGATATACTTTAAGTAAGCTTGTAGAGAGAAAATATAATTATTTTCTTTAAATAAAATATCCGCAATCATTTTTTGGTAAAAAGGACTTAAAGTGTAAGGAAGAGCTTTCTTCTCAAACTCTATATAACTTTCTATTGCTTCTTTTATCTTTTTCTCATCAAGTAATTTTTCTATTAAATTTTTATAATAAATAAACTCCTGTTTTTGTAAACTCTCCTTTTTCTCTATCTCCTTCTCCTCTCTCTCAATTTCTTCCTCTCTTTCTTTTTCTCTTTTTTCTTGAGGAGAAATAAATACCTCCCCTCCTTTAAGCATTTTTATAAAATAAGCAAAACTTGCCCCAAAGATAAATCCTCCTATGTGCGCAAAGAAAGCTACACTAAAAAATTCTCCAAAAGAAGCATAGAATAATTGCAACAAAAACCACATTCCTAAAAAAATATAAGCTTTTATCCTTAAAATAATAATTTTATAAAAATAAAGCATACAAAAACATCTTATTTTCGCCCAAGGGAAGAATAAAAAATATGCCCCCATAACTGCACTTATCGCTCCACTTGCTCCAATTGTAGGGATATCCTTTGCAGGAGTAAAAATGCTATGAATGATTGAAGCAAAAATGCCTCCTAATATATAAAACGTGAAAAATAAAGTTTTTCCCATCTTATCTTCAACGTTATCTCCAAAAATCCATAAATACCACATATTACCAAGAAGATGAAAAAAATCTGCATGAAGGAACAAAGAGGAGATTAGAGTAAAAAAATTAAAAGAAGAGGGAATAAATCCATAAGTTTTAATTATCTGATAATAGTTTTCTTTTAATCCAAATAGAAAAAATATTATACAGTTAATTATTATTATCCCTAAAGTAACGAAAGGAAAATTTTGAGAAGGGTTATCATCTCTATAAGGAAGAGGAAGCATTAAATTTTAGTTATATTTTATATGTGCTACTCCCCATTTGTCAAGCAAAAGGTCACCCAACAATCACATCCAACCATACCCGATGAGTATGTAAGTGATAGTATCTTCCTCACTAACACCCAAAAGTCGCTTTTTTCTAATTTCGGTTAAGACATAAAGAAATTTGCTAAATTGTTACTTTCTTAAAAACTCAAGAAATTTTTTTATTCTTTTCTCCTCTCCTATATCTTTAGGAAAATAATACTGCCTTTTTGCTCCATAATCCTGTTTTACATACCCTCCAAATGCATGAGGATATTTATAATCTTTAGAATGAGTTTTTAAATGCTTGGGAACTTCTTGTGTCTCTTTTTCCTCTACATCTTCAAGTGCCTCCTTTATTGCTTTATAAGAAGCATTAGATTTAGGAGATGTAGCCAGATAAAGTGTAGTCTGTGCCAGAATTAAAGAGCTTTCCGGCATACCAATAAATTCAACTGCTTTATAGCAAGACGTAGCTAAAACCAATGCAAAAGGATTAGCATTTCCAATATCTTCACTGGCTAAAATCACTAAACGTCGGGCAATAAAACGTGGATCTTCTCCTGATTTAATCATCTTTGCCAGCCAATATAGACTACTGTCAGGGTCTGAGCCTCTTACTGATTTTATAAATGCAGAGATCGTATCATAGTGGTAACTATCCTTTTTATCATAAAATAAATTCTTCTGGATGCTTTCCTTTGCTACCTGTATATCTATTTTTATCTTTCCACATTTCTCAGGTGTTGTTAAAACACATATCTCTAATGCTGTTAAAGCCTTTCTTGCATCTCCTGAGGAAGCTAAAGCAATATATTCTAAAGCCTGAGAATCAATCTCTACATTCTTATCTGCCAGACCCCTTTTATCTTTTAAAGCTCTTTTTAAAATAAAAATTATCTCCTCTTTACTTAAAGGCTTTAATTCCACAACCGAGGAACGGGAAATCAAAGAAGGAATAAGATAATAATAAGGATTATAAATTGTTGCCCCGATAAAAATTACTATTCCTGTCTCTGTATCGGGAACCAAAACTTCCTGCTGGAGTTTATTAAAACGGTGTATCTCATCAATAAAAAGGATTGTCTTTTTGTTTCTTTTTCGCGTCTCTTCCAAAATAGCCTTTATCTCCTTAGTTGAGGAAAATACAGCATTAAAATATTTAAATTCAGCCTGATACTTCTGTGCAATAATCTCTCCCAGGCTTGTTTTTCCGCAACCAGGAGGTCCCCATAAAATTAAAGAAGATATCCTTTTTGCCTCAATTAATCTCCTTAAAAATTTTCCCTCTCCTAAAACATGCTTCTGTCCTACAAATTCTTCTAAATTATGGGGTCTTAAGCGTAAAGGTAAAGGAGTGTCGCAAGGCATCAATCAAAAAAAGCCCTGCTTTGTCCGTGGAGGAACTCGCTCGCACAGTCCACTCCTCACACAGGTGGGCGCCGCATTCCTACTGCCACGGCAGTAGGAAGATTTGGCTCCCTTCTAAATAGTGTTGGCTGTGGCGCTTTAGCCCTCCACGCAACAAGCAGGGCGTTATCTCTTTTTTACAGAGCAAATAAATTATAACATTTAAGAAAGCTAAAATCAAGGTTAGCGCAGAATTATTCTTCCTTTTACCTCCTCGAATACAAGTTTTTCTCTTAACCGATTATGCAGGTTATCTACTTCTTCTGATTGAAGGGTTCTTTCAAAAGAACGATAATGCAATCTTAAAGTAAATCCTTCAAAATCAGGAGGAATTTTCTCTCCCCGATATGTATCAATAATCTCTACTGATTCAAGATATTCCCCAACAGAACTTTTAATTATCCTCATTATATTCTCAAAAGGAAAATCCTTCTTTTTAGCCAAACTAATATCTCTTGATACCTTAGGATAAAAAGAAAAAGGTTTGAAAGATTTATCTTTTCTCATCTCTTTCAGCAGAGATAAATTTAACTGAGCAAAATAAACCTCTTTTTTAATATCAAAAAAATCTCTCAACTCTTTCTTCAAATTTCCCAGAAATCCAACAATTTTTTTATCTTTCTCCACAAAAAGCGCACTTGTAAAATTAGGCAAATCTGCTTTTTTAAATTCAAAATCAACAATATTTAAAAATTTCAATATCTCCTCAATATAAGATTTAAGATAAAGAGGTTTCTCTATAATTCCTATCCCTAAATAAGGCTCCTCTATAACTTTTCCATTTTCCTTTCTGTAAAGATGGGCAATTTCAAAAAATCCATCTATTTTATTTTTCTGATTTAGATTGTATCTTATTACCTCTATTATTCCCAAAAGCAGATTTGTACGCAAAGCATTTTCTTCTTTTCTTAAAGGATTTACTATCTTTATAAAATTTTTCTCTTTCAATTTTTCCAGGTAACTCTCTTTCACAATGCTATAAGTAATTATCTCTTTTAGTCCTAAACGTGTAAGGAATTCTTTAAAAGAAAGCCAAAAATAAAAATCATCTTTTTGTGGTAGAATTGAGGGAAGTCTTTCCGGCACTTTCTCATAACCATAAATCCGTATAACCTCCTCTATAATATCTACCTCTTCTTTTAAATCATCACGAAAAAAAGGAGGCTCTATTTTTAAAACTTCTTTATTTTCTTTACTCACTTTGCAATTAAGCCTTTCTAAAATATTCTTTGCCTCTGAAAAAGAGATATCTACCCCTACATATCTTTTTAAAGAATTAACATTTAACTTTATCTTTTTTGAAGAAGAAGAAACACCCCCAACTTTTTTACTTCCTAAAAAATTACCTCCACATAGTTTTAAAATAAGCTGAACGGAAGCAGCTCTTGTTGCCTCAAGAAGTTGAGGAAACACTTTTCTTTCAAACCGATAACTTGACTCTGTAGAGATCCCCAAAATCTGTCGGGATTTTCTAATTGTAAGAGGTGAGAAAATTGCTGTCTCAATAAGGATATTTTTTGTATTCTCATCTACACAAGAGTTTTCCGCTCCTATTATCCCTGCCAGAGCAATTATTTTTTTCTCATCCGCAATTACCAAATTCTGAGAAGTTAATCTTCTTTCTTTTCCGTCTAATCCTAAAAAAAACTCACCCTCTTTTGCCCGGCGAATAAAAATTTCTCCCTCAATTTTATCTAAATCAAAAATATGTAAGGGGTGCCCCCACTTAAGCATAGAATAATTTCCAATATCTACAACACTGTTTACTGAATTTATCCCACAATTTATAAGTCTTTCCTTAAGCCAATCAGGTGTTTTTACTACCTTAATTCCTTTAATAACTGAGGCAATATAAAGAGGGCAATCTTTTTTATCCTCTACAGAAATTTTTAAATCTATAGTTTTTTTCTTTATTGAGGGAAGCAAAATTTTCAATCTTTTTCCCAAGACCGCCGAGATTTCATTTGCTAATCCAAAGATAGAAAGTAAATCCGCGCGGTTAGATGTGACCTCTATCTCAAATATCCAGTCATTATTCTCTTTTTTTAAACTCTCTACTTCAACTCCAGCTAAAGTAAGTCTTTCAGCAATATAAGAAGCTTCTTTTTGAGAATTAAAAAACTCCTTGATAAAATTAAGAGTGAACTTCATTTTTAAAACTGTTCAAGAAATCTTACATCATTCTCAAAAAATATCCTGATATCAGCTATTCTATATTTAAGCATAGCAATTCTTTCCACACCCATACCAAATGCAAATCCACTAAATTTTTTCGGATTAATACCGCAATTTTTTAAAACCTTGGGGTGAATCATCCCACAACCTAAAATCTCAAGCCACCCTTTTCCTTTACATACAGAACAACCCTTTCCCTGGCAGATAATACAACTTATATCTACCTCTGCTGAAGGTTCGGTAAAAGGAAAATAATGAGGACGAAATCGCAGTTTTACCTGAGGAGAAAAAAAACTTTGTGCAAAATAAAAAAGCACACCTTTAAGATGGGGAAAATTTATCTCTTTATCCACACAGAAACCTTCAATCTGATGGAACATAAAAGAGTGGGATGCATCCGGATTATCTGGACGATAAACTCTTCCTGGAGAAATCACTGCTAAGGGTGGCGAAAATTTCTCCATCACTCTAATCTGTGAAGGGGAAGTATGACTCCTTAAAAGGAATTTACCTCCTTCTTGAGGAGGTAAATCTAAATAAAAAGTATCAAAGACATCACGGGAAGGATGCTCTAAGGGAATATTTAAAGCAGAAAAGTTATGCCACTCATCCTCTATCTCATTACCTTCAATGATCTGAAATCCCAAATTTTTAAAGATTTGACAGATTTCTTCTATCACCTGAGTAAGAATGTGTTTTCTTCCTATATGCAGGCAAGGAGAGATTACTGTAAAATCTATCTCTTCTTCTTTCTTCTCAAACTGCAATTTTTTCTCTTTAATTAATCTTTCAACCTTTTCCTTAAGAAGATTCAATCTCCTGCCTATATAAGCTCTTTTTTCCTTTTCTAATTTGGGAAGCTGGGAAAACAGTTGATTAATTACTGATTTTCTTCCTAAATAACGAATCCTTGCCTCCTCTAACTCCTTTTCTGTCTTAACCTTTTTAATTTCTTCTTCTGCTTTCTTCTCTAAGAGAGAGATTTTTTCTTCCATATTTTATCTTTTATAAAATAAACTCCCAATAATGTCAAACAAATAATTCCCAAAATAAGAGAAATTTTTATTTTATAGGAAGGTATTATCTCTTTTTTAAAAAAACCTTCTTTTTTAATCCTTATCCTTAATGCATGTATATCAGGAATCTTATGTTGAGGACAATTTTTATGAAAAATTCCCTCAATCTCTAAAATATCTCCTTTCTCTTTGTAAGAACCAAAATGCTTTATCATCTTCCAGGAAGAATCTTTAAAGAAAACTCCGATAGTTGTCTTCCCTTTCACATTTATCCATACTCCTTCCTTTTCTTTTAAAGGCTGCCCAATTACTTCTGCTTCAATCTTTACAACTTTTCCATCAAAAAAGGAAGGATTTTTTAAAATCTCCTCTATCTTTAAACTATAAAGAGGAAAGGTTAAAATTAAAGTAAGAAAAATAAAAGATAACCTCTTCATTTTTTCAGCAAAGATAAAGAATAGCCTAAAGCAATAAATACAGATAAAAATTCCAATCTTCCCAACCACATCTGAAAGATATAAATTATTTTTAAAAAAGAAGGCATTGCCGGATTAGTTATTCCTAAGGAAAGTCCTACATTAGCAGTAGCAGAAACAGATTCAAATAAGGAGTAAATAAGAGGATATCCATAAAAAAGAGCAACAATTGTTCCTAAAAGATAAAAGAAAAAATAGACTCCTGTCACAATAAATGCTTCTCTTATGGGAGGAAATTCCAATACTTTATCTTCTAAATGATGAAAGCTCTCTTTATAAACTGCTTTATAAGGCATAATTATTCTTTTTATCTCCCCAAAAATAGCTTTAATCACCAACCCTAAACGCATAAGCTTTATCCCTCCTGTAGTAGAACAGACCCCTCCTCCTATTGCCATAGCAATAATAAGAAGAAATAAAGAGCTTTGGCTAAATTTATTTAACTCAAATGAGGCTAAATTGGTAAATCCGCATCCGGTATGAGCACTAATCAGCTGGTAAAAACCTTTACGAAAAGAGAGAAAGGAGTTCTTATCTAAGGAAAAATACAAAAGTGTAGTTAAAAGAAAAAGAGAGGCTAAAAACACTTTTATCTCAAAATTTTTAAATATTTCCCGACTATCTTTCTGCCAAATCCAGAAATGGAGATTGAAATTCATTGCTCCCAAAATCATAAATACAAGAGTAACTATTTCTAAAATAAAACTATGATAGTAAAAGATGCTTGCTGCATGAGGTGTAAATCCTCCTGTATCAAAGGAGGCAAAAAAAAGACAGAAAGCCTCAATTAATGCTTTAGAAACACTTAAACCCTTTTTTAAAAGAATAAAAGTATATATTGATACCCCTATTCCTAAATAAATAAAACTTACCTTCCAAATGAATCTTGCAGTGGCAATAATGTTGGGAAAGATTTTTTCTCCCCTTGCTTCACCAAGATAAAGACTCACACTTCCTTTTCTTGTAGAAGCCAAAAGTGAAATACCGGCAAGCACTATTCCCTGTCCTCCAATAAACATCATTAAATGTCTCCATAAATTACAGCTTAAAGAAAGATGATCCAGATCCTCAACTAAACTTAAACCGGTTGTAGCAAAACCACTCATTGCTTCAAACCATGCATCTAAAAAAGAGCGAAAGTGAGAAGATAAATATAAAGGCAATGCTCCCAGCAGAGAAGCAAAAAGCCAGCTTAAACTTACAATAAAAAAAGAGTGCATCCAGCCAATCTCTTTTTTATAAGGAAAAACAAGTATCATAAAAATACCCAAAGAAAGTGTAGCTAAAAAAGAAATAAGAAAATCATAAAAAGGATTAAATTCCTGAAGAAGAAGAGCACATGAAAGAGGAATGAGAAAAAAGAAAGCTAACCCTACCATAATTTTCCCCAAAATATGAAAAATTGCAAAGAAATCTTCTTTGTCAGGAGAGAAAATCATTTTAGGATTAAGGATAAAAGGAAACCGGCTCCTATAAGAGAAAGGACAAAGATAATCTCGGCAAGAATCCCTAAAATTATCTTCATAATTTTCCTACTAAAGCTTCTATTAAATCTTTCTCTTTATCAATCAAAGTTGCAGCAATCACCTCATCATCAGCCAAAATTAAAGTATTTCCCTTAGGAACAATAATACGTGTACCTCTCAAAATTGAGACTAATACCGCATCCTGGGGAAGTTTTATATCTCTAACTTTTTTATTTACAATTGGAGAGGAGGAAGGAATATCTACTCTTACAATAGAAAGTCTTCCTTTTTTTATACTTAAAAGACTCATCACATCAAAAAAGGAAGCCTCCTCCTCAACAATACGGGCAATAATTGAGGTAGAATCTACCGGAACATCTACTCCCATATATCTGTATAAAGGAAGATGGCGTGGATCATTTACTTTTGCTACTGTTCTTTTTATCTTAAAAAGTTCCTTTGCTAAATTACAGATAATAATATTATCCTCATCAGAAGAAGTAAGAGTTACCAGCGCATCTGCTTTCTCCAGTTTTGCTTCTTTTAAAATATTAGGGAAAGAAGCATCACCACATATAATGAATGCATTTTTTAACTCTTCAGCAATTCTCTCACAGACTTCTTTTGATTTATCAATAATACAGACCTGGTGTTTGTTCCCCTTAAGTTTTCTTGCCAATAATCTTCCTAATTGTGAGCCTCCAACAATTACGATATACATTTTTTAAACACATCCACCAAAAGATATGTGCGATTAATAATAATCAATCCTTCCTCTGATAAAGCCTTCTTTTTATTAAGCTCATAAACTTGAAGGATAATTTTTTTCAGCTTATATTTTCTCTTAACAAATTTTCCCACAACAAGATTAAGATTATCATTTCCTGTAACTAATATTAAAGCGTCTGCCTCCTCTATTCCTGCTTTCTTAAGCGTCTCTATATCCAATACATCTCCTACAATCTTTTTCCCATTAAAATCCTGAGGAAGTTCTTCTAAAGCCTCTTTAGATTTATCAATTACTACAACATTATTTTCTGAAGATAACTCTTCTGCTAAAGCTCTTCCTGTTTTGCCACATCCAGCAATAATTACATATTTCATTACTTATTTCTTAACTAATTCTATCAGCTTCTCAAAAACTTGAGGTTCCTCAGAAGCTAAGTGAGCCAAAATATTACGGGAAAGATTAACATTTTTCTCTTTCAATCCATGAATGAATTCTTTATAAGTTAAACCTCTCTCTCTAACAGCAGCATTTATCCTTACAATCCATAAACGACGAAATTCCCGTTTTCTTTGACGACGATCCCGATAAGAATATACTAAAGCTCGCCTCAATGTCTCTTTTGCTCTTCTTAATACATTTTTACGTTTACCCCAGAAACCCTTAGTTAATTTAAATATCTTTTTCTTTCTTTTACGTGAAGCTACAGAGTGTTTTACCCGCATCTTACTCCTTTCTTAATTAAGTCCCGTAAGGTAAGGCTCTTTTCACCATCTTTTTATCAGCAGAAGCCACTGAAGTTTTTTTTCTCAAAGCTCTTTTTCTCTTTTTAGACTTCCCACTTAAAAGATGACGTCTTCCTGCTTTAGAACGAATTAGTTTCCCTCCTCCTGTAATCTTTATCCTTTTGACTAAAGCTTTCTTTGTCTTTAATTTAGGCATTTCACCTCCTATTTTGGACCCAGAATCAAAACTAAACTTTTACCTATCATCTGAGGGGATTTTTCTACCCTTGCAATTTTTTCTGTATCCTTTATCAATTTATCTATTAACTTTTTCCCTAAATCCTGATGAATTATTTCTCTTCCTTTAAAAAGTAACCTTATCCTCACTTTATGCCCTTTTTCCAAAAATTCCTGAATATGTTTTAATCTAATCTGATAATCATGTTCTTCAATACGACAAGAGAGTCTTACCTCTTTTAACTGACTATGTTTTTGATGTTTTTTTGCTTCTCTTTCTCTTTTCTCCTGCTCATATTTATATTTGGCAAAATCCATTATTCTGCATACAGGTGGGTTTGCCTGAGGAGCAACTTCTACCAAATCCAATCCATACTCTTCTGCTTTTTTTAATGCTAACTGGCGAGGAAATATCCCTAATTGTTCCCCTTCCGGACTGATTAAACGCACAGTTTTGGCTGTTATCTTCTCATTAATCCGAATATTGCGTCTGATAACTCCTCCTTTCTAACTTAAATTTTTTAACTCTTTAATAAACTCCTCCAGCCTCTTTTTCCCCAAATCTTTATTTTCTTTTCTTAAAGAGATAACGTTTTCCTTTTCTTCTTTTTCCCCTACAACAATTATGTAAGGAACTTTTTCTAACTCTGCCTCACGAATCTTTCTGGATAAAGTTTCATCTCTTAAATCTAACTCCACCCGAAACTCTTCCTTTTCCAAAATTTCCTTTATTTGCAAAGCATAATCTTTAAAGGAACTTTTAACAGTTAATATTTTTAACTGAACAGGTGCCAGCCAAAAAGGGAATCTGCCGGCAAAATGTTCCACCAATGTAGCAATAAATCTTTCCAAGCTCCCCAAAATTACCCTGTGAATCATAATTACTCTTTTTCTTTCTCCATCTTTATCCTGATAGGTAAGATCAAACTTTTCTGGAATACTATAATCAAGTTGAACCGTTGCACATTGCCACTCTCTTCCTATAGCATCTTTAAGTTTTATATCAATCTTGGGACCATAAAAAGCTCCTTCTTTGGGGTTAATCTTATAATGAATCCTCTTTTTCTTCAAAATTTCTTCTAAAATTTTTTCTGCTTTCTCCCATTTTTTTATATCTCCAATAAATTCATCCGGACGTGTACTTAACTCTGCTTTAAATTCCTGAAATCCAAATTTTTTTAATGCATATTCAATAAAATCTAAAATATTTTCTATCTCCTGAGAAAGACTCTCCTCTTGGCAGAAAATATGCGCATCATCTTGAGTAAAACCTCTCACCCTTAAAAGGCCACATAAAACTCCACTTTTCTCATAACGATAAACTGTTCCCAACTCAAAAATTCTTAAAGGAAGTTGTCGCCAGCTTCTTATTTCTTTCTGATAAATAAGAATGTGTCCGGGACAATTCATAGGTTTTAAAATAAATTCTTGATTCTCTTTTTTGATAGGATACATATAATCTTTATAAAATTCTAAATGACCTGACTTCTCCCAGAGTCTTTTATCCATAATATGAGGAGTAACAACTAATTTATAACCTCTTTTTATATGCTCCTTAATTAACCAGTCCTCAATAATTCTTCTTAAAATCGCACCTTTGGGGAGATAAAAAACTAAACCTGCTCCTGCTTTATCAGGGAAAATATCAAAAAGTTCTAATCTCTTTCCTAAAACACGATGGTCTCTTCTTTTTACTTCTTCTAATTTTTTAAGGAAACTATCTAAATCCTCCTGAGTAAAGAAAGCCGTTCCATAAATACGCTTAAGTTGAGGGTTTGTTTCTTTCCCCCGCCAGTAAGCACCTGCTATAGAAAGCAGTTTGAAATACTTCACCTCTCCTGTAGAATTAACATGTGGACCTTTGCATAAATCAACAAAATCAGCATGTTTATAAATACTTACCTTCTCTTCCTCAATCTCCTCAATTAACTCTAATTTATAAATCTCGCCTTTTTCTTTAAAAAATTTTCTTGCTTCCTCTTTACTCCACTCTTCTTTTACAAAACTATAATTTTCCTCCACAATCTCTTTCATTATCTTTTCTATCTGGGGCAAATCTTCCTCTTTTAAAGGCGCATCAAAATCATAATAAAAACCATCTCCTGTAGCCGGACCGATTCCCAATTTTGCCTGCGGATAAATTCTTTTAACCGCGCTGGCTAAAATATGAGCACAGGAATGTCTTAAAGTACTTAATTCCATAAAAACAAATGGGCGCACCCCGATTTGAACGGGGGACCTTTTGCATGTCAAGCAAACGCTCTAACCAGGCTGAGCTATGCGCCCATCTAACTTTTGCTAATTATCTCTTTTACTTTCTGTAAAAATCTTTCAAAATATTCCTTGCTTTCTTCTATAAATCTTTTAATGCTGTCCCATTTTATATCTAAATATTCATGAGCTAAAATATTTCTTAATCTCACCCATTCTCCAAACTTATCAATTCTTACATCTTTAAACTCATCAAAATTTGCTAATTTCAAAAATATCTCTCTATAATAATCGGGGATTTTAATTCTATTGCTTGCCAAAATGATCTCTCCTATATCAATAGCAGAATTTATTAAATTCTCCACCCATCTTTCTACTTCATGTCTTTTATGAATATCTTCATAATCTTTGTAAGAAAACTTTTGAAAATACTCATAAAGAGTTAATTCTTCTTCTAAAAATAAAACAATTTTTTTCAACCTCTCTTTGGCAGAAGCAGAAAGGGAATTTGCTTTCTGATAGATTTCGTAGTACCTATCCACAAATTCTCTGTAGTCAGAAGAGATTTTTAGACTTATAATCAAAATCTTTAAAAATAAATCTTCATCTTTAACTACGAGAGGCTGGCCTTCTCTCAATATAGAAGCTACAATATTTAAAGGGGCTCTATTTAACACTACCAAATCTATATTATCCGTCTTTAAAATATCTGCTAAATCTGCCCAAACTGAAGCTATTTGAGGATAACTTTTTGTCTCCTCTATCTCTAACCTCTTCTCAGGCTTAAAATAAACACCTATATCCCAATCAGAAATTTTACTTTCCTCTCCTTTAACTTTTGAACCGAAAATGAATGCTAATACTATATCTTCTCTTTTTAAAAAATATTCCTTTATCTGACTAACCTTTTTCTTATCCATTCTTAAAATCAATATAGAATGGGCGGGGAGGGACTCGAACCCTCACGGTCCCGAAGGACCATGGGATTTTAAGTCCCAGGCGTCTGCCTATTCCGCCACCCGCCCATAGTCTTATTTTTATTTTCTTGACTTATCAATATTTTCAAAGCCTGTTCTTTTCTTTCTCATCATCGCGGGAACGATTGTTAAAAAGCCTGTTTTTACAAACAGGAATCGTTACCGCCACCCGCCCATCTTACTGAGGCGCGGGCCGGAATTGAACCGACGTAAAGCGGTTTTGCAGACCGCTGCCTCACCACTCGGCCACCGCGCCTATTTCTTAGACTCCTTCTTTTTCTCTGCTACTCTTATTTTCTTTTCCGCTATCTCTTTTAGGGCATTCTCCAAAGGTTTCTCGTCTGTCTTCTCCACCAAAGGTTTTTCACCATCAGCAAGCTGAAGAGCTCTCTTTGCTGCTAATATAGTAAGCTTATATACAGAACCTCCTGCTGCTTCTAATAATTTCTCCAAAGGAATATAATCCTCCATATAGCCTTAACCTTTCTGCTTTTAAAATCGCTTCTAAATCCTCAACACTTTTTTTTATATCCTTATTTATCACTAAATAGTCATAATACTTTAAATATTCCATCTCTTTCTTTGCCAAAAGCAATTTTTCTTTTAAATGTATCTCTTTTCTTTTCCTTAATCGTTGATAAATCTCTTCTAAATCTACACCAATAAAAATTGTTATTATTTTACCTTCTTTAAAATTTTTTTTCAAATATTTTCCTCCTTTAACATCAATACATAAAATTAAGTCCTTTTTTTCTTTTTTTGCTTCTTTTAAAAAATATTTAGGTGTGCCATAATAATCATTCAAAACTTTTTGAGTCTCTAAGAAAAATCCTTCTTTTTTCTTTTTTAAAAATTCCTCCTTACTTACAAAAAAATAATCTTTGCCCTTCCTTTCTCCTTCTCTTTTTTCTCGCGTAGTGAAGGAAATTGTGCGTAGAAAATTTTCTTTAACGAATTTTTTCCGAAAAAGTTTTTTAAGAAGAGTGGTCTTCCCTGCTCCTGCTGGACCTGAGATTATAAATAATCTCATCAAGTCTATTCTATATTCTGTGCTTGCTGACGAATTCTTTCTGCGTAATTTTTTGCTTCAATGATAAAAGAAACCAATCTCTTTTTCTTCACTTTACTTAAAGAAGCATTTAACTCTCTTAAAATTTCCTGAACAATAAAATCCATTTCTTTACCTATAGGCACTTCTTTTTTTAAAGATAAAAGTTTTTTTAATTTTTCCAAATAAAAAGAAAACAGCGTGATCTCCTCCTCAATGTCTTCTTTGCTTATCTCTTTCTCTTTAACCTCAACTTTTACTTTCTTTATTTTCTCTACTATATTCTCCATCTTTTTTAAATATTTCAAAATTTTTTTCTTTACTGCTCTGCCCTGTTTTTGCCGAAATAATTTGATTCTCTTGATAGCTTCTTTCACACCGGCAATTATCCATTCATCTTTATCCACTTCTTTTTTCAAAGAAACTACTCCGGGAAGGTTTAGAAGTTCAGCTATATCTACCGATTGATGTTTCAATCCCAACTGATTTACCACTTTATTTATTTGATGATAATAACTTTTTAAAATCTTTTCATTAATTGCTGGCTGAAGGGTCTCTCCTGATTTTATAAATACATACATCTCTATCCTTCCCCGAACAAAATTTTTTTCTATCAATTCTCTAATTTTTCTTTCCAAGATAACTTTTTCTGGAGGAAGATGATAGATTGCTATATCTAAGTATTTGGAATTGAATGACTTAGCAATAATTTCCAATCTACTATTTTTTCTCGCCTTCCTTACATAAGCATAAGCCGTCATCGTCCTCATCTCCAAACTCTTTTTTTTACTCCCTCCAAAACAATCTCTTCTGTAGGATAAAGCTCATATACAATCTCATCTGGTTCAAACCACAGCTTAATTTCTTTTTCTGCATCCTCCTCAGATGAGGAAGCATGAATCACATTCTCATATAATCCTGAGGTCAATATTCTTCCATAAGCACCACGGATAGTGGTGGGTTCTGCTTCTTCAGGATTAGTTGCTCCCACAACTTCTCTCACTTTCTTGATAGCATCCTCTCCCCAATAAATTAAGGCTAATACTCTATTTTCTCCATGTAACTGACCGGTAATATATTTCATAAGTTCTGGATAAAATGGCTTATCCTTTAGATGAGCATAATGTTTTTCCGCTAACTCTTTTGATACTTTTACAACTTTGGCAGCAATAATCTTTAAGTGGGTCTTAGAGAGTCTGCTTAAAATATCTCCAGTTAAAGATTTTTTCAATCCATCAGGTTTAATAATTACTAAAGTAGCCTGATTCTTCATAAAATTCTTTTTGTTATTCTTTCTAAATCATCAAGATTATAATATTCAATTATTATTTTCCCCTGATTGTTCTTTCTGTGAAACACTCTTACTTTTGTACCCAGTGCCTGCATCATCTTTTTTTCTATCTCACTTATGAAAGGAGAGGCTTTAGGCTTTTTCTTTTTTCTTCTTACTTTCTCCTCAATCTCTCTTACAGAAAGTCTCTCTTTAATTATCTTATAAAAAAGTTCTTTTTGCTGTGAAACTTCTTTCAATCCTAAAATTGTTCTTGCCTGGGTTTTACTGATTATTCCCTTTTTTAATCCCTCCTGAATTTCGGAGGGTAAATTAAGCAGTCTCAATGCATTTGCTATATAAGTTTTATCTTTATTTATAAGGCGAGCTATCTCCTCATAAGTTAAATCAAATTCCTCATGTAACCTTTTAAAAGAAACTGCCTCCTCAATAGGATTTAAGTCTTTACGTTGTAGATTCTCAACAAGAGCAAACGCTAATGCATCTTTATCAGACAATTCTTTAATTATTGTCGGTAACTCTTTGATTCCCAAAGACTTAGCTGCAAAATACCTTCGATGTCCGGCAATTATCTCATACCTATCTCCCTTTCTTCTTACCAGAATAGGTTGTAGAACTCCTTTTTCTTTTATAGAATTTTTAAGCTCTTCCAACTCTTGTGAATCAATCTCCTGACGGGGCTGGAGAGAAGAGGGAATTATTTTCTCCGTAGATAAATATACAAGCTCTTCTTTTCTCTCTTTTTCAGGAATTAGCGCCTCTAAACCTTTTCCTAAAACTTTCTTACTCATTTTAAAGAAGATAATATCTCTACATTAATTTTTCTTCCCAAAATTTCTTGAGCTAAATTAAGATAAGCTTTTGCTCCCACACATTGAAAATCATAAAAAAGAATTGGCTTTCCAAAACTGGGGGCTTCAGCCAGTTTAACATTGCGAGGAATTATTGTATTAAAAGTTCTCTCTTTAAAAAAATTTTTCACCTCCTCAATCACCTGGAGAGTCAGACGCGTGCGAAAATCAGCCATAGTAAGCAATACCCCCTCTATTTCTAAGGCAGGGTTTAGCCTTTTCCTTACTAATTCCACTGTTTTCAAAAGTTTTGATACTCCTTCTAAAGCATAATACTCACACTGGATAGGAATAATTAAACTTTGAGAGGCAACAAGTACATTCAAAGTAAGAATTCCTAAGGAAGGAGGGGCATCAATTATTACAAAAGAGAATTTTTCCTTTATTCTTTCCAAAAACTTTTTTAATCTTTCCTCTCTATCTTCAAACCCAACCAGCTCTATCTCTGCCCCTGCTAAAGAGAGGGACGAAGGAAGAAGATAAAGATTCTCCCAGGAAGTAGGTAAAATCTTATCACTTACATCTTCTCCTAAAAGCGCTTCATACACAGTAAATTCTATTTTTTCATTATTTAAATCCTTCCCCAATCCACTTGTAGCATTACCCTGAGGATCCATATCAACAACAAGCGTTTTTTCTCCTCCTAAAGCTAAAAAAGCGGCTAAATTAACTGCTGTGGTAGTCTTTCCTGTCCCTCCTTTCTGATTACAAATACCGATTATTTTACCCATTCTTCAAAAAGCTAATAAATACAAACGATTTCGCGAAAGTTTTCACGTGAAAACACCGTATCAAACCGTATCATAACCGTATCATGCTATATCTTTACTTACCTCTCCACTTTCTCCTTGTTAAAATTTTTTTTCTTTAAATATCCTCTTAAAAGTTTTCACGTGAAAACTTCTTCACTGTAATTTTATACAACGGTCTTATCTTTGTCAAGAAAAAGATACACGATTCAGACGCCATTGGTAAATAAAAGTAAATATGTTTTGAACTAACCAATAAAGGACCAAGCCGGAAGGGAAGTGGTAAAAAATAAATCCAATAAAAAGAATAAAAAAAGTTCCTACTTGCTTTTGCTGAGAATCCTGCATGGGAGCCTGAACAACTCTTTGTTGAAGAAGATTTAAAACCACAAGAAGTAAAGGTAAAATATTTAAATATTCTCCAATAAAGGGAAGATTAAACCCCAAAAAGATTGCTCTATCCGGGGAAGATAAATCTTTTATCCATAAAAATCTTGCATTTTTAAGCTCAACTAATCGCAATAATGCCTGATAAAGAGCAATAAAAAAGGGGATTTGAAGAAAAAAGGGAAGACATCCTCCCAAACAGCCTCCTGCAGGATTAACTCCATATTGACGATATAATTCTACAAGTTCCTTATTAAGACGCGTAGGGTTATCTTTATATTTTTTCTTCAATTCCTCTATTTTTGATTGTAGCTTCAACTGTACCTCTTGCATCTTCTTCATTGCTTTAGTACTTTTTGCAGTAAAAGGAAAGAATAAAAGATAAACTGCAGCAGAAAGTAGAATAATACTCACTCCCCAATTATGAGTAAAAGAATTAAAAAAAATTAAAATTTTTATTAAAAGAACAGCGATAGAATGAAAAGCCCCATAATGAATGATTTTTTCCAAATTATATTTTTTTAACTCCTCCTGTAATTGAGGACCAATATAAATATTAATCTCATCTTCAGGAAATTCTGTTTTTAGTATCCAGTCTATCCTTTTTTTATTCTCTTTATGCAGCACTACCTCTCTTGTCTTTTCATCCCAAATAACTAAACAATAATAGCGAGATCTTGTCCCTAAAAAAGAAGTCTTAAAAAAACTTTCTTTTGTCCGTAAAAGAGGTTTCCTTTTTAATCTATCTTTCTCTTGATAAAAAACTTCCTGATACCGTTGACTTAACTTATTGGATTCCAATAAGTTAGAAAACAAAATCTCTCCATGAGCTTTACTTTTAATTTTTAATTTAAGAAGGTAGTCTTTAAAAGAAAATTCTTTAACTAAATCATTATAGATTAAAATAACTGTATCATCTTTCTGTATCAGTTTAAACTCTTTATCTTTATATTGGGGAGAGTAGCCAATATTTGTAAAGGGAAGGAATTCTTTATACGGTTTTATAAAGATTTTTTTTACATAACCTCCTGTAATTGAATAAGTTACGATAAATTTCTCTGTTTCAATTTTTTCTGTTTTCTCTTTCTTCTTAGGAAGATAAACCTCTTTTTTCTTCTCAATCATTTCTTTTTGCGGAGAATTATAAGGAGTAGTATTCTTTAACCAAAGGGAGTAAAGAAAAAGGAATGAAAAAGTAATAATTAAAAACAGAAAAACGCGTTTTTCCATACCTTAAGGATAATCTATCCCTCCTTTGGAGAAAGGATGGCACTTAAGGAGCCTTAAAAAAATTTTTTTAACTGCTTCTTTTAAAGGATATCTTTCTAAAGCCTCTTTTGCATATTGAGAACAAGAGGGAATAAATTTACATTGCACAGGAAAAAGGAATCTTATCGCTTGGTATAATCTTACTGCCTTTAGAAAAAATTTTCTCACACAGGAATAAGATATTTTCTTCCCTTTTTTCTTCTTCTTTTTAAGATTTTTCTTCCTGAACGAGTAGACATCCTTTTAAGAAACCCATGTGTCCTTCTTCCTCTCTTTTTTGTAGGAGTGGTCAGACGCTTTTTCATAATGTAAGGTAAATTTTACATAAAATAAGAGCTTTGTCAAATAAAATAATGGTTGAAAAGGGGAAGGAAAAATGTATAATAATAGGCTATCCCACTTGTAAGAAGACTGTGAATAAACTGTGAAATTTGTGAATAAATAAGATGCAAAGTCTGTGGGAAAAGTGTTTAGAGAGGCTGAAAGAAGAAATAGGAAAGTTATCTTTTGATACCTGGATTTCTCCCCTTAATTTAAAAGAGATAAAAGAAGATAGTATTACTCTTGAGGCTCCAGATATCTTTTTTAAACAGTGGCTGGAAACCCATTACATAGAAAAAATTAAAGAAATTCTTAAGGAAATAGCATTAAAAGAATTTAAAATAAGATTAGAAGTAAATCCTCATCTTTTTAAACGCAAAACTAACCAAATCTTTAAAAAAATTCAGAAAAATTTTCAACAAGAAACAGATTTACATCTTAATCCCCGTTTTACTTTTGAAAATTTTATTGTAGGCAGTTCTAATCGTATGGCTCATGCAGCCAGTTTAGCTGTAGCTACCTCTCCCGGAAAAACCTACAATCCTTTATTTATCTATGGAGGTGTGGGCTTGGGCAAAACTCATCTTATGCAGGCTATAGCTCATCATATCTTAAGTAAAGATGCGCAAAAAAAAGTAAAATATATTTCCTCAGAAAAATTCACCAATGAGCTTATCTTTGCTATTCAGAACCATACAACAGGAAAATTTCGCAACAAATACAGAAATATCGATGTTCTTTTGATTGATGATATTCATTTTCTTTCTGGAAAGGAAGCAGTTCAGGAGGAATTTTTTCACACTTTCAATGAACTCTATGATAATCATAAGCAAATCGTTATTTCTTCTGACAAACCTCCTCGTGAGATTCCTAAAATAGAGGAAAGGTTAATCTCCCGCTTCAGTTGGGGGTTAGTAGTTGATATACAACCTCCTGATTTTGAAACAAGAGTAGCAATTTTAAAAAAGAAAATAGAGAAAGAGCCAATAGAGATTAGTGATGAAGTATTAAATTTTGTTGCTGAAAAAATTACTACTAATATTAGAGAATTAGAAGGAGCTTTGGTAAGAATTATTGCTTATTCTTTAATTGAAAATAAAAAAATTGATTTAGAATTAGCTAAAAATATCTTAAAAGATATGGTAAAGGAAATTTCTAAAAAAATAACTCCTCAAAAGGTTTTAGAAAAAGTATGTGAATTTTTTGAGATTCCTTTAGAAGACTTAAAAAAAGAAAGGAGGAGTAAAAATATAGCCTTTCCTCGACAAATAGCTATGTTTCTTTTAAGAGAACTTACAGATTTATCCTTTCCTGAGATCGCAAGTTTTTTAGGAGCAAAACATCACACTACTGCTTTATATGCTCATAAGAGACTTAAAGAAAAATTAGACAAAGATAAAAAAATTAAGGAGATTATCACACAATTAACACAGATTATTAAAAGTTAATTTTTAAAAAAAATATTTTGTTTTCTTAAACTTTTTAAGATATAATTACTTATTCACAAGAAATTCTACTACTATGAGATTTATTATCTCTCAGAATAAGTTAATAGAAGTTTTAGAGAAAGTAAGTGGTCCTATAAGCAGTAAACAGAATTTTCCTGTGCTTAATTGTGTATTAATAGAAGCTCTTCAAGACAAAATAAAATTTACCACAACCGATTTAGATTCCTCTATAATTACTTATCTTACAACTTCCATAGAAAAAGAAGGAAAAGCAGCTGTTCCTTTTAAAAGACTTATTTCTATTGTAAGAGAGTTACCTAAGCAGGAGATAACTGTAGAAAAGATTAAAGAGAGTTTGTGTATAAGCTGTGAAAAAATAGAGTTTAAAATAAATTGTATGGAAGTAGAAGACTTTCCTCAAATAAATGAGGAGATAAAAGAGAATCTTATAACTTTATCTTCTTCTGACCTGTTAGAAATGATAAAAATGACATCTTTCTGTGTAGGAGGAGAGGAGTTGAATTACGTACTTAGCGGAATTCTTTTTGAGATAGTGGAAGATAGAATAAATTTAGTGGCTACAGATGGAAAAAGGTTATCTTTTATTCAAAGGAAATTGCCTCCTACTCAACCAGAAATATCTACAAAATTAAGTTTTATTCTTCCCCTGAAGGCTATTCATGAGATACAGAAATTAGTAAAAAAGAAAGAGGAAATATTTCTTTTTGTTAAAGATGGAAACGTAGGGATAGACTGTAGAGACACTTTGTTTTTTGCAAAAACCATTGAAGGAGAATTTCCTAATTATTCTCAATATATACCTGCTCCTGTAGAAAGCAAACTTACTGTTAGACGTTCTTTATTTCTTTCAGCATTAAAACGAGCTCAACTTTTATCTACTCCTGATTATCAAGGGGTAAAATTGGAATTAGAAAAAAATGAATTAATTCTTTCTAAATCTACACCTCAATTGGGAGAGTTAAAAGAATCGCTGGAGGCTAATTATACTGGCACACCTTTACAGATAAGTTTTAATCCTGTTTATTTAATTGATGTGTTAAAAAATATTGATGAAGAAATGGTGACTTTTGAAATTTACGGAGAAGATAAACCTGCAGTATTAAGAAAAGAGAATTATATCTATCTTGTTTTGCCTATAAAATTGTAAGTGGCTGAGCATATTCAGAAATCTCTTTCTCAGTTTTTAAATAATTTAAAAAGAAAGGATTCAGAAAAAAAAGAGATTTTGTTTATTTTAAATAAGATTTTAAACAAAGATATCCAAGAGCATATCTGCAATATTCGTTTTTATAAAAAAAGTCTTATAATTAAAGTAGATAATAATTTATGGGGGTATCAGCTTAATTTATTAATTCCTCAAATTTTAAAGTTACTTCAAGAAAAGGGGATAGAAAAAATAAAGGTAAAGGTAGGCTAAATTGAGTATGCAACAAAAATACGACGCTACAACAATTCAAATTTTGGGAGGAATTGAAGCAGTAAGAAAAAGACCAGCAATGTATATTGGAGATACCTCAACAAGAGGTTTACATCATTTAGTATATGAAGTTGTGGACAACTCTGTAGATGAAGCTACAGCAGGTTTTTGTACACGGATAAAAGTTGTAATTCATACTGATGGAAGTATATCAGTTGAAGATAATGGAAGAGGTATTCCTGTAGATATGCATAAGACAGAAAAAAAGCCCGCAGTAGAAGTAGTTTTAACCACTCTTCATGCAGGAGGTAAATTCGACCATCGTGTTTATAAAGTAGCTGGAGGACTTCATGGAGTAGGAATTAGTGTGGTAAATGCTTTAAGTGAGTGGCTTGAAGTGGAGGTAAAAAGAGAGGGGAAAATTTTTCATCAACGTTACGAGAAGGGTAAACCAGTAACTTCTTTGAAAGTTATTGGTAAAGCAAAACATACCGGCACAAAGATTACATTCAAGCCAGATAGAGAGATTTTCTCTACTACAGAATTTTCCTTTGATTATCTTTCAGGACGCTTAAGAGAATTAGCTTTTTTAAATAAGAATTTAGAGATATCTTTAATAGATGAACGCACCGATAAAGAGAATATATTTAAATTTAAAGGAGGTTTAGTTTCTTTTATAGAGTATCTTAATCGTAACAAAAACCCCTTGCATAAGAAGATAATCAGTTTTTATAAAGAAAAAGAAGGAATAATAATTGAGGGAGCTTTGCAATACAATGATGGATATAAAGAGATGATTTTCAGTTTCGCTAACAATATCAACACTGTTGAGGGAGGAACACACCTGACAGGATTTAAAACTGCTTTAACACGCGCTATTAATCAGTATGCACGCGCAAAAAATTTACTTAAAAATATCTCAAGTATTTCTGGAGAAGATACACGGGAGGGACTTTCAGCGGTAATAAGTGTGAAATTACCCAATCCTCAGTTTGAAGGTCAAACCAAGACTAAATTAGGAAATTCTGAAGTAGAGGGATTAGTTTCCTCTGTGGTTTTTGAGGCACTTACTTCTTTTTTTGAAGAAAACCCTTCTGTAGCAAATAAAATTGTAGAAAAAGCGATACTGGCAGCACAGGCACGTGAAGCAGCCAGAAAAGCTCGAGAATTAACTCGGCGTAAAGGAGCTTTAGATACAGCAAATCTTCCTGGAAAATTAGCTGATTGTTCAGAAAAAGATCCTGCTTTCAGTGAGCTTTTTATTGTGGAGGGAGAATCTGCAGGAGGAAGTGCTAAGCAGGCTCGAGACAGAACTTTTCAGGCGATTTTGCCGATAAAGGGGAAAATTTTAAATGTGGAAAAAGCAAGATTAGATAAGATTTTAAGTAATGAGGAGATAAAGACAATAATTTCTGCCTTAGGAACAGGTATTGGAGATGATTTTGATATTAAAAAGTTGCGTTATCATAAAATTATCATTATGGCTGATGCTGATGTGGATGGTTCACATATTCGCACTTTACTTTTGACTTTTTTTTATCGTCAATTTCCTCAACTGATAGAGGAGGGTTTTGTTTACATTGCTCAGCCACCTCTTTACAGAATCTGGAAGAAAGATTTTGAGAAGTATATTCACACAGAAGAAGAAATGACTCAGATTATACTTGATTTAGGAACAAGATCAATGGTGCTTAAAAGAAAAGAGAAGAAAGAGAAAGTTTTCTCAAAAAAAGATTTTACCCGAATTATAAAAAATCTTATTGAATTGGAAAGATTGCTTCACGGATTAAGTAAAAAAGGGATTGATGCAAAAAAATATCTTGAAGCGATAAATGAGGGGAAAGATAGATATCCTCTTTATAAAGTCAATGTGAAAGATGGGAGTAGATTTGTATATAGTGATGAAGAATTAAGTAAATATGAAGAGGAAGAGGATATGGTTGAGATTTTCGAGACATATCATATAAAGGAGATAGGCAAAAGTTTAAAAAATTTGGGAGTTTCTATAAAAGAGTATGTAGAAGAGAGAGAATATTTGCTTAGGAATTTGGATACAAAAGAAGAATTAAGATGCAAAAATCTAAAAGAAGTTCTGGAGGAAGTAAGAAAAGAAGCGGCAAAAGGGATAAATATTCAGCGTTATAAAGGTTTAGGAGAAATGAATCCTTCTCAATTATGGGAAAGCACAATGAATCCAAAGACGCGCACACTTATAAAAGTTACCTTGGAGGATGCAGTAGAGGCAGATAGAATCTTTACTATTCTTATGGGAGATAATCCTCAGCCTCGCAGAGAGTTTATCCAAGCTCATGCTCATGAAGTTAAAAATTTAGATATCTAATTATGAGAGAGATTTTAAAAGAACAGATTTATCCTAAGTATTTGGAAGAAGAAATGAAAGATTCTTATCTTTCTTATGCAATGAGTGTAATTGTGGGACGTGCTCTTCCTGATATAAGAGATGGACTTAAACCTGTGCAGAGAAGAATTCTTTATACTATGCATCAACTTCACCTGAGGCACAATCAACCTCATAAGAAAAGTGCAAGAGTTGTGGGAGAGTGTCTGGGAAAATTCCATCCTCATGGAGATGTTGCGGTTTATGATGCTTTAGTAAGAATGGGGCAGGATTTTTCTTTAAGATACCCTTTAATTGACCCTCAAGGAAATTTTGGTTCCATTGATGGAGACCCACCAGCAGCAATGCGTTATACAGAATGCAGACTCTCACGCATCGCTGATTATCTTCTTACGGATATTGAAAAAAATACAGTTAATTTTTTTCCTAATTTTGATAATACACTTTCAGAACCCGAGGTTTTACCTGCTATTTTACCCAATCTTTTAGTGAATGGAACCAGTGGGATTGCGGTAGGAGTGGCAACCAATATTCCTCCTCATAATTTAGGAGAAGTTTGCGATGCTTTAGTATATCTTTTAGATAATCCGGAGGCGACAGTAAAGGATTTATTTAAAATTATAAAAGGACCGGATTTCCCCACAGGAGGTATTATCT